>OGQO01000001.1_pt1 | contig 340878 bp, 280 predicted proteins | sample 1553241 | NCBI WGS metagenome assembly OGQO01 (sample SAMEA2579933, study PRJEB22360) | human gut metagenome | biome: human gut; feature: human-associated habitat; material: faeces | place: Denmark | collected 2008/2010
CCCCCGCCTCTTCAAGCCGTGTAATAACCTCCGCATCGTACGTCGGAACGAAATTCTGCAGGATCTTTGACGCACACGTCGTCGCAAGACCCTTCGTACAGATGTTGTCCTTGATCGCGATCGGAACGCCGGCCAGCGGACCGGTGAGCTCTCCTGCGTCAATTTTCTTCTGCACTTCTGCTGCGCGTGCTCTCGCACCCTCTTCATCCACAAGAAGGAAGGCGTGAATCGCATCCTCAGACGCTCTGACTGCCGCAAGGGACGCTTCCACAGCGTCCGATACGGTGATCTTTCCTTCTTTGATCGCGGCAGAAAGCTGTACTGCTGTCATATCTTTGATTTCCATATCGAATCTCCTCCTGCTATTCTACCGTTTTCGGAACCTTGTACTGGCCCTCTTTGACTTCCGGTGCATTGGCAAGCATTGCATCGCGGTCGTCGCCATTGGTTACTTCATCCTCGCGGAATACATTTCCCATCTCGAAAATGTGGGTCATCGGCTCGACCTTGCTGGTGTCGAGCTCGTTTAATTTATCTACATAATCCAGCATTTTCTGCATATCCTGCCGTGCGGATTCTTTTTCCTCATCCTTTAATTCCAGCTTTGCCAGGATGCCGACATATTCCATCGTTTCATCTGAAATCACATTTGCCATTTCACTCATTCTCCTTTTTTATTTTCCAGCAGGATCCGCTTACGGCTCCAGTCTTGTAAGATCACGCGGGAACAGCGTTGTCTCGCGGACGTTGTCCTCACCGATCAGCTTCATGGTCAGACGCTCCAGACCGATGCCAAGACCTCCGTGCGGCGGCATACCGTGTTTGAAAGCACTTAAATACTGCTCCATGCCCTCTTCTGTCATGCCGCGGGCTGCGATCTTTTCAGAGAGCATCTTGTAATCGTGGATACGCTGGCCTCCGGTTGTAATCTCCAGACCGTGGAACAGCAGGTCGAAGCTCTTTGTGTATCTCTTATCCTCCGGGTCGTCCATCGCATAGAACGGTCTCTTTTTCGACGGATATTCGGTGACGAATACGAAGTCTGCGTCGTACTCCTCTTTGAAATACTGGCCGATCAGAAGCTCCTCCTCCGGCTCAAGGTCGAACGGGTTGCGGATCTTTCGGTTGTATTTCTCGGCTACCAGCTCTTTCGCTTTCGTGAACGGTACAGTTGGGATTTCTTCTGTCTTTGGAAGCATAACTTTCAGGATCTCCAGCTCTTTTGCGTAATCCTTTTTAAGAAGCTCCACCATGTACTGTAAAAATCCGGTTTCCATTGCCATGATGTCGGTGTAATCCTCGATGTAGCCCATCTCAAAGTCAAGGCTGGTATACTCGTTCAGATGACGTTTCGTGTTGTGTTTCTCTGCACGGAAAACCGGTCCGACTTCAAAGACACGGTCAAACACGCCGACGAGCATCTGTTTGTAGAACTGCGGGCTCTGTGCCAGGACAGCCGGACGGTGGAAATATTCCAGCTTGAAGATGTTTGCGCCGCCCTCAGCGCCTTTCGCGCCGATCTTCGGTGTATGGATTTCGGTGAATCCCTGGGAATGAAGGAAATCACGGAACGCCCGTACCACGCCTTCCTGGATGCGGAATTTTGCACGCTCTCTGACGTTTCGAAGAGCGATCGGCCGCATGTTCAGCATTGCTTCAAGGGAGGTGTTCATTTTCCATTTGTTGACTGCGAGCGGCATTGGCTCGGTCGGCTCGGAAAGAACGGTGATGGTCTGCAGCCTGACTTCGACGCCGCCCGGTGCGCGGTCCTCTTTTTTGACCGTTCCGGTTACGGCAACTGCCGATTCCTCTTTCAGATCTTTCAGCGGGAAGTCAACGCTTCCTTCTTCGTACACACACTGAACGAGTCCCTCGCTCTTTCTTAAGATGACAAAGGCAACCTCGCCCATGTCACGGATGATGTGTACGGCTCCTTCGAGTTTTACTTCTGTGCCTTCCGGTGTCTCCAGCAGAGTTTTTACGGAGATGTCTTCTTTTTTCTTTACGCCTGTCATAAATTCCATGTCTTGTTCTCCTCTCTTTCTCGCCTGTCCCGGATTGCTTTTTCAAATAAAAAAGCCCCGGAACAGTTTTTTAACTACTGTTCCGGGACGGGATATTTTATGTTCCCGCGGTACCACCCGCATTGCATTTTTCTCTCCGGTTTTCCGGGGGAAAACGCCCACTCATTTATACTTAACGCGTATCACGGATCTGCCTACTTGATTTCCTGTTCGGATCTCATGTTCAGCAGACCGGCTCCGGAATGTTCCCCATTGTATGTTTCCTCCATGCTGATGCTCTCAGTCGGTGACATCGGCTTCCTGTCAGATTCCGCATACGGAGTTTCCTTCACTGCCTTTTTCATACTGTGCATTATAGCACAGCAGTTTTGCATTTGTAAACACCTGATTTTTACGGATTTTATATAAATTCTAATGCATTTTTTCGTGAATTTTATCTATACAAAATTATTTTTTCGCGTGTTTATAAAATTGCGCAGAAATTCCGTTTTATTGGTATTTCGCACACAATTTACAGTTTTTTGATTCTCTCCACTGCCTCTACTGTATTCTCATACGTACCGAATGCAGTCAGACGGAAGTAGCCTTCTCCGCTCGGGCCAAAGCCTGATCCTGGTGTTCCGACTACGTTTGCGTCTGCAAGCAGGTGATCAAAGAACTCCCAGGAAGTCATATTTCCCGGTGTTTTCAGCCAGATATACGGAGCGTTGACGCCGCCGGATACGGTGTAGCCTGCGCCCTTTAATCCGTCGTAGATGACTTTTGCGTTCTTCATGTAGTAAGCAACCTGCTCTTTTAACTGTGCTTTTCCTTCCGGAGAGTAAACAGCCTCGCCGGCTCTCTGGATGATGTACGGAGCTCCGTTGTATTTCGTTCCGTGACGGCGTGCCCACAGGCTGTGCAGAGTCACATCGCCGGATTTGATGTCTTTCGGGATAACGGTGAATCCAAGACGCATACCGGTAAAGCCTGCGTTCTTGGAGAAGCTGCGCATTTCGATGGCACATGTTCTTGCACCCTCGCACTCATAGATGGAATGCGGAATGTCTTTTTCTGAGATATATGCCTCGTATGCAGCATCATACAGGATGATGGCTCCTACTTTATTTGCATAATCAACCCATTTCTGCAGCTCGGCTTTGGAAACCATAGCGCCGGTCGGGTTGTTCGGGAAGCACAGATAAATCAGATCTGGGGTTTCTTTCGGGAGCTCCGGGGTGAAGTTGTTTTCTGCGGTACACGGCATGTAAATCACATTCGTGAAACGCTCGGTTGCTGCGTCGTAGTCACCGGCACGGCCTGCCATTACGTTGGAGTCTACATAAACCGGATAAACCGGGTCGCATACAGCGATCTTGTTGTCCAGGCTGAAGATCTCCTGAATGTTGCTGCAGTCGCATTTTGCGCCGTCCGATACAAAAATTTCATCAGAGGAGATATCGCATCCTCTGTCCTGATAATCATTTTTTGCGATGGTATCGCGAAGGAAAGCATATCCAAGATCTGGTGCATATCCGTGGAAGGTCTCTGCGTGTCCCATCTCATCCACTGCTCCGTGCAGCTTTTCAATGATCGCCGGTGCGATCGGCTGGGTTACGTCGCCGATTCCAAGACGGATGATTTTCGCGTCCGGATTTGCCTCGGTGTAAGCTGCAACTTTTTTTGCAATGGTGGAAAACAGATAGCTTCCCGGCAATTTCAGATAATTGTCATTGATTTTGAACATTATTATGTCGCTCCTTTTCACTTTTTCTTACTCTGTCAAAAGCGTCAGCACCATCTGTGCCGTTTCAACCAGATTGGTGCCGCTGTCCATGCTGCATTTCTGCATGTAGCGATGGGCCTCCGACTCGGTCATGTGATTTCGTTCGATCAGAAGGCTTTTTGCACGATCGATGATGTGCTGTTCCTCGGTGCTGCGCACCTTGGGCTTTGCCCGCTCTTTCTTTCTACGCCGTGCCGCACTCTGCAGCATCATCTCCAGTGTATTGACCAGCTCGTACACGGAAAGCGGCATCGTAACCGCCATGATTCCGGTTCCCTCCACCGCACTTAATGCGCGGCTCGATGCAATCAGAAGCATCTGGAAGCCGGACGGCATACACTCATTCAGATCCGTAAAAAACATATCCGGGAGCTTGTAGCCGCAGATGACGATACCGCCGTTTAAGTTGTTCATCTCTCCGAGCGCCGCTGCCGCTGTCGAACAGACAGCATCGATTTCATATCCTCTTTTTGCCAGAATATCCCGGATGCGCTTTCCATCTTCTATTTTGGGAAGTACTATCACTATGCTGCTCATGCATTTTCAGGCCCCTTCGTCGTCTAAATACGGTACAGATATTTCTCGGTCTCCCAGTCGGATACCTGGCGGAGATACTCATGCCACTCTTCTTCTTTGGCATTGATATATCCATCCACAAATTCCTGGCCGAGTACCTGACACAGAAAATCGTCTTTTTTTAACTCTGCGACCGCTTCTCCAAGGCTTCCCGGGAGAAGGGTGATCTGCATCGCGTTTCGTTCTTCTTCTGTCAGATCGGAAATATTGCGGTCCACCGGGGACGGCGGAACGATTTTCTGTTTGATACCGTCAAGTCCTGCTGCCATGCAGACAGCAAGTGCCAGGTACGGATTGGCTGCCGAATCCGGGCATCGAAGCTCAATGGCCATGATACCGTCTCCCGTCAGCGGAATGCGGATCAGCGGGCTTCTGTTCTTTGCAGACCATGCCACGTAGATCGGTGCACCGTATCCCGGTGTCAGACGTTTGTAGGAATTTACAAGCGGGTTGGTAATCGCTGCGATTCCGCTGATGTGTTTCATCAGTCCGCCCATAAAGTAATATGCCTCTTTGCTGAGCCCGTATTCATCGGATTTGTCGGCAAACACATCTTTTCCCTCCTGAAACAGGGAGAAGGAAAGATGAAGACCCGATCCGTGAACTCCGGTTTTTGGTTTTGGCATAAAGGTTGCGTGAAGGCCATGACGTTTTGCAATCGTACGGATAGCAAATTTGGCAGTCATCAGCTGATCTGCCGTCCGAAGTGCTGCAGCCGGACAGAAATCCAGTTCGTGCTGGCCTGCCGCTACCTCGTGGAAGGAAGACTCAACGTCGATTCCCATTTCTTCGAGGGTCAGCACCATATCGCGCCGCGCGTTTTCTCCCAGGTCCAGCGGTCCCAGATCCAGATAACCGCCTTTGTCGTGCGTTACACTCGTTGCTCCGCCGTCCTCATCGGTGTGGAACAGGAAAAATTCACACTCCGGTGAGATTTCAAACTCATAGCCCATCGCTTTCGCTTCGAAAATTACCTTCTGAAGGATGGTTCGGGAACTCTTTGCATAAAGATTCCCCTCTCTATCATACACATCACAGATCAATCTTGCAACCTTTCCTTGCTGCGGACGCCACGGAAGTATTGCAAAGGTGTCGAGATCCGGGTGCAGAAACATGTCTGCTTCCTCGATGGTGACAAATCCTTCGAACGAAGAGCCATCGAAAACGCACTGATTATTCAGGGCTTTTTCCAGCTGTCCGGCGGTGATGGCCATATTTTTCATCATTCCAAACATATCGGTAAACTGCAGGCGGATAAATTCAACATCTTCTTCCTCCGCCATCTGAAGGATCGCTTCCTTCGTATACTTTGCCATATCGATTCTCTCCTTTATCAAAGACGATTCTAAACGAAAAGAGTGCTTTCACGCGGCAGGGCAGAAAGACACCTTGCGTAAAAACACCCTTGTTTTGGGCATATTATAGCAGTTTTTCGCGTGTTTTGTCAAGAAAAACTTAGAGATTCGTGTATCCCATCAGGGATTCATCGACTGCCTTTGCTGCCTCGCGTCCCTCGCGGATCGCCCATACAACCAGGGACTGGCCGCGGTGCATATCGCCTGCGGTGAAGACATTTTCTTTTGTTGTCTGGTATTTTCCGTCATCTGTCTTCACGTTGGTGCGCTGGTTGACTTCCACTTTAAATGCATCGGTCACATATTTCTGGGATCCTAAAAAGCCTGCTGCAATAAGAACGAGATCTGCCGGGAGAATCTCTTCGGTTCCCTCAACCGGAACCATCATCATGCGGCCAGATTTCTCATCTTTTTTCGGTGTCAGTTTTACGGTCTTGATCTGGCAGACTTCACCTTTTTTGTTTTTGATAAATTCCGTTACGGTTGTCTGGTAAATCCGCGGATCATGGCCGAATACGGCGATTGCCTCTTCCTGGCCGTAATCCGTCTTGCAGATCTTCGGCCACTCCGGCCACGGATTGTTCTCGGCACGCTGATCCGGTGCTTTCGGCATCATCTCAAGCTGTGTCACAGATTTGGCACCGAGACGGATGGAAGTTCCGACACAGTCATTACCGGTGTCGCCGCCTCCGATGACAACAACGTGTTTGCCCTTTGCATCGATGTAGGCATGATCCTCAAAATTGGAATCCAGAAGACTCTTCGTTACGGAAGTCAGGAAATCGACAGCAAAGTAGATGCCCTTTGCATCTCTTCCCTCTGCCTTGATATCTCTTGGATTTGCCGCACCGCAGCAGAGCAGGACACGGTCAAATTCTTTTAAGAGTTTGTCAGCTTTTACATCTTTTCCGATATCAGCATTCGTCACAAACTCGATGCCCTCGGCCTTCATCAGATCCACACGGCGGTCGATGACGCTCTTATCGAGTTTCATGTTCGGAATACCGTAGCGTAAAAGTCCGCCCACGCGGTCGCGGCGTTCAAAGACCGTAACAGAATGGCCGCGGCGGTTGAGCTGCATCGCTGCTGCAAGGCCGGAAGGACCGCTTCCTACAACGGCAACGCGTTTTCCGGTGCGCACTTTCGGCGGCTGCGGCGTAATCAGGCCGGTTGCCCATGCGTTTTCGATGATCGCGCGTTCATTTTCCTTCGTGCAGACCGGGTCTCCGTTTACGTTGCATGTACAGGCTGCTTCGCAGAGTGCCGGGCAGACACGGGAGGTAAATTCCGGAAAACAGTTTGTCTTTGTGAGGCGGCGGTATGCCTGCTCATAGTTTCCAAGATACACAAGGTCATTCCACTCCGGAACGAGGTTCTGCAGCGGACAGCCGGAGGCCATTCCCGCAATCATGGTTCCCGCCTGGCAGAACGGTACACCGCATGCCATACAGCGGGCAGCCTGCATCTGCTGCTCCTTTTTCGGGAGCTGCAGATGAAATTCCTTAAAGTTTTTGATACGCTCAAGCGGGGCAACGGTGTTTCCCGTCTTGCGCTGATATTCCATAAATCCAGTTGGCTTACCCATAATTCTTCTTCCTCCTACTTACGCATGCTTTCGTAAAATGCTTCAATCTGTGCCTGTTCGCTGCTAAGGCCCTTGTCTTCCATCTGGGCACTCAGCATCATCATGCGCTTATAGTCATTCGGAATGATCTTCTTGAATTTCGGCAGATATTCGTCAAAGTGTGTGAGAATTTCTTTACCTTTTTCAGAGCCGGTGTGTGCGACGTGTTTTTCAATCATGTTTTTCAGCTCTGCAATATCGTATTTGCTTTCTACCGGTTCAATCGAAATCATTTCCTTGTTCAAATTGCGGTACAGGTTGCTCTTTTCATCCAGGACATAAGCGATACCGCCGCTCATGCCGGCTGCAAAGTTCTTTCCGGTTGCGCCGAGGACAACGACACGGCCGCCGGTCATATACTCGCATCCATGCTCACCGACACCCTCGACAACGGCGTAAGCACCGGAGTTTCTGACACAGAAACGCTCTCCTGCGATACCGTTAATGTACGCCTCACCGCTCGTTGCGCCGTAGAGGGCAACGTTTCCGACGATGATGTTTTCTTCCGGTTTATACTTTCTTGCTTTCGGCGGGTAGACAACCAGTTTTCCGCCGGAGAGGCCTTTTCCGAAGTAATCGTTCGAATCGCCCTCAAGTTCCAGGGTCAGTCCTTTTGGAATAAATGCTCCGAAGCTCTGTCCGCCGGCACCCTTGCACTGTACGGTGTACGTATCCGGCTCCAGAGAGGTGCCGAATTTTCTGGTGATCTCGGCACCAAGAATCGTTCCCACGGTACGATCGGTGTTGGTGATCTCGACTTTGATGGTCTTCTTCTCTTTCTTATCCATTGCCGGACCGAATTTCTTTAAGAGTACCTTCTCATCCAGGGTTGCGCCAAGTTTGAAGTCGTAAACATCTTTCGGATCGAACGTTACCTTCTCGCCTGCTTTTGCAAACGGATTGTTCAGGATCTGGCTTAAGTCTACGCGGTCTGCGTGCTCGTTCGTCACTTTATCATTTCTCTTTAAGAGGTCGGAACGGCCGACCATCTCGTCAACGGTGCGGAAGCCAAGTTTTGCCATGTATTCCCGCATCTCTTCTGCGATGAAGCGCATGAAGTTGATGACGTACTCCGGTTTGCCGCGGAAACGTTTGCGCAGCTCCGGGTTCTGGGTTGCAATACCCATCGGGCAGGTATCGAGGTTGCAGACACGCATCATAACGCATCCCATCGTTACAAGCGGTGCGGTCGCAAAACCGAATTCCTCGGCGCCAAGGAGTGCTGCAATCACAACGTCACGGCCGCTCATCAGCTTACCATCGGTCTCGATCATGACACGGTTGCGGAGGCCGTTTTTGATCAGCGTCTGATGGGTCTCGGCAAGGCCTAACTCCCATGGAAGTCCTGCATTGTGGATGGAACTTCTCGGTGCTGCTCCCGTTCCTCCATCATATCCGGAAATCAGGATAACCTGTGCTCCGGCTTTTGCAACACCGGCTGCGACAGTACCAACACCTGCTTCGGATACCAGTTTAACGGAGATTCTTGCATTCACATTCGAGTTTTTCAGGTCATAAATCAGCTGTGCAAGGTCCTCGATGGAGTAGATGTCGTGGTGCGGCGGCGGGGAAATCAGGGATACACCCGGTGTGGAGTGACGTGTTTTTGCAATCCACGGGTAAACCTTTCCGGCCGGTAAGTGGCCGCCCTCGCCCGGTTTTGCACCCTGGGCCATCTTGATCTGGATCTCTTTTGCACTGACAAGGTATTTGCTGGTAACGCCGAATCTTCCCGATGCTACCTGTTTGATCGCGGAGCATCTCTCCGGGGATTCGAGACGGTCATCACTCTCACCGCCCTCACCAGTGTTGGATTTTCCATGCAGACGGTTCATGGCAATTGCCAGTGTCTCATGTGCCTCCTGGGAAATAGAACCGTAGGACATCGCACCTGTTTTGAATCGTTTTACGATAGAATCTACGCTCTCGACTTCTTCGAGCGGAACGCCCTGCTCCGGATAATCGAAGTCCATCAGGCTCCGCAGATAGCCGCTCTCCTCGCTGTCGACCATTGCTGTGTACTCTTTGAACATCTTGTAGTCGCCGCGTCTTGTGGACTCCTGCAGTGTATGAATGGTGCGCGGATTGTAGCGGTGCTCCTCGCCCTGGCTTCTCGATTTATGACGGCCGATACTGTCCAGTGTCAGATCGGTAGACAGCTCCAGCGGATCGAATGCCTGGGAATGACGCTCATCGACATCTTTTGCAATGTCTTCCAGGGTAATACCGCCGACACGGCTGACCGTACCGGTGAAGTATTTGTCGATGACATCTGCTGAGATACCGATGGCCTCGAAGATCTGGGAACCCTGATACGACTGGATCGTGGAGATACCCATCTTCGCTGCGATTTTTACGATACCAGAGATGACCGCGTGGTTGTAATCTTCAACGGCTGCGTAGTAATCTTTCTTGATCATGCCCTCTTCGATCAGCTCATGGATTGTGTCGAGTGCCAGATACGGGTTGATTGCGCAGGCACCGTAACCGAGCAGTGTTGCGAAATGGTGCACCTCGCGCGGCTCACCGGACTCCAGAATAATCGCAAGAGAAGTTCTCTTTTTCGTTTTTACCAGATGCTGATGAACCGCAGATACAGCCAGGAGGGATGGAATCGCCACATGGTTCTCATCGACGCCGCGGTCAGAAAGAATCAGGATGTTGGCTCCTGCCCGGTGTGCACGGTCAACCTCGACGAAAAGGCGGTCCATCGCACGGTCAAGCGGTGCGCTCTTGTAGTAGGTGATCGGAACGGTCACTGCCTTGAAGCCTTCGACTTTCATGTTCTTGATCTTCAGCATATCGGTATTGGTCAGGATTGGATTGTTGATCTTTAATACCTGGCAGTTCTTCGGCTCCTCCTCAAGCAGGTTTCCGTCACGTCCGACGTAAACGCTTGTGGAAGTTACGATCTCCTCACGGATGCAGTCGATCGGCGGGTTCGTTACCTGTGCGAAGAGCTGTTTGAAATAGTTGAACAGCGGCTGATGCTCATGGGAGAGAACGGCAAGCGGGGTATCGATACCCATCGAAGCGGTTGCCTCGACACCGTTTAATGCCATCTTTCCGATGGAGGAACGGTACTCCTCGTAGGTGTAGCCGAACGCTTTCTGCAGGCGCATCCGCTCTTCTTTCGTGTACTCTTCGACCGGCAGATTCGGGATTTTGATATCCTTTAACTGTACCAGATAACTGTCGAGCCATTCGCCGTACGGCTGTTTCTTTGCATAATATTCTTTGACTTCCTCATCGTTTAAGACTTTTCCCTGTACGGTGTTGACGAGAAGCATCTTGCCCGGATGGAGACGCTCTTTTAAGACGATTTTTTCTTCCGGAACTTCCAGAACACCGACCTCAGAGGAGAGGATCAGAAATCCATCGTTAGTGATGTAGTAACGGGAAGGACGAAGACCGTTGCGGTCGAGCACTGCTCCCATCACATCTCCGTCGGAGAACAGGATCGATGCCGGTCCGTCCCACGGCTCCATCATCGTTGCATAATACTGATAGAAATCACGTTTCTCCTGGGAAATCGTATCGTTGTTTGCCCACGGTTCCGGGATCGTGATCATGACAGCCAGCGGAAGATCCATACCGCTCATGGTCAGGAACTCGAGTGTGTTGTCGAGCATTGCAGAGTCAGAACCCTGGGTGTTGACAACCGGCAGAACCTTGTGCAGTTCATCCTGCAGCATCGGGGAGGACATCGTCTCCTCACGGGCCAGCATCTTGTCGGCGTTTCCGCGGATGGTGTTGATCTCGCCGTTGTGTACGATGAAACGGTTCGGATGGGCTCTCTCCCAGCTTGGGTTCGTGTTCGTGCTGAACCGGGAATGCACCATGGCGATTGCAGATTCATAATCGACATCCTGCAGATCGTGGAAGAAGGTGCGGAGCTGTCCTACGAGGAACATACCTTTGTATACGATGGTACGGCTGGAAAGGGATGGCACGTAGGTGTTGTCGTTGCTCTGTTCGAAAACACGGCGTACGACGTACAGACGGCGGTCGAAAGCGATTCCCTTTTCCACATCCTCCGGTTTTTTGATGAATGCCTGCATGATGTAAGGCATACACTCTCTTGCCTTATGGCCGAGAACTTCCGGAACGGTCGGCACGGTTCTCCATCCAAGGAGTTCCAGTCCCTCTTTTTCCACGATGATCTCAAACATCTTTTTTGCCTGGTTCCGTTTCAGCTCATTTTGTGGGAAGAAGAATACGCCGACGCCGTATTCCCGTTCTCCGCCTAATGAAAAACCGAGGGTCGAACAGGCTTTGGAAAAGAATTTGTGCGATATCTGCAACAAGATTCCTACTCCGTCTCCTGTTTTACCCTCGGCGTCTTTGCCGGCTCTATGTTCAAGATTTTCTACGATTTTTAATGCGTTTTCTACGGTCGCATGGGATTTTTCACCTTTGATATTCACGACGGCTCCGATACCGCAGTTGTCGTGTTCAAAGGAAGAACGGTACAGCCCTTCTTCTCCCATGACACGCTCTTTGCTCTGTGTCATACGGCTTCCCTTCCTTTACTTTCCTTATTTTCGGTTATCCTTTGTCTTTTCTGAAAAGAATGGAGGGGAATCTTTTGTTCCCCGCCGTTCTTTCTGGATTGCCCTTACTATACTCTATTTTTTTCGTCCTGTAAAGAGCAAATTTAATTTTTATATAATTTTTTATATTTTTTCTTAACTTTCTTAGGTTGTTACTGCATTTTACCTAATTTTTCATACCATTTATCGATTATTTTGCCGCATGGTACTCGGCTGCTGCTGCGATCAGGCCGCGGAACAGCGGATGCGGACGGTTCGGACGGGATTTGAACTCCGGATGTGCCTGCGTTGCGATGTAGAACGGATGATCTGAAAGTTCTACCATCTCAACGATTCTTCCGTCCGGAGAAACACCGGAGAGAACCATGCCGTTTTCGGTCAGTGCTTTCCGGAAATCGTTGTTTACTTCATAGCGGTGGCGGTGACGCTCGGAAATCTCTTTCTCACCGTACAGCTCCTGTGCTTTCGATCCGTCTGCCAGGACGCATGGATATGCGCCGAGACGTAACGTACCGCCGATATCCTCGATTCCATCCTGATCCGGCATCAGTGCGATCACCGGGTGCATGGTGTTCGGGTTCATCTCGATGCTGTGTGCGTCGTGGTAACCGAGAACGTTTCTTGCATATTCAACAATCGTCAGCTGCATGCCGAGGCAGAGGCCGAGGAACGGAATCTTGTTCTCTCTTGCATATCGAATCGCTGTGATCATGCCTTCGATACCGCGGTTTCCGAATCCGCCCGGTACCAGAACACCGTCCACATCGCTCAGATACTCTGCCACGTTCTCCTCGGTTACCAGCTCGGAATCCACCCATTTCAGGTGTACGTTTGCATGGCTTGCAATTCCGCCGTGTTTTAATGCCTCAACAACGCTCAGGTATGCATCATGCAGCTGGATATACTTTCCGACGAGCGCAATCGTCACCTCTTTGTTCGGATGGCGGAGTGCTTCTACCATATGGGTCCAGTCGGACAGATCCGGTTCCGGGCATGGAAGGTGAAGGCTCTCGCAGACAACCTGCGCCAGGTTCTCTTTCTCCATGGCAAGCGGAGCTTCATACAGATACTCCACGTCCAGGTTCTGCAGAACATGGCTTGACGGAACGTTGCAGAACAGAGCAATTTTATCTTTGATCTCAGTGGTCAGCGGATGCTCGGACCGACATACGATGACATCCGGCTGAATACCGATTCCCTGCAGCTCTTTTACGCTCGCCTGCGTCGGTTTTGTTTTCATTTCACCAGAAGCTTTCAGATATGGAATCAGGGTAACATGGATCAGAATGGCGTTCTCGTGTCCGACGTCATGCTGGAACTGGCGGATTGCCTCCAAAAACGGCTGGCTCTCGATATCGCCGACGGTTCCGCCGACCTCAATGATGGCAATACGCTCCTCGTCTACTTCTTTTCCGCGGTAGAAACGGCTCTTGATTTCGTTTGTAATGTGCGGAATGACCTGTACGGTGCCTCCGCCGAAATCACCGTGGCGTTCTTTCTGCAGAACAGACCAGTATACTTTTCCGGTCGTCACGTTGGAATTTTTATCCAGGCTCTCGTCGATGAAACGCTCGTAGTGGCCGAGATCGAGGTCTGTCTCTGTGCCGTCATCGGTAACGAAAACCTCGCCGTGCTGAATCGGGTTCATCGTACCCGGGTCAACGTTGATGTACGGGTCAAATTTCTGCATCGTCACTTTGTATCCTCGGGCTTTTAAAAGCCGTCCAAGGGACGCCGCCGTGATTCCCTTTCCAAGGCCGGAGACTACTCCGCCTGTCACAAAGACATATTTTACTGCCATATTGATTTCCTCCTGCTTTTCTCTTCTGATATTTTCTTTTCCGTCACAAGTTTCTCTAAAAGGAAATGTCGCCTGCCGGCGACATCTCTATGATGAAAGCCAGTTACTCCGCGCCTGCGTCGCTCCCGTAACTGCTGACAACATTCGTAATCCGGGCTATCGCCCTACTTACTCATGTCGTCTTGCCCGCCCAATATCTATGAATTCGCTCATGCAAGCATGGCTCATTCATAGCTGCTGTCCGGGGCTTTCATTCAAAATCAAAAACGATTATAACACATCTCGAATTTCCTGCAACTTTTTTTTACTATTTTTTATTATTTTCGACATTTTCCACGAAATCCTAAATTTCTGCACCATATTTTATACATATCACGATTTTCTTGACATCATCCGCAAAAATGAGTATGATAATCAATGTTTTTAAAACATGCAGGTCTACAACTGAAAAAAGGAGAATACCTATGCAGCCATCGTCAAACAATTGTTATGATACCGGCCTCCGGGAGGAATGTGGTGTTTTCGGCATTTACGATCTGGATGGTGCCGACGTCAGTCCTTCGATCTACTATGGCCTTTCCGCCCTGCAGCACAGAGGACAGGAGTCCTGCGGAATTGCCGTCTCTGACACCAGCGGTCCAAAGGGCCATGTGAAATCCTACAAAGGCCTTGGCCTTGTCAACGAAGTTTTCAAAGAATCCAAATTAGAAGAGCTGTCCGGCAATATCGGCATCGGCCATGTCCGGTACTCTACCACCGGTTCCACTACCGTAGAGAATGCACAGCCGCTCGTTCTGAATTATCTGAAAGGCTCCCTCGCCCTTTCGCACAACGGAAATCTGGTCAACGCTATGGAACTGCGCGAGCAGATGGAAAACACCGGCGCAATTTTTCACACTTCGATTGACTCTGAAATCATCGCCTACGGCATTGCGCGGGAACGCGTTCATTCCAAAACGGTAGAAGAAGCGATTCTGCGCACGGTAAAAGAAATCCGCGGCGCCTATGCCCTTGTCATCATGAGCCCGAGAAAACTCATCGGCGTGCGCGACCCATATGGCTTAAAACCGCTCTGCATCGGAAAGCGGGACAACGCCTGGGTTCTCGCCTCGGAAAGCTGCGCCCTCACTTCGATCGGCGCCGAATTCGTCCGCGATGTCGCTCCGGGAGAAATTGTAACGTTTGACAAAACCGGAAATCTGAAATCCGAATTTATGCCGGTTGACGTAAAAAAAGCGCATTGTATTTTTGAATATATTTATTTTGCCCGCCTCGACAGCAAAATAGACAATATCAGTGTCTACGAGGCCAGAATCCGCGGCGGTGCAACTCTCGCAAAGACCTACCCGGTTGACGCAGACCTCGTCTGTGGTGTCCCGGACTCCGGACTTGCCTCCGCAAAGGGCTATTCCGAAGAATCCGGCATCCCGTTCGGTCTTGCGTTCCACAAAAACAGCTATGTCGGCCGTACCTTCATCAAGCCGACCCAGAAGGAACGGGAATCCAGCGTCAAAATCAAGCTGAGCGTTCTCGAATCTGTTGTAAAAGGAAAACGGATCGTGCTCGTCGACGACTCCATTGTCCGTGGAACAACGATTTCCAACCTGATCACGATGCTTCGCAAAGCCGGCGCGACCGAAGTCCATGTCCGTATCAGCTCTCCGCCGTTCCTGTATCCGTGCTATTTCGGCACCGATGTTCCTTCGAACAAACAGCTGATCGCAAGCTCTCACTCCACGGAGGAGATCCGCCAGCAGATCGGAGCCGACTCTCTTGGCTACATGCCGATCGAGGAACTCCAGAACATGGTCGGCGATCTGCCGATCTGCCGTGCATGCTTCGACAGCCATTACCCAATGGAAGTACCGAAACAGGATATCAGCGCTCTTCTCGAAAGCTGATTCTATTTCGTCCCCCTTACCGCGCAGACACTGCGTCAGGTAAGGGGGCTTTTTTGTTTCATGCATACTTTGACGTAATGTTTGCATACAATAGCATCAAAAACAAAGGATCTCTTCATGGATCTTACAGACATCATTTATTCCAACGATTACATCAACATTCTGATCCAGAATTACGTGGCACAGTCCGAGCGGTACCAGATGCTGTTTCCGGAATCAAGTGCTCTTCTTACGCTGAACCCGCAGTATTCCGTTCTCTTTCTCGAGCGGAGTCTGCTGCCGGAAAATCTCTTCGGCGCAGTTCCCTTTACCGGGCTTCCAAAACTTTTTACGCCGCTCTCCACGCTCTCACTGGAAGTCTCCGGGATTGTCCAGACGCAGAATCTCTACGGCGGCGGATATACAGGCAAAAATGTAATCTTCGGTTTTCTGGACACCGGCATTGATTACCGCCACCCCGCATTTCTGCATGCCAACGGACAGAGCCGGATTCTCGCCGTCTGGGATCAGACGGACCGGACGGGAACGCCGCCGGCGCAGTTTCCTTACGGCAGTCTCTATACCAAGTCCGATCTCGACGCGGCACTTGAAAGCAGCGATCCACTCTCCCTTGTTCCAGTCACCGATCCCGACGGGCACGGCACGTATGTCGCAGGCGTGGCCGGCGGTACTCCGGATGCCTCCGCCGGATTTCTCGGCGTCGCACCGGAGGCAGATTTTGCCGTTGTTAAATTAAAACCCGCCAAACAGAATCTGAAAGATTTTTATCTTGTGTCCTCCAATGCTCCCGTCTTCGAGGAAGATGACCTGCTCTCCGCCATGCACTTTCTGAATGAAACCGCAGCTGCGGAAGGAAAACCGCTCGTCCTCTGTCTGGCACTCGGGACGAATCAGGGCAGCCACTCCGGCACGCTCCCCGTTTCTCTGACCTTGGCGCGCTACGGCAACACGCCTGGTGTGATCCCCGTCTGCGCGACCGGCAACGAAGGAAATGCAGCACACCATTATTATGGCTCTGTATCCGAAACTTACACCCCGAAAAATGTAGAGTTTCTCGTTTCTGAAGGAAACCGCGGTTTCACCCTGGAACTCTGGGGACAGGCTCCACAGCTTTTTTCTGTCGGTTTCCGCTCTCCCGGCGGCGAGACGATTCCGCGGATTCCCGTCTCTTTGAATCAGGAACAGCGGATCACCTTCGTTCTGGAGCGCACCGTGATCTACGTCAACTACGAAGTGGTCCAGGCCACGACCGGCAGCCAGCTCATTCTGATCCGCATGCTGGATCCGACCCCCGGTATCTGGACACTTCAGGTTTACCGCGCTTTTCCATCGCCGCCGGATTTCCACATCTGGCTCCCGATCACCGGATTTTCCACCTCCGATGTGACATTTCTGGAACCGGATCCGTACACGACACTGACGACACCTTCTGCCACGGTTCCTGTTCTTTCTCCCTCCACGTATCAGGCAGCAAACAACAGTTTTTCCCCGGAATCCGGCCGCGGCTTTACCCGGCTTGGTGAAATCAAACCCGATTTTGCTTCCCCCGGGATTTCCGTCACCGGACCGGGACCGGCCGGCTCCTATGTAAGCTTCAGCGGTTCAAGTGCGTCCGCCGCCATTACATCCGGCGCCGCTGCTCTTTTTCTGCAATGGGGCATCCAGCGCACTCCCGCCCGCTATTTCACGGCACAGGAGGTAAAAAACTACCTGATCCGCGGTGCAGACCGAACTGATACTATTACGTATCCGAGCAGAGAATGGGGATATGGCCGATTACAGTTATATCAAAGTTTCACAAGCCTTATGACAAACTGATTTTCCCGCTCACAGGTTTGCTTCTATGGTATATCCGTTTGTTGATGCAAACTTTTAATGTGCAACTGCCTTGTTTTTGATTGTTTTCCGTTGTATCATTACGTATTATCATTATATTTATAAAACTAAAAGGGGGATTCCTGACTATGAATTACGAACGCTTGAACGATCTTCGCCTTCTTGGACTTACGATTGCCTACTACCGAAGAGCAAAAGGAATGACGCAGGCCGAACTTGCCGAGGCGGTACATATCAGTCGTACCCATATGAGCAACATCGAAGCGCCAAATACAAAAACCTCTATTTCGTTGAATCTTCTGTTCGATATCGCTGAGGCACTTGACATTCCGGTGAAAGAGCTTTTTGATTTTCAAGGACGCAGTCTGTAGGGTCTTTGAATTTTTCTCTTTAAGAGTAACCCCGCCCGGCAGTTTTTCATATCATGAATTGTAAGCAAAATGATTCCTTTGGAGGAACAAACATGAGTGATTTAGCTGCTACAAACTGTGGATGCGGATGTGACAACGGCTGTGGCTGCGATAATGGATGCGGTGTTTCCAACAACAACCTGTTCGGAAACAATGGCTGCAGTATTATCTGGATTCTGCTTCTCCTCTCCTGCTGCGGCGGATGTGGATGCGGAAACAACAACAATGGCTGCAATTCCGACTGCTGGCTCGTTCTGATTCTTCTGTTCTGCTGCGGCGGATGGAACAACAACGGCTGTGGATGCGGCAACAGCAATAACTGTGGATGCGGCTGCTGACCTTTTTTCAGTCCTCCCAGATGTTCGGGCAGAAAAAGCCCCGGGTGCGGATCAACCGCCCCGGGGCTTTTTTTCACCAGAATTCTCTTTCAACGAAACCGTTTCGGTTTCCGTGCTTCTCTTTCCCGCTTTTCCATCTCTTCTCTTTTTTCTTTTTTTCTCATACATTCCAGATCTATTTCATAAAAGGCATTCCCTTCGAGTACCTGTTTTCTTTTTGCTGTTTCTTTTCCATCCATTTTCCGGCGGTCTCCTTTTTCTTTCTTCCTCTTATCATATGTTTTTTCCCGCCTTCTGTCATTTTTTCCGGCCTGGAACATAAGATAAAGAGAAATAAAAAGACAAATGCAGGAATGCTGCCAGGAAGGATCTTAATTTGAATCAGGAACAGGAACAAAATGTGGAACAGATGACACCGCTGGACCAGATGATCGCACAGGATCAGCTTCAGATGCTGAAGGCTGCCATTCCCTACGCCTCCTTCGGCCTGCAGCCCTCCCTTGCGATTTTGAGCAAATGGCTCGAGCTCCAGCGGACCATTCAGCTTTTTTCCCGTCCGGCCGACCTTTCCATGATGTCTGTTGATGCCCCGCACGTCTCTCCGCTTGAGATGCTGCAGGATATTTCCCGTTTTGCCGCCGGTCCGCAGCGGGATCTTCTCTCCCAGATGTTTCAGACCATGCAGATGGTCCAGATGCTTCAGAATATAAATCCCGGAAATGAGGAGGATCTGCTATGAGTTCGGATGATAAGCAAAACGACTGGTCGCAGGACCCCTCTCTTTCCGGAATTGACTTTGCCCGGCTTCAGGCACTGCAGCAGATGGCCTCTCAGAGCCGCGGAAAATCCCAGGCGGAAATGATGCCGTTTCTTCTCTCCCTGATGCAGGGAAATCAGGGCGGCGCACAGTTTTCCGCCTCCGAGGCGGACCTGATCATCTCTGCCATCAAAGCCGGAAAATCCAAACAGGAAGCGGCAAAAATTGACCAGATGGTACGCCTCTTCCGCTCCGCTGCTTCCGGGAAAAAACGCTGAAAAACTACAAACCAAAAAACGCTGCCGGTCTGGAATCCCAAACCGGTCAGCGTTTTTATTCTGTGCTTTTTCCTGCCTAGTTCTGCATGGAAAGCACGTTTTTATTTTTTACCAGGTAATCAATCAGAGAAACAACGGTCAGAATCAGTGCAACCCAGATCAGCACGGTATTCAGCACGGAAAGTGCCGGAATGTCGGCGATCAGAAGAATGATCATAATCATCTGGCTGATTGTTTTCGATTTTCCCCACCAGCTTGCTGCGATGACAATTCCATTGTCCGAAGCAACCAGGCGGAAACCGCTGATGATAAATTCTCTTGCGATGATAATAATAACCATCCACGCCGGAAGCTTGTCCAGCTCTACAAAGCAGATCAGTGCAGAGCATACCAGCAGCTTATCTGCCAGCGGATCCATAAACTTTCCGAAATCGGTAATCAGATTGTCACGTCTTGCAATGTAGCCGTCCAGAGTATCCGTGATGCTGGCAGCGGCAAAGATTACCAGTGCAATCCATTTGGACGCGCTTCCGCCCACGCCAGACAGCAGGAAGAACACGAAAAACGGAATCATAATTATCCGCAGAATCGTTAATTTGTTTGGTAAATTCATTGGCTTATCTCTCCTATCAGATCATATTCCAGAGCGCCGGTAATTTTCACTCTTACGAAATCACCGGATACGAGTGTTTCCGGTGTATTGACAAATACATAGCCGTCTACACCCGGTGCGTCCGCCTGGCTTCTGCCCACATAGGCATCCTCATCCGCCACTTTGCCCTCGATCATAACAAGAAGCTCCTGGCCGATCCTGCGCTCGCCGAGTTCTGCAGAGATATCCTGCTGCAGCTCCATCAGTTCTGCCTGACGGTCCAGTTTTACTTCCTCGTCGATCTGATGCTCCATCGCAGCAGCCGATGTTCCCTCCTCCGAAGAGTAGGTGAATACGCCGAGACGGTCGAACTCCATGTCGTTGATAAACTCGAGGAGTTCTTTGTGCTGCTCTTTTGTCTCTCCCGGGAATCCTGTGATCAGCGTGGTGCGCAGTGTGATATCCGGCATCTCGCTTCTCAGGAAATCAATTTTGTCGATCAGCTCCTGTTTGGAGGTTCTGCGACCCATGCGGCGCAGAATCTCATCGTTGGCATGCTGAATCGGCAGATCCAGGTAGTGACAGACTTTCGGCTCTTCCTTCATCGTCTGAACGAGTTCCGGATAGATGTCCTCCGGATAGCAGTACAGAATCCGGATCCAGTAGAGCTCCTGAATTTTGCAGAGCTCTTTTAACAGAAGGTGGAGAGACGGCTTTCCGTACAGATCGATACCATAAATGGTTGTCTCCTGCGCAACGAGAACGAGCTCTTTGACACCCTGTTCTGCCATCGTCTTCGCTTCTGCTATCAGTTCCTCCATCGGAACGGAGCGGTACGGTCCGCGCAGCTTCGGAATGATGCAGTAGGTACAGTGCTTGTCACAGCCCTCTGCAATTTTCAGATATTCGTAATGGCCGCCTGTCGTTACAACGCGCTGTGCGTCAATTTTCGGCAGTCCTTTCAGATCAGCATACTCCTGGAAGCGGTCGCCGCCGAGGACATCCTGAATGGCATCCAGGATTTTGTCATAGCTGTTCGTTCCAAGTACGGCGTCAACCTCCGGAATCTCCTCAATGATTTCATCGCGGTAGCGCTCTGCCATACAGCCCGTTACCAGAAGAACCTTACAGCTTCCCGCTGTACGGTACTTCGCCATTTCAAGAATATTTTGAATGCTTTCTTCTTTGGCGTCGTGGATAAAGCAGCATGTGTTTATCACGATAACCTCTGCATCTTCCTCGGAATCGGTGATCTCGAAGCCATGCTCTACAAGAAGACCCAGCATATGCTCGGAATCTACCAGGTTTTTATCGCATCCAAGGGAAATAAACAGAATTTTCATATTATTCAATTACTGGCTCCTCTTTTGTTTCCTCTTCCGCTTCAACTTCAGATTCCGGAAGGATTGTAACCTCTCCTTTGTACATCTCCTCTACGGCGATGGAGAGCGGTTTCATGCCTTTTTTCACTTTTACAAGCGGTTCAGCTCCGCCGATGATCTGTCTTGCACGTTTGCTTGTTGCAAGTACCAGAGAGTAACGGCTGCTGACAACCGGTGCCTCGTCCAGATCCTGGCCCTCGTTAATAGTTGCAATCAGTTCCTGATAAGATGGATGAATCATAATAAATGCTCCTTTCTATTTTTCCAGACTTTTTTTCATCTGTTCGATAAAGTCTTTCTGGTTGCTGCTCATGAAATGCTGGCTCTGAATGGTCTCATGCATCTGTTTTACGCAGGTTTCGAGGTCGTCGTTGATCAGGACATAATCGTACTGGTCCATGCCCTGTGCTTCCTCTTTTGCACGCTCCATTCTGCCTTTGATAACTTCTTCTGTTTCCGTTCCGCGTCCCCGGAGGCGTCGTTCCAGCTCCTCGGCGGTCGGCGGTGTGATGAACACAAGAAGGGTGTCCGGACGTTTTTCCTTGACCTGAAGTGCTCCCTGGATTTCAATCTCAAGCAGAACATCTTTTCCGGCATCCAGCTGCTCCTCTACGTATGCCTTCGGCGTTCCGTAGGAATGTTTTACGTAACGCGCATACTCGAGGAAGGCATCCTCTTCTACCATGCGGTCAAACTCTTCTTCTGTACGGAAAAAGTACGATACGCCGTCTTCCTCGCCCGGACGCGGGTCTCTTGTGGTAACGGAGATGGACAGCGCATAGTTGTCGTACTCCTCCATCAGGCGTTTCATCAGTGTTCCTTTTCCTGCTCCGGAAAAACCGGATACTACAGTAAGTATTCCTCTACTCATTTTCAGATTCCCCTCGCTCTTTTTCTGTTTCCCAGCCGCCGTTGAATCTGCGGCTGATCGTTTCCGGCTGCAAAGCCGAAAGGATGATAAATTCTTCTCCGGTGATGAGCACTGCTTTCGTGCGTCTTCCCTGCGTCGCATCGATGATGCGGTTGCTTTCCTTTGCACGCTGCACCATACGCTTGACGGGCGCCGCCTCGGGACTCACCACTGCTATTATTTTATCCGAATTTACGACATTGCCGAATCCGATGTTGATCAGTTTTGCCACAATCCGTCCTTTCCTGTACCTTCTGAAGTCTTTTTCAGAAAATACATCTACCCATACGGATTTATTATAATTCATTCAGAAAGCCTAGTCAAATCTTTTTTTCTGTATTATAATGAAAATACTAGAATTTCAAACAAAGGAGATATTTTCTATGGCTTTTGATGGAATTACCATTGCAAATATTGCACAGGAACTGAATCAGACCATCGTCGGCGGAAAGATCAACAAGATCGCACAGCCGGAAAACGACGAGCTGATGATTACAATAAAAAACAACCGTACCGTTTACCGTCTTCTCCTCTCGGCAAGTGCTTCGCTTCCGCTGATCTACCTGACGGATAACAATAAGCCCGGCCCGATGACCGCACCGAATTTCTGTATGCTGCTCCGCAAACACATCGGCAGCGCCCGCATTCTCTCCGTTACCCAGCCTGGACTCGAGCGTATTCTTATTTTTGAGCTCGAGCATTTGAATGAACTCGGCGATATCTGCCGCAAGAAGTTGATTGTGGAGATCATGGGAAAACACAGCAACCTGATCTTCTGTCAGGAGGACAATACGATCCTTGACAGTATCAAACATATTTCCGCCAACATGAGTTCTGTCCGTGAGGTTCTTCCGGGCCGCACCTGGTTCATTCCGCACACGCAGGATAAGAAAGATCCGCTCACGATCACAGAAGAAGAATTTTTCGATTTCGTCTGCACGAAACCGATGGCTGCCGCAAAGGCAATCTACACTTCCCTTACCGGCTTCAGCCCGCTGATGGCGGAGGAAGTCTGCTGCCGCGCCGGCATCGACGGCGGATTTGCGGTCAATGCACTCGAAGAAAATGCAAAGCTTCATCTGTTCCGCACCTTCTCTTATCTGATTGAGGATATCAAAAACGGCGCATTTACGCCGAACATCGTATACCAGGGCGATGAGCCGAAAGAATTTTCCGCACTGAAACTGACGCAGTATCAGGATTTGCGGGAGGAAACATACGATTCGATCTCCGGTGTACTGGAAACATACTATGCCATGAAAAACCGCATCACCCGCATCCGTCAGAAATCTTCCGATCTGCGCCGTGTCGTCAATACCGCACTCGAACGGAATGTCAAAAAATACGACCTGCAGCAGAAACAGTTAAAAGACACCGACAAGCGGGAAAAATACCGGATTTACGGTGAGCTTTTAAATACGTACGGCTACAGCTGCCAGCCGGGCGATACTTCGCTGAAAGCCGTCAATTACTATAACGGCGAGGAAATCACGATTCCGCTCGACGGAACGCTCTCTGCCGGCGAAAATGCGAAAAAATACTTCGACCGCTACGGAAAGCTGAAGCGGACCCGTGAGGCACTCGAAGAACTTCTTGTCGAGACGAAAGAGGAAATCGACCATCTCGAATCCATCAGCACGGCGCTTGATATTGCGCTCGATGAGGCGGATCTGGTGCAGTTAAAAGAAGAGCTGATCGAGTACGGCTACATCCGCCGCAAGGGACCGACAGGGAAAAAGCAGAAAATCACCTCCCATCCGTTCCACTACCGCTCTTCCGAGGGCTTTGACATTTATGTCGGCAAGAACAACTTCCAGAACGAGGAACTTTCGTTTAAATTCGCCTCCGGCAACGACTGGTGGTTCCACGCGAAAGGCCAGCCGGGCAGCCATGTCATCGTAAAGACGAACGGTAAAGAGCTGCCGGATTCCGTCTACGAAGAGGCCGCTGCTCTCGCCGCCTATTACTCGAAAGGCAGACAGGCACCGAAGGTGGAAATCGACTACACCTTAAAGAAAAACCTGCGCAAACCAAACGGAAGCAAACCGGGTTTCGTTGTTTATTACACCAATTACTCCATGATGGCGGAGCCGAACATCCGCAATCTTCAGGAAATACAGGACTGAATTCAGAATACAAAAGACTTTTCGCACATTCCTATCTGTTCCTCTTTGCGAAAAGTCTTTTTTTCGTAAAATTTAATACTTCCTTCATTTCTTTTTCGATGCTCTATGGTATACTTCTTAGTATGGAAAAAGATTCCAGACGTGATCTTTTTCAACCAAACCACAGTGAGGCTGTCTCTTCTTTATCAGGACAGCCGGAGAGGAATATAACTGTTATGAACAAAACAATTCCCGAAATCATTCACCGCCGTGTTCCAACGACGCGCTATGAGGCAGACCCTTCCGAAGGCCTTTCCGCCGAGCAGGTTGCCGAGTACCGCGAGAACGGCTGGACCAACTGCGCGGTGGAACCTCCGTCCAAGACAACGGCCGAGATCGTAAAGAGCAATGTCTGTACGTATTTCAACCTGATTTTTCTGATTATTGCCATCTTTCTGATCCTTGCCGGTTCGTTCCGGGATCTTACGTTTCTGCCGGTCATCATCGCGAACACGCTGATCGGCATTGTACAGGAAATCAAGGCGAAAAAGACGCTGGAAAAGCTGTCTGTTTTAAACGCGCCGAAGGCTACTGCGATCCGTGACGGTGCTGAGGTAACACTCGCCGCGGAGGATCTCGTACTCGATGATATTGTTGTATTTACCGCAGGAAAACAGATCTGCGCTGATGCCGTCGTGCTTGAAGGTGAGGTACAGGTCAACGAATCGCTGCTTACCGGTGAATCCGATGAGATTACCAAGCGCCCGGGCGACGAGCTGATGTCCGGAAGTTTTATCGTCTCTGGAAGCTGCAAGAGCCGTCTGACCCAGGTCGGTGAAGATTCCTACATTTCCCGTCTGACCCTCGAGGCAAAGGCCATGAAAGAGGGCGAACAGTCCGAGATGATCCGCTCCCTCAACAAGCTGGTAAAGGTTGTCGGCATTCTGATCATTCCGATCGGTCTTCTGCTCTTCGGCCAGCAGTTTTTCGTCTCCCACGAAGCGTTCCGTGAGAGCATTACCTCGATGGTGGCCGCCGTGCTCGGCATGATCCCAGAAGGTCTTTACCTGCTTGCGAGCGTTGCCCTTGCCGTCAGCGTTATGCGTCTGGCTTCGCAGAAGGTTCTCGTGCATGATATGAAATGTATCGAGACGCTGGCTCGCGTCAACGTGCTCTGTGTCGATAAGACGGGAACCATCACCGAGACAAATATGAAAGTACATGACCTGATTCTGGTCGGCTCCAGTTCAGTCCCTGATACAGAATCCGGCGAAAATGCTCCCGCACCGCAGAAAGAAGAGCTTTCCCTTGCGGTCGGTGATTTCGCATCTGCCATGTCAAACGACAACATTACTATGGCGGCACTGAAAGAATATTTTAAAGACAACAACGGCAAAACTGCCGTTTCGATGACTTCGTTCTCCTCGGAATTCAAGTATTCCAGTGTGACATTTTCGGATGTCTCCTACGTGCTCGGTGCCCCGGAGTTCGTTCTCCGCGATGATTTTGCACGCTATCAGAGTGAAATTGAAGCGTATACCTCAAAGGGATTCCGTCTCCTCGTCTTCGGCACATCCGAAACTGTACCGGATGGAAAAGCACTCTCCAGCCGTGTCACGCCGCTTGGCTACGTGCTTCTCTCCAATCCGATCCGAAAAGAAGCACCGGAAACGTTCCGCTACTTTGAAGATCAGGGTGTCCATGTCAAGGTCATCTCCGGTGATACTCCGGTAACGGTATCTGAGGTTGCCCGCCAGGCAGGGATTGCACACGCAGAGGATTATATTGATGCTTCCACTCTAAAGACACCGGAAGAGCTCGAAGAAGCAATCCTGAAATACACCGTGTTCGGCCGTGTCACACCAGACCAAAAACGCCAGTTTGTCCAGGCTTTAAAGAAAAACGGCAAGACCGTTGCGATGACCGGCGATGGTGTCAACGATGTGCTCGCATTAAAGGATGCCGACTGCTCCGTTGCGATGGCATCCGGAAGTGACGCTGCCGCACAGGCTGCACAGCTCGTTCTGCTGGACAACGACTTTTCGAAGATGCCTTCTGTCGTACTGGAAGGCCGCCGCGTTGTCAACAACCTGCAGCGCTCGGGAACGCTGTTCCTGGTAAAGAACATTTTCTCGTTCCTGCTGTCCATCTTCTCACTGATCTCGATGGTGACGTATCCGCTGGAGCCGTCCCAGATCTCGCTGATCAGTATGTTTACGATCGGTATTCCAGGCTTCCTGCTCTCGCTAATGCCGAACAAAAACCGGATCGAGGGCCACTTTATCACGAACATTCTGACACGGGCCCTGCCTGCGGCGCTGACCGACTTTTTGATGGTCGCAACACTCGTCGTCTTCGGCCAGGAATTTGCGGTCGGCTCGGAAGATATTTCGACCGCTGCCACCGTACTGCTCGCCATTGTCGGTTTTATGATTCTCTACCGGATCAGCAAGCCGCTCAACTGGATGCGCTGGACGATCCTGATCGGCTCGATTATTGCCTTCATTTTCTGCAGTACCTATCTGAACCAGCTGTTCGCCATTTCTGATATGTCCAGAAAATGTATCATGCTGCTGGTCGTATTCTCTGTCGCAACAGAGCCGGTTCTGCGATATTTGAGCATCCTCGTGGATTCCATTTCCTCTTTTTACCGGAAGCAGAAAATTTTCTTCCTGCGAAAACGGGAAGCGAGAAAAGCGAAATAAAACGTAAAACCAAACATCAAAAATGCCGTACAGCGTTGGAAATTTTTCTCCGCCTGTACGGCATTTTTTGATTTACCAATCACAGTTTCTTACTTTCTCATCTCCGGATCTTCCATGTAATGCGTCCGCTCGCCGCCGATGTATTTCGGTCTTGTCCGCGCGCAGACAACGTGCGCATCTCCGATCGTTTTCTGCGATACCCGGACCGGAACGGCTACTGCCTTCAGCTGCATGCCGATCAGCACATCACCGATATCAATACCTGCATGCGCCTGCACACGCTCTACGGTGACAGCGTCCTCCAATCCATAGTATGCCGCCATCGCAAACGATCCGCCGCCATGCAGCCACGGTACCGCGCAGACCGGCTCGTAACCGTATTTTTCTGCCGCCGCACGCTCCAGAACAACCGCGCGGTTCAGATGCTCACAGCACTGCGCCGCCAGATACAGCCCGTGCTCCTTCGTACACGCATACAGCGCCTCAAACACCGCCTGCCCGATCTCCTGGCTGGAATCCGTTCCGAGCTTACTGTTGTGAATTTCACTCGAAGAACATCCCACTACCAGAATCTGTCCCGGTTTCATCTGCGCTGTCGTAATCAGCTCCTCTGCGACGGCACGCGCTTCCTGTCTGATTGTTTCAAGATCCATTTTGTATCCCTCCTTGCTAAACAGCAATATTTATGCAAAAGGAGACTGACTCTTTTTCCAAGAATCAGCCTCCTTTCTTCAGCTTACATAATTATTATTTCTGAACGATATTCACAATTCTTCCCGGTACGTAAATTTCTTTTACGATGTTTCCGGTCAGTTTGTCTGCAACTGCTTCTTTTGCAGCGGCGATTGCGGTCTCTTTATCTGCATCTTTGGCGATTTTGATCGTTCCGCGCATTTTGCCGTTGATCTGAACAGCGATCTCGGCTACTGCCTCTACGGTCTTCTCCTCGTCAAACTCCGGCCATGCGGTCTGATACAGACGGCCTTCGTATCCAAGGTCTGCCCACAGTTCCTCGGTCATATGCGGTGCAACCGGATTCAGCAGGATCAGAAGGGTTTCGAACTCTTTTCTCGTTACTTTTCCGGCTTTGTAGAACTCGTTGACCAGGGTCATCATGGCTGCGATCGCTGTGTTGTATTTCAGGGACTCATAGTCGCTGGATACTTTCTTGATGGTCTGGTGCATTTTGGACTCCAGCTCTTTGGAGTAGGAATCTCCGTCTACCAGGCTGTCCTGCAGTTTCCATACACGCTCGAGGAAACGACGGCATCCTTTTACGCCTTCCTGAGACCAGGATGCGCTTAAGTCGAAGGCACCGATGAACATCTCGTACGTACGCAGGGTATCTGCACCAAACTCAGCTACGATATCATCCGGGTTGACAACGTTTCCACGGGATTTACTCATCTTCTCGCCGTTCTCGCCGAGGATCATTCCGTGGGAAGTACGTTTCTGATACGGTTCCGGGCAGGTAACTACGCCCTGATCGTACAGGAATTTATGCCAGAAACGGGAATACAGAAGGTGAAGGGTGGTGTGCTCCATTCCTCCGTTGTACCAGTCAACCGGCAGCCAGTATTTCATAGCTTCTTTGCTTGCCAGAGCCTCTTTGTTCTTCGGATCGGTATAGCGGATGTAATACCAGGAAGAACCAGCCCACTGCGGCATGGTATCGGTCTCACGTTTTGCAGGTCCTCCGCAGCACGGGCAGGTGGTGTTGACCCAGTCTGTCATGGCAGCCAGCGGAGACTCGCCGTTATCGGTCGGCATGTAGCTCTCTACATCCGGCAGCTCCAGCGGAAGAGATTCTTCCGGAACCGGAACGTAACCGCATTTGTCGCAGTGTACGATCGGAATCGGCTCACCCCAGTAACGCTGACGGGAGAATACCCAGTCACGCAGCTTATAGTTTGTTTTTGCTTTTCCAACGTGGTTCTCTTCGAGCCACTCAAGAATTTTCTTTTTTGCTTCCGCAACGGAAAGTCCGTTCAGGAAACCGGAGTTGACAAGAGTTCCCTCTGCAACGTCGGTGTAAACTTCGTTCTGTACGTCGCCGCCTGCAACGACCTCGATGATCGGCATGTTGAATTTCTTTGCGAACTCCCAGTCACGCTCATCGTGTGCCGGTACTGCCATGATGGCGCCGGTGCCGTAGCTCATCAGTACATAATCGGAAATCCAGATCGGGATCTCTTTTCCATTAACCGGGTTGACTGCGGAAAGTCCGTCGATCATAACACCGGTCTTGTCTTTTGCAAGCTCGGAACGCTCGAAATCGGATTTTCTGGCTGCCATCTCACGGTATGCGCAGACCTCATCCCAGTTCTTGATCTCATCTTTGTACTGGTCGATGTACGGATGCTCCGGGGAGAGTACCATGTACGTAACACCGAACAGGGTATCCGGGCGTGTGGTGTAGATGGTCAGCTTCTCCGGTTTATCTTTCAGGGAGAAATCAACCTCTGCTCCGTGAGAACGTCCGATCCAGTTTTTCTGGGAAGTTTTGACACGCTCAATATAGTCAACGCCGTCCAGACCGTCGATCAGCTTGTCTGCATACTCGGTGATCTTCAGCATCCACTCGCTCTTTACTTTGCGGACAACCGGGCTTCCGCAGCGCTCGCACACGCCGTTTACAACTTCCTCGTTTGCAAGGCCTACCTTACAGGAAGTACACCAGTTGATCGGCATCTCTTTTTTATATGCCAGTCCGGCTTTGAAAAGTTTCAGGAAAATCCACTGGGTCCAGTGATAGTATTCCGGATCCGTCGTGTTGATCTCTCTGTCCCAGTCGAAGGAATATCCAAGAGACTGAAGCTGGTCTTTGAAGTGATGTACGTTGTTTTTGGTAACGATCTTCGGATGAATGTGGTTTTTGATCGCATAGTTCTCCGTTGGAAGACCAAATGCATCCCAGCCCATCGGATACAGAACGTTGTAACCCTGCATTCTGCGCTTTCTGGCTACAATGTCCAGTGCAGTGTACGGACGCGGATGGCCTACGTGAAGTCCCTGTCCTGACGGATACGGAAATTCAACGAGTGCGTAGTATTTCGGTTTTGTATAATCATCTGTGGCGGCAAAGGCTTTTTCATCCTGCCAGATCTTCTGCCACTTTTTTTCAATGTCCTGTGGCTCATATCTTTTACTCATAGGTAACCTCCTGCATGTTCAAGTTCAAAGTTCTTTTTTCTCACACCGCCGCCTAGGACAGCATGCACATTTGAACATATAGCTGTATTCTATCACTCTTTCCCTGTTTTTACAATTTATTTTTTCCTATATCCTCCGTTTTTCTTCAAAAACCGCAGAAAAATCCGGTTTCCGGGCGAATTCTGCTCCCGAAACCGGATTTTCTCTGTTTTATCACACTATTTTATAAAGCTTTATTCTTCTGCTTTTTCAACCTTCGAAGCTCTTGCCTCAATCTCTTTTGCCTGGATATCGGACGGAGCCTGCTCATATCTCGCAAACTCATAGGAGAAATCACCGCTTCCGCCTGTCATGGAGCGGAGTGTTGTGCCGTATCCGTAGATCTCAAGTTCCGGAACATCAGCCTCGATAATCGTATGGCCCTTGTGATCCGGATTCATGCCGAGCACACGGCCGCGGCGTTTGTTGAGATCGCCCATGATATCGCCGGTGTATTTATCGTCTACAGTGATCTTCATCGAAACGATCGGCTCAAGGAGAACCGGGGATGCTTCCATAAAGCCTTTCTTGAACGCCTGAATCGCTGCGGTCTTGAATGCCATCTCGGAGGAGTCTACCGGATGATAAGAACCATCATACAGAACGGCTTTGACGCCGACTACCGGATAAGCAGCCAGAGGGCCTTTCTGTACGGCTTCCTGGATACCTTTTTCAACAGCCGGGAAGTAGTTCTTCGGAACGGCGCCGCCGACAACTTCCTGCTCGAAAACGTATGGTTTCTCGAGATCTCCGGAAGCGGAGAAGCGCATTTTTACATGACCGTACTGGCCGTGGCCGCCGGACTGTTTTTTGTATTTTGCTTCTACATCCGAATTTTTGCGGATCGTCTCGCGGAAGGCTACCTTCGGACGGGACAGCTCTACTTCTACTTTGTAGCGCTCCAGCAGCTTGCTGACGATAATATCGATGTGCTGGTCGCCCATGCCGTACAGCAATGTCTGATGGTTTGCAGAATCATTGACTGCCTTCATAGTCAGGTCTTCCTGCATCATCTTGGCAAAGGCCTGGGAGATCTTATCTACATCGGCTTTGTTCTTCGGTTTATATCGTTTTGCGGTGTACGGAGTCGAAACATCCGGTTTTCCGTAGCGGACCTGATTGTTCTTTGTCGCAAGGGAATCGCCGGTTCTTGCATCGCCGAGTTTTGCGATGGCACCGATATCTCCTGCATGAAGCTCCGGTACTTCGATCGGCTTGGAGCCTTCGAGCACGTACAGCTTGCTCAGTTTTTCTTCGGATTCCTGATCTACATTATAGAGCACATCATCGCTTTTAATAACGCCGGAGCAAACCTTAATCATTGAATATTTTCCAAGGAACGGATCCACGATCGTCTTGAAAATGGTCGCGCTCTTCGGTTTCGCGAAGTCGTAATTTGCCTCGAAAATTTCGTTCGTATTGAGATTGATGCCGGCACACGGACGGGTGGACGGATCCGGGAAGTATCCGCAGATATCATCCAGAAGGTTCGATACGCCCTGCAGGTTCACCGGAGAGCCCATGCATACCGGAACGATGGTGCCGTCTCCTACGTTCATGGCAAGCGCTGCGGAAATCTCTGCTACCGAGAACTCTTCTCCGCCAAAGTAGCGGTCCATAAACTCTTCACTTGTTTCTGCCACAGATTCCATCAGGGTTTCACGGTACTTCTCCAGATATTCTACGGAGTAATCCGGAATCGGGCATTCTTCTTTTTTATCTTTTTCGATATATCTGCGGCCTTTGTTCTTTACAATATTGATATATCCTACAAATTTACCGTTTTCACGCAGAGGCATATGAAGCGGTGCGATTCGTTTTCCGTACAGTTCGGTGAGCTGCTCAACGACTTCTCGGTAGCTGACATCGTCCTGATCCATTTCCGTTACGAAGATCATACGCGGAAGATTGTATTTCTCGCAGAGTTCCCATGCTTTCTGGGTTCCGACCTGCACGCCGGCCTTTCCGGATACCACGATTACAGCGGCATCTGCTGCGGAAGCGGCTTCCTGTGCTTCTCCTACGAAATCAAACATTCCAGGAGTATCCAGAACATTGATCTTATTTTTTCCCCATACGACCGGGACAAGCGTTGTGGAAATAGAGCATTTGCGTTTGATTTCTTCTTTGTCAAAATCGCTGACGGTATTTCCGTCTGTCACTTTTCCGAGACGGTTTGTCATACCGGAAAGATAAGCCATAGCTTCGGTCAGACTTGTCTTTCCGGAGCCGCTGTGCCCCAGCAGCACCACATTTCTGATTCGGTCAGTTCTAAAAACGTCCATATGTAATACCTCCCATGTAAGTAAATTTGCAGATTGTAAGGCCGCTCTTATTCGCCTTTCTGCTTTTTATCAAGATTCACGTCTTCCGTTCCTCTTATCATAGTCACTATTCTACTAAAGTTTTTGCTTTTTTGCAAGTATATTATTCATATTTCACAGTATATTTCTGAATTTTTAAATTTTATATGTATTTTAGCTGGTTATTCTGCCTTTCTTCCGCTTTTCTGTCTGGCTTTTCTGTGGAATCTGCCGGATTTTGCAAAACAAGCAAAATTGCTGCCTTTCAAAAATGCTTTGTCACTTTAAAGCAAGAAATCTTTGACATTTGATTTCAGATGCTTTACAATGTCTTTTATACGATTTACATACGAAAATTGTCAGAAAGGACTACTTGAATTATGTGTGATACATCCGAAAGAATCTGTATCGGCTTTATCGGCCTTGGCCTCATCGGCGGCTCCATTGCAAAAACCCTCAGAAAGGTTCACCCGGAGTATAAACTGATGGCCTACTGCCGCACCAAAGCGACGATCGAAGAGGCAATTCAGGAAGGCGTGATTGATATCGCGCTGGAAGAACGGGACGACCGCTTTGCCGACTGTGACTATATCTTCTTATGTGCTCCTGTCAGCACCAACATCTCCTATCTTCCGTTCGTGAAAGGCATCGCAAAACCGGGCTGTATCATCACAGACGTCGGAAGTGTAAAAGGAGAAATCCATCAGGCGGTTGAGACCCTCGGCATGACGCACCAGTTTATCGGCGGCCATCCGATGGCAGGCTCCGAAAAGACGGGATATTCCAGCGCCACCGATTACCTGCTGGAAAATGCTTACTATATGATTACACCCGGACCAGATGTTGAGATCGCGACAGTTTCCGCTTTCGTTGATCTTGTCCAGTCCTTAAAGGCGATCCCGATGGTTTTAACATACGAAGAGCACGACTACATCACCGCAGGTGTCAGTCATCTGCCGCATATCGTTGCCGCTACCCTGGTCAATGCACTCGCATCCCTGGACACACCGGAAGAGCAGATGAAAACCGTTGCTGCAGGCGGCTTCAAGGACATCACCCGCATCGCTTCCTCCTCCCCGGAGGTATGGCAGCAGATCTGTCTCTCAAACCAGAAGCAGCTCTCGAATGTGCTGGATTCCTATATCCGCCTTCTCGTCCAGGCAAAATACCTGGTTGACAACAAAAAAGGCCACGAGCTCTACAATATGTTTGAAAGTTCCCGCGAATACCGGAATTCCATGGAAGATTCTTCCTATGGACCGACAAAGAAAGAATACGTCGTTTACTGCGACCTGCTCGATGAAGCCGGCGGAATCGCAGCCGTTACAACAATTCTTGCCATCAACCAGATCAGTATTAAAAATATCGGCATTACGCATAACCGCGAGTTCGAAGAGGGTGCTCTCCGCATTGAATTTTATGAAGAGCAGGCAGGCATTCTTGCCCGGAAGGTCTTAAAAGACCATGGCTATACCATTCATATCCGCAATTAAAAGCGCGTATATCTTGACAGGAGGAAGTTACGTTATGCAGTTCCAGAAAGCAGTACGTCCTCTGCGCGGAGAAATCTCCGTGCCGGGCGATAAATCCATTTCCCACCGCGCCGTCATGTTCGGTGCCATTTCAGAGGGAACCACAGAAGTCACAAACTTTTTACAGGGTGCCGACTGTCTCTCCACCATCTCCTGCTTCCGCAGTATGGGCATTGAGATCAAGAACACGCCGGAGCGCATCCTCGTTCATGGAAAAGGCCTGCACGGACTTTCGGCTCCGTCCGCCGTTCTCGACTGCGGAAACAGCGGAACAACGACACGCCTGATCTCCGGCATTCTTGCCGGCCAGAACTTTTCCAGTACACTGACCGGTGACGCCTCCATTCAGAAACGGCCGATGGGACGCATCATCAATCCGCTGACCCAGATGGGCGCTTCCATCCGCAGTATTCCGGAAAACGGCTGTGCGCCGCTTGCAATCAACAGCCATCCGCTCCACGCCATCTCCTATCTTTCGCCGGTCGCATCCGCACAGGTCAAATCGTGTGTCCTGCTTGCCGGACTGTATGCTGACGGAAAAACAAGCGTTACCGAACCGGCTCTTTCCAGAAACCATACGGAGCTGATGCTGAAATTCTTCGGCGCCGACGTTGCCTCCGAAGGGCTGACCGCATCGGTTCTGCCGGACCCGGATCTCCATGGAAATCTCGTCCGTGTGCCGGGAGATATTTCCTCCGCCGCCTACTTCATCGCCGCCGCGCTGATAGTTCCAGGCTCTGAGGTGCTCCTGAAAAATGTCGGCATCAACCCGACCCGCGACGGTATGCTCCGCGTCTGCCGCGCCATGGGTGCTGACATCACACTTCTGAATGAGCAGAACTCCGGCGGAGAACCGGTTGCAGACCTTCTCGTGCGCTATACGCCGTCTCTTTCCGGCACTGTCATCGAGGGCGAACTGATCCCGACCCTGATCGATGAAATCCCGATCATCGCGGTTCTTGCCGCCACAGCGAACGGTACAACCGTGATCCGGAATGCGGAGGAGCTGAAAGTCAAAGAATCGAACCGTCTTGATATCATGGTAAACGAACTCACCGCGATGGGTGTTTCCCTGGAAGGCACGGACGACGGCATGATCATTGAGGGCGGAAAACCGTTCCACGGCGCCCAAATCGACAGCCGCCTCGACCACCGCATTGCGATGTCGTTTGCAATCGCTTCGCTTGCCGCAGAGACACCGACGGAAATCCTGCGCGCCGGCTGTGTGGATATCTCGTATCCGACATTCTACCAGGATCTGGCACGGCTGCAGGCATAAAAAACGTTTAAACAAAAAATGGATTGTGAAGATCATTTCCTCACAATCCATTTTTTTGCTTTTACCCTGTTCTTCCGGCCGTTCCAACCGTTTCTCCCTGCCGTACCCGCGTTTCGATTCCAAGCCGCGAATAATTCCAGATCCGTTTTTCCGGCACTGCGCTTCCCTTCTGTGCCAGAACGATCACTGTCGAACCACCGAAGGCAAAATAGCCTTTCTCTTCGCCGCGCTGTACACTTCTCGCCGCTCCGGCATTTTCATTGACAATCTTTCCGACCATCATCGCGCCGACCTCCATCTGCAGCAGTGTGCCGAAATTTGCGGACTGCAGCAGCGTGTAGGTTCTCGTATTTTCTTTATAGATCGGACAAAAATCATTCGCCGCCGGATTGACCGTGTGGAGCACACCCTCAATCCGCCGTTCCGTCGAACAGACGCCGTCATCCACAAAGAGATACCGGTGATAATCATCCACGGAAAGCCGAAACAGAAATAACGTTCCGCCCTCATACCGTTTTGCCAGCTTCCGGTCGCGCAGAAGCTGTTCCAGCGTATATTCTGTGTTCTTGATCTCAAACTTCCCGTTCTCATGAATCGGATAAACCGTAAGCCGCGCATCACACGGGCTGATAAAATCCTGCGGCGCATTGGAAAACGGACGTGCATCCATTTTCAGCTTCCGCACAAAGAAATCATTGAACGAGATAAACTGCTTTGCGGTACATTCCTTCAGTGAAATATGATTTTTCTTTACAAACGGTGCAACCAGCGGCACCGATAAGCGGCTGCCCAGAAAGCAGCCTGCCGCACGAGATACAAATGACTGAACCAGCGGCTGCATCGCGGCTCTTCCGGCGGCATGGCTGTACATCATGTGCAGAAAACGGTCCTGCAGATCATTTTCCTCGCGGATCAGATCAAGCTTTGGATGATTTTTCCCCTGTTTTCGGTAAGGATAAGCGCAGAGTCTCAAATCGTTCTTCCTCCCTTCCAGATCAGAAGTCCGCGGAGCACAGCCACTCCAACGACCGCTACCAGCACAGCAAGCTCTTTATTCGTCGGCTTGCGGAAGCGGAAATCCGTGATAAACAGAACGCCGACCGCCAGCACCAGCAGATGCAGCCAGATCAGAAAGTATCCGCGGCAGAGCGGTGCAAAGACGAACAGCAGCGGCAAAGCTACTGACATCGAGGTAATCGGCAGTCCCTGGTAATATTTCCGGTTCTCCGAAGTTTCATTCTGACGCTTCTCTTCCATCACGTTAAAATATCCCAGACGGATCACGCCCGCAAGACCGTAGAAAACAAGAATCGGAATGCTGTAAAAATGTGTCATGCCAAGCTCATAGCAGAGCACGATCGGAAAAACGCCGAAACAAACCACATCGCAGAGCGAATCGATCTGAATGCCGAACCGCTTTTCATCTTCGGTCCTGTTTTTCTTCGTCCGCGCAATTTTTCCATCGAACATATCGCACAGTCCGGAAAAAGCAAGACAAAAAATCGCCCAGTTAAAGTGTCCCCGCGTTGCAAGAAAAATGCCGCTGATGGACGATGCAAAGCTGATATATGTTAATATTACGGTATAATCATAGAACCCTATCATATGTAGTTCCCCCTCTTTTTTCTCTTTTCGTATTCCCGATCGTAAGCTGTGCGACGATGGTAAAGACTGCACTCACCAGCAGTTCCCCGTAGTAGCCGAGCCCTCTGGAAAGCACCATTGCCGGAAGAAGCAGCGTGCTTCCAAAGACCGGCGGGAAAATTTTCAGGAACAGTGTCTCGCTGATTCCCATTCCTCCCGGAAGCGGCAGCATGTCAACCGATACGGAAATGACCGCCTGCAGCAGCACAATGGCAATAAAGGAAATGCCTGATAAATGGAAGGCGCGGTATACAAACCATGTTGCTGCAAATAAAGCAAACCTCTGTACAAATGTAATCGCAAGGACATTGACCAGCACCATTTTGTGGGTGCCAAGATACGCTGCCGTATTCTGGTAGACTTCCATGGAAGCTTCCAGTTTTTTCAGGCGGCTTTCTTTTCGTTTCATCAAATGCAGTTTTTCCACAATTTTCAGTCCCAAAACCAGAATTGTCCGCGCAAGCGCCGGATGAAAAACCAGAATAAGCATGGCTGTGACACAGAAGACATTCAGACCGATTCCCAGATAGAAAACCGGAAGGATTTCCGTCAGATACCGGTGCAGGAAGCCCTGTCCGAACAGAACAAGCCCAAGTCCCACCACGACCAGCACCGCTTTGTAGGTGATCGTGACGATCATCAGAATCACCGTTGATACCGGAAGAGATATTTTCTCCTTTTTCATATAGTAGAGCTGCATCGGCTGGCCGCCGCTTGCGGACGGTGTGATACAGCTGAAAAAGAATCCGACGGAAGAAAACAGAAAACATGTCCGCTTCTTCACCGGAATCTGGAAGGAATGCATCATGTACCAGATGATGATCGATTCTCCCCAGATAAAAAACACGACACAGAACAGTCCCGGCAACAGCCACCGCACATCTGCTCGCCGCATTGCTTCCATCATTGCGCCAAGGTCTTCGCCGTGGAAAACACCGTATATCGTCAACGCAAAAATCACAACGAGAAAAACAGTATTCACGATCATTTTTTTCTTACTCTGCACGGCGTTTCCACCTCCTTCGTTCCAATATCATGCCATACCATGCACCAAGATGCGTGCGTCCCGCGATCTGCCACGTCACTTCTGCCAGAAGCGCTCCGCCAATCACATCTGCAATCACATGCTGCTTTGTTGTCAGCGTAGAGACAAACACGGCAAGTGCCGCCCAGAAAGAGAACCGCTGATACCAGCGCGGAATCTCCCGTCTTCCACGGACTGCGATATAGCAGAACCAGCTGTTCAGGCAGTGAATCGATGGGAACAAATTGTCCGCCGCATCCATCTGGTAGAGCAAGGCAAGCATCTGATTCCAGAATCCCTGTTCCGGGATCGACGGCCTTACGTTCGTTGTCGGCAGCAGCAGATAAAATGCCATACAGACAAGCCGCGCCAGAACATCTGCTGCAAAGAACCGCCAGACAAATTCTTTCTCTCTGCTTGCGGCAATCAGATAATTTACAATCCAGACCAGATAACAGCCAAAATAAATCACGATCGTCCACGGGATCACCGGGATCTGCTGGTCCAGCACCGTTTCTATATTGTAATGTTTCCACGAACTGGTAAACGGCCGCGTTCCAAAATAAGCGATAAAATTCGCTGTCAGCGTCAGAATTAGCGGCAGGATACCATAGTATGGAAACTTTCTTCTCTCGTCTCTCTTCAAAATCCGTCCTCCCTTGTCTCAAACACGTATCAGTATACGCAAAAACATTCCCTGACACAACCCAGTTCCGCTCGTTTTCAGAAACCTTAATAAAATCTTCTGTTTTTCGGCAGGGAAAAAGAAAGATTTAGAAGATTCGCTGGACAAAAAGCGACCATATAGGGCTTCGCGGGTGTTCCTATATGGTCGTTTTCTTTCAGCATCGTATTTTTGTCATAAACGAATTTTTTATTCAATCATCATGGCATCGCCGAAGGAGAAAAAGCGGTATTTTTCTCTCACAGCCTCTTCATAAGCTGCCATAATATGCTCTTTTCCAGCCAGTGCTGATACCAGCATCACCAGTGTGGACTCCGGCAGATGGAAATTGGTGATCAGTCCGTCGATCATCTTGAAGCGGTAACCCGGATAGATAAAGATCTCGGTCCAGCCGCTTCCGGCTTTTAAAATGCCGTCCTCACCGGTTGCCGACTCCAGAGTACGGCAGCTCGTTGTTCCGACTGCGATCACACGGCCGCCTGCTGCTTTCGTATCGTTGATCAGTTTTGCCTGATCTTCTTCTACCACATAGAACTCAGAGTGCATGTGATGCTGGGTGACATCCTCCACTTTCACCGGACGGAAGGTGCCAAGGCCGACATGCAGGGTTACATGGGCGATCTTTACACCGGCATCCTGTACCTGCTGCAGAAGCTCTTTTGTAAAGTGCAGTCCTGCGGTCGGAGCGGCTGCGCTTCCCTCGTGTTTCGCGTATACCGTCTGGTAGCGGTTCTTGTCCTGCAGTTTGTGTGTGATATACGGCGGCAGCGGCATCTCGCCAAGCTGGTCGAGGATCTCCTCGAAAATGCCGTCGTAATGGAACTGGATCAGACGGTTTCCCTCATCGACAATATCTACAACCTCTCCGGTCAGAATGCCGTCGCCGAAGGAGATCACCGTGCCGACCTTACATTTTTTGCCCGGTTTTACGAGGGTCTCCCAGATATCATTTTCTCTTCTTTTTAACAGAAGGATTTCGATTGCTGCATCGGTGCCGACTTTCGAACCGTAGAGACGCGCCGGAATTACTTTGGTATCGTTGATCACAAGGCAGTCGCCCGGTTTTAAATATTTCAGAATATCGCGGAAATGACCATGCTCATATTCACCGGTTTCTTTATTCAGATGCATCAGGCGGGAGGCGCTGCGATCTTCGAGCGGATCCTGCGCAATCAGTTCTTTTGGCAGATCATAGTAAAAATCTGAAGTTTTCATTGGTTTCCTCCATTCTATTGCAAATCGGCACAAAAGGCCGATGTCAGGTAAAATACTGTGCTGCGCCCGTTCTTTCGGGCTCAACGAACCTTATTATACCATTGCATCCGCCTTCTGACAAGAAATTTAAAAACTCATTTCCTGGATTTTCACTTATTCAATAACCGCCATGCTTCCTACGCGGTCGCCGCTTCTGCTTTTCATTACGACAATCTTTCTCTCAATTCGCTCTTTCAGTTCCGGCACATGGGAGATAATTCCAACCATACAGTTTCCACCGGCCAGTCCCTCCAGTGCTTTCACAGCCTGATTCAGGGATTCCTCGTCAAGAGAGCCAAACCCCTCGTCCACAAACATCGCATCGAGCTGGATTCCGCCTGCGTGCGACTGAATCTCATCGGAAAGGCCAAGGGCCAGAGAGAGGGAGGCCTGAAATGATTCGCCGCCGGAGAGGGTACGCACGCTGCGCTCCGTTCCATTATAATGATCAATGACATTCAGATCCAGACCAGTTTTGACCTTCAGATTTTTTCCAGAAGCTTCCTGACGCTTCAATTCATACTGACCATCACTCATCGTCATGAAACGCAGGTTGGCTTTTCGCAGAATCTGGTCGAAATACGTCATTTGAACGTACGTTTCCAGTTCGATTTTCAATTTCTGACTCATGCCGCCGCACGCCGTATCCGAAAGCGCCCGCACCCATTTGTATTCTTCCTCCAATGCCTGCATCTGGTTCTGCTGATTCTGTACATTTTCGTACGTCTTACGGTTTGTATTTGCCGCATGATACTGTTCGTTGTATTTCTGTTCCAGCTGCTGTTTCTGTTCTGTCAGCTCCGCTATTTTTTCCTGCAGCTCTGTTTCGGAAGGAAGTGTCCGATCTGTCTCCTCATTTTCTTCCAGAGAGCGGATCGTCTCTAGTGCCGCGCGCACTTCGGTAAGCCGTTCTTTCACTGTTTCATATGCTTCTTTTGCTTTCTTCTGCGCCTGTTCCAGCTGCTCTTTTTTTGCACTCCATACGGAAATATTTGTTCGGAGCTGTGTTTCGTCTTTTCCTTCCAGCTTTTCTTTTTTTTCTCCGATCTTTTCCAGCAGCGCTTTTTCCGCCTCTTTTCCTTTCGCCTCCAGCAGTTCCTTCGCATGGATTGCTTTTTCCCGCTGCTCTGCCCGCTCAGTTTCTGCTGGAATCATCTGTTTCAGAGCTTTCCATTCGCTCTGTCTTTCCAGCATTCGTTCCTTATAGAGAATGATTCTGTTCTTTTTCTCTTCCAGACGCTTTTCACAGTAAGCTGCTGCCACAGCAGCTGGCTGTTCTTCCATGTCCACTTCCTCACAGATCGCTTTTTGTGCGTCTTCCATTTTCTGTTTCAGCTGATCCAGAAGTGTCTGCTTTTCTCCGCCCAGCCGTCCAAGCTCTGCCTGTTTTTCTGCCATCACCTGTTTCAGTTTTTCCCGCTGCTTCTGTTCCTGCTGCTGACGTTTCTCATATGCCGCATATTCTTCCCGTCGTGTTTTCTGACGCTTTTCTTCTGCCGCAAGCTGCTTTTCTGTTTCATCCGCAGCCTGTGCAAACTGCTCTTCCGAAAGCTGTGTCAGACGTTCCTGCTCTTTTTTGCATTCCTGATCTGCTGTTTCTGCCGGAGCAGCGGTTCCCCGGGCAATCCGCTGCGTCAGCTCTTCCCTTGCCGTTTCAGCCTGTCTTTTACAGTTTCCTGCCGCTTCGCTTAATGCCGCAGTCACTTCGTTCTGCTTCTGCAGTTTTTCTTTTTGCTGATCCAGTGTTTCTTTATCCGGCACATGTTCCGCCTTTCTCGCCAGCACTGGATGATGCACGGATCCGCAGACCGGACATGGGATTCCCTCTGTCAGATTTTCTGCCAGGATTCCCGCCTGCGCATCCAGAAACAGCTGTTCCAGTTCCTGACACGTTTCCCGCACATCATTTCTGATTTCCAGACTTTTTCGATACGCTTCCTGCTTTTCTTTCCATTCCTTCTGCGCTGCCGTCCATTTTCGCAGCAGCTGCGAAAATTCGGTCCGCGCCCGGCGATATTCTTCCTCCGCAAATGCAGCATCCTGTCTTTCTTTCAGAAATACCGTCGTTGCTTCCATCCGGGATGCCAGCTCGGTGTCCTGCTGTGTCAGGCCTTCCAGTTCTGCTGCCAGAAGCCCCGTCTTCTTCTCGGACTCCTGAACTTTTTCGCAGCATCCCCGGATTGCCATGATCTGCTCCTGCGCCCGCGTTTCGTTCTGCTGTACCCTCGCCAAAACCGCATCCACGCCGGAAAGATCTTCTTCCCGTTTTCTTTTCTCAAGCAGTTGCGCTTTTGCCTGTTCCTGCTCTGCTTTCAGTCTGTCCTTCTCTTCCGCTGCCGTCTGCAGTTCTTTCTGCTTTTCCAAAAGCTCTGCCTGTTCCTGCTTCATCTTCTTCAGCAGTTCCAGGCTTTCCTGTTCTGCGCGGATCTGCTCCTCCAGTTCTTTGCAGATGGAAGCCTCCCGTTCTGCCCGTTCGCTTTTCTGCTGTTTTTCCGCTTCCTCTGGAACCAGTCCCGCCAGTTTCTTTTCCTTCTGTGCTTTTTCCTCCCGCCGCTTCTGGCTCTCTTTTACCTTGCCGAGCAGCTGGGTTTTCTGCTCCATCTCTGTTTCCACCGCTTTCCGCTCCTGCTCAAGATCCGAAAGTCTTTTCTGATCCATCTCGATGCAACGTGCCAGCAGTTCCATCCCCCGCATCACCTGACCGTCGAAATTTGCCTTTTTCAACTGCGCAAATTCCTCTTTGAACACCGCATCCTCCGGGCAGACGATATTGTCGAGATACTGGAGAATACTCCTCCGCTTTTCACTATACGTATTGCTTCGCTCTTTCGCGGCATCCCGCAGACGATTCTGCAGCTCCTGATAAATTTCCGTATGAAACATTTTCCGGAAAATTTCACTTCGATCTGCCGTTTCTGCCAGGAGAAGTTTCTGGAAATCCCCCTGCGCGATCATGGCAATCTGTCGAAACTGCTTCTGATCCAGTCCGAGAAGTTCCGTTACAGCTTTTGTCACTTCCGTACTTTTCGTCACCGGCTGTCTCCCATCCGGAAAAATCAGTTCTGCATTTGCTCTTTCTCTCGTCATTCCCTGACCGCGCTCCTTCGGCCGATCATACTCCGGATTCCGCTTTACCATATAATCTTTTCCCTGATGCGCAAAGGTAAGCTCCACAAAAGTGCGCACTTCCGGCGCGGCATACTTGCTGCGGAACATCTCCCCCGTCCGGATTTCACCGCTTGCCTCGCCGTAGAGCGCAAAGGTAATCGCATCAAAAATTGTTGTTTTTCCTGCACCGGTATCACCTGTAATCAGATACAGGCCGCCGCTGCCCAGTTTTGTAAAATCCAGTTCTGTCCGGTCCGCATATGGTCCGAATGCACTGATAATCAATTTCTTTGGCTTCATCTTTTTATCCCCCTAAGCAATGCTTTCACAAATGCTTTCTGCTGTTCCGTCATGCTCTGGTTATTCTGCAGTTCATAAAATTCCTGAAACAGCTCCAGTTCCGATTTTTCCTCGATACGTTCCGCCGCCGTTACCTCCGCATTGGAACGCGTTCTTTTATTGTCATATTCCAAACGCATCAAATTGGGATAAATCGTCCGAAGCTTCGCCATGCCGTCCGGAACATCCTCCTCATCCGTCAGGGTTACCATCAGATAATCCGTACGGTCGCTGTTTTCATAGAACGTTTTTGCTGTCACTTCCAGATACGTTCCACGGATTTTTCGAAGATCGTGGAGCGGTTTCAATGGAATCGTGCGAAGTTCGACGGTTCCTTTTTCTTTCAGCTCTACAATGGTAATCGACTTCTCCTGTCCAGCCTCGGAAAACGAATATTTGAGTGGTGAACCACAGTAGCGCACGGTCTCGCGGCCAACCTTCTGCGGACTATGGATATGGCCGAGCGCCACGTAATCAAACGCATCAAAAAGCTCCACCGGAATCTGATCCACATCACCTACCTGCAGTTCCTCTGCCTCGCACCGCAGCGCGCCTGTCACAAACTGATGCGCTAAAAGGATATTCCGCTCTCCTGGATCTATTTGGGTCTGCTCCAGTGCCGCCCTCACGCCATCTACCGTGGACTGAATCTCCTCCGCGCGTTCCGGCAGGGCATGGCGTACGGTTGACGGGCGCAGAAACGGAAGAAGATGAATCCACACCGTTCCATATGCATCCTGTAACGCGAACTTTTCTATTCTTCCATCATATACCTTCGACAAATAGATTCCGCTCTTCCCCATCAGATTCGACCCAAATGCCAGCCGCTCCGCCGAGTCATGATTGCCGCTGATGATAAAAACCGGAACTTCCTGCTCCGAAAGGCTGGTTAAAAAGGCATCCAACACCTGCACTGCCTCCGCCGTTGGAATCGTCCGGTCATATACATCTCCGGAAATCAGAACTCCATCCGGTTTTTCCCGCATAACCGCCTGCAGGATCTGTGTCAACATATATTTCTGGTCCTCGATCATGGAAAACTCATGCACGCGTTTTCCAATGTGAAGATCCGATAAATGAAACAACTTCACAAAAACTATCCCCTTTCTGCAGCAAAAACTCTGTTTTTCCTATGTTCTCTGCTCATTATACTATACCCAACCAGAAAAAGAAATCATCCGCCAGGAAAACGAAAAAAAGACTCCTGTTCACACAGGAGCCTCCAACCATAGCGAGAGGGGGATTCGAACCCTCGACACCGCGGGTATGAACCGCGTGCTCTAGCCAACTGAGCTATCTCGCCATATTCATTTTCAACACCGTTTTTCATAAAATATGGGGCCTATAGGGCTCGAACCTATGACCCTCTGCTTGTAAGGCAGATGCTCTCCCAGCTGAGCTAAGATCCCATATCCTGTTTTTCATCAGCGCTTATGTCCCGCTGACATTTACATATTTTAGCACTGTTCTTTTAATTTGTCAACGGTAATTTTTAAAATTTTTCAAATTTTTTCTTTTATTCCTACAATAGCGTCGATTATGGTACGAACATGCCCAATTCAGGAAAAAGGCTGCCTGCTTTCTCAGCAGACAGCCTTCTTCTCATCCATGTCAAACTTCCACGATCTCCCGCACACACAGATCATCTACCGTCGTATGTAAGATCTCGGCAAGTGCAAACAGATTTTCAATGTTCGGCATCTTTTTTCCTTTCTCCCAGTTCCAGACACTCTGAACCCCGGCGAGCCCCATCTTCTTCTGAATGTCCGGTCGGTTCATCCCCAATCTTTCACGCCGGCTACGGATATTTTCGCCCGTTTTCTTCATGTTCAAGTTTGCATAGATCTGTTCCGATTCTTTCATATCTTTGCCCTCCCTAATTTCTTTTCTTATACCCATATTTTACACTCCGGGTTAAAATCATAAAAGGTCAGGACAGAAAAAATTTTCATTCAGGTTAGCCCCCCTTCTTTTTTCCTTTTACCCCTTTTTATATACTGTTTCAGGTACTTTTTTATCATTTTAGATTATATGTGTTTTTGTTCTCCCTAACTTTTGTTTTCTTTTCTGGACACATATTTTTTCGGGTTAAATTTTTAAAAATGTCACTTACTTCCGTAAATCGTCCCGAGTTCATACCCTCTTTTTCTGTCAAGGTCGAGGCTCTTCAGTAAAAAGAGCGTATCATGTTCATCGCAGTCCGTCTGGCTTTCCCGGAAGAAGGACAGGTTTTCCTCTATACGTTCATCCAGATTGCTGATGCTCTTTCGCAGTTCCTGATAGAGACTTTTGGTAACCATTTCTTTGTAATGGCCCGGCACCTGGTTCAGCACCCACTCATGGAGATGGATCATGTTGTGCAGTACAAGTTTTTCGTCTTCCAGCCCTTCCGGTGTTATGACAAAGCATCCTGTGCCAGGGTAAAACTGAGCCTTGCTGCTTCCTTTCTTTTTACAAAGTTTCAGTTTGAACAGATCATATGAAAAATAAGTCAGCTCATCCGGCAGCGGAATCGTCTCCGGTTCCCAGGTTCCGTCCTCACGCTGTGCTTCCGCTGCGACGAATGGCCCGCAGATGCTTTCCCGTTCCATCCGCATATCGTCAAAGAACTCCTCAAACTCACCCATCCGCATGGAAATCGTTATTCTGTCCCGGATTTCCTGATCCACTTTTTCCGGGCTGCCTGTTTTCACCGGACGTGTCTTGTACAACTGGTCAAGTCTGACTCCATAAAGCCGTGCCAGATTCAACGCATTATCAATGCTTGGAAGTTTCGGATGTGTTTTGCTCTCCCAACTGCATACCGTCTGCTCTGCCGAAAGTCCAATCGCGTCTCTCACCTGTTTTAACTTCAGGTTATTCTCAATTCTAAGTTTTTTCAGATTTTTTGCTGTTTCTATGGAATCAATCCCAACATTATTATAAGCATCCATCTAAAATTCTCCTCGTTATTCTCCAAATTATTTCTAAAAAATGTATCCTCGTTACTGTTCATTCAGCAGTGAACCGTAACTGTCCCCCGACAGTTGAATCCTTTTTCTCATCCTGGGCTTGCATTTTTTCTCTGGAAAGTGTAATATCATAGATGTAACTAAAAGGAAACTGAGTGGCTTCTGCCTACGCAAAGCAACTACTACCCTAAGCTACAACCCCCCAAAAAGCTCAGGTCCAGAGTTAACCTTACTTTCATAACTCTGGTTCCCCTGAGCTTTTTCTTTTATCAGATCTCTGCCAGAAAAAATTCCTTATTTCCCGCGTGCTTCATCCATCTTCTTCAGAATACTCTTTGCAAGATTCATCGTCTGCCCACCGCACATTTTACCGAAGAGTTTTCCGCAGGCTTCCACGGCCTCCGCCTCTTCCTTCACGCAGTCCGCATAGATTCTTTTTGCGATCACCGGGGCAATCAGCTTCCATTCTGCCGTTCCAAACTCCTCTGGCAGAATACCTTCATCGCGCATTTTATACAGCTCTTTTTCCACGCGCTCCCGCGTCACCATCCGCTCAACAGTTGCAAACGCCATCTTTTTCGCCGCTTCCTGCTCCGATGTGATCGGTGCTTTCTGTGCTTTCATCTCTGAAAATTTTTCATTCACAATCTTCAGCACAAACGGCGCTCTCGAGTCCGGATTATTCAGTTTCGACATATTCTTGACGATAATGCCTTCCTCGCAGTCCCCATCCGTATACTTCGTAATCCGCATGAAACTCCGACAGTGATCCCAGTCCACGAAAGGTCCGTCATACAGCACATGTATATACGGAACTCCTACCTCAGCCGCCAGCGCCTTTACCTGCTTCTGCGGCAGATAACCGTCCGCTTTCAGATCGTAGACATCGTACATGATCCAGATATTCAGATATTTCTCCGGATACGGTACACGATGACGCGTCATCCATTCCCCAAAAAATACATAATCGGGATACTTCTGAAACTTCTCCGCGTCCAGTGTATCCACATAGTCGAGAAATTTTGATGTCGCGTCGACATCCTTTGTCCTCACGATCTGCTGCTTTCTGGAGAACGCCGCAAGCTTTCCTGTTTCCGGGTCATACCATACGCTGGCATTGCTTCCATCGATTTTAATCTGAATCACAATGTGATCCCCGGGCTCGAAAGCCCAGGTGTTCTTGTTTTTGTGCATCTCATTTTCCTGCACGATTCGCTTGATATCCATAAATTTCTTCTGCTCCATAAAATAATACCCCTTTCCTTTCTAATTCTCATGGGTACACTCATAGATCGTACCCAGCTCATAACCCATTCTGCGGTCGAGATCCAGGCTCTTCAGGTAGAAGAGCGTATCATGCTCGTTGCAGTCCGATGCACTGATTCGGAAGAAGAAAAGATTGTCCATGATCTTCTCATCCAGATCCGCAATCTCATCCTTCAGTTTCTGATAAAGGCAGACAGTAACGAGTTCCTTGTACCGGGATGGCAGGCGCATAATTAATCTCTCCCACTCGATGAGATACCTGGCCGTTCTCATCTCTTTCACCATGTAAAATTCTATCATACCTCATCTGCCCAGTCATTCGTCCCGCAGTATAACTGCCGCGTTCTCTTTTACGCAAAACCGGGATGGTATCCTGCAGATGAAGCAGAATACCATCCCGGTTTTCCTCTATTGACAAATATACATGCTCAAGTTTCTTCAAACAGTTCTTTTATTCCTTTAGCAAATAATCATTGTTTAATACTTTCATAGATAACGGTCCTTCCACAATTCTGGAATACACTGGTTCCAATGGGCGTATTACAATTCCTTCTTTATTCATACCAGATGTATACTTTCCCTTTGCTCTTTCTAAAAGTTCTTCGATACTATCATACTCAAACAAATCTCTTTCTTCTTCCACCGGAACCATTTTTAGGTTCAGAATTCCGCACAGTTCTTTCATCTTCGCAAGAGACAGTCTTCTGTGTGTTTTCAGATCTATCATGGTAAATACATACCATTCCGGTTTTTTCAGCTTTAATCTGTTCTTTTGAATACCAGCACCGCAGAATTCACCCTGAATTGCGAGATCTGACAGATTATTCTCCTTTATTCTATCGGGTATCCCATTTTCATGTGCATATTTCCACATCGCACATTTTCCGTCATCTGCATATTCAAAATTTCTTCCGCATACACCAAAATGATCGTCTTTCCGATACATCGTAACACTGGTTCCGTCCATCTTTGTACTGATGTAATATCCATTTATCTTTTTAAATTCGTCGATCAATTCTGGATAAGACTGTACTCTCAGCTCATCTGTTTTTGGAATTCCGTCTGGAAACTCCTCTATAATCGTACCACTGCTGGTGACTCTTTCCTCTACTTCCCACTTTCTGATTCCAAGCAGCTCTGTAACCTCATCACCAATCTTATACGTTCCTTCCGGCAATATAGATAAAGGCTGAACCAGGCCCTGAGAAATCTGGCCTCTAAATTTCATAGTTCTCAGCCGAAAACCTTCTCCCAGAAGTTCGTTCTTCTCATAGCTGCTGCTTCGCAGAAATTCAAACTGCTCACAAATCGGAAGAAACGAATCTGCTTCCATATATACACAGCAATCTCCAACCCGAAACTGTCCCTTATTCGCAACACACTTCCATCCCAGGACATGCACACACTCTATTCTGTCTGCTCCTTCAATTGGAGTTATGTGATGTACATACTGCACAGATGCCAATTTTCGCTTTCCCATTTTTCAAAATCCTCTCTCAAAATAATTTTATATAGGCATTTGTAAAACGCCACAGGTAAAATTTTATCATGCTTCATCTGCCCAGTCATTCATCCCGTAGTATAACTGCTGCGCGCTCTTTTAAGCAAAACCGGGATGCCACCCTGCTTCATCTGCAGGAAAACATCCCGGTTTTCTTCTTTCCTAAATATATATGCTCAGTTTTCTTTAAATACTTCCGCAAATCTTCTGTAGTTCCCATTCTTTCCATCCGGCACCGCGAACACGACCGTATCGAAACTTGTATGCGTCGTTGTCAGAAATTCCTTGAAAATCCCGGCAACTTCTTTTGCATCCTGTCCGAAAACACCACATCCGTATGCACCCAGAATCAGAGTCTTTACCTCGTTCTTTTCCGCAATATCCAGCACAAACTGGATTCTGCTTTTCAGCGCCTCTGTATTTTCCCGGTCGGAGACATTTTCGTATTTCTGTGCCGCCGCCTTATTCGGTGCTGCACAGGTGATCACATCGCAGAACGCTTCCTTCCCATTACGGAAAAATCCAATTTCCGGCGAATACAGCGCACGGTTCAAATACAGCCCTTTCTGTTTATGCTGCATATTCCATTCATAAAACTCTCTCTGAAAACTTTCCAGCACATTGTACAAAAACGATTCATGACACAGACATTCTTCCTGCGCGATACTGCCCCTGATAAAACCGCCGCCCGGACTCCGGTAAGAAGCGAAATTCAGAACCGCCGTTTTCGATCCCTGATATTTTAGGATTGCAGCAACGCTGTCCAGATCCTCCACGAAAATACGCATCTTATTCTGCTCTGCATTCTCGTCCGGATCTTTCGAATTCCAGACTACTTTATAAAGTTTCGTTGCCGAAATAGAAGCCTGAATCTGATCCTTGTACTTGTCCTGCATCAGCTTCGTATGACGCTCAGCCTTTACCGCATTCTCGATTTTTCTGTTGTTCCTCTGTTCTCTCATGTAAGCCATCTTACCATCGTAAGCGCAAAATATTGCTACGTTACTCATGAATTACGCTTGCACCAAAATGATAGATGCAAGCGTTTTACTCTATTTTAGTTTTGACAGTTCGTTTTCGCAGTCTCGCTCCATGGGGCAAGCTGTTCTAACTGTTCATCTGACATTTTATCGTCTGGCCGCTGTGATAAGAGATATGTCAGATATTTATAGGTATTCAGATCATTCGCTTTTGCCATCTCAACCATTGTATACACAATAGCACTAGCGGTGGCTCCTTTAGGACTGGCGCTGAACAGCCAGTTCTTCCGGCCAACAGTGAATGGTCTGATTGCATTCTCGCTAAGATTGTTGGATAAACTGCAATGACCGTCTTCCAGATAGGTCATCAGGGTGTCTTTCCGATTTTGGGCATAGTTTACCGCTTTCGCCAAACGGGTTCCCTTGTTTGGGCGCTGTTGATCCAGCCAATTCCAGAATGCCTCCAGTATCGGCTTCTCCTTTTCAAGACGAAATTGTTTTCTCTGCTCCGCAGTGTGATTTTTTGCTTTTGAGTACCGCTCACAATCAAACAGCTTGGAACAGAACTGTACTCCCTGCACTGCCGGAAGGCTGTAATCATACTCTTTCCCTTTCGGTATGGCATCTGTGAAGTAACGTCTCACATGTGCCCAGCAAGAACAGCGCTTGATATCCGGCAGATTATTATAACCCTGATATCCATCCGTCTCCAGATATCCGCTGAACCCCTGTAGGAAAGATGCTGCATGGAACTTTGCCCTTGTCTCTGTATAATGATAGAGCAGGAGCGGCGGAAGTCCGTCTTCTCCACTGCGGAAGAGCCACATCCAGGAATCCGTTTCAGGATTACGCTCCGGCTCATTCAGTACCTGAACCCGGGTTTCATCTGCCATCAGATATTTACGCATCCGTAACTGACGGTGAAAATAATCATAAACATGACGGAGATAATTCTCGGCACAGTAAATGATCCAGTTAGCAAGCGTAGCCCGGCTTAATGGGACACCCAGTTGCTTCCAGTCCTCTTCCTGCCTGTTTAACGGCAGACCATTCTGGTACTTCTGGTGCATTGCCCATCCGACAACGGATTCCGATGCATAACTTTCCGGGATCAATGGTTCCTGAACAGGGGCTTTGACAAATGTCTGATCATCCGGATGTTCCTCTGATATGGCACACTCCGGACATTTATAGGTTTCACGATAGATATTTACTACTTTTCCCTTGGCAGGGGTAAAACGAAATTCATGGCGGACGAATTCTTTCCCAATACATTCCATCTGCGTTCCGCAGGTTGGACAGTTTCGCTCCTCCTCCGGAAGAGAAATGATCTCGTCGCAGGAAGGAACATTTTTAAAGAGATCAGCATGTGTCCGTCTTGCTTTTCTCTTATGTTCCGGAACAGTGATGTCATCCGGAAGTTCCTGTTCCCATGTTGGGTCTGCTTCCTGCTCGGCTTCATCAAAAAGATTCAACTGGCCATCGATATCTTTCCGTTTTTCACTGGAAGTACCAAAAAGTTTCTTCGTGAGATATTCAATCTGCTGACGAAGGTTTTCTTTTTCCAGCCGGTCTGCTTCCAACGTTTTTTGTAAAGACTGGATCAGTTCTGTCTGTGTGGAAATCGTCTTATTCAGTTGGTTGATCATGTCCTTGTACGCAAGGATTTTTGAATCTTTTGAATTGCCAGCCATATGTTTTCTGCTCCTTTTTCACTGCTCTTATTATACCATAAAAAGCAATGAAAAAGAAGCAGAAAGCCCAGCATTTACAAGGGATTTCAGACATGATACAGGGTGAGAAGCCCCTCCGTTTCTGTTGGTTGGCATAGATGTTTTACGCGATCATTCCGTAGGTTTGAATGCCTTGGGTTGTTCGATTTCAAGCCCGGACATGAGCCAGTCGAATTGCTGCCAGGTCAATTGTTTTACTTCCAGCTGATTTCTGGGCCAGCGAAACCTGCCCTGAACTTCCATACGTTTATACAGCAGCACAAATCCGTCAGATTCCCAGAGCAAAGCTTTGATCCTGTCACAACGTTTTCCACAGAAAAGATACAGGGCACTTCGCCTTGGATCCATATGGAGTTGATCCTCTACAATAGCACACAGCCCGTCAATGGATTTCCGCATATCCGTTCTGCCTGTTACGATATAGATTTCATCGGCGGCTGTGATATCCCCTAACATTCCAGCTCCTTCACAATTCGAAGCGTTTGAGCCAGAAGCTGAGGATCTGTTCCATTTGGTATTGTTAGATGAAAGCTGCCTACAGACAGCTTCATTGACTCTGCTACGGAAAAGTTATTCCTTTCCGTAGCTGCCGGAATTACATTTAATGGCTGTTCATAAGGAATCGGGTCAGTATCATGAAACTCCACTCTGACAACTTCCTGGCTTTCTGGTGCGCGATAGGTGCGTCCAGTTGACGCCGGCAAATCCACACAACCTTTCTGACGCAGTCTTTTTACCCAGTCGTAAAAAGTTCCTGGCTTGATATCATGTTCCACACACCATTGATGATCTGTCAATCCACTTTGACGGCATTCCATGATGAGACGGTATTGTTCTTCGACAGGTATTCTTTTGCTTTTCATGAGCACACCTCCATAACTTGAATAGAGTAAAATGCTCGCACCTATCATTTCTAGCAAGAAAAGATGAAGTAAAATGCTTGCATTCTCTATTGATTATTATGGGATATTTTTTAGGGCAACACAATCCGTCGAATTATTTTGCACTTACAAAGAAAACACCGATCTGCCGGAGGTTCCGGATGCGAAACAGATCGATGATTTCGTGGCCAGTGTGCATGAACGGATTGTGCGGGGAGAGGTGTGACCGGGCCGGGGGCTTTGCCCCCCGGAACCCGGGAAGCCGGTCTAAATTTTTTCCTTATCCTGACGTTCTTGTGTCAAAAAACCAGAAAATTCTTCTTGTAAAGACACTTTGGCGATTGTTGAACGATTGGAATATTTCTTAAATACACTTTCAAACCAATTTTTAAAGTCTATATATGGCTTTTGTATATCCTTCTTAATTTTCTTAGAATAATCCTTCTCTATCTCATTAAGATAATCTATCACATCTTTCTTAAATCCGTTGAACATCTCATCTTCCCCTGTTTCTTTAGAAAACATCAACGGAATATAATACAGGTTCATGCTGGTGCCGTCATTTTTGGAAGCCATATTCAGCTTCCAGCCACCAGGTTGTTTCTTCAACTTCTCCGCCGGGCTAATCAATCCACCATAATCACACCCTAGTGCTTTCATATAGAACATGATTTGATGCGTTCTGGCACGACGTGAACGGTTATCCTGATCTTCAAGTTTTGAATTCTTTGCATCAAATACGGCGACTACTTTTTCTTCTTTTCCATATGTCACAACAATATCAGGCGTATACTTTTTCATATAAACCTTCGGTTCCTTATCCTTTTCTTTCTTATCCTCTTCTTGAAACAATTTCCTTTCTTGCTTTTTTTCCAAATTAAATTTTATGGTATTAGATGCATTAAATTCCTCTATTGCATCTTTGAAAATTGCTCGGCAATAATATTCAAATAACAAATTAATATCTATATAATAAGGTGTAACTTCTCCGCTGACCAGTTGAACATCTCTAGATTCTTTTCCCGTTTCATCCTTTAATTTCTCACCTAACTCAGATACGCCATATCTTTTTATGATTTTTTTTGCCGCTACTAATGCATCTTTATACTGTCGGAAAGCGCCATTGTTTTTTAATCCGATGAAATCTGCCACACTACATTTCTTTAAAGGAACATTTTTTAACGCATTCATACAAAAGCGAATATCTTCTTCTAATGATGCACCTATTTCATGATTTTTGCATAAATATAATGCATATTTGATAATTTGATTTTCCCGTATATCTTCTGTCATTTTATTATAGGCGCAATATATTTTTTGATTCTGTCCTTTTGAAGTATTATACTTAAGCTGCTTCTGTATTAAAATCCTTCCCTTAATTTTGCAATTTAAATTTTCTTCCACTTTTTGTGATTGTTTTTTTAAATTTTTCTCACACACTTTTTTTGCTTTATCCAAAAAATCAAGAATTTCAAAAACGCCAAAAAGATTTGCAAGACCATAGTCTATATCATCTGCCTGAGATTCCCCTGATTTACTGGATAATTCAATACTGCCAATTCCCTGAACCGTCCCAAAAAGTATTTCATCGCTTTCCTTATTTTGGCTTTCCTCAGTTTTCCCTTTTTCGTTGTCACCATTATTTTTAAGTAAATTTCTCCATTCTATTCCAGAGTAATTTTTTATTTTTATCATATCGGGGTTTTCATAATAGTCATTACCAGCCAACACTCTTTTCAACATTTTCAATGGTAAATCTGCATAAAATCTTGAGACAATTTTGATAACAGGCAATTCTTCGCCGAACATTTCCGTTTGATCAGCATTTCTGTCTAAAGCAGGCATAACGCCAATATACTTTGAAGCCTTAGGTTTATCATCTTGTCTATCCATGTATATTCCAAGATTAAAGGGCGACCACTTTTCGTCATAAAATGGCGATGTATTGCTAAAATATTTCCCATAATCATCTGACGTAGCGCCTATTACGTCTTTATAATCTTCTCCCTTAAAAACTTGCATATTATTTCTTCTCGCTTTCGCTCAGATTATTCTCCAAATACTCAAAATATGTATTATCATACAACAATTCCACAAGAGACTTTTCATTAATGTCCAATTTTTTTCGTTTTGTAAACATGCCATTCTTTGCATATTCTCTCAACAGTGGAATTAATTCATATTTCATTTTATATTTCCGGTGTTCTTCGTCATATGAATCCAGATCCAATTCTGATTTTTTATCTTTTCCATTTACAAGAAAATAACTAATTCCAGGCATGATGTCTTCCGGATCTATTCCACGCGCCACAGACTTCATCACATCCTCTTGAACCTTCTTAAATATATTTTGACAAAAAAATTGGCCATTTGCTATTTCATAACAACCCTTGTTTTTTACGTCTTCTTCTTGTTGCTTCGGTTTTGGCAGTTCCGACTTCACCTTTTTAAATGTAAATCTTCTCCTGACCGCATAGTCCAATGCCTGAAGTGATCTGTCAGCGGTATTCATCGTTCCTATAATATACAAATTTTCCGGCACAGAAAAATCCTCATTTGAAATTCCGGTTGTAATTTCCTGCCCTCTATACTCAATTCCATAAAGCAGTTCACCTAAGACCTCTGAAACATTAGCCCGGTTTATTTCATCAATGATAAGGACATATTTTTTATCTGGATAATTTTTTGCATCACTTGCAATTTTTTTGAAAACACCATCCTTATTGACACCCCGGGCGTCAATTGTCTCCATAAACTCGTTGTAGCTATAGCTGGGATGAAATTGGACAATTTGGATCTGTTCCTTGCAAATTTCTATATTTTTTTTGTCATTTTCTTTCTCCTCATTGGTGCCTTTGTTATTAATTCTCCCTTCGAATAGATTCAAAGCGTCTATACCAGAATAATTATTTCCTGTAACTTTTTTTACCGCTTCAATTTTCGCTTTGCGCGTTTTTCCGGTTCCAGGCGGGCCGTAGTAAATGATTTGTTTATCTTCAATAGATTTCCCTTTTATTACATCTTTATTGCTTTTCCCTAATAAACTTTCCAATTCTTTGCATAATTCACTAAAAGATTTTCCTTTCATTGTAGCATTATAAATTTTTTGAGGCACCTTATTTTTTTCATAGCATTTCCAACAAGGATCCTCATCTCCTGATTTCATAGCATCAGTATCAACATATACTAATACGTCAAATTTTTTTTCAGTTATCACTTGATGTTGAGTATTGCATTTGATATTTATCTTCTTTCCATTTTTACACTCAAATATCACACAATGCCCATCGGAAGTACGTTCAATTGCAAACAATGGATTACTCTTTTTTAAATTAATGCTGATTCTAGCAATTCTATAAAGTCTAAGGCACTTGTCTATATTGTTCCATTTTATTGATTCTTTTGATCCTCTTTTTATCGTATACATTTCATTAATAATAGCTTCTTCAGTCTCAATATCTCCACTATGCAATGCTGAAAATTTAATGTTATTCTTCGTTAGCTCTTTAACTGCATCTTCAAATTTTTTTAACTCATTAGTTTCTGTATCCAACACATATTCTCCTATACCAATACGACAAAACGGAGCAAAAATATTTTTAATTCCCTTAATATCGATTTGCTTCCGTTTTCGATACCTATTTTTTAATCTTCTGCCCAGATATCACATTATTATTCCGCTGAATCTTCCTTGCCACAGACATCTTCAATAGACTTATTTACTTTAGCCTTTCCATCTTTCTTTATTATTCCATCTTTAATATATTCCTCATAAATTGGCTTAATTTGATATTCAATACGATACTCTAGATACTCCATTCCATCTTTTACTTTTTCAGTTTTCTTTCCTTCTTCTTCGTTTTTCCTTCCCAAGAAATATGTATGTCCAATCTTGATATCATTCACATCCATATCCTGATCTTCTAAATATTTTTTACTAAAAATGCCATCTTCTTCATTCATCAATTTATCATATAGCTTTTTCGCCTTTATTCCTACTTTTTTATCTATCCAACTTCCTTCGATTTCTTCTCCATTCGATTTCACTTGCACAAATGCAAATCTTCTCCGTACCGCATAATCTATAGAACCAATGGATCGATCCGCTGTGTTCATAGTTCCAATAATATATAAATTATCTGGTATAGAAAAATCATATTTTTCATCAATCGCATATGGCGTCGCTATTGATGATCCACGATATTCAAGACCATATATTAATTCTCCGAGTACAGAAGCCAATGGCGCTCTGTTAATTTCATCAATGATTAATACATACCGTTTTTTTTCATCTTTTCTTGCTTGTTTGCAAAATTCTTCAAAAATTTTGGGTTCTGTCACGTAAGTAATTCCATTATTTTCTTTATCTGGTTTAACAGTAATTCCTCTGACAAAATCCTCGTAACTATAGGACGGGTGAAATTGAACGATCTTGTACCTGGCTTTTATATTATTGTCATTCAATAACCTCTTGGCTAATTTATAAGAATTTTCCTCAAGTTGCTTTTCCTCATCCCACCTGTCACTTCCTGCCAAAAACCTTGCCGCAATAATAGTTGCCGAATACGTTTTGCTTGTTCCTGGAGGGCCATACAAAATAACCTGTTTGTTCCATCCCTTCTCAAATATTTTAATTACTTTTTCTACCACTCCCTCATTCTTTTGAGTATTGCCTTCATCATTTGAAATCATATTTTCCTCACTCATTTTTCCGTTCCTTTCGCAATTCTTTATTTTTTCCTGGTGCCTTATTTATTCTTTCTTTTTTCAGCACACACTGAATGTGTAATCACATTCCACTCATTAACGTTCATTATACCATGTGTTTTTGTTACTGTACATATTTCAGCATATATTTTTTATGCAAAAAGCTTCTATTTTTTAACTATTTTTCGCTTTTTATACATATTTTGCACAAAAAAATTGTCCCAATTTTCCGTCTTCTTTTTCTACAGTATCAGGCCTGCACCTGGCTTCAACCGTTTCCCTTTTCACTTCTATCCGCAAATCACCCTCACCGCCTCCCTTACTTTCCTGTCCTCCATCGTCTCATACAACTTCAGCACTTCCATCCTTTGATCCCGATCCAGCCCCCGCTTTTTCGATACGTATATTTTGCACTGCAGTTCCCCTGCCTCATCCCACGCTTTTTCATTTCTCGGACACCCATTCAAATAGTCCCATCTTTCTTCATAAAACTCCCGCAGCATGGCAAACGCCGTATCCCAGTCCATCGTTTCCTCTTTCTGTATATCCAGAGCTGTCCTGTTTTTACTGTTTCTCTGCTTTCCTTCCAGATTTTCTTTCTTCTCTTCCTTTTCTTCTCTCTCCCACTGTCTTCTCACAGCGTTTTCTCTTCCATAAAATTCCAGAATCCCGCAAACTTCCGTCAGCACTTCATTTCCCAAAAACGACAAAAAACTGCCCATATAAACCAGCACTTCCGGAAGAAACAAAAGAACATGTCTCACAGCTTCCTCCCAGCGTGCCGTCTGAGACTTTTGCACTAGCTGTCCTTTCATTTCTGTTTCTTCTGCCGCTTCTGCTTCTTCCGTCAGTTCTGTTTTATCGCGCAGTCTTTCCCCATATCTGTTTCTTTCACTGTCCAGTTCTTCCTGTCCGGACCAGCTGTTCCGTGTCCCCCTGAACCGATTTCCCATGGTTCGACTTTCCATAATTCGATTTTCCATGATTCGACTCTCCATAAATCGCTTTTCCAATTCCGGTTTTCTCTTTACCGGCCGAAATGTTAATGGCTGTCTTCCCATAAAGCTGCACACACCATGCCGGCAGAACCGCCCTCCCCCTTTATCCTGTCCTTTCAGTACAATTTCCAGCCATTCCTCTGCCAGAAATTCTTTTGATCTTTCCGTCTTTTTTACATCTGTCTTTTTCATCGTCACCATTCCATCCTTTCCTTAAGCATCCATTTCCAGAATCACCCGAATAGCCTCACACACCTTTGGTTCCATGTCTTCTTCCAGCAGCCACTGCAGAATCATTTTCTCCTGGTGATCCAGCTGATATCTTTTTTGAATGATTTTTTCCAGCTGCAATTTTGTAAATGCTACATCTAAATCGTAATCAATCCAGTTATCATCGTACATACCGTAAATATTCTGATAATAGTTTTCTAAAATTTCATATGATTCTTCTAATGTCATGTTTGTCCTCTTCTCTCTTCCATTTCATTTTGCTTTTCTTTAAAACGCATTTACCCCGGAAGAGAAATTTCTTTTCTTCCGGGGTAAATGCGTTCTTCCTATACCTCAAGCGGGGCATGCAGACTGCGGAAATGATTTTTCAAACACGCTCCAGCGTCCACTACAGAATTCTTTTTCTCTGTCCCTGTTGTTTTTTCAAAAATTCTCAAACAGCCCATCAATTAATCTGCTGTTCTCTACGCGATTGGCTAATTTTTCAAGTTCTTCTGTTACTTCTCCGCCCAGTTCCTGGTAGAATTCAAACAATCTTTCCTGGCGTTCCTGGCATCCTGGCACTTTTTCCCATTCACGCGCCATTTTTTTGGAAAACAGACCGTTTACGTTATAAGTTTTCTGTATCTCCTGCTCTCCATAATATTTCAGATCAAGTTCGCGCGATGTCGGCTTTTCCAGTTCCGCGCGTATCTGGCCGAGGATAAAGTCCATGGAAAATTCAGGGCTTTCCCATTCTAGAAAAGCGCGGTACATTTCCACATCAGTATCGGCGTTTCTTGGAAATCCCGGTGTCGACATATACGGTGTCCGGATGTCTCTCAGATTGAAAAACAGAGCCGCATACCAGTTCAGATGCTTCGGATGTTCCGCTAAAAGATGACGCAGCATTGGGATGTTTCCGGCTTTCATCACCTGCTCTGCTTCTGCAAGCTCGATTAATCCCGGATAATGCTCGATCATATATTCCGTCAGCTCTTCTCCTGCACCGGCGATGGCCTGACCCAGTGCCTCTTTTTCTCCGTATGCTAAACCCATATTATCAATATCATAATGGTCGATGCAGTAATCCAGCATTTCCGGACTGCCGGACAGAATCACCGCTGTGAGAATGTTCGGAATATAGAATTCTCCGACTATTGTTTCCCGGCGAATGCTGTAGTATGTTTTTCTGGCTCCCGGAGTTTGATCCATGTAACAGATGTATTCCCAGTATTCCATATTGTCTTCCGTCATTTCCCTGTCTTTTTCTTCGAACATCTTCAACAATGGAATATTTCCACTCATCACAACAAGCAGATAATTGGGCGCATCGGTCCAGCACAATTCATCCCGCAGATAAATCCTTCGAAACGGAACGGCATTATCTTTATCCGCGCAGACAAATAGTTTTGCAATTTCTTCCATGTGGGACGGTTCCTGTACCTGAAGAAGTCCGTCGATCGTTGTACTGGCTTCAACTGCCCAACGGCAGACATCTTCCCGGCCACAGCCTCTTCCATACCAGTAAACGTAGGACGCCAGTGGAGTCTCATTTTTGTAGTACCAGCCCTGGTGCAGGCCTTTTCGGCCAAAGAGTAATTTAATTTCTTTCAGTTCTGCGTCCTGATCCAGGAGTTCCCGGATCTTTTTCACATACCTGATTTTTTTCCCGAAGTCATCGAATGGTATGGGTTCCTCCGGAATATGTATTTTCTGTACTTCTTTCTCAAGAATCTTTTTTTCTATCGGATTCATTGCATTTAAGATCGCCTCTTTCATCTTCCTTTCCCCTTCCAATTGTAAGGCTGAAGTTTACGTTTCTTAAGCCGTCTGCTGTTTTTGGCGCTAGCTGTCCTGTCCTTAAGGTAAGAATAGCACAGTCATTGTTTTTGTTCATCCATCAGCATTTTTTCCATTTCATCAAGATATTTTTCCGTTTTTATATTTCTTTGCTGGTAGCTCTCCAAAAAATCCATCACATTCGTCAGGCCTTTCTTTTTATTTGTCGGGCCGAGGTACAATATAATTCTTTCATCAATTCCATATACTAGCTCCTCAAAGAAATACGGATTCACCTCTTTCATACGCTGTCCTTTCTCATATGCGGTATCTGCATGATTGGTTATATTGATATCCACTAAGGACGCCTGTAGTTCCTCCAGTCTCAAATCTTCCTGGTCTAGTAAAACCAAATCGACTTCTGTCTTATCATCTCTATAGTAATAGCATGTTTTATGCCATAAATGATATGCCGTATGCGAAATAACCACAGATTTTAACGCAATTTCGTTTATCTGACGGACGCTTTCCTCTTTCCATTTTTCCCCTGTTTTTACTACATGATTTACGATTAACCAGGCAATCTGATTTACGAGAAATGGTACTGTGATCATATATTTTGTGCCATAACTGTCTCTATATAGATTCCCTATGACTACAACAACCTTCATATCTTCAAGCATTCTTAATATGTCTTCGATGACTTGTCTTTCTACTCTTTTAAACGTAATTCCCAGTTCCTGTCCTAAATTCCCAATGATTTTACTCCGGCGTGTACTTCTCTCACCTGTGAATATGGTATCCAGTAAACCGTCAAGCTGCAGATCTTCTTCCCAGCTGCACACTATAATACACATCGTCAAAAATACAGCCTGACACAGTTCTGTTTCAGACATATCAGCAAAGCTGCATTCGATAGGATTCCTTCTTACCGAGAAGGCCAGATTGTCTACGATTGAGTCTTTGATATAATTCCACAAACCTTTTGTTCCTTTGTATTTCTCTGTGCCATATAGTCCGCCAGACATTAAATACGATGAAAAATCCATTCCTGTCGTTCGTCTGGCTTCTTCATATGACATAAATGAAATAGAACGGAGACACCCTATGTGCCAGTATCTGTCAACCTTCCAAAAAGCATAGGAATCTGTACCAGACATAACTACTCTCTTACCCCTGGATGTATATTGATCCATCAAAATACCAATTCGATTTGTAAAATCTTTCATACAGGTTATTTCATCTATAAACACATATTTATGGTCATCATTCAAACGATCTAACAATTGCTGTAGCGTATCCAAGTCTCCATCTGTTTTTCTATCAAATGAAATATATACGCACTTTTCGTATGCTGCAAGTTTTCGGATTGCTTGTAATAGTCCCGTTGTTTTTCCTGTTGAAGGCAATCCTGTTATACCATACACTGCCTTTCTATACGCTGCCCTTCTATACACTGTCTTTCTGGATCTTTTACAGTAATTAAGGATTTCCTCCACAAAATCCCGTTCCTCATCAATCCCGTCCAGCCACTTCTCTACATACGCCTTCAGTTTGCTTCCCGTCAGGGCAAAGTAACCCTTCCCTTTGACTTCTTCCGGCAGCATGATGCATCTGTTTTCGGATTCGTTTTTGATTTCATTTTCAGATTCATTTTTAAATTCGTTTTCAAAAAATACTGACATTTTCTTTCCCCCATTCTTTCTCCTGGGCGTGTTTGAAACGGCCTTTCGCAGCCTGCATATGTTTTTTACATGCTCTGGCTGCGTCTCTTAAAATTATTTTTCCGGGAGAGTACTGCTTTCTCCCCCGGAAAAATATCGCTCAGACGCGGATTTTTTCATCTGCTCCTAATCGTTGCTTCTAATCGTCTTCTAATCGTTTTCAATCGTCCGCAAACAGCTCATCGATTCGTCTGCAATGCTCGATATAACCGGTTATTTCGCTCAGTTCTTCTGTTATTTCTCCGCCCAGTTCCTGGTAAAATTCAAGCAATCTCACCTTGCGCTCCATGCAGTCTGGCACTTTGATCCATTCATACGTCATCCTTCTGGCAAACAGGTCGTTCACATGATAAGGTTTCTGTATCTCCTGTTCTCCGTAATACTTCAGATCAATTTCTCTTTCTGCCGGCTTTGCCAGTTCCGCGCGCATCTGGCCGATAATAAAGTCCATGGAAAATGCAGGACTCTCCCATTCCAGAAAAGCACGGTACATTTCCACATCGGTATCGACGTCTCTTGGAAATCCCGGTGCTGACATGTATGGTGTCCGTATGTCTCTCAGATTGAAAAACAGAGTTGCATACCAGTTCAGATGCTCGAAATGTGTCTCTAACAGATAACGCAGCAGCGGCACATTTCCGGCTTTCATCACCTGCTCCGGCTCTGCAAGTTCGATTAATCCTGTGTAGTGTTCCAGCATGTATTCTGTCAGCTCTTTCCCCGCACCGGCAACTGCCTGACCCAGTACCTCTTTTTCTCCGTACGCCAGGCTTGCGCCATCGATATCATAATGGTCGATGCAGTAATCCAGCATCTCCGGACTGCCGGACAGAATCGCCGCTGTGAGAATACCCGGGATATAAAAATCTCCGACAATCGTTTCCCGGCGAATGCTGTAATAGGTTTTTCTGACTCCCGGAATACGATCCCATTCACAGGTGTATTCCCAGTACTCCATATTTTCTTCCGTCATTTCCTCGTCTTTTGCTTCAAACACCTGCAGCAGGGAAACGTTTCCGCTCATCACAGCCGCCAGATAATTGGGCGCATCGGTCCAGCACAGTTCTTCATGAAGATACATCTTTCGGAACGCAACGACACCGTATTTATCCATGCTGATAAATTTCTTTGCAATTTTCTCCAGATGGGACGGCTCCTGTACCTGAAGAAGTCCGTCAATCGTTGTGGCAGATTCGAGTGCCCACAGGCAGACATCTTCCCTGCCGCAGCCTCTTCCATACCAGTAAGTATAGGCGGCCAGCGGAATGGCATTTCGGTTATACTGGTCTGGTTTCAGTTGATTTTCATCAAAGAATCTCTTGATTTCTTCCAGTTCTGCGTCCTGATCCAGGAGTTCCCGGATCTTTTTCGTATCCCAGACTGTTTTTCCGATATCATTTAAGGCTGTGGATTTTTTCAGGTGTACTTTCTGCAGTTCTTTCTCAAGAATCTCTCTTTCTACTGGGTTCATTGCATTTAAGACTGTCTCTTTCACTCGTTTTTCCTCCCATAATAATCTCTTTTTTCTCTTGTTAATTTCCTGTTCTTTTTGTTTCATCCCCATAAAGAAGCGCCTCTCCCAATGCTTCGATTTCGCCCCTGCAGACTACCGGGTTTTCCAGTTTGTAATGGTCGAAACCATATTCCAGCATTCCCATATCCCCTGAGAGAATGAGTGCGGTGAGTACATTTGGAATACAGAATTTTTTCGAAACGTTTTCCCGGCCTATCGTATAGCAAGGTAGCTTTCTGCTCCTACAAGGGGCAAATTCTTCCTTCCAGCCAAGGTCTTCTTCTTCATCCTCTTCTTCCATTTGTCTTTCCTTTTCAAATGCCTGCAATAGTGCAATATTGCCACTTAAAATAGCAACCAGCGTATTCGGTGCATCCGTCCAGAAGTTCGCGGATTCCTTTTTGTATTCCAGACCGCTTTTCCTGCTTCCCGGAAAGAGTGCGTCTGTTTTGTGTACACTTTCTGCAATTCTGCTTCCAGGATTTTTCTTTCCTTCGGATTCATTTTGTTTAAAACAGCTCCTTCATCTTATATCTCCCCTTCCAATCTTCAGCGCAAGGCTGCTTTCCTTCGCTGTTTGCTGTTTTTTTTCGTCAGGTATCCTTAAAACAAGGGTACCACACTCCTTACCTTTTCGCATTCATCCGTCAGATGAAAACGGATATTTTTCATTCATCTGTCAGATGAATTTTCTCGTTAATGTTCACTCAGTACCTGAACACTTGCTGTTCAGGTACGTAAGAATGTGATTCAGGTGTGAGCAGCCCTCCTTTTGCGAAGCAAAACTCTAAATGAGGGCTGCTTACGTTACTGTTCGCAGGATACCTGTGAACAGTAACATTTTCTCCCTTGTAATCAAATGCCCTTTATGATAAGGTTAAGATATCTTTAGATTTGACTTTTATTCGTAGCTATGTCTGTAAATCATGCAGACACTTCCATTTAGAAAGGAGCAAATACCCCCGATGGGAATCTATCTAAACAGCAGCAGTGCTTTTGGATTATTTCGCAGAGATTGTCTATCAACCTATTTCATAGATAAATCTTCTATCTTAAAAGAACTTGTTCCACTCGTTGAATCAGATGATTATGATCCGGAAAAAACCGTTTTGAATTCTCAAAACAGTCAAAAATATGTGGCGATTACCAGACCGCGCAGGTTTGGAAAAACCGTCATGGCCAATATGATTGCTTCCTACTTTGGCAGAGGAATTGACAGCAGTAAAATTTTTGATCGATTAGCTGTCTCTCAGTATCCCTGGTATCAAAAGCACTTAAACCAGCATAATGTGATTCATATCATGTTCAATGAGATTCCTGCTGAAATCACCGATTATAACCATTATATAAACCGCATAAAAAAAACGCTGCTTCTGGATCTGCAAAAAGCTTACCCAGATGCTGCGATTGAAAAAGAGGACTCGGTATGGGATGCGTTGACCAGAATTTACGAATATTGTAACCAGGAACAATTTATTTTTATATTAGATGAGTGGGATTACATTTATCATCAGCCTTATATGACCGATGCAGATAAGACTGCCTATACCAAATTTCTGAGCAATCTTCTGAAAGATAAAGCTTATGTAGAAATGGCCTATATGACCGGTATTTTGCCAATTGCAAAATATTCCAGCGGTTCTGAACTGAACATGTTTTTTGAATATTCTATGGCAACCCGCGCAAAATTCAGCGAATATTTTGGGTTCACGGACGATGAAGTCGATCTGTTATATCAAAGATATTTGCAAATAGAAAAAAATCCTTCCGTTACGAGGGAAGGATTGGAATTATGGTACGATGGCTATCAGACCGCAGGCGGGAAAAAACTCTATAACCCACGCTCTGTCGTAGGGGCTTTAAGTGACAATCAATTGGGAAATTACTGGACAAGTTCTGGTCCGTACGATGAAATTTTCTATTATATCGGCGCAAATGTAGATGCTGTAAAAGATGATATTGCTCTTATGGTCGCCGACATTCCCGTTCCTGCCAAAATTCAGGAATATGCGGCAACGTCTATGGAACTGAAAACAAAAGATGAAATTTTTTCTGCCATGGTAGTCTATGGATTTTTAAATTATTCCAAGGGCTATATATCCATACCAAACAAAGAGTTGATGGACAAATTTGCCGAAGTAATTCAAAGAGAACCATCCCTTGGAAATGTTTACAAGCTTGCGAAAGAATCCGGCCGAATGCTTGCAGCTACAAAAGCCGGCGATACGAAAACAATGGCCGAACTGCTGGAATACGCACACAACACCCACAGCCCGCTGACACTGTATAACAATGAAGCGGAACTGGCTTCTATCATTCGCTGGGTATATTTGAAGGCTTTAGATTTTTATCGTATTGAACGGGAAGATAAAGCCGGTATCGGTTATGTTGATTTTATTTTCTATCCATTTCAAAAAAATGATGATGCCATTATCATAGAATTAAAAGTTAACCACTCTGCTGATGAAGCCATCCAGCAAATCAAAGACCGGCAGTATGCATTACGTTTTGAAGGAAAATTTGGCGAAAAAGCGGAATATACCGGTCGTATTCTCGCGGTGGGTATTGCTTACCATAAAGACGATATCAAAAAACTTCATGAATGTAAGGTGGAGGTTCTTCGTGAGAAAATTGTCTGATGCAGTTTTTCTGTCTATGATATTTATAAACCTATATTATTCACGGCATAGCCGTGAATAATATAGGTTTAGTGTTCTACTATAAAAAAAAAAAAAATTATCTTTTAAACATAAAAAAAAAAAAAAACACCAGCCGATACATATACTCGAACTGTTCTCCTACTATTAAGTACGTTACATTATTTTACAACAAAACTTCCAGAAATATGATATCTATCATATTTTCTGGAAGTCCTGTCTTTGAGCAAGTGGCAAACTCGGTTAAAAAAGCTTTCAATCCTTGTTTCAATCCCTCTGAGTTCATCATACAATCTGTCGTTTCACCCCTTATTTTCTGACATTTCTGTGGAAATATACTTTTTTCTTCCTCCTTCATTGCGAATTTTCCCCGGGGATGATATAATAGCCAAAGTCGAAAGAGCGAACCCGGTGACCGTTCCACAAAGTGTCCCGGGAATAATGGCCATCCCCAGGACACAAAAAACGGGGATATGTCCCCTGCTGCACGCGGGACATAAGAAAGGAGTAACATATGCCTTATGATGACGTACAAAAATTTTCAGAGGCAGCGGTAAACAAGGCGAAGCTGCTGAAAGAACAGCCCGGAAAATACTTTCTCCGCTCGGTCATGGCAGGCTTTTTTATCGTCGTTGCCATGATCTTCTCCAACGTAGTCGGCAATGTCTTCCAGGGTTCCGATCCTGCGTGGGGCAAGCTGCTTGGCGGTATCGTGTTTGCTATCGCGGTTCTTCTGATCGTGTTCATCGGCGCAGAGCTTTTTACCGGAAACAATCTTGTCATGGCGTTTGGTGCTTTCGATAAAAAAGTATCGTGGACGCAGGTTGGAAAAGTATGGCTCGTCAGCTACATCGGAAATTTCGTCGGATGTCTGATCCTCTCCGTGATTTTCGTACTGGCAGGCGCTTCCGGCACCGCTGATTACTATGCGGGCTTTATTGGGAACAAACTTTCCATTCCTGTGGGAGAAATGTTCTTCCGCGCCATTCTCTGCAACTTCTTTGTCTGCCTTGCCGTTGCCTGCGGCATGAAATGCAAAAATGAAGTTGCGAAATTTTTCATGATCATACTTTGTATCTCCGGATTTGTTGTTGCCGGTTTCGAACACTGCATTGCCAATATGGCAACCTTCGTTACCGCCGCACTTCTCGTTCCGGGCGGCATCTCTCTTACCGCCGCGCTGAAAAGTATGGTAATTGTAACTATCGGAAATATGATCGGAGGCGGACTGCTCCTTGCCTGGCCGCTTCGAATGATGAGTGCAGATAAATGACAAAATCCTTATACATTGCGGAGAAACCGAGCGTCGCTCAGGAATTCGCAAAAGCATTAAAACAGAATATGCAGCGCAGGGACGGGTATCTGGAGTCGGAAACTTCCATCGTAACCTGGTGCGTCGGCCACCTGGTTACGATGAGCTACCCGGAAAAATACGATCCTGCGTTAAAAAGGTGGAGTCTTGAGACCCTGCCTTTTTTGCCTGAAAACTTTAAATATGAAGTAATCCCGGAAGTAAAAAAACAGTTCAACATCGTGAGCGGCCTGCTCCACCGGGAAGATATCGAGACCATTTATGTCTGTACCGACTCCGGGCGCGAGGGAGAATATATCTACCGCCTCGTCGCACAGATGGCCGGTATCAAAGACAAGAAGCAGAAACGTGTCTGGATTGATTCACAGACAGAAGAAGAAATCCTGCGCGGCATCCGCGAAGCGAAGGATGAAAGCGAATACGACAATCTCTCAGCTTCCGCTTATCTCCGTGCCAAAGAAGATTACCTGATGGGCATTAACTTTTCCCGTCTTCTCTCGTTAAAATACGGAAACGCCGTCGCATCGTATCTCGGCACCAAATACCAGTCCATCTCCGTCGGCCGTGTCATGACGTGCGTGCTCGGCATGGTCGTGCGCCGCGAACGCGAAATCCGCAGTTTCGTAAAAACACCGTTCTACCGTGTCATCGCCGGTCTTTCTTTTAACGGGCGGAATTTCGAAGGCGAATGGCGTGCCGTTAAAGGAAGTCGCTATTTTAACTCGCCGCTTCTCTATAAGGAGAATGGATTCCAAAAAAAAGAAGACGCACAGAAGCTGATTGACGAATTAAAAGCACAGAATCCTCTGATCCCGCGCGTTCTGAAAATGGAGCGGAAAAAAGAGAATAAAAATGCGCCGCTGCTCTACAACCTTGCGGAGCTGCAGAACGACTGTGCCCGCTTCTTCAAAATCAGCCCGGATGAAACACTGAAAGTCGTCCAGGAGCTTTACGAGAAAAAGCTGGTTACCTATCCGCGTACCGACGCCCGTGTGCTTTCTTCTGCCGTTGCAAAGGAAATCAGCAAGAACCTCCGCGGCCTGCAGCAGTACAACATCTGCCACGGTCTTGCGGATGAAATTTTACAGGGCGAGAGCTGGAAAAAGATCGGTTCCACCCGTTATACGAATGATAAACAGATCACTGACCACTACGCAATCATTCCGACCGGACAGGGCCTTGGCAATCTGCGGAATCTTTCGGAGCTTTCCGCCAAAGTATACGAAACGATTGTCCGCCGTTTTCTTAGCATCTTCTATCCGTCGGCCGTCTATCAGAAGGTCGCGCTTGTGACGGAAATCGGCGGCGAACAGTTCTTTTCCAACTTCCGTGTTCTCGTGGAGGAGGGCTACTTAAAAGCAATGCACTACTCCTTCTTCCGTAAAAAGGATGAGGACGAGGACGGAAAAAAGGACGAGGAAACAACGTGCGATCCCGCATTTCTTGTCGCGCTGTCCCAGTTAAAGAAAGGCAGTGAACTGAACCTGCTCGGCCTTTCAATTAAAGAGGGCGAAACCTCCCCGCCGAAGCGCTATACTTCCGGTTCCATGATCCTTGCGATGGAGAATGCCGGACAGCTCATCGAAGATGAGGAGCTGCGTGAGCAGATCAAGGGAAGCGGCATCGGAACGAGTGCAACGCGTGCGGAGATCTTAAAAAAGCTTGTCTTTATCAAGTATCTCGCGCTGAACAAAAAGACACAGGTCATCACACCAACGCAGCTCGGTGAAATGATCTATGACGTCGTCCACCAGTCCATCCGCCCGCTTCTGAACCCGGAGCTGACAGCAAGCTGGGAAAAGGGACTCACCTATGTGGCGGAGGGATCCATTACCTCTGAGGAATATATGGGAAAACTGGAAAACTTTGTAACACGCCACACCGTGAATGTAAAGCAGATGCGGAACCAGTTCCAGTTAAAGAGCAGTTTTGATGCGTCTGCGCCGTACTATAAAAAAGCCTCTTCCACACGTTCCGGTGCCGGAAAAAGCACGTCTTCAAGAAGCTCTTCTGCAAAGTCTTCTTCGAACAGAAAAAAGACCGCACAGAACACCTGAAATGTGGTAAGATAAACAGGAACAGAAAAAAGAAAGGATGAATCACTCATGAAAGATGCAACCATTTCTGAACTTTATGATTTAACCCAGACCATTGCCGCAAAAATCTTTGAAGGCAAAACGTATCCATGGGAAGTGCTTCCGCTCATCAAGGACTTTATTCTTGAACTCGGTGAGACGCTTGATCCGGCAGAATACGAAAAACGCGGTGAAAATATCTGGATCGCAAAAGATGCCAGTATCGCACCGACCGCTTCCATCAGCGGCCCATGCATCATCGGAAAAGGCGCGGAGATCCGCCAGTGTGCTTTTATCCGCGGAAATGCCATCGTCGGCGAGGGCGCTGTCGTTGGTAACTCCACCGAGCTGAAAAATGTCATTCTCTTTAATAAAGTACAGGTTCCGCACTACAATTACGTCGGTGACTCTGTTCTTGGCTACAAAGCGCACATGGGTGCCGGTTCCATTACTTCCAATGTAAAATCCGACAAGAAGCTTGTCGTTGTCAAAAGCGCCGATGAGCAGATCGAAACCGGACTGAAAAAATTCGGTGCGATGCTCGGCGATGAGGTTGAGGTCGGCTGCAACAGCGTGCTGAATCCGGGAACCGTTGTCGGAAGAAATTCCAACATTTACCCGCTATCCTGCGTCCGCGGTGTGATCCCGTCGGGTCATATCTTTAAAAATGCGAAGGAAATTATCAAAAAATCTGATAATTAAAAATATTTTGTTTTATCGCAAGAAAATCAAACAGATCGTTTGCAAAGACCGCCGGAAATTTTATCGTTTTTCGGCGGTCTTTGCAATTTTTTATCAAAATAGGCTGGACGAATGGCCAATTTTGTGAGACAATAACCATAGGTCTGTGAACAGGCTGGGAACGGTCCGTTCGAAAGACAAAAGCTCAAATAAGTACATATTTGAAAGGAGTTTAACAATGACTTATTCACACGAAGTAGAAATGATGTGTCCGGTTACCCAGGGCGTGCATCACGGTGCAGCTCCGATTCCGGAGGAAGCAAAATGGGTAAAAGCAAAAGAGATCAAAGACATTTCCGGATTCACTCACGGTATTGGCTGGTGCGCACCGCAGCAGGGTACCTGCAAACTGACTCTGAACGTAAAAGAGGGCGTTATCCAGGAAGCTCTCGTTGAGACCATCGGATGTTCAGGAATGACTCATTCTGCAGCTATGGCATCTGAGATTCTTCCGGGACTTACCATCCTTGAGGCTCTGAATACTGACCTTGTGTGTGATGCTATCAATACTGCAATGAGAGAACTCTTCCTTCAGATCGTTTACGGAAGAAGCCAGAGTGCATTCTCCGAGGACGGACTGGTTGTAGGTGCCGGACTGGAAGACCTTGGTAAAGGACTTCGTTCCCAGGTTGGTACTATGTACGGAACCCTTGCAAAAGGACCTCGTTACCTTGAAATGACCGACGGTTATGTAACAGGTATCGCACTGGATGAGGATGACGAGATTATCGGTTACAAATTCATCAACTTCGGAAAGATGATGGACTTCATCAAAGCCGGCGATGATGCAAACACAGCATTCGAGAAAGCAAGCGGACAGTACGGACGTGTTGCTGATGCTGTTAAGATCGTTGACCCGAGAAAAGAGTAATCAGATAATTTAGGAGGATAGGAAAATGGCTTTATTTGAATCATATGAAAGAAGAGAGAAACAGATTCTGGCTAAGCTCGCTGAGTACGGAATCAACTCGATCGAAGAAGCAGCAGAAGTTACAAAAGCCGCTGGTCTCGACGTATACAAAATGATCGAAGGCATTCAGCCAATCTGCTTCGAGAATGCAAAATGGGCTTACACAGTAGGCGCAGCTATCGCAATCAAAAAAGGATGTCGTAAAGCTTCTGAAGCTGCAGCAGCTATCGGTGAGGGACTTCAGTCCTTCTGTATCCCGGGTTCTGTAGCAGATCAGCGTAAAGTTGGTCTTGGCCATGGTAACCTTGGCAAAATGCTTCTGGAAGAGGACACCGAATGCTTCGCATTCCTGGCTGGACATGAGTCCTTCGCAGCTGCTGAGGGTGCTATCGGTATCGCTGAGAAAGCAAACAAAGTACGTCAGAAACCTCTGCGTGTTATCCTGAACGGTCTTGGAAAAGACGCTGCTCAGATCATCGCACGTATCAACGGCTTTACTTATGTAGAGACCGAGTATGACTACTACACCGGCGAGCTGAAAGAAGTATACAGAAAAGCATACTCCAACGGCCCGCGTGCGAAAGTTAACTGCTACGGCGCTAACGATGTTCGCGAAGGTGTTGCTATCATGTGGAAAGAGAACGTTGACGTTTCCATCACCGGAAACTCCACCAACCCGACTCGTTTCCAGCATCCAGTTGCAGGTACCTACAAAAAAGAGCGTATCGAAGCTGGCAAGAAATACTTCTCCGTTGCTTCCGGCGGTGGTACAGGACGTACTCTTCACCCGGACAACATGGCAGCAGGTCCTGCTTCCTACGGTATGACCGATACAATGGGACGTATGCATTCTGACGCTCAGTTTGCAGGTTCTTCTTCTGTACCGGCTCACGTAGAGATGATGGGTCTGATCGGCGCAGGAAACAACCCGATGGTTGGTATGACTGTTGCTGTTGCTGTAGCTGTTGAAGAGGCAGCAAAAGCTGGCAAATTCTAAGGTTAGCCAATACTTACGTAAATAGAATTATTTGGGCAGAAAAGAAGCGCCGCGGGATTTTCCGTATGGCGCTTCTTTTTTGCTGCTTTCGATATCCTGCAAAATTGGGCGTGCAGATTGCAGGAACGATGTTTCAAACACATGCTATGTTATTTTGATCCATGCACAAAAAACGCCTCTGAACCCAAAACGTTTCAGAGGCGTTTTTTATATCATTCTAAGCATTATTTTGCAGCGATAAACTTCTTTGCAACCAGTGTCTCTGCACAAAGTACTGCTCCGCCTGCTGCGCCGCGGACCGTGTTGTGGGACAGGCCTACGAATTTCCAGTCGTAGATGGTGTCTTCTCTTAAGCGGCCTACGTTGATTCCCATGCCGTTCTCGTAGTTGACATCCAGGGTTACCTGCGGACGATTATCCTCGGTCATGTAGCGGATGAACTGTTTCGGTGCGCTTGGGAGGTTCAGTTCCTGCGGAAGGCCTTTGAAGTTCTCCAGTTTCTCGATGAGCTGCTCTTTCGTTGGTTTCTTGCGGAACTTAACGAAAACAGCTGCGGTATGTCCGTTTAATACCGGTACACGGATGCACTGGCAGGTGATCTTCGGCTCGGTTGCTTTTACGATCACGCCGTTCTCGATTTTACCCCAGATACGAAGCGGCTCCTGCTCGCTCTTCTCTTCCTCGCCGCCGATGAACGGGATGATGTTGCCTTCCATCTCCGGCCAGTCTTTGAAGGTTTTTCCTGCTCCGGAAATTGCCTGATATGTGGTTGCAACAACCTCATACGGCTCAAACTCTTTCCATGCAGTTAAAACCGGCGCATAACTCTGGATGGAGCAGTTCGGTTTTACCGCAATAAATCCTTTCTTGGTGCCCAGACGTTTTTTCTGGAACTCGATGACATCGAAATGTTCCGGGTTGATTTCCGGCACTACCATCGGCACATCCGGTGTCCAGCGGTGTGCGCTGTTGTTGGAAACAACCGGTGTCTCGGTCTTTGCATATGCTTCTTCAATCGCTTTGATCTCGTCTTTCGACATATCAACTGCGGAAAATACAAAATCTACGGTAGATGCCACATGCTCTACATCATTTACATTCATCACAACGAGCTTTTTCACTGCTTCCGGCATTGGAGTATCCATTTTCCAGCGTCCGCCGACTGCTTCCTCGTATGTTTTTCCGGCACTTCTCGGACTTGCTGCCAGGGTCACAACTTCAAACCACGGATGGTTCTCCAGCAGAGAAATAAATCTCTGACCTACCATACCGGTTGCTCCTAAAATTCCTACTCTCAATTTCTGCTCCATTGGTTTCATCTCCTTGTTCTTCTGTGGCGTACATTTGTGCGTCTCATGTCATACTATACCAATTTTTTCAAAATTGCAACTGTTTTTTCAATTTTCCTGTAAATATTTTTTATTCTGCTCGATGACAGCCAGCATCGCATCTGCTCCCGGCGCACCGATCGTGTTGCGTCGTTCTACGCAGTTCTTCATGCTGATGGCATCATAAATATCATCCTCGAAGACCGGGCTGATCGCTTTGTACTCTTCGAGTTTCATATCATCAAGGGAGATTCCTTTGTCAATGCAGTACAGAACGAGACGGCCGACAATGCCATGTGCATCGCGGAACGGAACGCCTTTTCCAACAAGGTAATCGGCTGCGTCCGTTGCATTCGTGAAACCGTTCTTTGCACTGTTCTCCATGCGGTCTTTTTTGAAGTGCATGGTAGAAACCATGCCATTGAACAGAGCCAGGCATCCTTTTACGGTGTCGATGGCATCGAAGGTCAGCTCTTTATCCTCCTGCATATCTTTGTTGTACGCCAGCGGGATTCCCTTCATGGTGGTGAGCATTGACATCAGAGCTGCGTAAACGCGGCCTGTTTTTCCTCGAACAAGCTCTGCGATATCCGGATTCTTTTTCTGCGGCATGATACTGCTTCCGGTGCTGTATGCGTCGTCGATGTCCACAAACTGGTACTCATTGGTATTCCAGATGATGATCTCCTCGGAGAAGCGGGAAAGATGCATCATAATCGTAGAAAGAGCACTGAGGAGCTCGATGACATAGTCACGGTCGGATACGGAATCCATGCTGTTTAAGGTCGGGCCGTCAAAGCCGAGCAGCTCTGCGGTGTAAGCGCGGTCCAGCGGATACGTCGTTCCAGCCAGCGCACCGGAACCGAGCGGACAGTAATTCATTCTCTTGTAGATGTCTGCAAGGCGGCCTCTGTCGCGGCGGAACATTTCAAAATATGCGCCCATGTGATGTGCCAGTGTGATCGGCTGTGCTTTCTGCAGATGGGTGAATCCCGGCATATAGGTGTGAATGTTCTCTTCCATGATTTTTTCGAGTGTTACCAGCACCTCTTTGACGAGTGCATCAATCTCGGTGATCTCATCGCGGACATAAAGTTTCATATCGAGAGCTACCTGGTCATTGCGGCTTCTTCCGGTGTGCAGCTTCTTTCCGGCGTCTCCGATGCGGTCGATCAGGTTTGCCTCCACGAAGCTGTGAATATCCTCATATTCGCTGGTGATTTCCAGTTTTCCGCTCTCTACATCGGCAAGAATCCCCTCCAGTCCTGCAAGAATCTGGTCTCTCTCCTCTTCTGTCAGGATGCCCTGTTTTGCCAGCATCTTTACATGTGCCATGCTGCCTTTGATGTCCTGTTTATAGAATTTCTGATCAAAGCTGATGGATGCATTAAAATTATACACTAACTTGTCGGTCTCTTTTGTGAACCGTCCGCCCCATAACTGTGCCATTTTCATTCCTCTTTTCCTGTAAGTTTTTTAAATTATCATGCATTATTATACAAGCATCCAACCTCCCTTTGCAAGTCAAATCACCTACTTTCCCGAATTTCGGCGTTTTGTGTAGTTTTTTTCCAGCCAGCCCAAGATGCCGTACAATCCTGCCGCAACGAGGCAGAGGATCAGGATGGACAGGATTACCCAGTCAAGTCTGAACAGATTTGCCCACCTTTTTGCGGCAGAGACGCTCGTCAGCCGCCCGATTTGCCGCTATCCAGAGCTCTTCAGAGACGATAGCAGGAATTTTCCCCGCATAGACGTACTGCCCGCCCGGCGGTGTAGGGAGCGTTTTTCCGGTGTTAAAATCGTAATGCTTCTTGTTCATGACTACGGTGCCTTTATTCATGGGATTCCGCACCATGCGGATAATGTCTGTTCCAGAGAATGGTTTTCCGGCGCGGCTGCGGACGCCCTCCGCTGCCAGAACCGCCGCAATTTTCCGTCCGCCGAGACCGTCTGCACAGAGTTCGTACATACGGCGCTTCACTGCGGCCTCCTCCGGGATGATCTCAATCGCTCCGTCTGCCGTCCGCCGGTAACCATAACTTTTTGAGGTCAGCACCGGCTTTCCATTATTCTGCTGCCGTTTCTGGTGCGCCAGATTCATCTTCTTGCTCAGCTCCCGGCTGTACTCCTCCGCCAGAATCGCCTTAATGCCGGTCAGAAGCGCGTCTTCCGGCGAATAGAATGTGTTCTCCAGATAAAAATACAGCCGCTTTCCGGCGCAGTTTAAGCGGTCTGCGAACAGATACCAGTCCCGCGTGTTCCGCATCAGGCGGTCCTGTGACTTGATTACGACGACATCAAACCGGTTCTGCTCGAGATCCTCGTACAGGCGGTTATATTCCCATCTGCCCTTCCGGCTCGTACCGGAGCGGCTCTCCACGTAGGCATCCACAAGCCTCCATCCTCTTGCCCGGATTGCCTCTTCCGCCTCCGCCGCCTGCCTTACCAGCGCATCCTTCTGGTTTTCCTCCTCGGTGCTGCACCTTGCATAATAAACCGCACGCAGTTTCTCCTCTTCCATCTCCTGTCTCACTTTCCAGATGCTTCTCTTTACTATATAGAAAAAAGGACCGGAAAGTTCCGACCCTCTTTTTGTAATTTCTTTTTAAGGATTGCACCGTCCGCACGGCTCATAGCCTTCGGCGATCAGATCCTCGCGCGGTCCCTGATATGTCGCCTTGTTTTCATCCTTAATCGAGTTGACGCTGGAGCATGACGGCAGGTGGAATTTCATGCTGGATGTGTTCATGACATATTCCTGCTGATCCGTCATCGTTCCGCTGCTTTCGCTTAACGTGCTGTCTCCCGTTGCATAATTAATCGAGATGCCCGGCTGATTGTTGTATGCGAAGATATGGAAGGAAATGCCCTCGCCGTCATCTTCCATGGAAAGTGCCTCCATCTCCACACCGTCCGCTACAAGGTCGTCCCCGGTAAAAATTGGTGTAACGCGGTACAGCACATGGTTTCCGGTCTCTTTGACGTAGTCGGCAACCATGTTTTCAAACGGCAGCATGCCCTCGACATTCAGATAACGTGTTCCAGTGATCAGATTCTTCTCGTTTGCATTCTCACCGGTCAGCTGGTATCCGATCAGATGGCAGCGGTTGTACAGATATTTACCTTCCACCTGATCGTATTTTACCGTATGCCAGCCCGTCGGCTTTACCTGGCCGATCGCGCCGCGCTTCTCCGTCGGCATCAGATCCTGGCCGATATTCGCCTCTGCCACGCCGCACCGTCCCAGGCTGTCCGGATCGCTGTAATGCTCGTACGACTCGGTCGTCTTTTCCTCATCGGTAAAATCCGGCTCATTTCCGTTTAAAACGACATACGGTTCACCGGAAAACTCCGGAACATCAAGAACTGAAACGGCCGTCGGTGCCTGATCGGTAATCTGGGATTCCGTCATCGTATAAGCGGCCGTAACCTCCGAACCGGAATCTGCTCTCTCCGTCGAGAGAAGATCCTGCGCCCCACAGCCGGTCAGTGTCAGAACAAGAAGCGCCGCCAGCAGCAGAAGCTGTTTTCTTAGTTTTTTCATTTCTCATATACCTCTTTCGTTATTTTCTCATGGGAATAGCCTGCAAACTCCTCCTCGGACACTTTATTCCATTTGGAAAGATCCAGGTCGAATTTCCGGTCAGACGGATAATGCCGGTTCCACCAGAAAACGATGATTTTCTCTATCTTCGCTTCCACAGCCTGCAGTCCCGTATTCTCCACAAAGCAGTATTCTCCTTCGCCTGCCTGCTCCAGAAAATCTGCCGCCGCCTGAAGTGTTACCTTCCCACTCTCCTTCTGCTCCGCGAACAGCTTTTCCGAAGCCGGATTCATCCAGAGCGTTTTCCCCTCACACAGTTCACAGATTTTTTCCGTTACCACGCGGTCCCGCGAAACGCGTCGTCCGCCAAACTGCATTCCTTTTCGTTCTTCCAGACATACGATTCCAATCATCTGTCATCCTCCCTTCTCTTGCGTGTGCATATCTGAACACCTGACTGCCGTAGATAATCAGATAGCCAAGCCCCTCTCTTGCCCCGATAAACTCTCCGATTACAACACCGACGAGGCACAGGCCGATGTTGACCTTCCACACGGCGAGCAACCCCGGAAACGACCACGGCAGCACGACGCGGAACAGCATATCCTTCTTCGTTCCGCCGAGTGTTGCAATCAGGCGGAGCATATCCGGCTCCACACTCTGAAAGCTGCTGTAAATGCTGATCACCGAGCCGAATATCGCAACGGAAATGCCGGCCGTGATGATCGTTTTCACGTTTGCCCCCATCCACACAATGAGAAGCGGGGCGAGCGCCGATTTCGGCAGGCTGTTCAGGACTACCAGGTACGGCTCCATCACCGCAGAAAAGCGCGGAAAGAGCCACAAAAGCACAGCGAACGCCATGCCAAGTGTCGAGACGAGCAGAAAGCTGATTCCCGTCTCATACACCGTGATCCCGATATGACGCAGAAGGTTCTGCTCCGTCAGCAGGGTCACGAACGTTTTTCCCACCCGCACAGGGCTGGAAAAGATAAACGGATCGATCCATCTCAGATCCGCCGCCACCTCCCATAATACCAGAAAACTGACGAGAAGCAAAGCCCGAAACACCCGCACCTGCTCCCGTTCTCTTTTTTTCTGCCGGAGATACGCCCTCTGAAAGCTGCTCTCCGGCGTTTTTGCCTGCTCACGCATTTTCATTCAGCTCCTTCCAGATGGCATTGAAATACGTTTTAAATTCCGGCGCACTGCGCGCTTTCATCGGCGTGCGCTCCTCCATCGCAAACTGGATTGGAATCTTTTTTTTCACATATGCCGGCCGTGCCGCCAGAACAATCACACGGTCCGCCATGCTGATGGCCTCCGAAATATCGTGTGTCACGAGAATTGCTGTCTTTCCCTCTTTTTTAATGATCTTTCCGATATCATCACAGACGTTCAGCCTCGTCTGGTAGTCGAGAGCGGAGAACGGCTCGTCAAGCAGCAGAAGATCCGGCTCCATCGCCAGTGTACGGATCAGTGCCGCCCTCTGCCGCATACCGCCGGAAAGTTCGGACGGACGGGCATTGGAAAAGGATTTCAGGCCGTATGTCTCCATCATCTCCCCGACTTTTTCTTTCCGCTCGGGTGTCAGCGTGCGCGAAATCTCAAGGCCCAGCAGAACGTTGCTGTAGATGGTCCGCCATTCAAACAGGTGGTCCCTCTGCAGCATGTAGCCGATATGGAGATCCGCCTCCGTGATCGGCCGTCCGCGGCTCAGCAGAGTTCCCGCCTCCGGCTTTAAAAGACCGGAAATCAAGTTCAGGATCGTGCTCTTTCCGCAGCCGCTCGGTCCGACAAGAGCAACAAATTCCCCCGGGGTTACCGAAAAGGTCAGATCGCACAGCGCCGGTGTTTCTCCTTTCATGGTGTGATAGGACAGTGATATATGCTCTAATGACAGGATTTGATCATCCATTTTTTTGCATCCTCCTCTATCTATAAGATATCATATGCAGCTTGCATCCCAGCCGCGCTGAGGCTATAATAGAAAGGATTGAAAGATACCAGGAGGTTTGAAGATACATTATGGCCAATAAAAGAAATTACCAGAAGGAGCTGGATGCGAAGATTGCAGGACTTCACAGTGAAGTTCCGACCTTGCTGCTGCACAGCTGCTGTGCGCCGTGCAGCAGTTACGTGCTGGAATATCTGTCGCAGTATTTTTCCATTACGCTCTTTTACTATAATCCCAACATCTATCCGCCGACGGAGTACGAGCACCGCGTGGAGGAACAGCAGCATCTGATCCACTCTCTTCCCGCCGTGCATCCGATTTCCTTCTGCCCCGGCCCGTACGATTCTGACCGGTTCTATGAGCTGACACGCGGGATGGAAAATGTGCCGGAGGGCGGCGAGCGCTGTTTTGTCTGCTATGAAATGCGGCTCCGCGAAGCGGCCGAAATGGCAAAGCAGCTCAAACTCGACTATTTTACAACAACCCTCTCCATCAGCCCGCTGAAAAACGCGGAAAAGCTGAATGAAATCGGAGAACGGCTTGCCGCCGAATACGGGATCCCATATCTCAATTCAGATTTCAAGAAACGGGGCGGCTACCAGCGTTCCATCGAACTTTCCCATGAATACGGACTCTACCGCCAGGACTACTGCGGCTGCGTCTTTTCCCGCCGGGAACGCGACGCACGGGTGGCAGCACAGGAAAATGGCAACAGCTGATATGCTCTTTGAAGTGCCTGGCCAAAAGCCCCGTCAGAGTATGCTGTACGAACTGATCTTCCTGAAACTTGTAACAGCAAACGCCCTTTGCAGCAGATCTTTTTCCTGCAAAGGGCGTTCGTATTTCTGTCATATTTCTCATGATACCAGAAAACCCGCAGAACCTTACGTCCTGCGGGTTTCTAAAGAATAAGCCGAAAATCAGATTCGAACTGACGACCCCTTCATTACGAGTGAAGTGCTCTACCGGCTGAGCTATTTCGGCCTGTGAAATTCATTTCCTGAATGACACAATCATTATTATACCGTATTTTTTTGAAATTGCAAGCATTTTTTTGAAATTTATGAATCTTTTTCTAAAATTTGTTCCGCCCCACTGATTTCCCGCCGTTTCCATCCCTGTTGTTTTCACCTCCCTGGCGCAAATTTTATGCATAAACTTTGTCCTTACTTTCAAAAATTAAGGAAAACCATCCCTTTCCCTTATAAAAATTAATGTATTTTGAAAGAAAAGCATTGACAACCGCCAAAAAAGTAAGTATAGTTTTTAACTAAAGGAAGAAAGGGGCTGTTGTCATGACCATGCAATACGATAATCTGGAAGACAAGCTCAGTCAGCTTGTAGAGTATACGAAAGATTCCGGAAAGATTGATTTATCTTTATACACTGAGTACGATGTAAAACGGGGACTGCGTGATTCCACTGGTAAAGGTGTTCTCACCGGCCTGACCGAAATTTCCGATGTTATCGGCTTCGATATTGATGAGCGCACCGGCGAAAAAGTTCCGACCGATGGCCGTCTCTATTTTCAGGGCTATAACGTCGCAGATCTGATCAAAGGTATGGAAGGACGACGCTTCGGTTTTGAAGAGATTACCTATCTTCTTCTGTTCGGTTCTCTTCCGACAGAACCGCAGTTAAATGATTTCAACGAAATTTTAAGTATCTACCGCGAACTGCCGGACACTTTTGTCCGCGACGTTGTCATGAAGGCAACCAGTAAAAACATGATGAATACTCTGCAGCGCTGTGTGCTGACCCTGTATTCCTACGACGAAAAGCCGGATGACATTTCCATTCCGAACGTCCTCCGCCAGGCTTTGAGTCTGATCGCCAAAATGCCGCTGATCGCCGTTTACGGCTACCATGCATACCGCCACTACCACGAAAACCAGAACCTGATCATCCGAAATCCGAAACCGGAGCTGTCGATCGCTGAAAACATTCTGCAGATGCTTCACCCGGATGGAGATTACACTGCTCTGGAGGCAAAGGTTCTCGATGTTGCGTTAATTCTTCACGCAGACCACGGCGGCGGAAATAACTCAACATTTACGACACACGTTGTCTCCTCCTCCGGAACCGATACCTACTCTGCTGTTGCGGCTTCTTTAAGTTCCTTAAAAGGACCGCGCCACGGCGGTGCCAACTTGAAGGTTATGGAGATGTTTGAAAATATTGAAGAGAATGTTACAAACTGGGAAGACGAAAACGAACTGCGCACCTACCTGACCAAAATACTTGATCGTGAAGCATTCGATGGAACTGGTCTTATCTATGGTATGGGCCATGCTGTTTATACCCTGTCCGATCCACGTTGTGTGATTCTGAAAGAATATGCAAAGAAGCTTTCCGCTGAGAAGCACCGCGAGAAAGAATTTGCTCGCTATGAGTCTGTAGAACGCATTGCCGGCGAGTGTATCGCCAAAAAGCGCCGTCTGCTCAAACCAGTCTGTGCAAATGTTGATTTCTACAGCGGTTTCGTCTACACAATGCTTGGCCTTCCAAAAGAGCTCTACACCCCGATCTTTGCTATCTCCCGTATCTCCGGCTGGTCCGCACACCGGATCGAAGAGCTTGTCAACGAAGGAAAGATCATCCGTCCGGCTTATAAATATGTCGGTCATCATCGTCCGTACGTTGCCATTGAAAGAAGAACCCCAAGAAAGACTTCCCACAGTTTTTCAAATAACTAAAAAATTATGCAAAAAGGACACCTGCCCGTACCGTTCTGGTATCGGGCAGGTGTCCTTTTATTGCCAAGTGATCTCTCGAAAAACCCGCGGAGCGTGCTTCTCATGGTTATAAACAAAACTCTGCGTTATACCCGGATCTTTGTTCCCTTGGTGTCTCGTTTTGCCAGCTTAATCTTCGCTGTCAGAGAAATCTCTTTGTCGTGATACGTGATCGTGTAATCCATCCGGCTTGCCAGCAGATACGCATGCTCTACCGCGTCGTCCTCTGCCATACGGATACCACGCACACCAACGGCTGCTTTTTTCTTCTCCGGCACTTCACTCGTAAGGAAGCGCAGGAAGACACCGTTTTTCGTCTGCAGAACCACATACTCCTGCTCCTGGCAGACCTCGGCAAGAATCAGACGGTCCTCCTCGGATGAAAGCTTCGTCGCCGCGATCGTTCGTTTTACGACATCAAACTCGGATCCATCGACAAGTTTTACCATACCGGCCGCGCTGACGAACAGCAGCTTATTGTTCTTGATATTTTCCAGTGCATCGACGTAAATCATCTGCTCCTTCTGGCTGCTGTAATTTCCAAGGTTGTCGATCGGCGTTCCCTTGTCACGGAATCTTCCATACGGGATGTCCATTACTTTGATGCTGTGCATCATGCCAAGATCCGTAAAAACGCAGATCTTATCGGTGTTTTTGCACTGGAACACATATTTGTTCTCGTTGTGCACAGCCTCTTTGTTCCGCTCGTAAGCAGACGTATCGATCGTCTTCGCATAACCGAAGCGGTCCATCAGGAAGACAACATCCATCTCCTCGACCTTCGGCTCCTCAAGAACAATCGCCTCAGCATTCTCAATCGCCGTTCTCCGCTTGTGGCCGTACTCTTTTTTAATCTGCGTCAGATCTTCCATAATAACTTCCGACATCGAGTCGTAATGATTTAAGATATCTTCGTACTTCGTAATCTTCGCCACAGTCGCCTCATGATCTTTTAAGAGTGCTTCCACTTCCAGTCCGATCAGTTTCTGCAGACGCATCTCCAGAATCGCCGTTGCCTGGCGTTCCGTAAAGCAGAGCTGTGCTGCCATACGCTCACTTGACTTTGATTTGAAGCGGATACCATCGGTCACACCCATAATCAGACACTCTTTGACCTGCTTCTGTGTCTTGCTTCCGCGCAGGATCTCAATGATCAGATCGATCACATCGCATGCCTTGATCAGACCTTCCTGCACCTCGCGGCGCTCCATCTCTTTGCGGAGAAGGTTCTGGTATTTGCGGGTTGCCACTTCAAACTGGAAATCAACGTGATACTCGATCACCTGTTTAAGGCTTAACGTCTCCGGTCTTCCATCTGCCACGGCGAGCATGTTGACACCGAACGTATCTTCCAGACGTGTTTTCTTGTACAGCAGATTCGTGATCCGCTCCACATCCGCGCCTTTTTTCAGTTCGAGCACGATGCGTGTTCCTTCTTTCGAGGACTGGTTGGAAATGTCGACAATTTCCGGCGCTTTCTTGCTCTCCACAAGCCCCGCCACATCGTTCAGGAACTTTCCGATGTTCGCACCGATCATCGGGTACGGAATTTCGGTGATCACAAGATACTGCTTTCCGTTTCTGCCTTTCTCCACTTCCACCTTTCCGCGGATTTTAATCTTTCCGACACCTTTTTCGTAGATCGACAGCAGGTCATCCTGATTGACGACAATACCGCCGGTCGGGAAATCCGGTCCTTTGATGTATTTCATCAGACCTTTGACGGTGATGTCATTGTTTTTCATGTAGGCCTTGACCGCATCCACAATCTCACACAGGTTGTGCGGCGGAATACTCGTTGCCATACCGACTGCAATACCGTCTGCGCCGTTCAGCAGAAGATTCGGTACACGCACAGGCAGAACGGACGGTTCTTTTTCCGTCTCGTCAAAGTTCGGCACAAAATCGACAACATCTTTGTCGAGATCCTTCAAATAGACCTCCTGTGTAATTTTCTGCAGTCTCGCCTCGGTGTATCGCATCGCAGCGGCGCCGTCACCCTCAATCGACCCGAAGTTTCCGTGACCGTCCACAAGCGGCTGCCCTTTTTTGAAATCCTGTGCCATTACGACAAGAGCGTCGTAAATGGAACTGTCGCCGTGCGGATGGTATTTACCCATCGTATCGCCGACGATACGCGCGCACTTTCGGAACGGCTTGTCGTACTGGATGCCGAGCTCATACATGTCATACAGGGTACGGCGCTGTACCGGCTTTAAGCCGTCCCGCACGTCCGGAAGCGCTCGGGAAATGATGACGCTCATCGCATAATCAATGTAAGATTTCTGCATGACCTCAGAATATTCGGTCCGTATAATCTGATCTTCTGATTTTTCTCTCATCTTCCTTTATCCTTCCTGTTATATATCCAGCTCTGCATCGGTTGCATGCTCATAAATAAATGCTTTCCGCGGCGGAACCTCGGTTCCCATCAGCACCTCGGTCACATCGGAGGCCATGCGGGCATCCTCGATCTCGACGCGTTTCAAAAGTCTCGTCTCCGGATTCAGCGTCGTCTCCCAGAGCTGCTCCGGATCCATCTCTCCAAGACCTTTGTAGCGCTGCAGCGTAAATTTCTCTTTGTGTGTCTTTCTGTATTTTTCCAGTGCTTTGTCGTCATACAGATACTCTTCTTTTCCACGGGACGGCATCGCTTTGTAAAGCGGCGGCATTGCGATATAAACGTGGCCTTCGTAAATAAGATCCGGCATAAAACGGTAGAACAGCGTCAGCAGCAACGTTGAAATATGCGCACCGTCGACATCGGCATCCGCCATGATGATAATTTTATCGTAACGGAGCTTTGTGATATCGAAGTCGTTGCCGTAACCCTCGGAAAAGCCGCAGCCGAATGCATTGATCATGGATTTGATCTCGGCATTTGCCAGAACTTTATCAATAGAAGCCTTCTCTACGTTCAGAATCTTACCGCGGATCGGCAGAATTGCCTGGAAATTACGGTCACGCGCCGTCTTTGCGGAACCGCCCGCAGAATCTCCCTCGACGATAAAGATCTCGCACAGCGACGGGTCCTTTTTCTCGCAGTTTGCCAGTTTGCCGTTCGTATCAAACGAATATTTCTGCTTGGTCAGCATATTCGTCTTGGCTTTTTCTTCGCTTCTGCGGATTTTGGCAGATCGCTCAGCGCAGGCAAGAACATTTTTCAGCACTTCGAGATTGCGGTCGAAATACAGCGGAATCTCCTCGCCTGTTACTTTTCCGGCGGCCTTTGCCGCATCCGGGTTGTCCAGCTTCGTTTTTGTCTGGCCCTCGAACCGCGGATCCGGGTGCTTGATCGAAATAACAGCGGTCATACCGTTTCGGATATCCGATCCCGTAAAGTTATTGTCTTTTTCTTTTAAGACACCGATCTCTCTGGCATAGCTGTTCATAATCGTCGTAAAGGTCGATTTGAAACCGGAAATATGGGTACCGCCCTCAGCGTTGTAGATATTATTACAGAAGCCGAGCACGTTTTCCTGGAATTCGTTGATATACTGGAACGCACATTCTACGGTAATGCCCTCAGATTCCCCTTTGAAATAAATCGGATCGTGGATTGCCTCTTTGTTCTTATTCAGATCGCGCACAAAACCAACAATGCCATCCGGCTCGTGATACGTCAGGTGCTCCTCTTTTCCATCGCGCAGATCGGAAAAATAAATGGTAAGCGCCGGGTTCAGATATGCAGTCTCATGGAGACGGCTTTTGACCTCTGTTGCGGAAAAACGCGTTTTCTCAAAGATTTCCGGATCCGGCAGGAAGTTGATGCGGGTTCCGCTGTTCTTCGTTTTTCCGATCTTCGGCAGCAGCCCATCCTCATCGAGTTCCTGTACGGCAACACCTCGTTCGTAGCGGTCGTGATAAACCCAGCCGCCGAGGCTGACCTGTACGTCAAGATAGGTGGAAAGCGCATTGACAACCGAAGAACCGACACCGTGCAGACCGCCGCTTGTCTTGTACGCATTGTTGTCGAATTTACCGCCGGCGTGCAGGGTTGTAAAAACGAGACGCTCCGCCGGAACGCCTTTTTCATGCATGCCGACCGGGATTCCGCGGCCGTTGTCGGTCACGGTCGCCGAGCCGTCTGCTTCAAGTGTTACGTGAATGGTGTCGCAGTAGCCCGCAAGATGCTCGTCCACCGCATTGTCTACAATTTCATAAATCAGATGATTCAGGCCTTTCCGCGAGGTACTTCCGATATACATACCAGGGCGCTTACGCACTGCTTCGAGACCTTCCAGCACGGAAATACTGCTGGCATCATACGTTTCTTTTTTTGGCATAACTGTTCTATCCTCACTTATGTGTTACTGTCTTTTTCTCTTAAAAATACTTCTGTCTGTCCCCTTTTGGGGCACAGTATTTTATTATATCATTTTTCTTCCCGGAATAGCAAGATTTTCTTTAGAAGAAAGAATCTCCTCCGTTCATCAGCTCCTTAAAAGAAGTCACGTAGCGGTCTGCTTCCTGCTCCATCTTTGCGCGGTTTCCTTCCCCGCTTCTGTCATACACGCCCACAGCCGCAAATCCGCCCATTTTGGCGCCGCGGATTCCCGCTAGGATATCTTCATATACCACACACGTTTCCGGCGGAAGAGACAGCTTTTCAGCCGCTTTCTCGTAGATATCCGGAAAGCCCTTGCCGCGCTTTACTTCCGAGACGGTGACAAATGCTTTAAAATACTCATAAATCCCATTTCTCTTTAAGGCCGGCTCATACAGCTCCGGGCTCGATGAGGTAGCAACCGCCATGCGGATTCCTTTTTCTTTTAAATAGCGGAGATATTCTGCTGCCCCGTCTTTTAACTCCACTTCATACGTATAGGCGTCGACCGCCATCTGATGCCACTCCTGAATCAGCTCTTCCGGCGTTTCCGGAAAGCCGAACCGTCTGATCGTGTAGCGGGCAGCCTCCAGAAAGCCGAGCGGTGTAATCGCCTCCTGATAATCCGGCGGAACCTCAAGTCCTCTCTTCTTTAAAAATGCAATATCGATGTCATCCCAGACCCGCATCGAGTCGAGCAGTGTTCCGTCCAGATCAAAAATGGCTCCTTTGTACTGTTTCATTTGTCTTCTCCTTCTCTATTCTAATCTTTTTTCTTTCTTTTTAGAACGTATTTCTGTTTTTTAGAACATTTGTTTGTTTTATCATACCATAACTGGCAAAAAATGCAAGTAAAATGCGAATTTCGCTACTTTTTGAAATTTTTTAAATTTTTTTCAAAAAAACACTTGCATTTTCTCCAGACATCGTGTATTATAAGCGAGTACGGTTCGTTGGTCAAGAGGCTAAGACGTCGCCCTCTCACGGCGAAAACAGGGGTTCGATTCCCCTACGAACTGCTAAAAGCTGAAATCATTATGATTTCAGCTTTTTTGTGTTTTCATGCCATAGTGTGTGAAGCGGTGCTACACATTCTCCGCAATCTTGGTAACTCCCACATATATCTGCGAAATTTTATACCATGTTTTATAGTCTGTGACACCTGTAGCCGGAAGATTAAATATCTGTTGGAACTTTCTCACGGCATCTGCGGTGTTCTGACCATATAAACCATCGACGATTACGGTACCGATGGCAGGATAGTTGAGTGAGATCCTGGCGAGCTGTCTCTGGAGCTGGGAGACCTTGTCGCCGCTTGAACCTATGGTCAGCTCGTAGCCCGGATAAGAAGAAGGTATACCGGATATAGTCTCCGAGGTGTTGATGTATATTGTATCCCCGTAATAGTATCTGAGAATCTGGATGGCGGTAAGACCGTCGTCTGCCAGGGATTTTGACCCCCACTGTGTCATCCAGCCAGGACAGGATACACGTCTGCCGTCGCAGTATTGGGTGAACAGTGGCTGTGTAACGTTGGGCTTTGAGAGATAGTTGGCGAACATCTCATCGACGATCTGGGAGACATTTTCAAATATGGTTGCATTGTAGACCCACTTCTGGTCGAACGCAGTATTGCTCGTGATAGTAAAGTCGTATCCTTTTCCCCTGTACCACTCGGTATAGACCCTATTAAGGGTAAATGACTGTATCGCAAGTACATTTGCACGGATGGCTGCATCAGGCCAGGTGGAATATATCTCGTTGCAGGCAACATTCTTTATGTAATCCTTATATGGAACATAGTAGTCCCTGGCGGTGGAGTCCGCCGGGGCGCCGTCATGGACAACTATGGTCTCAGGTACAACGACGCGGCTCAACACTATGCCGCCTGATGGATTCACCGGCTTTATCATGTCCTCGGCGATCTTGGGTGGATACTGCTCCCAGAGGGTGTGGGCGTCGAGAACGGTAGGGTTCGTATCGCTTCCATCGGATGGTGTCAGCTCTATGTTCTGGATCCCGTTCTCACCGGAGAATATCTGAACCCCGGAGATGAAGCGCTCGTTGTATCCGGGAGCGTTCACAAGCACGTTGTATTCCGAGTATGGCTGGTTTTCGCCAGGCTCCAGACTGTAGGCGACATCGGGGGCGGGAAGCTCTTCGTCGATGACGATACCATTTTCATCGGTGATAAATTCCTCTGAGGTGGAATCGGGCATTCCCGTAGGGCTTATGTATACGGAAGCACCCTCGACGGGAAAGAAATTGTTGTTCGTTATCTGAATTTTTAGTGAGCCAACGTTATTTGTAATTGCCATTTCTTAATTCCTCATTTATAATTTGCTGTGAAAGTTTTTTAAGCAGCTTTCACAGTAAGTATATGACTAGATTTATAGAATATTCGGAGGAGATAAGATATGGCATACTTTCCAATGTACATCGATCTTGAGGGCAAGAAAGTAATAGTTGTAGGTGGAGGTAAGGCAGCACTTAGAAAGATCAATTCGCTGCTGTATTTCGGAGCGAAGATAGCGGTCATTGCGCCAAAGGTGTGCGATGATATAAAAGCGATAAAGGGAATAAATGTACATGAGAGCAACGTGGCACTTGACATACTGCAGAATGCAGACATTGTTGTGGCGGCAACCAGGCGCCCGGAGATCAATGCCAAGATAGGTACATATTGTAATGATAGGGGCATCATGGTAAATGTGGCTGATAACAAGGAGCTCAGCAGCTTCCTGTTTCCAGGCGTTATCGTCCGCGGAGATCTTGTGGTGGGAGTCACAACAGGCGGCAACAGCCAGGCGGTATCCAAGCAGATCAGGAATATGATAGACAGGATGCTTCCAGAGGAGTACGAGGCGCTCACAAGAAAGATGGGAGCGTACACGGAGCTTGCAAATGTCAACATCAAGAGCACGGCACTTAGGGAGGAAGCACTGGATGAACTCGTCAAGGTTGCACTGTCCAACAAATGCGTTCTTGACGACAAGAAGGCGAACAAGGTGCTTGACAAATATTACCGTGAGGACGCAGCCAGAAGAAACGCATAAATATTTGTTAATATTTGTACTTGAATTATTTGATAATTATGATACAATAAGTGAGATTGTTATAGATTACAGCATGAGAGTGGGCCTTGGCCCACTCTCAATTGTTGTGGGGATAATATTTTACAGAAAGGTGGTCGTATTTACGAAGAGAGCGGATATTGAAGCAAAGACGGAGGCACTTGTGATGCCGATCATTGAGGCGAACAATCTGGAGCTTGTTGATGTGGAGTACGTCAAGGAAGGCAGTGATTATTACCTCAGAGTGTATGCGGACAAGGAAGGTGGCATCACGATCGGTGATTGCGAGATAGTGAACAGAGCACTTGGAGACCTGCTTGACCAGGATGATTATATAGGAGATGCCTATATACTGGAGGTCAGCTCACCGGGGCTTACGAGACCACTGAAGAAAGAGAAGGATTTCAAGAGAAGCATAGGTAAGGTCGTGGAGATCAAGACATTTGCCAAGGTTAATGGTGCAAAGGAATTCGAGGGTGTGCTCAAGGCATATGATGAGAATACAGTTACCATTGAGCTTGAGGATGAGACAGAGATAACGATAACGAGAAAAGATATTTCCATGATACGATTAGCATTTATATATTAGGAGGATAAAAAGGTGTCAGAGATCATTGAAGCATTGAATCAGCTTGAGAAGGAGAGAAACATTAGCAAGGATGTTCTGCTTGAGGCTATAGAGAGATCACTCAAGACAGCCTGCAAGAAGGATTTCAATACAGACGAGAACATTACAGTTTCACTTGACAGAGAGACTGGTGAGTGCCATGTATATGCAGCCAAAGAGGTTGTTGAGGAAGTTGAGAATCCTGCATGCCAGATAACACTGGAGCAGGCCAAGATGATAAGCAGCAAGTACGAGATAGGTGATACAGTAAATATAGAGATCACAACTAAGAACTTTGGAAGAATCGCAGCCCAGCGTGCGAGAAATGTCATCGTTCAGGCTATCAATGAGAATGAGAGAGCAGCTATATACGATCACTTCCATATGAAGGAGAAGGATATCGTAACAGGAATCGTTCAGAGACAGGTTGGAGACAGCGTGAATGTGAGCCTTGATGACAAGACAGAGGCACTCTTAAAGCCGTCAGAGATGATCGAGGGAGAGAGCTACGAGAGAGGCGACAGAATAAAGCTTTATATCACAGAGGTCAAGAAGACAAACAGAGGACCAAGGATCACTGTATCAAGAACTCATCCAGAGCTCGTCAAGAGACTTTTTGAGAAGGAAGTAACAGAGATCGCAGACGGAACAGTTGAGATCAAGAGCTTCTGCAGAGAGGCAGGATCAAGATCTAAGATCGCAGTATGGTCAAACGATGAGAACGTCGATGCAGTTGGAGCATGCGTAGGAATCAATGGTGACAGAGTAAATGCTGTCGTTGCAGATCTGAACGGTGAAAAGATCGACATCATTCCTTGGAGTGAGAACCCTGCTGAGTTTATTTACAATGCGCTCAGTCCTTCAGATGTTGAGGACGTATCAGTTGATCTTGATGAGAAGACAGCATTTGTCGTAGTACCTGATACACAGCTTTCACTTGCAATCGGTAAGAAGGGTCAGAATGCCCGCCTTGCAGCCAAGCTGACAGGATACAAGATCGATATCAAGAGCCATTCAAAGGCCGAGGAGATGGGTTACTTTGATGAGCAGCCAGAGGATGAGAACTTTGATCCTTATAACGAAGATGAATATTATGATGAAGTAAGCGAAGATAAAGATGCCGATGCTGCTTCATTTGACATAGATGAAACAGTAGACACAAACGACGAAGAGTAATCATTTGCATTGATGTAGTGGCACATGATAGAGAATAGGGAGTGATGAGATGGCAAAGAAGGTACCTCTGAGGCAATGCCTTGGATGCCGTGAGATGATGCCGAAGAGTGAGCTGATAAGGATAGTCCGAAGCAATGACGGGCAGTTCGCAGTTGATGCAACCGGCAAGCTCAACGGAAGAGGCGCTTATATATGCAAGAAATCCGAGTGCCTTAAGAAGGCGGTTGGAAGCAAAGCACTTGAGAAGGCTTTCAAGGTCAGCATACCTGCTGAGGTGTATGAACAATTAGACAAGGAGCTGCGTGACATTGAAGAATAACAAGATCTACTCGTTAATTTCTCTGTGTGCCAGAGCCAGAAGGCTGTGCAGTGGCAATTTCTCAGTAGAGAAAGCAGTTAAGAATCAGAGCGCGTACGTGGTCATTGTGGCGAAGGACGCTTCTGACAATACGAAGAAACTTTTCGACCAGAAATGTAATTATTATGGGATTCCTTATTATGAGTACGGGACAAAGGATGAGCTTGGCAAGTACAGTGGCAATGAGATGAGAACATCCATTGCGATACTTGACGAGGGATTCGGGAATCAGATCATAAAGTACATGAATGTAAATGAAAACATGGAGGTGTAACATTTGGCTAAAATCAGAGTACACGAATTATCAAAACAGTTAAACATTTCAAATAAAGATATCATAGATACACTTGGCGCCAAGGGAATAGAGATCAAGAGTCATATGTCCAATCTGGACGATTCGATGGTTGGAATAATTAAAGCTAAGTTTGGAGCAAAGACTGCGCCAAAGGCCGAGGCTCCAAAGGCTGAGACCCCAAAGCCTGCAGCACCAAAGCAGGAGGCTCCAAAGGCAGCGCCTAAGACAGAGCAGCCAAAGCCTGAGACAGCAAAGCCTGCTGCAGCGCCAAAGGCGGACGCGCAGAAGCAGAATCCTTCAAGGGATGACAATTCAGCAGCCAGACAGGGTTCTGGCAATCATGTAAGATTTGCCAGGGAGGACAGAAACGGCGGCAAGATGAATAACAACGGTAACAGAGTCAGATTTAACAACGACAGACAGGGCGGTTCAGACAGAGCCAGATTCAGCAACGACAGGAACCAGGGCGACAGAAATCAGGGTGACAGACCAAGATTCGGCAGAGATGGCCAGGGCGACAGAAATCAGAGTGACAGACCAAGAGTAGGCAGAGACGGTCAGGGCGACAGACCAAGGTTTAACAGAGATGGCGACAGAAACCAGGGTGACAGACCAAGATTTAACAGAGACGGCCAGAATGACAGACCAAGGTTTAACAGAGATGGTGATAGAAACCAGGGTGACAGACCAAGATTTAACAGGGACGGCCAGGGTGACAGACCAAGGTTTAACAGAGACGGAGACAGAAACCAGGGTGGCGGACGCTTCGGCAATGGCGATAGAAACCAGGGCGGAAGAGGCTTTAACAGAGATGGTGGCAACCGTTTCAGCAACCGTATCAATATGCCATTTGGCAAGGATGACGAGGATGACAGCCCAGCTCAGAAGAGAGCACCATTCAAGAGAGACCGCAAGGACTTCGATGCGAAGGAGATGCCGGGTAAGGATTTAAAGAGCCAGAACAGAGATAACTACAACAGAGATAAGAACAAGCCACGTAAGGGCAACAGAAGATCACCTGAGGAGGTCGAGGCTGATATCAGCAGACTTGCGAAGAATGTGAAGAACAAGCCACAGAAGAAGCAGCAGGCACCACAGGAGGATCCGGATGCAATCAGAACCATCACACTTCCTGAGGTTGTAACACTCAAGGAGCTGGCTGATGCGGTAAAGACTCCTGTAACAGCACTTATCAAGAAGCTGTTCCTCGCAGGTAAGATGGTCAATGTGAACTCAGAGCTTCCATTTGACGAGGCTTCAGAGATCGCACTTGAGTACAACTGCATAGCTGAGGAAGAGGAGAAAGTTGATGTGATCGAGGAGCTCCTTAAGGAGGATGAAGAGGACGAGAAGGATATGGTTTCAAGACCTCCTGTAGTCTGCGTTATGGGTCATGTTGATCATGGTAAGACATCACTTCTTGATGCCATCAGACAGACAAAGGTAACATCAGGTGAGGCTGGTGGAATCACACAGGCCATCGGTGCATCAGTTGTCGATGTAAATGGCCAGACTATAACATTCCTTGATACTCCTGGACATGAGGCGTTCACAGCAATGCGTATGCGTGGTGCACAGAGTACAGATATCGCTATCCTTGTTGTAGCTGCCGATGATGGAGTAATGCCACAGACTATCGAGGCTATCAACCATGCAAAGGCTGCTGGGATTGAGATCATAGTAGCGATCAACAAGATCGATAAGGAAAGTGCAAATATAGAGAGAGTTAAGCAGGAGCTTACAGAGTATGAGCTTATCCCAGAGGATTGGGGTGGTTCAACAATATTCTGTCCTGTATCTGCACATACTAAGGAAGGTATTGACAATCTCCTTGAGATGATCCTCCTCACAGCGGATGTGCTTGAACTTAAGGCAAATCCTAACAGAAAGGCAAGAGGTATCGTCATCGAGGCTGAGCTTGACAAGGGACGTGGACCTGTTGCAACAATGCTTGTACAGAAGGGAACACTCCATGTTGGAGATTACATCGCTGTCGGAGCGTCACATGGTAAGGTACGTGCCATGACCAACTCAAGAGGTGAGAGAGTTACAGAGGCTCTTCCATCAACACCTGTACAGATCCAGGGTCTCAACACAGTTCCTGATGCAGGCGAGATATTTATGGCAGTTGACAATGAGAAGGAAGCAAGAACCATATCAGAGACATATATCTCGCAGGGTAAGGAGAAGCTTCTTGCAGATACAAAGCAGAGAATGTCACTTGACGATCTGTACAGCCAGATCCAGGCCGGCAACCTCAAGGAGCTCAAGATCATCATCAAGGCAGATGTACAGGGTTCAGTTGAGGCCGTTAAGCAGAGTCTCTTAAAACTCTCAAATGACGAGGTCGTTATCAAGTGCATACATGCAGGTGTAGGTGCTATCAACGAGTCAGATATAATTCTTGCATCAGCATCAAATGCCATCGTAATCGGTTTCAATATCAGACCGGATGCGAGAGCAAAGGATATGGCTGACAGCGAGGGGGTAGATGTTCGTCTGTACAGAGTCATTTACAATGCAATAGAGGATATTGATTCAGCAATGAAGGGTATGCTTGATCCTATATATGAGGAGAAGGTCATCGGACACGCAGAGATCAGACAGACATACAAGGCTTCTGGTATCGGTGTCATTGCCGGTTCATATGTTCTCGACGGAACAATCAACAGAAACTGCAGCGTAAGGATTACCAGAGAGGGCAATCTTATATTTGAAGGAAAGCTTGCTTCACTCAAGAGATTCAAGGATGATGTCAAGGAAGTTAAGTCCGGCTTTGAGTGTGGTATGGTATTCGAGAACTTCCAGGACGTTGCAGAGGAAGATCAGATAGAGGCATACGAGATGGTAGAGGTGCCTAGAAAGTAGTAATAGATATGAGAAAAAACAGTGTAAAGAATAACAGGATCAACGGTGAGGTCCAGAGAGAACTCAGCAGGATCATCAGCCGTGAGATCAAGGATCCAAGAATATCACCTATGACTTCGGTCGTTGATGTGGTTGTCACACCTGATCTCAAGTTCTGTAAGGCATATATCAGTGTCCTGGGTGACCAGGATGCTGTTGATTCCACATTTGCAGGGTTGAACAGCGCAATGGGATATATCAGAAGAGAGCTTGCTCATTCTGTAAATCTGCGCAATACACCGGAGATAACATTTATCATGGACCAGTCCATAGAGTATGGTGTCAGTATGTCCCACAAGATAGATGAGGCTCTCGGAAAGCATGGCGATGCTGACGAGAGTACAGATGAAAACTCAGAGAGTGAAGATGAGTTTGAAGAGTAGGATATAATATGAGAATTTAAAAGGAGGTATATCATGAACGATCTTATAAGGGAGATAGAGAACGCAGACAGCATAGCCATAACAGGACATATCAATCCTGATGGTGACTGTATAGGTTCAACACTTGGAATGTATAACTATATTACAAGCAATTACCCTGACAAGAGGGTTCAGGTATATCTTCAGGAATTCCCGGATGTATTCATGTTCCTGAATGGTGCATCTACTGTAAAGCATGAGGCAGATGACGAGACCTATGATCTGTTTATGTCGCTTGACTGCGGAGATATGGACAGATTCACACCATTTGTCAGATATTATGAGACTGCGAAGAGAACTCTTTGCATAGACCACCATGTGTCTAACAAAGGCTTTGGTGATGTGTGCTATGTGGAAAGTGATGCATGCTCCGCTGCGGAGGCTATATTCAAGCTCCTGGATGAGAAAAAGATCAACCAGCAGTGTGCAGAGTGTCTGTATACCGGTATAGTCCACGACACAGGAGTGTTTAAGCACAGCAATACCACCAGAGAGTCCATGACCATAGCGGGAATCCTGATAGAGAAGGGAGCGAGACCAAGCTTTGTCATAGATGAGACATTTTACAAGAAGACGCTCACACAGAATAAGCTTCTGGGCTATGCGCTTCTCAACATGAAGCAGTTTGCAGATGGAAAGATAACCCATACACTTCTGACAAAGGAGGACTTTGACAGATTTGGTGCCAGCAAGATGGATACGGATGGAATCGTGGATCAGCTCAGACTGACATCAGGTACTGAGGTTGCTTTCTTCATGTATCAGGCTGGTGAGGATAATTACAAGATATCCCTCAGGGCAAATGATATCGTGAACGTGAGTGAGATCGCGTGCAGCCACGGCGGTGGCGGCCATGTGAAGGCTGCGGGATGCAATATGTCAGGTGATCCGGAAAAGATAGTTGCGGAGATAGTTGCGGATATAGAGAAACAGCTTGGCTGATAAATTGCAGAAAAGATGTGATCTGGAACAGGTACTGATACAGCGGACTGATGTAAAAGACTTTGGATTGGATTTGAAATAGTTATGATAGATGGATTTATCAATATATATAAGGAGCAGGGGTTCACGTCATTTGATGTGGTGGCAAAGCTCCGTGGTATATTAAAACAGAAAAAGATAGGTCATACCGGAACTCTCGATCCCATGGCGGAGGGAGTTCTTCTTGTGTGTCTGGGAAGTGCTACGAAGATGTGCGACCTGCTCACTGAGAAGAACAAGACATACACATGTTCCATGCTTCTCGGAAAGACCAGCGACACCGAAGACGTGACAGGAGTCATGACAGACGTGACAGATGTATATCCTGATGAGAAGACAGTCAGGGCTGCGGTGATGAGTTTTATAGGCGATTACATGCAGATCCCGCCTATGTATTCAGCCATCAAGGTAAATGGTAAGAAGCTCTATGAGCTGGCGAGAGCCGGACAGGTTATAGAGAGAGAGCCGAGACTGGTCACGATACATGGTATCACCATACAGTCGGTAGAACTTCCGAGGGTGACATTCGATGTGAGCTGTTCCAAGGGAACATATATCAGAAGCCTATGCAGGGATATAGGAGAGAAGCTTGGCTGCGGTGCGGTGATGGAGAAGCTTGTCAGAACCGAGGTGAAGGGCTTTACTATAGAAGAAAGTCTGACGCTTGATGAGGTGGAGAAGGCAAGGGATGACGGGACACTCATGCAGCATATATTAACAACGGATAAGCTCATGCCGAATATACCGGAGCTTCATATAGCTGAGAAGGGTGTTAAGCTTCTGGCAAATGGAAATAAGCTCAGTGCGGATGCATTTGCCGAGAATAAGATACACAGGGATACCTATGTCAAGGTGTTCGATGAGAATGGAAGATTTGCGGCACTGTATGAATACAGCGATGAGAAGAGGCAGTATGTGCCGTTCAAGATGTTTCCGGTGAGCAATTAAGGACAGACAGTTATGATTCATATAAAGGACACGAAGAAGGTAAAACTGAATAGCACAGAGCGCACGGCGGTTGCCCTGGGCAAGTTTGATGGTATCCATCAGGGACACATGCTGTTGATAGAGCAGGTGTTGAAGCTTCAGAGACAGGGATATATGGGCGTTGTGTTCACATTTGACATGAGGGAGAATCATGTGTTTGATGTGAGCAATATGAAGACCATATACACATCTGACGAGAAGGCACAGGTGGTATCGGATACCGGAGTTGACGTCCTGGTTGAATATCCGTTTGACGATGCATTTGCGGCTACAGAGCCGAAGGCGTTCATCAGAGATGTTTTGGTGGACATGATGCGGGCCGGATATGTCGTGGTTGGAAGCGATTACAGATTCGGCAGAGACAGAAAGGGCGATGTGGATACCCTCAGAAGCTATGCGGACGAGTATGGATATAAGGTCATAGTCATAGACAAGCTGGAACAGGATGACGAGGTGGTCAGCTCAACTGTCATCAGGAAGAATATTTCTGAGGGAGATGTGAGGTCGGTCATTCCGATGCTCGGCAGACCGTACAGTATGACAGGTGAAGTGGTGTCCGGTAAACAGCTTGGAAGGACAATAGGAATACCGACTGCGAATATGCTGCCGGAGGAGCGCAAGCTGTACCCGCCGGCTGGTGTGTATGCTTCAAGGATCAGGATAATCCGGGGGAAGCATACGGGACATGAGGATCCTTTCAGAGTCTATATGGGAATCACCAACATAGGAGACAATCCTACAGTCAACGACAAGGGAAATATCACCATAGAGACGAATATCTTCGACTTTGACAGGAACATATATGGACAGGTCATCAAGGTGGAGCTTATCGAGCAGATCCGAGGTGAGAAGAAATTTGGAAGCCTGGATGAGCTCAAGGCCCAGATGGCAAATGACATAGAAACTTCAAAAAGAATACTTGCTAATAAAGTATTGGTAAAATAGCACAGAAAACATTGGTAATTATGCGCATAAATAATGACGGATTATTGGGTCGCATGAAGATGTTTTCTGTGCTATATTTTTAATAATAGGGTATTTTTTAGGAGGAAAAAGGAAGTACAAGGAGGAAAAGTAAAATGAGAAAGAAAGCAGCGAGCAGGATCCTGGCATATGTTCTCACCTTATGTATGATCATCGGCAGTATAACCTGGCCGGAGATCACAGCTAAGGCGGAGAGCATCACAAAGGATCTGAAACCGGACACCGGCTGGAAGACGGTGACTGCGGCAACAGATGAGTGGAGTGATTATGGAAAGGCGGAGATCAGATTTTCGCCTTCATCAGATCTGGCATCCATGAAGGCTATTGCGGATGCGGGATACAAGACGCTCAAGATCACATATGCGGTTGACACATTCACTGCTGCAAGTGGGCAGAATGTGGGAGTTATGCCATTTGCATCATATGGATCTTCATGGTCGAATAATGACAAGTGGATAGATCTGTCCAAGAGCGGTCAGTTTGAGACCGTACTTGATCTGTCATCTATCAGCACAACCAGCACGGAGAAGGTGGCATTTGGTATACAGGTTGCCAATCTTCAGGAAAACAGCACGATCAAGTTCAGGATCGTGTCAGCGGTCCTCTCAGGAACAAAGAGCACCTCTGGTGGTTCATCAGGGGAGTCAGGCGGTTCAGGCGACAGCGGATCAGGCAGTGCAGACCTTGATTCAATTGGAAACACAAGTTCAAGCGTAACCGCAAGTCTTGCTGATGGAGATGGAACAGCCAAGGGAGACGGCTACTACGAGACAGAGATAACGATAAATAACAAGAGCAATTCATACATAGCAGACTGGATAGCGGTGGCTGATGTGAGTGGCTCGGTAACTGCAGTTAAGGATTACAGCAGCTGGTCAGCCCTCAAGGGTGTATTCAGTGATGGAAAGCTGTACATATATCCAAACACATCCAAGAAGTCAGGTGCAGTAAATGCAGGTTCGAGCGTGAGCTATTCAAAGCTTGGCTACACAGGTACGGCAAACGGTGTGTCTATAATAGGTGTCAAGGTGTACTACAGCTCACAGTCAGGTGCATTTGACTCATTTATCGGTTCACTTTCATCATCATCTGGCGGAGCCGGGGACAACACAGGTGAGATCAATACGGATGTTGAGTACAACTATGCGAAGCTTCTTCAGGAGTCACTGTATCTTTATGATGCGAATATGTGCGGAAGTGATGTATCTGCAAAGAGTGAGTTTTCTTGGAGATCAAACTGCCATACTGAGGATGCAAAAACAACATATAATGGAAAGACTGTGGATGTCAGCGGTGGATACCATGATGCGGGAGATCATGCCAAGTTTGGTTTGCCACAGGCATATTCGGCTACAGTTCTAGGACTTGCGCACATGGAGTTTGCCGAGGCATTTGCGGATACTGCTACAGAGGCACACTATAAGAGGATCATGGACAGATTCGTTGCTTATTTCGAGAGATGCACAGTCCTTGGAAGTGATGGCTCGGTTCAGGCTTTCTGTTATCAGGTCGGTGATGGAAATGTCGATCATGGATACTGGGGAGCTCCGGAAAAGCAGTCATCAAGAAGTGGACAGGCAACATTCACATCTGATTCGGATACGTGTACAGATATCGTTTCAGAGACAGCGGCGGCACTTGCGGCATATTATATAAATTACAAGGATAAGAAAGCGCTTTCCTATGCGGAGAAGCTTTTCACATATGCGGATACTAAGGCTAAGAAGAACAGCTCGGGTCCGGCATCAAGTTTCTATAGCTCAGATTCATGGGAAGATGACTATGCCCTTGCGGCGGCTCTTCTGTACAAGGCTACAGGTAAATCGGCATATGCAACAAAATACAATAATGTATATGGTGGCAGAACAAATCCTAACTGGGCTCTTTGCTGGAACAATGTGGCTCAGGCGGCTCTGCTTTACAGTCCTAACTCATCAAAGAAGAGTGTGTTTGTAGAGAACCAATCAGGACTTATAGCGAGCAAGACACAGTCAGGAGATAACAACTTCTGTCTGATAGATAGCTGGGGATCGGCGAGATATAACACCGCTCATCAGATGACAGGTCTCATGTATGACACGATATATGGAAAGACTGATTATTCATCATGGGCAAATGGTCAGATGAAGTACATACTTGGCAACAATGCTGGTTCAAAGTGTTTCGTTGTAGGTTACAACAAGTATTCATCAAAGTACCCTCATCACAGAGCCTCAAGCGGATATCAGGGTTCTGTAACTGGAAATGCATATACAAAGCAGGCACATGTACTAGTCGGCGCTTTGGTTGGCGGTCCGGCGGGTTCGAGTACATCCTATGTAGATAGCTCAGAAGATTATAACCAGAACGAGGTTGCACTGGACTATAATGCAAGCCTTGTGGGTGCAGCAGCCGGACTTTATCTGTATGTAAAGAACAGCGGAACAGATGAGGAGAAGGCAGCACAGAAGGTAGTTCCAAAGAGCGAGGTGTCGTCAGAGCTCAGGACGATAAGCGGGGAGTCAGGTGGAGGCATGACAACAGAGGACGACACGAAGGATCCTTCAACTGGCTCAACCGGCTCAACCGGATCGACTGGCTCAACTGGATCAACAACGGGTTCAACGTCTGAGAAAGACATAGAGACTCCGTCAGAGCCCCCAGCCGTAAAGGTTACAGGAATCTCATTTGACAAGACATACATAACACTTAATGTGGGCGACAGTGATGAGATCAAGGCAACGATAACACCTGCTGATGCAAAAGATACATCCCTTGTGTGGTCAAGTTCAGACAAGGCTAAGGTATCCGTACAGAATGGCAAGATAACAGCCCTCGCAGCCGGAACGGCGACTATCACAGCTACGGCTAAGGATGGCTCGGGAATAAAGGCGGCGTGTGTTGTCAAAGTGCTCACTCCTGGAAAGCTGTCATGTAGCAGTGCTGACAAGTCATGGACAGACCTCGTATATGGCTATTCAAATGCGAATCATGCAGCTATTGAACTGTCAAACTCCGGGGAGACAACCCTTACAGATGTAAAGGCCAAGCTTAAGGATGGAACGGCATTCCAGATCGTTTCATCACCGGCAGGGCAGATTTCTGCAGGAAATAAAACAACAGTAGTTGTAAAACCGGTAAATGGACTTGGTGCCGGAAGCTACAGCGATACACTGGTTATATCATCAGCAAATGGCTCAGCGAACATAACACTCAAGGCGACAGTGGCAAAGGGAGAAAATACCGCAGTTGTCACTGTGACAAAGACATCAGTAACATCTGATGCGGTGACTGTCAGCGGCAAGGTGTCAGGTATAGTGGGTGAGATCGAGTATGCAATATCCAGTGAAAAGGATGCTGATGCATCAAAGCTTGTATGGCAGAATGGTGCTCAGTTTACCGGATTCAAGGAATTTACTACATATTATGTATATGGCAGGGTAAAAGAAACTGCAAATGTCAAGGCTGGTCAGATCAGCCAGGCACTTGAGGTGACTACACCTTTATCAGATCCTTTCGTAATTGACATCGGAAGACTGAATGACAGCAGATATGTTGGAGCATTCACAGACAGTGAGGAAAATCCAACTGTAAAGGTATCACAGTCTGGTGGAATCATATCAGTTTCATTTACCGAGAATAAGGATTACACGATCACAGGAAATGGTGAGGATGTAATTGTTGATACCGGAAATGCAAGCGGAATAACCGTGGACAATGCTACTGTAAAGAAGATCACGGTTCGTCCGGGCAATTCTGGAACATTTGTCATAAATGTAAGCGGAGAAAATAAGATTGCTGATGGTATAACATGCGTCAGCGATAACAGTAACGCAGCGGATGTAAAGGTATCTGGAAAGGATACATCTTCCAAGATATCAGCGACAACCCCGGGTGCGTCTGCGATCAAGACAGATGGAAATCTTGAGATAGACAACATACAGATAAAGTCCGATGGTAAGGGAATCGAATCTGCGGGAACTGTGAAGATAGCAGGTGGAAGCAACAGCATAGATTCTGTATCTTCGGCAATATCGGCATCGGATGTGGAGATCACAGGAGGCTCTGTTGATGCAAAGTCATCAGGACTTGGCGATGGGGAGTCGGTAATCTCAGCAGACAATTCTATCAAACTGGTTGGTGGAAGTGTTACGGCGGATGTATCCGGATCAACCGGTGGAAATTCATTTGGCGTAAAGTCAGATGATGGAACGATCATTGTTGATGGCGATGTGTCAATAGGTGGAGATCCAATTTATTCCAAGGATCCGGTAGACAGCAAGGGCGACAGTGTAACCATGGTAAAGGTTGTGTTCACAGATGAGAATGGCAACCAGTTGTATGCGTCATCTGTAAACAAGGGATCAACTCTTGATCTGTCGAAAATAAATATCACCATGTCTGATGGTACTGATTACAAGACATCGAGGGCTGGATATGCGCTGGCATGGCAGGATGAAGCCGGAACAAGCTATAATGCTGATTCTGCATACGGCGCTGTATCAGAGGATATAACATTTAAGGCTGTATGGACATGGATAGTTGTGGATATAAGCGTTGATGCAAATATTACATTTGCGGCAACTGGAAATGCTTCGTACAAGACTACATATACAGGCGCAGCGATAAGACCGGCCGTAAAGGTTGTATCACGTGGAAGAACACTTGATGCGGGAACTGACTATATAGTTTCATATAGCAGCAATACCAATGCCGGTACAGCAAAGGTAGTTGTCAAAGGTCAGGGCAGATATAAGGGCTCAAAGACTTTTACATTTGCAATAAACAAGCAGGCGATAAGTAAAGCCTCTGTGACAATCACAAAGTCGGCTGTATATACAGGCAAAGCAATAACACCAGCGGTGAAGGTTACCTGCGGCAAGCGGACACTCACAGCGGGCAAGAATTACAGAGTTGCATATTCGTCAAATAAAGACTTTGGCAAGGCAAAAGTTGTGATAATGGGAATCGGTAATTACAGTGGAACACAGACAAAGTATTTTGACATAACTGCGGCTGTGGGTAAGATCTATGCAAATGGAAATTACAAGTACAAGATCACAAATGCATCCCTGAATGGCAAGGGAACGGTAACTCTCGTATCTGTTGTCAAGAAGACCAAGACAGTTGTGGTTCCTGACACTATAAAGCTTGGTGGCAAGACATTTAAGGTCACAGCGATAGGAAAAGCGGCGTTCAAGAAGAATGTAAAGGTTACAAAGGTGACCTTGGGCAAAAACGTCAAGACTATAGGTGCCAAGGCGTTCTATGGATGTAAGAAGCTCAGGACAGTAGTGATAAAGAATACACAGATGACAGGAAAAACAGTTGGATCTGGTGCATTTACAGGGACATACGCCAAGATGACCGTCAAGGTTCCGTTGAAGAAGCTTAAGAGTTATAAGACAATCCTTCTGAAAAGAGGAGTGTCAAAGAAAGCAGTCATAAAGAAATAAAGGCTCAATAAAATAAAGAATAATTGGAGATCCGGGGTGGTTCATATGATCCCGGATCTTTTTTGTGCGTATGGAGGTGACCGAAGTTCGATTTGACATGGGTAAAAATATGTGTATAATATCGTTAGCATTCTAATAATTAGAATTATAACTATCTGGAGAGGAGAATCCATATGGACGAACATACAAAATCCATACATTATCTGCTGATGGCGGATCATTTCATGGTGCAGAAGGCATTGCTGAGTCAGATAAAGGATACAGAGCTCACCATGGGACAGCCCAAGGTGCTGGACTATCTGAAGGATCATGATGGGGCGTGTCAGAAGGATATCGCGGCGGGATGTCATATAGAGCCGGCATCGATAACCGCTGTGTTGAGTGGCATGGAGAATAAAGGTTATATACAGAGAAGTACAAAGTCAGGGGACAGAAGATCCCTGTACGTGTATTTGACAGATAAGGGCAGAGAGTATGTGGAGATGCTCAATAAGAAGTTTGACTTAGTTGAATCTGTGGCACTGAGGGGATTTACCGCGGAAGAGACGGAAGAATTGCAGTCACTTCTTGTAAGGGTGTACGACAATATGAAGGGCAGCGAAAAAGACAACAGAAAAGAGGAACGTAAGAGATGAAGAACATGAAGGTAAGAATCCCAATGTATTTTGTTGGACTGTTTATTATGACTATAGGAATAGCACTTTCAGTCAAATCCAATCTGGGAGTGTCACCGGTGAGCTCTATACCATATACGATGACATGTGTATGGGGAATCGAGATGGGAAAGGCAACGATCATATTCCATGCGGCATTGGTGCTTATACAGATCATTATACTTCGAAAGAATTTCAAACCGATAAATCTCCTTCAGATAGTGGTTGGAGTAGTATTTGGATACTTCACGACATTCTGCAATTATCTTGCCACATTTCTGCCATCAACAGATAACATAGTTGTCAGGGTTGTTTTGATGCTTGTGAGTACCATATTCATAGCAGGCGGAATATTCTTTTATCTGCCGGCGAATCTTATCCCACTTGCCGGGGAGGGTGTTATGCAGGCTGTCTCAGAGGGCACACACATTGAATTTTCAAAGGTAAAGATCGGATTTGACTGTTCTATGGTGGCTGTGTCGGTCGTAACATGTCTGATCTGCATACATAGTCTTGGAAGCGTGGGCGCCGGTACTGTTATTGCCGCATTCCTTGTTGGATTCAATCTTGGCAAGTTGAATAAGGCATTTGGCGGAAAACGAGATAAACTTCTTGGAAAGCACACATACACTGAGGAGGAAGTACTCAGGGAGAGAATGGAGCAATTGCATTAGGACTTTTGGATAAAATTGTATCGTATAAACTATTTTATAATGGTAATCAAAATTACCAATTAGAACTGCAATCTGCCTGCACTGTATTTGAAGTCGTCGAAATCATCGGGTATCCGTGAGAGTTCGTCTATGTATGCCGGACTGTCATATGGCTCATTTGCATTTATATGATGTTCCATATCTGTTATTTTCCCTTCATAAATGGCTAGTCTGGGGAGTTTTATTTGTTTGCTTTTGATATTACGTGGTGTATAATTTAGCCATACAAATTTTGGTTTGTTGTATGTGCAAAGGAGAATACAAATGATAACAGGGGATTTGAAGAATAAAATAGACAGTTTATGGGACATATTTGCCGCGGGTGGACTTGTCAATCCACTTGAGGTTATAGAGCAGATAACATATCTTATGTTTATCCATGATCTTGATGATGTGGACAACAAAAAGGCAAAGGAATGCGAGATGCTAGGGCTTCCGTTTAGCAGTATATTTGCTGATGAGGTGAAGATAGGAGACAGAAACATTGACGGAAAGCAACTCAAATGGTCTGTATTCAGGGATTTTCCTGCTGAGAAAATGTACAGTGTCATGCAGGAATGGGTTTTCCCATTTATAAAAAATCTTCATAGTGACAAGAACAGCGCATATTCAAAATATATGGATGATGCCATATTCAAGCTTCCGACACCGATTCTTCTTTCGAAGGTTGTTGATTCGCTGGATGAGATATATAAATTGATGAATGAAATCCAGTCAGTTGACGTGAGAGGCGATGTATATGAATATTTGCTTTCAAAGATAGCACAGTCTGGAAGAAACGGTCAGTTCAGGACGCCGAGACACATCATCCGTATGATGGTTGAGATGATGGATCCGGCAGCAGACGAGATGATATGTGATCCTGCGTGTGGAACATCCGGTTTCCTTGTTGCGTCAGGGGAGTACCTCAGAGAAAAGAAGAAAGAAGACATCTTTTATAACAAAGCAAATAGAGATCACTATATGAATCATATGTTCTATGGATATGATATGGATAGAACGATGCTTCGTATAGGTGCTATGAATATGATGACACATGGTATAGATAATCCATGTATTGAATATAGAGACAGCTTATCAGATCAGAATAGTGATAAGAATAAATATACACTTGTTCTTGCAAATCCACCGTTCAAGGGAAGTCTGGATGCTGAATCAGTTTCAGCAGATCTTCTCAAGATGTGCAAGACAAAGAAGACAGAATTGCTGTTCCTTACATTGTTCATAAGGATATTGCAGGTAGGCGGCAGATGTGCATGTATAGTTCCGGATGGAGTGCTATTTGGCTCGTCTGCAGCACATAAGGCAATCCGTAAAGAAATAGTGGAAAATCAGAAACTTCAGGCAGTCATCTCCATGCCATCAGGAGTGTTTAAGCCATATGCAGGAGTGTCAACTGCGATACTGATATTTACAAAGACAGATCACGGTGGAACGGACAAAGTATGGTTCTATGATATGACAGCAGACGGATACAGTCTTGACGATAAGAGAACACCGGTAAATGATAACGATATACCTGACATAATAGAGAGATTTGCACATCTTGACAAAGAAAATGACAGAAAGCGAACGGACAAGTCATTCTTTGTGTCAAAGGAAGAGATAGTGGACAATGCTTACGACCTCAGCATCAATAAGTACAAGGAAGTAGAGTATACACCAGTAGAGTATCCGCTTACATCTGAGATAATGTCAAATATAAGAGATCTGGAGAGACAGATAAGTCAGGAAATGGATGAACTTGAGAAATTGCTGGCTGATGATAACCAGTAATTGATTGAAAATATTAGGAAAGGGGAAAACAAACTCGACTTTAGCAAATTCGTATTTGTATGAGTAAATGACAATCGAATATATGTTTGACATGAAAGCGGTTGGATGCTAATATAATATCAAAAGGTGCTACCGATAGACGGTTAGCCCTGATATGATGATTACAAAAAAGTAACCGCCAAGTTTTGTCAGGACCGGGCGGTTACTTTTTTGTCTTATTTCTTATCATTGCTCTTAGAGCCAACGGCATAACCAAGAGCAAAGCAAGTAATGCATAAGCTGATGATGGCTATAAAAAGTTCCGTTGTAAGCACAAGCACAAACTATATTTATTAAAGTGTCGAATTTGTAGAAATAAAGATATGGATATGATGTACATTGAAGATTGCTGTGAAATACTTGATTCAATGAGAGTGCCAATTACAGCATCTGACAGGGAAGAGGGAGATTATCCTTATTATGGGGCAAATGGTATTCAAGACCATGTCGCTGATTATATTTTTGATGATGAACTTGTATTACTTGCAGAAGATGGTGGTAACTTTGGCTCAAAAGAAAAACCTATTGCATATAGAGTTTCAGGAAAATGCTGGATCAATAACCATGCTCATGTTTTAAAGCCTAAGATCGGATTAGACGTGGATTATTTGTGTTATTCACTTATGTTTTATAATGTTGATGGAATGGTTAATGGAGCAACAAGGCAAAAATTAACACAGGCTGCTATGCGCAAGATGCAGATTCCCTCAAGGAGCATAGAAGATCAAAAGCATATTGTTGATGAGCTGAATAGAATTGTAAAGATAAAAGAACAAAGATTTTTAGAATTGCAGTTATTAGACAAGCTTATCAAAGCCCGATTTGTAGAGATGTTTGAAAACGAAATAGAATATAATAAAGTTAAATTGGAAGAAATTGCAGATATTGTTTCAGGAATAACTAAAGGAAGAAAAACAAAATGTGGGGAATTGCGAGAAGTGCCATATATGGCTGTTTCAAACGTAAAAGACGGATATATAGATTGGACAACTGTTAAAACAATATTAGCAACAGAAGATGAAATAATTCAGTATAAATTATTGCCAGATGATGTCTTAATGACTGAGGGGGGAGATCCAGATAAATTAGGAAGAGGAGCTATTATATCTTTGCCACCGAAAGATTGTATCCATCAGAATCATATATTTAGAGTACGATTAGATGAAACGCAAATATTGCCACGATATTTTGCTGCATATTTACAGAGTTCACAAGCAAAGACCTATTTTTTAAGAGCAGCAAAACAAACGACAGGTATAGCAAGTATAAATATGAGTCAATTAAGGGGATTGCCTACAATTGTACCACCTATAGAACTTCAATTAAAATACTCATTATTTAGTGAGCAAGTCGACAAATCAAAATTGCTCTCGCTCATCAAACTACTGGAACAATTGATTACTTACCTATATAATGTGTTTATAATATACCGACAAGACAAAGGGGAGGAGGTAGAAAGACATGAATAATTTCGACTTCTTAAGGGATGAACCAAGATTTGCCGCATTTGCTGGGGTTGCAATATCGGCTGAGAGAATAATTCTTATAGATCCTGATATGTGTATACTCAATTGCCGCAGGGCTATGGAGTTTGCAATAAAATGGATTTATTCAGTTGAGACTTCACTTGAAACGCCGTATCAGGATAATCTTCACAGTTTATTGAATTCAGAGGACTTCAGAGATTATGTGGGAAATGACCTGTGGAGACGATTGGATTATATACGAAGAAAAGGCAACAGTGTGGCTCACAATAACAGGCGCCAGGGATTTGACGAGGCTATGCTTTGCCTGGAAAATCTGCATATATTTATGGACTTTATTTCATGTTGTTATGTACGGGGATATGAGCAGAGAGAATTTGATAGAAATGCCATATTGAACAGACGTGAAAATGCCAAGAAATCTAGGGAGAATGCTGAGAATGCAAAGAGCCAGCTCAAAGAACAGGAAGAGTTGATTCGTCAGAATCAGGAAGAGATTGAAAGACATAAGATAGATCTAAAGACATTGGCTGAGGAAAATGCAGATCTCAAGGAGAAGTTATCTGCACGCAGTCAGGTACAGAGGAAGCGTTATAAGCAGCATCCGCTTGATATATCTGAGTTCGAGACAAGGAAACTCTATATAGATGCTATGCTTGAGGACGCAGGATGGGTACAGGGATCAGACTGGATCGATGAAGTTGAAGTTGATGGTGTTCCTAGCAGGTCAGGAAATGGACGGGTGGACTATGTGCTTTATGATGATACACAGAGACCACTTGCTATTATAGAGGCGAAGAAGACATGTGTCGGAGTTGAGGCAGGCAGATATCAGGCGAAGGAGTATGCTGACAGCATTGAGAGAAAGTATGGCAGAAGACCTGTTATCTTCCTTACAAATGGGTTTGAGACACATATTATTGATGGACAATATCCAGAGAGAAAGTGTTCGTGCATTTACTCCAAGAGGGATCTGGAGAAGTGGTTTAATCTGAGGTCCATGAGGACAAGTCTCAGAAATGTAACAGTGGATAAGGCAATTGCCGGACGTTATTACCAGGAAGCGGCAATAAAAGCCGTGTGCGATGCATTTGATCAGAAGAACAGAAGAAAAGCATTACTTGTCATGGCTACAGGTTCTGGTAAGACACGAACGGTGATAGCACTTTGTAAGATACTGATAAATGCCGGATGGGTGAAGAATATTCTATTTCTGGCAGATAGAAATTCACTTGTCACGCAGGCTAAGCGTAGTTTTGTGAATATGCTACCTGATTTGTCCTGCACGAATCTGGTGGAGGAGAAGAATAATTATAATGCAAGATGTGTATTTTCCACATACCAGACCATGATCGGATGCGTTGACAGTGCGAGTGACAAGGATGGAAGAGTATTTACCTGTGGACATTTTGATCTTATCATATGTGATGAGGCGCACAGGTCAATATATAACAAGTATAAAGATATATTCACTTATTTTGATGCACCGCTTGTGGGACTTACGGCGACACCGAAGGATGAAGTGGACAAGAATACTTATGATGTATTTGAACTTGCAAATGGAGTTCCTACATATGGCTATGATCTTGCACAGGCTGTTGAGGATGAATATCTTGTTGATTATATGACAATTGAGAGCAAGGTAAAGTTCCTTGATGAGGGAATTGTATATGAAGAACTTTCGGACGCAGATAAGGAAGAGTATGAGAAAACATTTGTGACAGAGTCTGGGGATGTACCGGATAAGATAGAGTCCGCTGCGCTTAATTCCTGGTTATTCAACAAGGATACAATAAGAAAAGTCTTACGTGTATTTATGGATAAGGGAATCAAGATAGATTACGGGCAGAAGATAGGAAAAACAATAATATTTGCAAAGAATCATACTCACGCAGAGAAGATATTTGAGGTTTTCAATGAGGAATATCCGCATCTTGTTGGGTACGCGGAAGTTATAGATAATCAGACAAAATTTGCGCAGAAAGCAATAGATGATTTTTCGGATCCTAAGAAACTGCCGCAGATAGCCATATCAGTTGACATGCTTGATACGGGAATAGATGTTCCAGAGATACTCAATCTGGTATTTTTCAAGAAGGTAATGAGTAAGGCAAAATTCTGGCAGATGATAGGAAGGGGAACCAGACTTTGCGAAGGACTGCTGGACGGCAAAGATAAAAAATTGTTCTATATATTTGATTTCTGTAGTAACTTTGAGTTCTTCAGGGTAAAGAAAAAGGGCAAAGAGGCTGTAAATGTGATGCCTATACAGGGTGCGATATTCCAGAGAAGATTTGAGATAGCGTATAAGCTGCAGTCACTTACTGATAGGGACGACAGGGTGAATTTCTTCTTGGAAAAACTGATATCTGACATGAGCAGTGAAGTGCAGAGATTGTCGAGGGATAACAGGGATAATTTTATAGTAAAGCAGCATCTGAGATATCTGGATAAATACTCGGATGAAGTAAACTACCAGAGTATAACGTTCCCTGATGTCAATGTCGTAAAGGAAGAAGTATCGCCTTATATTATGGCAGATGGTGATGAGCCGAGTGCTTTGAGATTTGATGCGCTTATATATGGCTTGGAGCTTGCACATGTGGTGGGAAAGAATGACGAGAGAGCAAAGAGAGATCTTATAAAAAGGGCTAATGCACTTTCAAGACTTATAGGAAAACATATTGATGAGATTGATCGCAGAAAAGAAATCATAGATAAAGTATTGTCGGATAGCTATGTAGATGGTGCTGGAATTATAGAGTTCGAAGAGATAAGGACAGGACTTAGGGATATCATGAGCTTTATAAAAAGCACAGTACAAACATACGACACTAACTTTGATGATGATATCCTATCTACTGACTGGCATGAATCAGAACTTGAGAACGATGATCTGAAGAATTATAAAGCAAAGGCTGAATTCTATATAAAACAGCATCAGGATAATATTGTAATTGCAAAACTCAAGACAAATAAGCCCCTTACTACTGGGGATGTGAAGGCACTTGAGGATATCCTTTGGAATGAGATTGGAACGAGAAAGGATTATGAGGGTGAGATCGGTGACAAGCCTCTTGGTGAATTTGTCCGTGAGATAGTAGGGCTTGATATGAACGCTGCAAAGGAGGCGTTTAGTGAATATCTGAATGAAACAAATTATGACAGCAGGCAGATATACTTTGTCAATCAGATAGTTGAGTATGTGGTACACAATGGAATGATAAAGGATATGTCAGTGCTGATGGAGTCGCCATTTACAGACAGGGGAAGTATAACGGATATATTTAACGCGTCTGTATGGATGGGCATAAAGAAAGTAATAGATCAGATAAATGCAAATGCTAATGTGGCTTAGCAGACACTATTATTCAATATATGCAATTTTTGCACAAGTTGAACATTTATTTCAGTATGTGCAATTTCTGCACAATGTGAATATACATATAACAAGATTTCGGGGGAATCACATGACTTTATACATGAACATAAAACAGCTCGGCAAGCGGAAGAACACAGTGCACAAGGTCCCGTTTGAATACGCAAATGTACCGGGCACACTTAGAGAACTCATAACAGAGACAGTAAAGATCTGCGTGGCACAGTATATATCCCGCATGGAGCGTGGCGATGCAGTTCTGACAGATGAACAGATCGATGACATGGGAAGAATAGGAAAGATAGCGTTCGGGATCGTCTATGGGGAGAAGAAACCGGATGTGGATGAAGCAGTGAAGACAGCCATTCAAGGATTTGAGGATGGGCTGTTCAGAGTGTTCCGCGGTATGGATGAATTAACGGAGCTGGACAGGGAAGAGAAGTTTAACGAAGGGGATGAGATCACATTTATCCGCCTCACAATGCTGGCGGGCAGAATGTGGTAGAACATAAAGAAAGGGGTTACAATGGCGGTGGACAAGAAGACAAGGTTTGAGCTTGAGGAGCAGAAGAAGATCGCAGATGAAGTGAGAGAGGCATTTGACGAGAATTCCACGAAGCTCAGAAAGAGCTACAGTGCGGATGCGCAGAAGCTTCTTAAGGAGATGGATAATTACTATGGAGATGTAAAAGAGTCAACGATCGGCAAGAGACTTGAGACATTTCTTGAGAATGAAAAGAATGTTCCTTCGGAATTCTTCAGGAACGAGCTGAAGCATTTGCCGGGGTGGGTGCCAGATCATCTGATGGAAGATTTCTACACTTCTATAGACAGCATAATCAAGTGGCAGACAAGCCAGTATTATTACAGAAGAACCATGCGTACGAAGAGGTATGGGGCATTTCTTGACAGATATTTCAGGATCATGAATGAATATCACTCCATGGGGATATACGGATGCGACATAGTATCTCTCTACAAGGAGAAATTACCGCAGGATATATTGTGCTATTACAGGGATGGCAACAGCAATGGGTATAGAATAGTATCTGAATATTGGATACAGGCGGAGCTCGACAGGGGAAATGCAGAGCTTGAGGAAGTGCTCATGGACATCATGTTCGGTGAGAGTGCGCAGACAAGGCTCACGACTAATATCCTCAGGGGAATATATATGAGCTCCAACACAAGACTCCATGAGGCTGTAGGCAAGCTGCTCGTTGCGGCAAAGCTTCAGGAGGGACTCAGGCAGGCGATATGTGAGAATATGGATTATGGAACGGCAGGTGCATTTATGACCCTGTTCCATGTGATAAAGGAGAATGATCTTCTGAGATTCTCATCTGTCATGAGGGCTGTAGCCACCTGGACAGGACTTGTGACTGACGAGGAGAGCAAGCTTGACCGTATACAGAAGAAACAGCTGCTTCTTATAGATACATATCTGAATGATGAAAATGCAAGGCGTGAAGCTTTATCCGGCGAGGATGCCATGCAGATCTATCTTGCGCTGTGGAGCTATGGTTTCTTTGATGTGGACGAGGCATGCCATGTGATGAACAAGCTGGCGCTTGATGGCAGCAGACACCAAAGACTGGTATTTGGCACGTATATCAGGGCAATGAGTCTGGGAAAGGTGTACACACACAGCGTTGCAAAGGAATTTATCAAGAGATTCCCAGACGAGATGGACACCATGGCGGTCATCATGCCAAGCTTTATGTCGGATTACCAGCCTTATATGAATAGTCTCATATATAAAGACGGCAGATCGTACAACAATGAACTTAAGAAAATGACATTTGCCGAGGTGGACAAATATTTTGACAGCAGGAAAGAATGTCAGGAGATGTACGATATCCTCATGGGCATACTTGAGCGCATGCCGAAGAAAAGGCTTGAGTTTGATCCGTGTGTATTTCCATGGAATGCCGAATATCTGGACAGATCCGCAATCATCATGAGACTTGCGGTCTGCGCAAGCGCTCTCAGGGATGAGGACAAGATCACTTACATAGCGGAGATGGTTCCTGAGATAGATTCCGCAAGGTATAGCAGAGATGCGCTTTTGCTTCTGCTTGTAAGGCAGCCGGCAAATGACAGACAGCGTGCCATACTGGTGGATGCGGTTGCCGACAAGGAGACATATACCAGAAACAAGGCGGCGATGATCGTTAAGGATATGAAACTTTCGCCGGAGAATTATGTACAGCTTGAGAATATGCTCAAGTACAAGAAGTCAGACATAAGGGAAACTGTACTGTCTATACTTTATAAACTTGACGGTGATGACATGGACGATCTCATCGGAAGACTTCTCGCAGATTCCAAGGAGGAGAAGAGAACAGCGGGACTTGATCTGCTGCTCCAGCTCAAAAATGATGAGAACAGGCAGAAACTTTTTGCAGATTGTGTTGGTCATATAGACGCTATGCAGAGGGAGTCTGCGAATGGAAGATCCAGTGTTACAACTAAGGAGCAGATTCTTATACGTGAGATTAAAAATGTTGGCACAGACCGGGCTGGTGCAGATGAGGGGTATGGACTTTATGATGTAAATGCGGACTATGAGCCGGTATTTGACAAGAGTTATCTGGCTGAGTGCCTTGAGCTGTACAAAAAGTATTTCCCTGAAAGCGGGATTGCAAATGATAATGTGTGCAGGACTGCCAAGAGCGAGGGTGCATTTGCAAAACTCAAATCAAAGATTGTGCCTAAAAAGAAAGACACGACATCTGATTCAGAAGTTATAAATATATTAAGAAAATTTGATGCATTTGTGGATGAGCACAAAAATGATGAGTATGAGATGGCTGACGGAGAGATCGGCCTGCTTGGTGAGGCAGGTAGAGACATATATTTGTATCATAACAATGTGGTATGTGAGGATCTGTGGATCGATTTCTACGAGAAGAATATTCAGACTCCGTATATGTGCATGCAGCTTTACGTGTATCTGAATGGCTACAACAGTGACAAACAGGATTTCAAGAAGTACTGTGAGAGCTTTATGGCGGACATGTTTGGAAATATATATATAGAAGAATGTCCGGCATTCGGATATCTTGCCATTGCCAGAGCTGTAATTGGATTCTTGTATAGAAGATATGTGACAGATAGTGCCAAGATGAGACTTGCCGTTGTGGCAGCAGACTATCTGCTTGGAAGAAGTGATGAGCTCATATATACATTTGGCGGGAATAAAGGTGGCAGCAGTATATCTGGTGATGATTCAAAGGTATATCACAGAAGTGTGCTCACAAATGAGCAGATCATGATAATAACAAGGTGGCTTGCGATCGATGGTGACAGCGATATATTAGATGTAAAAGAGGATTCTGACGAGGCAAGGCAGAATGAAGAGAATTTCAGGCATTTGTTCCCATACAACTATGCCCTTGCAAAGTGTCATAACTTTAATATACCTTCAGACGTTGTAAATGACAGAAATTCGTATTACTGGGTACACACAGGAAGTGTTATGCCGGTTCCTGGTCTCCTGAACTATATTGCCGCATACAGCCGTGGTATTATATCCAGGGATTATATGTACAAGATGGCATTTGAGGGGAATTCCCTGGATAGGAGCCTCAAATGTGTATCTGACGTGATGCGTTTTATAACGGAGCGCAACAGGAAGGTGCAGACCAGAGGCTATGAGTGGGGATATACGGAGCGTGAAAGACTGAGGAGTGTGAGGCAGATACTTCTTCACAGTCCGGAAGGAGAGTTCTCGGAGACGGACGAGAAAAGGCTGGATATAGCTAAGAAGCTGTACACTGATATGTCCGAGCTTGTGCTTTCTGCAGAGCTCACAAGGGGAGACACAGAGACAGAATTCTCTCCATATATATATGGGCTTACAAGAATATTCGGTGCGGAGTATTTTGTCAGGATACTGTCAGCCCTCGGCAAGGAGACGTTGGAGAGATCAACGTATTTCAATACCGGTTATTACTATAATCGTCAGAAGGTCAGCAAGAAGAACAGTATGTCGCATCTTCTTCAGGCGTGTGTGCCTGATGCAAATGACAGTGCGGAGACTTTGAAGGCCTATCTTACAGGTACGGATATAAGTGATGCCAGGCTTATAGAGGCAGCTATGTATTCTCCAGAGTGGATAGATATAGTTGGAGAGTATCTTGGATGGGATGGATTTACTGCGGGATGCTATTACTTTATGGCGCACATGAACGAGTCATTTGATGACAAGAGAAAGGCTATGATAGCGAGATTTACACCGCTTGAGGTGGATGAGCTGAACGACGGCGCATTTGACAGGACGTGGTTTACCGAAGTCTATGACATGTTAGGTGACAAGCGTTTCCAGCTTATATACAAGGCGGCGAAATACATATCGGATGGCGCAAAGCACACCAGAGCGAGAAAATATGCGGATGCGGCGCTTGGCAAATATGATGAGTCCGAACTGATAGCTGAGATTGAGGCAAAGAGAAATAAGGATCTGCTCATGGCGGTGGGAATCCTGCCGATAGAGAATGAGGAGCAGATAAAGGACAGATACATGTTCCTTCAGAAGTTCAAGAAGGAGAGCAGGCAGTTCGGAGCGCAGAGGAGAGCCAGCGAGGCGGCAGCAGTTTCTACAGCTATGCGCAATATGGCGATCAATGCCGGATATCAGGACGTGACGAGACTTACCCTACGTATGGAAAGCCTTGTAGTTCAGGGCATGACAGAATATTTTCAGCCGCATGAGGTCGGAGAAGTGACCGTATGGCTTGAGATGGAGGACGGCGGCAAATGCGCTGTCATCTGTGAGAAGAACGGCAAACAGTTAAAGTCCGTTCCGGCAAAGATCAAGAAGGATGAGTATGTATTGGCTCTGATGGATGCCAAGAAGCAGATGGCGGAGCAGTCAAGGCGTACAAAGGCGATGCTTGAGGATGCGATGGAGAGCCAGGAGGAATACACCTGGGCTGAGATCAGGGGCATGCTGGAGAATCCTGTTATACATGACATGGTGGCTGCGTTGGTGTTCAAGGTGGCGGAGCCGGATGGTGTGAAGGCAGAGCTTGATAATGCGGCTGACAGTATTATGTCAGGGGCAAATGAACTTGATGATAGCAAGAATGTTGTGCTGGGATTTGCGACTGAGGATGGATTGAATGTGTTTGGTGAAAATATAAAGCTGTCAGATGATACAAAGCTCACAGTAGCACATCCATTCCACATGTACATGGCTGGCAAATGGCACGAAATACAGAAGTATGTATTCGACAACAAGATTGTCCAGCCGTTCAAGCAGGTGTTCAGAGAACTCTACGTGAAGACCGATGAGGAAATGAACATGGAGCATTCTCTCAGATATGCGGGCAATCAGATCCAGCCGAAGAAAACTCTGGGCTGTCTGAGGTCAAGACACTGGGTGGCAGACATAGAGGACGGACTTCAAAAGGTTTATTACAAGGAGAACATAGTAGCACAGATCTATGCGCTTGCAGACTGGTTTTCACCTGCGGATATAGAATCGCCGACTCTCGAATGGGTGGTGTTCTCAGATAGAAAGACAGGAAAGAATATGAGGATCAAGGATATCCCGGACATCATATTCTCTGAGGTCATGAGGGATGTGGACATGGCGGTTTCCGTGGCACATGCCGGAGGCGTGGATCCAGAGACCTCACACTCAACTGTTGAGATGCGAAAGGCGATAGCAGAATTCACCATGCCGCTTTTCAGGCTGACAAATGTCACATTTACAAAGAACCATGCGGTGATAGAGGGCAAGCGTGCCAATTACACAGTCCACCTTGGAAGTGGAGTGGTGCATCAGGAGGCAGGTCCTATGATAAATGTACTTCCTGTGCATTCGCAGAGGCGAGGCAGAATATTCCTGCCATTTGTGGATGACGATCCAAAGACATCGGAAGTACTCACGAAGATACTGTTCTTTGCAGAGGATAATAAGATCAAGGATCCTTATATACTGGGACAGATCGAGGCGTAAAGTCAGTACAATGATAAGATGATGGTTCAGAATGTATCTTGTCGGTTGTTTACATGGCATGTATAGAGGTGGAATATAGTGACTGGAAAAAGTTTTATTTCTAAATTAAAGTTAAAACACAAGGGGAACGCAGAGTTGTTCCCCTATGATGAGGCAAAGCATGAGGCTGTCATCAGATGTTCTATTTGCACCGGAGAACAGGTCGCCGGATTCAGGAGCAGAGAGGACGGGAGCTTTGTGGGTGTGATGGTGATACAGTCGGAGAAGGATCTTGAGAATTTTAAGAGACTTTACCGGGTGGATGACGTGAGGAAGATATATTAAATACAGTTGTAGGGATATTGATATATTGTTATTGTATAGCTACCAGCTATATGTTAAAATAAATATATCTGAGGGGAATTTGCGTGATTCGTCACGTACAATTGAATACTCGGCAAAACAAGAGAAATTTTGTGACGCAAAGCTATAGGGCCTAAGAGATTTTGACATCAGGGGAGACGATCAGACGGCAGCCAGTTGCATCTACACATGGGATATACATATTTATGTGGTATATAAGATATTTTTACGATATCAGTGTATAGATTTTTACAAAAGCGTCACTTAAAGTGACGCTTTTGTGCGTTATGAAGTCAGAGAAAACTCAAGAAATGAAACTAAAAGGGCAAGTGTGATTACAGGTTTATGAAGAATTGGTAAAGTTTTCTAAAAAAATTTTACATGCAGCATCAGTTCTAGCCGAAGGCGACTTTTAATGAGCTGATGTTCAAGATGAACAGGAGGGGACGTATGAGGAAGAATATCAGTAAAAATAATAAAAAGAGGTTAATATGTACAGCCATAGTCGGTGCTATGATTTGCGCAGGCGTAGCATTTGGTGTCACAAAATATGGCAATAGAGACACTACTAGTAATGATGGAACAGATACATCTATAGTCAATACACAGGGACAGTCAAGTGATGCCGCAAAGGCAGACCAAACTGTGTATATGACGGATTTCCAGAAGGAGAGTGCACAGAAGGAAGCTGAGATAGTAGCTGATAAGGTTGAGGATAAAAAGGACACTCTTACGGCTGATCAGGGACTCTATGCGCCCGATTCCATAGTCCTTGCAGATACAACCAAGGAAGAAGCAGAGAGAATCGCAGAAAAGCTGGGAGCAGAGGTCAGGCTGACAGATGATGAAAGCTTTGCTGTTCTGTATCTGCCAGAGGGCATGACTATAGACGATGTATACAATAACGACGAGTACAGTCAGGAGATCACAGAGATGACACCTGACTATTACGTGAGCGTAAGTGCACTTAATCAGGAACTTGCCTTGAACCCCACAGGTGATAAATCGAAATCGGAGACAACAACTTATTCTGACGATTCACAGATTGATGATTCACTGCCTATATCTAAGGTAACAAAGGCAAGACCAGACTATGCGGCAAATGACCCAGATTTCTCAAATCAGCAATATCTTGATTATATAAATCTCAAGAATACCTGGAATACCACAAAGGGAAGTGGAGTGACGGTTGCAGTCATTGATTCCGGTATTGACACAGACCATCCTGAGTTCGCAGGAAGAATTAGCGAAAAATCATACAATGCATCAGAGGACAAGATAGTAAAAGACTACGATATGTCTGTTATAGAAGATGAGTTTGGACACGGTACAGAGGTAGCGGGTGTTCTTGCTGCGTCCATGGATAACAATGAAGGAATTGTGGGAGTTGCACCGGATGTGGAGCTTCTTGTTATCAAATGTAATGTGGACAAAAATGGTGAATTTACAAGAGGTTCAGATATAGTATTTGGACTTGCATATGCCATAGAGGCTGATGTTGATGTGATCAATATGTCACTAAGTTCGGATGCAGATATTTTTAGCAAATACACACAGCTTGCAGTAGATAGCGATATCATATGTGTTGCATCAGCTGGTAATGATGGCAGTAATATGCCTGTATATCCTGCGTCACTTGACAGTGTAATTGCTGTAGGAGCATATGATACAGACAATGAAACCATAACCGATTATTCAAATTATGGAGAGAATGTAGACATACTTGCACCTGGAACGACATATACCACAGCTATAGGTGGAGGATATACCATCGTATCTGGAACATCTATGTCAGCGCCGGTTGCTGCCGGAGCAGCAGCTCTCTATAGATCTGCTTTCGGCAAGACAGAATTTACAGATATGAAACAGCTTTTTGAGGCTTCTTCTGTTGATATAGGAATAGCGGGAGAAGATTATTACCACGGATTCGGTGAAGTGGATATATATGCGCTTGTGTGCGAGGAGAAAGGAAAGATCACGTATGACATGATGACTGACGAGATATCTAATCAGACTCAGATATTTGTCAAGGGTCACACTGTACAGACTATGCCTGAGCCTGAAAGAGAGTATCTTGTATTTGATGGTTGGAACTTTGATCCAAACTGCGAGGATGCGTGTGAATACTATACAAATGTATTCAATGATGATGTAACTTTGTATGCAAGCTGGGTCAATGAGGATGATGGCACTGCATTTACATATGTGAAGAACTCCGATGGTACTATAAGAATTACATCATATACAGGAAAGAGAAGATATGTGACTGTTCCATCGGAGATAGAAGGGGGAGCAGTTACAGAGATAGGTGAGAATGCATTTGCTGATAACAGACGAGCACGTTCTATAGAACTGCCAGCGAGCTTGCAGAATATCAGAACAAGGGCATTTGCAAATTGTACGCTTATAAGAAGTATAGATGTTCCAGATGCAGTTTCTGAGATAGGAGAAGAGGCATTTGTAGGATGTGTCAGACTTAGCTCAGTTAATATATCTGATGACAGTAATTTGAGAATCGTTGGCTCAAAGGCGTTCTCTCAGGCAGGAATATCAGAGTTTAATATCCCTGCAAGCCTTATCTCATTGGGAGACAGGGTGTTCTATGGAAGCACAGCTCTCAGAAAAATCAAGGTGGCAGATGAAAATTCAGTATACATGGTGAAAAATTCTGCGCTTTATAATGCGGATGGAACTTCGTTGATTTACTATCCATCAGGTCTTGCTGGAGAATATACAGTGAACTCATCGACTAAATCAATAGGAACAGCAGCCTTTGCATATTCAAGAAGTAATGAGGTTGTATTAAATGATGGATTGGTCAGCATAGGCGAGGAGGGATTTGCGTATAGCAGAATAGATGGAATAGCATTTCCTGAGAGTGTGGAGACGTTAGGAACTACTGTTTGTACTAACTGTAACAGATTGAGTGATGTTGAATTTGCAGATGAAGGAAAAATCAGTATATTGCCAGAGGCCTCATTTAGCAGAACTTATGCACTTAACAACATTTTGATTCCAAAATATATTACAGAGATTGGAAAAGAAGCATTTACTGGTTCGAGACTAGTTAGCGTTAATTTTGAAGATGATAGTAGACTTGTATATATTGGAATGGCGGCATTCTCAGGAACAAGCATAAAAGTTATATCTATTCCAGATTCAGTACAAAATATTGGTATGTCGGCATTTAGCTATATCGGAAACCTTTCAAAAGTGGAATTTAGTAGTAAGAGCAAGTGTAAGAATATAGGCGAGAGGGCTTTTTCATATACATATAATTTAAAAGAGTTTTTGATTCCTGATAGCGTGACATCCATCGAAGATAATGCCTTGTATGAAAGTGGAATAGCAAAGATAGGTATAGGTGCAAATCTGACAAGTATAGGAAGTGGTGTGTTTGCAAGTTGTCATAATCTATCAAATATAACAGTGGATGAGAAGAATGCAAAATATGCATCGTATGATGGGGTGTTATACAACAAGGATAAAACTATTCTTATGCTATATCCTGCTGCAAGATCTGGTTCATACACTTTGACAGAAACAACTGAAAAGATAGACAGGTATGCATTTTCAGGTGCTTCAAAGCTCAATGAAATAATTATGAATGAAGGTCTTACAGATATAGGTGAGAATGCTTTTGAGTATTGTGAGACACTTCAGACGCCGGTACTACCTTCTACACTTACAGAGATAGATGGGTATGCATTTATGCGGTGTAGTGGGATGACAGATAAACTTATTATACCGAAGAGTGTAAAGAGTATAAGCTGGTATGCGTTTGGATGGGATTATGCACTTACAGATATAGAATTTGAGCCGGAAAGTGAACTTGATCGTATTGGTTATGGAACGTTCGCCTACTGTGGAATAGAGGATTTAACGATTCCGGGAAATGTATCCACTATAGCGCAGAAAGTTTTTAAAGGATGTAATAAGCTACTTACAGTAACTTTTGAGGCGGATAGCCAGATAGAGAATCTTCCTGCATGGGTGTTTGACGGTGCTGACAACTTGAGGAGAATTACATTTGAGAGTGGAAGTGAGCTTAAGACGATAGAGGCCAGAGCATGTGAGGGACTCCTGCGCCTTGAGAATGTTGATTTCACAGGGTGTACAAAGCTTACGACCATAGATAACTATGCGTTCAAAGCATGTATATCACTTGGTAACCTTACTCTTCCAGAGACTGTAACAGGGATTGGAAGATATGCGTTTTATGGCTGTTCACAGATGGACAAAATGATTCTTCCAGAGACGCTTAACAGTATAGGCAGATACGCATTCTCAAGGACGAAGTCTATCAATCTGTATTTTATGGCATCTGTACTCCCTGCTGATCTTGAAGATAAGTGGGATGATGGTATAGGGGCTTACTATGTAGGGCTTAACAAGATTCAGGAGAATGATGAGTGGGTGTATGCCGTAACTAATGATGGAAAGGCATCAATCATAAAGTACAATGGAAGTGCTGAAAGTATAGATATTGATAAGATTGATGGATATGAGGTTTCATCTATTGGGAGTGAGGCATTTAAGAGCAATACAACTCTTACCAACATAACACTTCCTGATACACTTACTGGTATATATAAGTCTGCATTTGCAGGAACAACGGCGCTCACAGATGTTGTGATTCCTGATAATGTTGTAGTTATCGACAGTGATGCGTTTTCTGGAAGTGGCGTTACAAGTGTAACATTTGGTGATAACAGTAAGCTGAGAACTATAGGAAGTGGTGCATTTGCGAATACTGTAAGACTTGATGAGATAAATATACCATCAGGAGTCTCAGATGTAAGAGAGAAATTATTCTATAATTCATCATTAAAGAAAGTTACCCTTCCAGATAGTATTACCAGTGTAGGCAGGTTTGCATTCTCTGGTTCAAAACTGGAAGCAATTGAGATTCCATCAAGTGTAATCGAACTTGGTCATAGTGCATTCAAAGATGCAGAGACGTTATCAAAAGTGACATTTGCTGATAATGGAAAAGATATGCTTGTCAGGGATGAGGCGTTCTATAATACGGGAATAGAAAAGATCAATATACCTGAAAATATAAGCTATATAGGAAATCTCTGTTTTGCCAAGTGTAAGAGTCTGACAGATATATCAGTTGCTAAGGACAATAATAGTTATGCGTCTGTTGATGGAGTATTTTATAACAAGGCATGTACAAAGCTTATATCATGTCCGGCAGGAAAGACAGGAAGTTATACCGTTTCCGATGGTGTTATGTCATTTGCAACTGGAGCTTTTGAGGGCTCGCAGTTGTCAGAAATCATAATACCGAATGAAAGTAAACTCATGACTATAGGCCATAGAACATTCTATGGATGTAAGAATCTTACACACATCACCATACCTGACAGTGTTCAGAGTATTGAATATTATGCATTTGCATATTGTGATAATCTTGAGCAGGTTGGCATTAGTGCTAGCAGTCAGCTTGGTGGTATATATAGTGGAGCATTCTATAATTGCGCTAAGCTTGCTGGAATTGTTATACCTGATACAGTACAGGAGATATCGGATTATGCTTTCTATGGATGTACAGTGCTTAAGGAAGTGACTTTGACAGAGAATAGTAAACTTCTGGGGGTGTATGACCATGCTTTTGAGTATGCAGGAATAGAGAATTTTGATATGCCGGCAGAGATGCTGGTGCTTGGTGCATATGCATTTCGTGGGGCAAAGCTGAAAACATTCACATTTAATGAGAAGTTGGAAGAAATTGGTGAGTATGCGTTAGCGGAGTCTGGACTTATTGATGTTGAAGTTATAGATATTCCAATAAGTGTTGAGAATATTGGTTTATATGCATTCGGGGGAATAAATACTATTAAGGTATTAGCGTTGCCATTTTTGAATCAAAGCATAACAAAGATGTTCGGATTAAATGGTGATGATATATTTGAAAAAATATCAATATTTGGGGGAAATAATCTAGGCGGAGACATGGCGTTTGCAAATCTTAAAGTTAGAGAGGTATATTTAGGCAATAGTATTACTGATATTGGTCATTACACGTTTTATAATTGCAAAAACTTGATTACTTTGAACATACCGGAACATGTTAATAGAATAGAATATTATACATTTGCTGGCTGTACTAGTTTGCAGAATGTATCAATACCTTCTGGATGTAATTATATAGGGGAATATGCATTTAAAGAATGTGCATCGCTTAAGTCGATTTTTATCCCGTATTCAGTGGCAAAGATAGATGATGGAGCATTCAGCGAATGTGCGGGTATGGAAAGTATAGAGGCAGATGAAAAAAATAAGTACTATAGAACACAAAGCGGAATATTGTATGATTATGATGAAAGTGAATTATTGTTTGTTCCTAAGAAAATATCTGGAAATATACAAATAGTAGATGGTGTTAAAATAATTCGTTCAGGAGCTTTTGCGGATTGTACGTTACTGGAGAGTGTGGAGATGCCAGATACTGTAAATATAATTGCAGATTATAGCTTTAAGGGATGTTCTTCATTAGAAAGAATAGAGTTTTCAGATAATCTTGTAAAAATAGGGGATAGTGCATTTGGTAGTAGTGCTATAGATAATATCACTATTCCCAATAGTGTAGTTGAAATCGGGAGAAATGCATTTGAATATTGTGACAATTTGACAAATATACATCTATCAGACAGTCTCAAAAAAATAGAAATGGGATTATTTTGGAATTGTGAAAAATTAGAGAATGTGTATATCGGTAATGAAGTCAGCGAAATAGGAATGCAGAGTTTTGGTGGATGTTCGAACTTGGAAAGAATAGTGATGCCACAAAATTTAAAAACAATAAGAGATATGGCTTTTGTGTCATGCAATAGTTTGAAATCCATATATATTCCGGCTGGAGTTGATGAAATAGGGGATGATGTTTTTTCTGAATGTAATAAATTGAATGAAATAGTAGTTGATGACGATAATAAATCATATTTATCACAAGATGGGGTTTTATACAATAAGGGAAAAAGTATTTTGATATGGGCGCCGATTGGTTTATCAGGGAAGATAGTCATTCCAGAAGGGATAAAATGTATTAAGTCAAGTGCATTCAAATCTCGAAAATTAATCACTGAAATAGTATTGCCAAATAGTTTAGAGGAATTAGAAAATTGTGTTTTTTTAGGCTGTGAGAAATTAAATAAAATAACTATTGGTAATAATCTAACGAAAATTGGAAATGGCGTTTTGAGTGATACAAAATATTCATATGAAGATAGAAATTATCAAGACGATGTGCTGTATATAGGAAAATATGCAATAGGGTATAGATGGCAAAACGGATATGGATACAAAAAAAGAATTCAGATAAAGGAGGGAACAGTTCTTATTGCTGCAATGACCTTTAATGGTGCAAATATGGAATATGTATATATTCCTGATTCTTTAAAATATATAGGAAATATGGCATTTTACAATTGTAAGAATTTAATTCATGTAGCATGGGGAAAAAATATTAAAGAAATAGGAGAAATGGCATTTGCATATTGTAATAATCTTAGAGAGGTTTATCTTGAAGATGAGGGGGCAATGATAGGTGGAGACGCATTTTATTCATGTAATATTTTTTATTCACGAATAAACAGCGTTAATGTGGATAATATAGTTGATTGGCCTACGTCAAAATTAATGTATGTTGGTATATGCAATAGATATTTAGAATCAGAGGATGTGGTTATAGAAACAGCGAAACAAGAAAAAATAGCACAGAATCTATCTAGCCAGATGTTGTTGGAAGAAAAAAATGTATATGTTAAATCGGATAAAGATACTTGTTTGATAAGTGATCAGTGCAAAAATATTTACTATAAAGATCAGTGGAATCTTGCAACTTTTTTTGTGGATAAAATGTTGATTAACATTAGTCCGTTAAAAAATGATGAAATAGTTCAAGCACCGTCTGATAGTTATGTAACTGACTTTTTACCAAATGATGCAACACTCTTAGGCTGGGATATCAATGGCGATGGTAAAGTAGACGAACTCCCGGCTACACTCACAAGTGATCTTGAAGCACATGCGGTATATAGTGCTCCGATTACTTCAATCGCAATGAATACAGAACTTTCATTGGAGGTTGATGAATCAAAGAAACTGGATGTAACAATAGAACCATTTGGTTACAATCAGAGTGATAAACTTACATGGGAGAGTTTAGATAAGAGTATTGCAACAGTGGTGGATGGCAAAGTTACAGGTGTGGCAGAGGGACAGACAATAATCAAAGCTGTTCTTGATGCCAACAAGGATATATATGCAGAGTGTACAGTCACTGTAACTCCAAAAACCTACGGAATAAAGCTTACAGATTCCGAGACGGTTATAAATGTTGGAGATACATATACACTTACTCCAGAGGTTGTAGTCCCTGAGGGCGACACAGATAAAACAGTATTTACCAGCGGAGATATTAATATTGCAACTGTAGATACTGATGGATTGATTACAGGAATTGCCCCTGGAAATACGAGAATCACAATAAGTCATGGATTATATAGCGCAGAATTTGCTGTGACAGTTAAACAGCCGATGACATCAGTTGCTATAAATAAATCGGAGACTGAAATCAATGTTGGAGAAACTATTACGCTTTCTGCAGCATTTGAACCAGCGAATACTACTGATGATAAGTCTGTATTTTGGTATAGTAAGGACACATCTATAGCGAAGGTAGATTCAGATGGAATTGTAACAGCAGTTTCTCCAGGTACTGTGGATATATGTGGTGCCATAGGAACATTTAGAATCAGTTGTAGTGTTACCGTAAAAGCACCTATAGAGAAGATTGTTCTTAATACAACAAAGGGAACACTTAGACTGGACAGTACAAAGCAGCTTGATGTGATATTTATTCCATCGAATACAACGGATAATAAAGATGTTACATGGAGTTCTGCAGATCCTGATATTGCGTCAGTAGACGAGAATGGATTGGTTACAGGTCTAAAGACTGGTAAGACAATAATCACAGGAGCTGTTGGAACTCATACAGCTACATATACAGTAAGTGTAATTGGTCTTAGAGATGATAAGACGGGAATAACTGTAACGAATTCGGATGATACAGAAATGGCAGATGGAACATCTCTCGTAGTTGATAGCGTATCTGGCGAAAATATTGATAAGCTATATGGCGTTTCTATCTTAGACCTTTTGGTTGACGATAATGGACGTATATATAACTTATTAGTGTATGACATAACATTAAAGAACGGTGATGAGACAGTTCAGCCAGACAAGACGGTTGATGTGGATATACCATTATCGGAAGAATCTCCAGAAGAAGGAGTAGGAATATACAGACTTGAGGCAGATGGTTCAACTACGGATATGAATCCAGAAAATGTCGATGGCAAGTTAAGCTTCAAGACAGAACATTTCAGTGTGTATTGTGTTGCGGTTCCAACAGACAAATATCAGGCAGCCAAAGTTGAAGTTGATAAAGAAACTGTAAATATGTGTGTAGGTAATACTGCCACAATTACAGCGAATGTATTGCCAGAGAAGGCAGATGATAAAAATCTGACATTTGTATCTGATGATGAGAAGATAGTGACAGTAGATGAAAATGGAAAGTTGACTGCTGTATCAGCAGGAAAAGCAACAATAACTGTTAAGTCGGCTGTTGATGGAGTACAGGCAATAGTAGATGTAAGTGTAACTGAACATGAATGGAATGATGGGGAAATAACAACCGTCCCAACCTGTACAGAGACAGGAGTTAAGACATTTACCTGTGAGACATGTGGTGAAACAAGAACAGAAGAAATCAAAGCAACAGGCCATACAGTTGTCGATGACGAGGCAGTAGCATCAACCTGTACGAATACAGGACTTACAGCCGGCAGTCATTGCTCTGTATGTAACGAGGTACTTAAGACACAGGAAGAAGTACCAGCCCTTGGACATACATGGAATGCCGGAGAAGTAACAACAGCCCCAACTTATACAACAGCTGGAGTTAAGACGTTCACCTGCGAGACATGCGGTGAGACAAGAACTGAGTCTATTCCAAAGCTGAGCAGGATCGATATAAGTAAAGCGACCAGTAAGGTAAAGGTATCTGGAATTTCAGCCAAGATCTATAATGGCAAGAGTCAGACGCAGAGCGCGCTTGTGGTAAATGCAAACGGCAAGAAGCTTAAGAAAGATACGGACTATAGTGTGGCATATAGTAACAATAAGAATATTGGAACAGCCACTATTACAATAACAGGTAAAAATGGCTATACAGGTACTGTCAGAAAGACCTTTGCCATCAAGACACAGGTAGGTAAGGTATACACAACAAGTCTTAAATACAAGGTGACAAATGCAAGAGTTGATGGTAAGGGAACAGTCTCAGTTGTCGGTTCGGCAAACAAGAGCGGAGACAGAAAGTTTACCAATCTCAAGATAACAGATACAGTGACTATAGGCGGCGTAAAGTTCAAGATCACAAAGATTGAGAAGAATGCATTCAGAGGTTATAAATATCTGAGTACAGTAACTATAGGCTCAAATGTAACAAGCATTGGGGATACAGCGTTCTATGGCTGCGGAAAGCTTACAACGGTAACAGTTGGCAAGAGAGTCAAGACTATAGGCACCAAGACATTTGCCGGATGTAAGAGTCTTAAGAGAGTGAAGCTTCTGACGACACAGCTTACCAAGGCAGGTAAATCAGCTTTTAATGGCATCAAGTCAAATGCAACATTTGCACTGCCAAAGAAGTACTATAATAGCTATAGTAAAATGATAAAGAAGGCTGGCGCACCGAAGAAAGCGGTGTATAAAAAGTTTTAGTCTTAAAAAGAAAAAATTTGAGTGGCTATGTATATCGATATATGCATAGCCATTCATTTTATTTGTTGTAAAACTATCGCTACAGCGATATAATAGATATATACATAGAAATGGAGGTATGCAATGTCTGTGAGATTATATCATGGCTCAGAGGTTATAGTTGAAAAGCCTGAGTTTGGCAAAGGTGCAAGGCATAATGATTATGGCAAAGGCTTCTATTGTACAAAGAATCCGGAACTTGCCAGAGAATGGGCTTGTGCAAAACAGAAAAATGGTTATGTGAATATCTATGATTTGGATATTACAGGGCTCAGAGTGCTTAATCTCAATGATCCGCAGTACAATATTTTGAACTGGCTTGCAATACTTGCGGACAACAGGACTTACTGGCAGAACGGTAGTATTGCTGAAGATGCCAAGGACTATATAAAGACACATTTTCTTCTGGATATATCAGGATATGATGTGATCATTGGGTATAGAGCTGACGACTCGTACTTTTCATTTGCACAGGATTTTGTTGCGGGAGTTATATCACTGGAGAAGCTTTCGGAGGCTATGAGATTGGGAAAGCTTGGCGAACAGATAGTCCTAAAAAGCCCTAAGGCATTTGAACATATTGAATTTGTTGGATGCGAGAATGTTGATTCTGACATATACTATACAAGGAAAATGGAACGTGAACGGGATGCTAGGAGAGAGTACAGAAAGCGTAAAAGAGAGAAAGCAGATATTCATGAGCTTTATATTATTGATATCATGAGGGAGGAGATGACAAATGGAGATGCGCGCTTATCCAGATGATTATCTTTCATCGGCACAGCGTATTCTAGGAGATATGCTGGATTTTGCTGTCAATACATGCGAGATGAATATAGATAGATTCTTTGATTTATTTGTTGTGTCTGATGTATCAACCCAGTTCGAACATGGCAATCCGACTTACGTGGCGGGAAAGACAGGATGCGAGCTTGCAAGAGAAGTTGTGGAAGGTTCTGGGCTATCAAAGGTCATGGAAGCGGATCAGATGTACCTTGACAAATCTCCTGAATATTGGACTGGCTGGGCACTTGCATTTTATCAGTGGTATACATGCAGACCATTTGGAAAGATTCACAGGGCGGTGTCACTTCAGCAGATCATTACCATGTACAGTGTGTATCACGAGATGGATATTATGAAATTCGTTGAACGGATAAACGAGCTGTGGGATGAATATTACAAGGAAACGAACCTTAAGAGAATCAGAAAACTCTCTGGCTTATCCCAGAGTGAGCTTGCTGAGCTTTCGGGAGTGCCACTTCGTCAGATACAGTTGTTTGAGCAGCGACAGAGGGATATCAACAAGACAAAGGCAATAGATGTTGTGAGGTTATGTCGGGTTTTGTGTTGTAAGACGGAGGATTTGCTACAAATATAAATATAATTCACTTTGTCAAGAAAAAACACTTGACAACCCGCCCCGCCTGTATTAGAATAGCCCATGGTAAAGCAAAAACACTTTACATGCAAGTGCGTTACGGAGAGTTAGTTATGGAGAAGATAGTCAGACAGTCTATGTTATATGATTTTTATGGTGAGCTGCTCACAGAGCATCAGAAGAGCGTGTACGAGGATGTTGTGAACAATGACATGTCTTACTCAGAGATAGCGAGACTCAACAACATAAGCAGACAGGGCGTATATGATATGGTAAGGCGCTGTGATAAGATCCTCGAGGAGTATGAGGAGAAGCTTATGCTGGTACATAAGTTCATGAAGGCACAGGAACAGGTTCAGAAGATCAAGGAATGTGCGGATGAGCTTAAGACGATGAACTCGGATGAACGGCTTGCGGGCAGAATTGAAGATATAGTGAATTATTCAGATAAGATACTCGAAGATTTCTGATGATAGATAATATCAGAAGGGAGAATGTCTATGGCATTTGACAGTTTATCAGATAAACTGCAGAACGTTTTTAAGAAGCTGAGAAGCAAGGGCGTACTTACTGAGGATGATGTCAAGGAGGCTATGAAGGAAGTCAAGAGAGCACTTCTCGAGGCGGATGTCAACTTCAAGGTTGTAAAGTCATTTGTCAAATCGGTGAGTGACAGAGCTGTAGGTGAGGAAGTCCTCAAGGGTCTGAATCCTGGACACATGGTCATCAAGATCGTTAAGGAAGAGATGGATAAGCTCATGGGCTCTGAGATGACAGAGATCAAGCTCAGGCCATCGAATGAGATCACGATCATCATGATGTGTGGACTTCAGGGTGCAGGTAAGACCACCACAGCGGCAAAGCTTGCATATCAGTTCAAGAACAAAGGCAAGAAGCCACTTCTTGTGGCATGTGATGTATATAGACCAGCGGCTATCAAACAGTTGCAGGTGAATGGTGAGAAGGTTGGCGTTCCCGTATTTGCCATGGGAGACAACAACAAGCCATTGGATATTGCGAAGGCTGCTATACAGCATGCGGCCAAGAACAATATCAATCTCGTATTTCTCGATACAGCAGGCCGACTTCATGTTGATGAAGACATGATGAATGAGCTTGCAGAGATAAAGGCGAATATAGATGTTGCATACACGATACTCACCGTCGATTCCATGACAGGTCAGGATGCGGTAAATGTTGCGACATCATTCAATGATAAGATAGGTATAGATGGTGTCATCCTCACAAAGCTGGATGGTGATACCAGAGGCGGTGCCGCACTGTCGATCAAGGCAGTAACGGGCAAGCCAATCCTGTACTCAGGTATGGGAGAGAAGCTTACCGATCTGGAGCCATTTTACCCGGATCGTATGGCGAGCCGAATCCTCGGAATGGGTGATGTAGAGTCACTTATTGAGAAAGCCCAGTCGGCCATCGACGAGGAGAAGGCCAAAGAGATGGAACAGAAGTTCCGCAAAGCAAGTTTTGATTTCAACGATTTTCTTGATCAGATGGCTCAGCTTGATCAGATGGGCGGCATGCAGGAGATCCTTTCGATGATGCCAGGCATGGCAAGTCAGATGAAGAATGTTGAGATAGATGAGAACGCTGCTAAAACACCAAAAGCAATCATTCAGTCCATGACACCGAGAGAGCGTTCACTTCAGGATCCGATATCGCCGTCAAGAAAGAAACGTATCGCAGATGGAGCAGGTGTCCAGATAGCAGATGTGAATCGCTTCCTTAAACAGTTTGAACAGTCTAAGAAGATGATGAAGCAGATGTCAGGCATGATGGGCGGAAAGAGAAGACGCGGTGGTTTTAAAATGCCTTTTGGCTTAAGATAATTAATATTTAGGAGGAACAAGAACAATGGCAGTAAAGATTAGATTAAGAAGAATGGGTTATAAGAAGCATCCTTTCTACAGAGTGATCGTAGCAGATTCAAGATCACCAAGAGATGGTAGATTCATCGAGGAGATCGGAACATATGATCCTAACCAGGAGCCATCAGTAGTAAAGATTGACGAGGAGGCTGCTAAGAAGTGGTTAGCTACTGGAGCACAGCCAACTGAGTCAGTTGCAAAGTTATTAAAGCAGGCAGGTATCGAGAAGTAATTTTACGGATGTATCAGCTTTTCTATGAAAAGCTGATATGCAGCGCCAGCCATCGACGAAGTCGATTTTGCATGGCTGGTGTTCCATTTGGGAGGTATAGAGATGAAAGATTTAGTAGAAATCATTGCAAAGTCCCTAGTAGATCATCCTGAGCAGATAGCTGTAACCGAGACTGAAGAAGACGGCATAATAAAGATAGACCTTACAGTCGCACCAGAAGACATGGGTAAGGTAATCGGCAAGCAGGGCAGAATAGCCAAATCCATCCGTACAGTTGTCAAGGCAGCTGCTTCAAAGGGTGATAAGAAGGTTGTCGTTGATATTAAGTAGAACTGCATAGGCAGGATAAGTGGTATTTCTTAATCTTCATATGACAGAGGATTTTATTACCGAGTTAAGAGGGGGAGTTTATACTCCCCCTTATATTATATGTCACAGGCGTAGGCCTGATGACCTACGCGCGCCTCAGCGTGCTACCATATTTATATAGGAGATAGAATGGAACACAACACAGAAGACAGACTCAGAGTAGGAGTGATAACCTCAAGCCATGGTATAAAGGGCGAGGTTAAGGTATATCCGACAACGGATGACAATGATCGTTTCAAGACCTTGAAGAAGTGCTATCTGTCAAATGGCAGAGAGACTTTGGCGGTCAATTGTACATCTTGCAAATTTTTGAAAAATATGGTTATTCTAAAGTTCAAAGAATACGATAACATAAATGATATAGAGCGTTTTAAGAACTATGACATACTTGTTGACAGGGAGGATGCAGTTTCTCTCATGGATGGAGAGTTCTTCATCTGTGATGTCCTTGACGCTGATGTATATGATCAGAATGACGAGCACATAGGAATCCTTGACGACGTGCTGGAGACTCCGGCAAATGATGTATTTGTCGTTAAGAAGGATGATGGCAGCGAGATCCTTATACCTGTAGTACCGGATTTCGTGTTCGATGTTGACACAGAGAATAAGAAGGTCAAGGTCAGAACATTTGAGATGGTAGAAGCAGATGATTCAGATGACGAGGATTGATCGCATACAGACGTTTGGTGAGATGATGAACATATACTAGGAGCGGACTATGAATTTTTATATTTTGACACTTTTCCCCGAGATGGTTATGAATGGACTTTCAACGAGTATCACGGGAAGGGCCATAGAGTCGGGAAAACTTCATATAGAAGCTATAAATATAAGAGATTACACCCAGGATAAACACAATCATGTGGATGATTACCCATATGGGGGAGGTGCAGGCATGGTCATGCAGGCGCAGCCTGTGTATGATGCATACACGGCACTGGTGGAGAAGCTTGGCAGAAAACCATGGGTCATATATATGACTCCGCAGGGAAGAACCTTCAATCAGGGTATTGCACAGGAGCTCTCGGAGAAGGAGGACATAGTTCTTCTGTGTGGCCATTACGAGGGAATAGATGAGAGGGTCCTTGAGATGATAGTCGATGACTATATGTCCATAGGCGATTTTGTGCTGACTGGCGGAGAACTTCCAGCCATGGCTATCGTGGATGCTGTATCCAGACTTGTTCCAGGTGTGCTGAACAATGAGGACAGTGCTGAGATAGAGACATTTTATAACAATCTGCTTGAGTATCCGCAGTACACCAGACCTCCTGAATTCATGGGGAAGAAGGTTCCGGATGTACTGCTTTCGGGCAACCATAAGCTCATAAATGAGTGGCGACTTGAACAGTCTATCACCAGGACGAAGGAGCACAGGCCGGACATGTACGAGAAGTATATGATCGAGAATCCTCCTAAGGAGAAAAAGAAACGAAGAAAATAGCAGGTTGCCACCTGTGGTCTTAAGGTGGTATACTAAGAGATGGCAGAATTCGAGGTTATTCGAATTCTGCCATAACCTTGTGGAGACGCGACTGCAGGGCATACACAAATACAAGGAAGAACAAGGAGACAAAAGATTATGAAACGCAGATTACTTATGACTATGATGGCTATGGTTCTTGCATTCTCATTTACAGGATGTGGAAACAAGAAGGCAGACGAGACGACGGCAACCACAGAGGCTGCATCAGAGGTGAAGGATGAGTTCATCAAGTTTGTTGGAACAGATATCCCTAAGATGGATACAGAGGAAGCGGAGATCATGAAGAAGTTCAACTCATATTTTGCTGAGGGAACTGCTGTTGATACAGATGCTCTGCTCAAGGATTTGACAGACAATCTGCTTCCAAATTATAAGACATTTCTTGACGACGTACAGGCTATAGAAGTCAAGACCGACGAGGTGAAGGCGCTCAAGGATCAGTATTATGATGCCATGAATGCACAGTATGAGGCTATGCAGAAGGTTGAGGCTGCTGTTAAGGATAAGAACAAGGACATCCAGACAGAGGCACAGAAGCTTCTCTCAGACGCCCAGAGCAAGTATACAGCATACAATGACGCAGTATATGCACTTGCCCAGAAGGAGAATGTAACGTTGAACGGCGAGATAGCAACAACTGCAACCAGTGAGGCAGGAAGCACAACAGAGGCCAACACAGAGGCTATAGATCCAAGCGAGGCCATGACAGATGAGGTTGAGACAACAGAGGCAGCGCAGTAGTATTTAAGATATAGAAGAATATTTTGAAAAGCAGTGGATACATGAGTGTGTTCACTGCTTTTTTGCTGTGGTATACTGTAAAAAATATGCTCAGTTCACATTTTTTACAAATATCAATGTTATATTGAGATAAATTGGATATTATTCTATATGTGGAGGTACGATATGGATTCAATAAAGGTTCTTATGGTTGATGATGAGAGCAGAATGAGGAAGCTTGTCAAGGACTTCCTCACAAGAGAGGGGTATATGGTTCTTGAGGCCGGAGATGGTGAACAGGCCCTGGATATATTCATGAATGACAAGAATATATCTCTTGTAATACTTGATGTCATGATGCCTAAGATGGACGGATGGGAGACTCTTAAGGAGATAAGAAAGTTCTCACAGGTTCCGGTTATCATGCTTACCGCGAAGGCAGATGAGCGCGATGAGCTCCAGGGCTTTGATCTGGGAGTAGATGAGTACATAACGAAGCCGTTCAGTCCCAAGATACTTGTTGCCAGAGTTGCAGCGATACTCAGAAGAACAACGGATGCCGCTTCAGATGAGAAGCTTGTAGCCGGAGGTATTGAGATGAATCTGTCGGCTCATGTGGTGACGATAGATGGCAAGCCGGTTGAGCTCAGCTTCAAGGAGTTCGAGCTGCTTCAGTATTTTATCACGAACAAGGGCGTGGCATTGTCGAGAGAGAAGATACTCAACAATGTATGGAACTATGATTACTTTGGCGATGCTAGAACCATAGACACGCATGTCAAGAAGCTCAGAAGCAAGATGGGAGATAAGGGCGAATATATCAAGACTATATGGGGAATGGGCTATAAATTCGAGGTAGAGTGATGAAGAAATCAAAAAGGACATCGATCAGGACCAAGATAACGTTGTCTCTGGCTGCGACCATACTTATCATGGTGGTTATGTCGTGTGCTATAACCATGATCTTTATCAAGAAGTATTTCTATCACAGCATGGAACAGATGCTGCTGGATACATACAATTCCTGCAATGAACTGTTCGGACGGGATGAGGATATAGACAGTAAAGAGCTGGCGAATGATGTGATCAATCAGTCAGGTGCGATGATATTTATCTTTGACAGTGTGAATATGCATGTGTACACGACGGTTAACGAGGAGGCTGCGGTATATAACAATCTGTCATTTATAGCAGACTACTTCAATTACAGCGGTGGAAAGAATCCGGACAATCCGAAGATAAAGAGAAAGCAGATTGAGAAGACAGATAAATATGATATACAGATCACAAATGACAGGAATACAGGCAACAGCTATTATGACGTTGTCGGATTCCTTGACAATGGTTTTGTTGTCATCATCAGAAAACCTATTTCCAGTGTGGACTCAACGATAGTTACATCTTTGAAGTTCTTTTTATTGGTGTTCTCAGTGGTGGCACTGCTTGGATTTGTGATGGTTTATTTTATAAGCAATGCGGTTGCAAAGCCGATAAAGAATCTTGCGTCGGTTGCCAATCGTATGGCACAGCTTGATCTCGATGTGAAGGTGGATCACGCATCCAACGATGAGATTGGTGAGCTGGCGGACAGTATGAACGAGATGTCATATCAGCTGAGGAACACGCTGACAGAGCTTCAACAGGCAAATGCTAAGCTGCAGACGGATATTGATGAGAAGGTACAGATAGATGAGATGAGGAAGGAGTTCCTGTCCCATGTGTCCCATGAACTCAAGACTCCTATAGCTCTCATACAGGGATACGCCGAGGGCCTTAAGGACAATGTTATAGAGGATGATGAGAGCAAGGAGTTTTACTGTGATGTCATTCTGGACGAAGCTGGCAAGATGAATAAGCTTGTCAGACAGTTACTTGATCTGAATGAGCTTGAATTTGGAGTGGACAGGGTTCATCCTGTGGTATTTGACATAGATGCACTCATAAAGAATGTAGTGGATTCATCATCCATTCTGGTGGAGCAGAACCATGCGGAAGTTGAGCTGGCGGATGAGCTGAATGATGTGTGCAACGTATATGCAGATGAGTTCATGATAGAGCAGGTATTCACCAATTATTTTACAAATGCACTTCATTACTGCAACGATGGAGGCAAGGTCAGAGTGTGGACGGCGAATAAGGACTATGATCAGCCGAGAAGGACTGAGGATGGACTCGTCACAGGCAACTTGAGAGTATTTGTATATGATGAGGGACCGAACATTCCTGACGATGAGCTTGATAAGGTATTCATTAAGTTCTATAAGGTGGACAAGGCGAGGACGAGAGAGTATGGTGGAAGCGGTATTGGACTTTCTATAGTTGCGGCGTCCATGGCGGCTCACAACAAGAACTATGGTGTTTACAATGTGGAGAATGGAGTGGTATTCTACTTCGACCTTGATATCATACAGCAGGATGATGGCGAACCGGAAATGATACCGGAGAATAGCGCAGATAACACGTCAGAACAATAAATACTTTGCAAGGAGGAAACTTTTAGGCTATAATTCTAAGGGTTTCCTTTTTCTGTTGGATTCTGGCATCTGCAAATATATTTATAAAATGGGAGAAGATTATGTCATATAGTGCAAAAAACATTGAGGTGTTAAAGGGACTTGAGCCGGTAAGACTGAGACCGGGAATGTACATCGGCAACACAGGGCGAAGCGGACTGAACCACCTCATACAGGAGCTTATAGACAACTCGGTGGATGAGCATCTGGCGGGGTATTGTAACAATATATGGGTGAGCATCAACGAGGATGGCTCGGCAACCGTGTCTGACGATGGACGAGGCGTTCCTGTCGATATACATGAGCAGGAGGGAATTCCTGCGGAGCGTGTTGTATACACAGTGTTGCATGCAGGTGGCAAGTTTAACAGCTCCACCTACAAGATAAGCGGCGGACTTCACGGAGTAGGTTCTGCAGTTGTAAATGCACTGTCTAACAAGCTTATAGTAGATGTTGCCAGGGATGGCTACCTCTATCACGATACATACGAGAAGGGAATACCGACAACTGAACTTGTTGATGGTATGCTTCCAAAGACAAAACTCAAGGAAAAGAGAACAGGTACGACGGTAACACTCTATCCTGATGATACAATATTTGAGACAGTAAAGTTCAAGGCGGACGCCATCAAGCAGAGGATTAAAGAGACAGCATATCTGAATCCGAATCTTACGATCACATTCCAGAACAAGAGGGATGGCGAGGAGCCTATAGTGTTCCATCAGCCAGGGGGACTTGCAGCATTTGTTGAGGATATATCCCAGGGACTCACACATACATCACCGGTTGTCGCCATATCGGGGGAGAAGGACGGAATCGCCGCAGATATAGTATTTCTGATGACGGAGGACGGCGAGGAGAATATCATAGGATTTACCAACAATATCACAAATCCTGAAGGTGGAACCCATGTGACAGGATTCAAGTCAGCATTTGCCAAGCTTATCAATAATTATGCGAGAAATGAGCTTGGAACTCTGAAAGAGAAGGATTCCAATCTGACAGGTGCAGATATAAGATCTGGCATGCAGGCTATCATATCCGTGAAGCATCCGGATCCTCAGTTCGAGGGACAGACTAAGACAAAGCTTTCCAACACGGACGTGTCAAAGGCCGTCGACGATATCGTGAAGGAACAGCTCACAGTTTATTTTGACAGAAATTATGATGTGCTGAAGGATATAGTGGACAGGGCGGTGGCTCTCTCCAAGAGAAAGGCGCTTGAGAAGTCCAAGATCAATATAAACAAGTTTTCATTTGAGGGAAATGGCAAGCTTGCAAAGCAGGAGTCCTCAGATTCGTCTAAATGCGAGATATTCATAGTCGAGGGAGATTCGGCGGGAGGCTCAGCCAAGACCGCGAGAAACAGAAAGTATCAGGCAATACTTCCACTTAGAGGTAAGATACTCAACGTGGAGAAGAAGCCTGTTGCAAAGGTGCTTGAGAATGCCGAGATCAAAGCACTCATCAATGCATTTGGCTGTGGCTTCATGCAGGGATACGGCAATGATTTCGATATAAGCAAGCTGAATTACGACAAGATAATCATCATGACTGATGCCGATGTGGATGGTGCCCACATAGCGACACTTCTGCTTACATTCTTCTATAGATTTTACCCTGACCTTATCAGCGAGGGACATATATACATAGCTATTCCGCCTCTCTACAGAGTTGGCGAGGGCAAGAACATCAAATATCTGTACTCAGATGATGAGCTTGCAAAGTACAGAAAGACACACACGAACAAGTTCACGATCCAGAGATACAAGGGACTCGGTGAGATGGATGCAGACCAGCTCTATGAGACGACCATGAACCCTGAGACAAGACTTTTAAAGCAGGTATCAGTGAACAGCCGTGTTGAGGCAAATCAGCTCACACAGACGCTCATGGGAACTGAGGTTGCGCCTAGAAGAGAGTACATAGAGACACACAGTGCGGATGCGGTGCTAGATATATAAAAGTGATATTTGGGAATGCTTAGCAGCGCGTTTTCACAGTTTGTATGATGAAAGGGATAGATCATGTCGGAAAAGATATTAAATGTAGATTATGAGAGCGAGATGGGACAGTCCTATGTGGATTATTCCATGTCGGTTATAACAGAGAGAGCGCTCCCGGATGTAAGGGATGGATTAAAGCCTGTCCAGAGAAGGATACTTTACTCACTGGATGGTCTTGCAGGCTCCGACAAGCCACACAGAAAATGTGCGAGAATAGTCGGAGATACAATGGGTAAATATCATCCACACGGAGACAGTTCCATATATGAAGGACTTGTAAATATGGCACAGAACTGGAAGCTGCCGATACCACTTGTTGATCCACACGGCAACTTTGGTGCGGTGGACGGTTCCGGTGCGGCTGCCATGCGATACACTGAGGCGCGTATATCTAAGTACACAGAGGATGTGTGCATGAAGGATCTTCCGTTCTTCAAGGATCAGTTCATACCAAACTTTGACGGAACGGAGACAGAGCCGACTTTCCTGCCTTTCCAGGTGCCAAATATCCTGGTGAGCGGTTCAACCGGTATAGCAGTAGGTATGGCGACAAATATTCCTACACACAATCTCGGTGAGGTCATAGATGCCACAGTTGCATATCTGAATGATCCTGAGATACAGCTTGAGGATCTGCTTGCGCTCATGCCGGGACCGGATTTTGCCACAGGTGGAATCATCAATGCAACACCTGAGGAGTTGTATAATGTGTATGCCACAGGACTTGGCAAGATCAAGGTGCGCGGTAAGGTAGAGGTCAGGGATATCGGATACGGAAGAAAGAGTATCTGTGTCACAGAGCTTCCATATACAATGATCGGAGGCACTGCCAAGTTCCTTGATACTGTCGCAGAGCTTGTCAGAAACAGAGAGCTTCCAGCGGTCGTGGATATCGCGGACAGAGGAGACAAGAACGGTGAATGCCTGTGTATAGATGTGAAGAAGGGAACTTCTGACGAGGAGATACAGAACATCATCAATATATTATATAAGAAGGCAGCCCTTGAGGATACATTTGGCGTGAATATCAACTGCATCAACAACGGCAAGCCGGAGGTCATGGGACTCAAGAAGATACTGAAGGTATACACAGATTTCAAGTACGGTCTGTATGACACGAAGTATAGAAAGCTTCTGGCACAGCAGGAGGAGATCAGGGAGATCAAGATGGGACTTCTCACAGCGGTTGACTGCATAGACCTGATCATAGAGATACTCCGCGGAAGTACAAAGGTTGCTGATGCCAAGGCGTGCCTCATGCACGGTGATACATCGAATATCAAGTTCAGATTCAAGGGCTCAGAGGCGGACGCAAAGTTCCTGTGCTTCACAGAGAAGCAGGCGGATGCAATACTTGCCATGAGACTTCAGAAGCTCATTGGTCTGGAGATCAATGCCTTAAAGAAAGAGCTGGCAGACGCTGAGAAGCTCATCAAGAAGTACACAAGGCTTATGGAGTCCAGGGATGCCATGAAGCAGCAGATGATAGATGACATGCTTGAGATCAAGGCAAAGTATGCCATACCTAGAAGGACTCAGATCCATAACTATGGAACTGTTGTTGTGAAGAAGGCTGAGGTCGTGGCTACAGATGTGGCTGTACTTCTCGACAGATTCTATTACATCAAGGTTGTAGATGCAAATGTATACGAGAAGAACATCGACCAGATCACGAAGGATTACAGATTTGCGGTTAAGTGTCAGAATCTTGACAGGATAGCGGTATTTGCCGACAATAATCAGGTGTATACGATCAAGGTTGCAGACATCATTAAGCTTCAGGCGAAGAAGAATACCAGCAAGAAGGGCGGAGGAAGCCTCATAGGACGTCTTGCCGACAAGGGAATCCAGGTGTTCGAGTTCTGCAACATGAATGGTGACGAGAATATCCTGTTCATGGACTGCATAGAGCATTTTGTGACTGACAAGCTGCTGTTCGTCAGTAAGCAGGGTCTTGCCAAGGTTGTTGACGGCTCCGCATTTGACACCACAAGGCGTGCTGCAAATGCTTCAAAAGTTGGTGATGATATCATATATATCGGCAAAATCTCCGAGGGCGACTTCATAATCGCACAGTCAGAGAAGGGCTATTACATAAGAGTTGACGCAGCGGAGATTCCTGAGAAGGGCAAGGGCGCAGCGGGAGTCAAGCTCATCAACTTAGAGGGTGACGATGTCCTTGAGTCGGTATTTGTGGGAAGCACAAAGGATACCTTCAAGGTTGGAGATAACGAGATAATCTTTACCAGAGTTAAGCCGGGCAAGCGCGGCGGCAAGGGAAGCAAGCTGAGGTTCTAAAGAATTACATGCGAGAGCAGAATATCTATTATAACATAGGCATAAGATAATACAGGTACTTGACGTACAGTTTTCTGTACAGTACAATATAAGTACAGAAAACTGTACATGGATTTGAGGAGGTGTTCTTATGTTAGCTGTTAATTATACAAACTTACGCGACAATATGAAAAAGTATATGGATAAAGTTACAGATGATTATGAAACCATGATTGTAACCCGTAAGGATAATAAAAATGTTGTTATGCTTTCAGAAGAGGCATATAACAATCTGATGGAAAATGTATATGTGATGGGAAACAAAGCAAACTATGACTGGCTTATGGAGTCAAAGACCCAGCTTGAGAAAGGAAATTTTGCTGTTCATGATCTGACGGAGGTATCTGCCGATGAATAAAGTCTTTACTGATAATGGATGGAAAGACTATGTCTATTGGCAGACGGAGGATAGAAAGACACTAAAGAAAATAAATAGTCTGATAGAAGATATATGCAGAAATGGAAATGAAGGCATTGGGAAACCCGAACCATTAACTGGAAATCTGACTGGCTTCTGGAGTAGACGAATAAATGATAAAGACAGAATAATATACAAGATTGACGATACTAATGTATATATTCTTGCTTGCAAATATCATTATAGTGACAGATAGACTAAGTGAGATATGGCTTATGACAACATTAAGAAAGAGTACAATAATGGAAAAGACTCGATATGAAAGGACAAAACAGATGATTTCAATTTTGGATTACGATGCAGGTAACATAAAAAGTGTTGAGAAGGCAGTTCAGTATCTCGGCGAGGATGCTGTCATTACAAGGGACAGAGATGTGATTATGGCGAGTGACAAGGTTATACTTCCGGGAGTTGGAAGTTTCGGAGACGCCATGAATAAGATCAGGGAGTATGGTCTTGAGAACGTCATCTATGATGTTGTGGATGCAGACAAGCCATTCCTCGGAATATGCCTTGGTCTTCAGCTCCTCTTCAAGACCAGCGAGGAGTCACCGGAGGCAACAGGACTTGGGATCCTGGACGGTGAGATACTCCGTATACCGGATGCGCCGGGACTTAAGATACCGCAGATAGGATGGAATAATCTTGAGATAAATCCGAAGGCAAGACTTTTCAAGGGGCTTCCTGAGAACCCATATGTATACTTTGTTCATTCATATTATCTGAAGGCGAAGAATCCAGATGATGTGGCAGCATCTACATTCTATTCAACTCAGATTCATGCCTCTGTGGAGCGCGGCAATGTATTTGCATGTCAGTTCCATCCTGAGAAGAGCTCAGAAGTTGGACTTAAGATACTGAAGAATTTTATCGACCTGGAGGTGTAGAGCATGCATACAAAGAGAATAATACCATGTCTTGATGTCAAGAACGGAAGAGTTGTAAAGGGTGTGAATTTCGTAAATCTTATAGATGCCGGGGATCCGGTTGCGGTTGGTGCAGCCTATGACAAGGCGGGAGCTGATGAGCTTGTATTCCTTGACATAACAGCTTCCTCAGATCAGAGAAATATTGTGGTTGATATGGTAAGGCGTGTGGCTGAGACTATATTTATTCCGTTTACAGTGGGCGGCGGAATCAGAACAGTTGATGATTTCAAGGCGATACTCAGAGAGGGTGCGGACAAGATATCCGTGAACTCAGCAGCTATAGATAACCCTACACTCATAGCAGATGCAGCGGATAAGTTTGGAAGTCAGTGCGTTGTACTTGCCATTGATGCAAAGAGACGTGATGACGGTTCCGGCTGGAATATATACAAGCATGGCGGACGTATCGACTGCGGAATAGATGCTGTTGAGTGGGCTATGAAAGCTGCAGAACTCGGAGCAGGAGAGATATTGCTTACCAGCATGGACTGCGATGGAACAAAGGCTGGATATGACATAGAGCTTACCAGAACCATAGCAGACAACGTGAACATTCCGGTCATAGCTTCAGGCGGCGCGGGAACAAAGGATCATTTCTATGATGCCCTGACAGAGGGCGGTGCGGACGCAGCACTTGCGGCATCTCTGTTCCATTATAAAGAGCTTGAGATAGGAGATCTGAAGAAATATCTCCAGGACAAGGGAATTCCTATGAGACTGTAGCGATTTCTATATCAATCTTACGACACAGAATGATCGGAATGGATACCTATTCAGAGATTATTTTCCTAAAAATATATATGATAGAAGAAATAAAGATACAAAATTTTCCTAAGACAAGGTTAAATCATCAAAAAGGGAGAAATATGAGGTAAATATTTGATGATTTATCCCTTTTTGATCGAAAAAGGCTTGTTTAGGAAAATTTTGTATCTTTTGCTTTTTAATATGACTTATTAGGAAAAATTACTGTTCGATATATGTTGCATTTCCGTCAGCGGCGGTGCCGGATGTATCTGAAAGGTCATCATCCAGGTAAGGATTGCCTGTGTCAACACCCTCAGCATGCAGGGCGTCATTAAGCCATGGGTCGCTGTAGTCTTCAACGTTCATGTTGTTAAATACATATTTCCCATTCTTGTCAAAGAAGAGCTCTGCCCATCCGCAGCTCTCAGGTGTACCTCCTATGAGGATGACGCTGTGTGAGCCGTCCGCATTCTTGATCTCATGACGGAAATATTTGTCAGGACCGCACTGGTCGGTGATATCTTTTTTGGTATCTCCGAGAACAAGGTAGAGACGACCATTTTCAACTTTTGTGTACCCATTGACATCATCTGTAGATATGGTGAACTGTATGGAGTTTCCCTCGCTGTTTTCCTCGTATGTCACCTCGGTGCCATTTGCCAGGTGGAATGTCTGCTTAATGTAGTCGATGGCAGCCGAGACAGTGGTCCTTGTCGCCGGGATGCACAGAAGAACTGCGCACACGGCAGCGGCGATGGCGGCATATTTGCCGACGCGGGCGAGTCTGTGACCAGATCTGCCGGTTTGAGCCTGTTCGGCAAGCTTTGCCCTGAGATCGTCTTTGTCATCCTGGGGCATGGTCACATTGTCCATGGTAGCTTTGTATAATTCGTTTATATCTTTATTATTCATGATCTATTCCTCCTTTAAAAATTCTTTTAGCTGATCCCTTCCGCGGGATATCCGCATGGAGACTGCTGAGACTGACAAATGAAGCATCTTAGCGATCTCCTTGAATGAATACCCCTCGTAGTAGTGCAGATACAGAGCCGTGCGGTATGTATCGGGCAGCCTGTTTATGGCTGCAAACATTGACTGTTCCTCCATATTGAAGCCACTTGTGAGATCATCGTTTGCCAGCTCTTCATAGCTGCTGTTCAGTCTGTTTGCCGCTGATTTCAAATGGTTTCTGCACATATTTGCGGTCATGGTGAGAATATAGGACTTCTCACAGCCCCTTGATATGTGAGGACTTTTTTCTATAAGCTTGGTATATACATTCTGGACAATGTCCTCGGAATCCGCTATATTGCCAAGAAAACTCATGGCCAGACGGAATGCATTGTCCGAGTAATTGTCATATAGTTCAAGCAGTTGCTGCTGCTTCAAGTGTCATCACCTCCGTGGTTTGTATGTATGAGAGAATCAGGAATCTTGTTCCTTCTCAATTGAGTTCTCATATATAAAACAAATCAAAATATCAAAATAGCACATGGATACGAAAATTTCTATCCCAAAAATCAATATTGAAAATTGCTTCGTAATTTGTACGGGACAAAAATGTACCAGATGTACAATAAGACCTGACATGAGATATTGATTTTACAAAAAAGGAGGACTGCGTATGAGCAAGGCGAAAAGGAAAGATCCGTATCTGAGCGGTCTATTGCAGAAGCTTGCTGAGACCGATAAGAAGATTTCTTTTACACGGCTGAGGTCAGAAGATCTGGATGGCGAGAGTAGGGAAGCAATATACGAATTCATAGAAAAGTATAGTGGCAGGTTTGGCGTGCGCTGGCTTTTGAACGAGTTTGGGCTGTCGCCAAGTGTGTACTATAATTACCTGCACAGTAAAAGAGATGGGTGCAAGGCACAGAAAGATCAGATTTTAGATGAGATCCGTTCTATATATGAAGAGCATAATGGCACCGACGGATACAGAAAAATGCATTATTATCTGCTTCAGAGGGGTTATAATATCAGCCTTGAGACAACGAGAAAGTATATGAACCAGGAACTTGGATTGTGTTCGGTGGTTGGTGCCAGACATCCTCCGTATGAAAAGCGCATGCCTTTTCACATTTGTCCGGATATTTTAAAGGGTAATTTCAAGGCGGGCCGGGTAAATGAGAAGTGGAGCATAGATTTTACATTCATCGCACTTGAAAATGGAAGTATACGGTTCAACTGTGCCATTATGGATCTGTATGACAGGAGTATTGTAGCATCTCTGTGTGGCACTGAAATGACCTCGAAACTTGCTATAAAGACTTTGAAAAAGGCTCTGTCCACAGATGAAGGAATAGATCCACGGCGGCTGATCCTTCACTCTGATCAGGGAAATGAATTTACATCGGAGGAATTCACGACATATTGTCTGGAGAGAGGTATCCGTCAGAGTATGAGCCCTCCGGGGCATCCCTACAGCAATGCACCCATGGAAAGGTATTTCAGCACGTTAAAGAGCGAGCTGATCAACCGAAAAAGCTATGGTAATGAGAGAAATCTGTACGATGCAGTAGATGATTTTGTGGAGAATTACTATAATACGACGCGGCCACATACTTACAACAATAATAAGCCTCCATATGAGGTGAGATATAAGCAGGCATAGATCAAAACACGATATTGATAACAGGCAGGTCATTATATTATACTTAAATCTGTTGACAGATAGGCTATTGATTGGGGGATGAAATATGATACTCAGTGCCAGTAGAAGAACGGACATACCGACATTTTACTCGGAATGGTTTTTTAATAGAATAAAGGAAGGATTTCTGTATGTGAGGAATCCTATGAATGCGCATCAGATAAGCAGGATAGACCTCTCACCTGAGGTGGTTGACTGCATTGTGTTCTGGACAAAGAATCCCATACCGATGCTTCCAAGGCTTCCGGAACTGGATGCGTACAAATACTATTTCCAGTTCACTCTGACAGGTTACGGCAAGGATATGGAGACGAATCTGCCTGATAAAAAGGGACAGCTCATTCCTGCATTTCAGGAGCTTGCCGGAAAGATAGGGAAAAAACGGGTCATCTGGAGATATGACCCGATAGTATTCACGAAGAAATATACGCCGGATTACCACATAAGGGCATTTACACAGATTGCGGAGGCGTTAGATGGCTGCACTGAGAAATGCGTCATCAGCTTCGTCGATATATATGCCAAGAACAGGAAAAATATGCAGGTTGTGGACAGCTATGAGATGAGTCACGACGATCTGGAAGCATTTGCAAAGGCGATAGCGGACATTGCAAGATCACATGGAATGTCGATGGCTACTTGTGCAGAGGTGGTGGATCTGGAGAAGTGCGGAATTGAACACAACTGCTGCATAGACAAGAAGCTCATAGAGGAGATTATAGGCTGTGACATAAAGGTGGCAAAGGATAAGTCCCAGCGCCCTGAGTGCGGCTGCATGGAGAGCGTGGAGATTGGCTCATACAACACCTGTCTGAATGGATGCAAATACTGTTATGCGAATTACTCGCCGGATGCGGTGAAGGCCAACTGCAAATGTTATGATCCCGCGTCACCGCTTCTCTGCGGTTCGGTCGGTGAGTACGACAAGATCACAGAACGAAAAGTGAAGTCACTGAAGCAGACTCAGCTCAGCTTCAGATTTGACGGTCAGGAATAACAGAACGGATAAATATAATTAGGAGGCGTAGATAATTGAGGATATCTGAAAAGGAATGGGAAAACATTGATTTCAGAAAAAAGAAATACAGACAGCTCAAGGCGGCGCTTGATGAGGCTGTCACAGGAAGAGATAATAAAGTATCTGCATTTGTATTGTGCGAAGACGGAAGATACAGCACGGAAGCTCTCGACAGGTTGGTAGATGAGCTGATAAAGTCCATGGATGAGTACGGAAACAGACACAACATGTGGTTAAAGGCTCTGGGGGATGAGAATGAGGCAGGAATGCCTGAGAAGTTCCGGGAATTTGTGTCGGACTATCTGTATTGTATCATTCGTCTCATGATAAGTAATATGGATTGGGTAGAGAAGGTGCTCACATGGCCGTTTGAGGATTCTTTTCAGCAGATATTGTCACATGCCGTGGAGGTGAGAAGGCTTGCAATAAAGTCTGATGTGGCAAAGTTCTGTGAGCTGTGGGGTGAGTCGTATTACTGTGGCAGGGGAGACGGCAGTCTGTTCGATATATTTACACTGGCGTACGAGTCGCTTAAGGATGTCGATATCAGCACAACTTTGACTCCTGAGATGAGGTCTATGGTAGAAAAATTGTGCGGGGAACAGAATGCTGCATACGAGGAGTATCTCAAAGAGGCAGAAGAGGATGTGATGTCTGATGTGGAGATAGATGCGGCTTTGAGTGAACTTGATGAGGATGAAGAATATAATCAATACATGGATGAGATGCTTGAGCGCACAGAAAATAGCGAGAATGAGTTTAAGAGAACATTTATCGATGCGGAGGTGTATTGTCAGCGCTATATCAGGCTCAGGGAGATCTTCTATATGGAGCTTGACGGTGACGAGATGAAGCATGCCATGGCTGAGTTCGATGATCTTGTTGAGGGAATGATCGACGTATTCCTGTGCAGGCGTGGAATGTCATTGTATGTCGATGTTAAGGAGTTTGTCAGATCATATACCTGCATAAAGAAGCAGATAGACAGGATAAAAGAGCTTCGTTGGGAGGTGTAGTCTGTGGCTGGATTCAGAGATGATTTTTACTGTAGGGTAGGCCGCGATTATCACGAGCACATGGAGAGTTCGTTCATATATGGATATGTCAGGAGAGAGCGTGAGCAGAACCTCCGGCTTAGAATAAAGGAAGAATTATTCTGCCTTGCAGACACTCCCCTCAGCAAGGGAAGGTACACAAGATTTCTCGTAAGAGCGCTGCTCACAGACAGGAATCTTGTGGCGGGGCTGGATGGAATCATGTCTCTTCGAGAGCTGGTGGAAAAAACCTCGGTGGGTGAGGACTCCATGGAAAACATGGAAAATGGCAGCATCCGTGAGAAGCTTATAGGATTGTCAGAGAGTCTTGACAGGCATCCGGTGCTTGATATAGATGTGGATGTGCTTAGAGCGGTCACAAATGAGATTCTAGTCTCATTTGAATTTGAAGGGGAGAAGAAGAATCCGTATGTTCAGCTCACTTCGCTTTATATGGATCTGTATCACGGAGTTCTGGACAGTTCCGATTATATAAAAGGTCTGCTGGATTTCTTTTCCATGAACAGCAAATACATACCGGGAAAGGCTGATATGGCAGTCCTGCAAGAAAATGCGTTGGCCGTGTGGGGAAAAGACGTTTTTATCGGAGTCAGAAAGTCGGTTGACAAGCTTGCCAGACTGGCGCAGTTTGCGGAGAGTGATGATGTTTTATTTGCCAGGTTTGCTGATTCTCTGATGGAGAGAAATTATGCAGCAGAGCTTACCGAGAGGATTCAGGATGAAATTCTCAAGGTGGAGGTCAATACACTTTTGTATGACGCCGGATTCTCTTCCGATAATGAAACCTACAGACCTCCCAGAAAAAAAGAGAAAAGTATGGAGATACTGGATGCGTATTTCAAGTATGCGGGAGGAAATCCATTTGGCGGACATGATGAATCGGCTATCCCAGGGGACTATCTCACATGGAATGAATACTATGATGCATGCGATGATCTGAAGGATACACTGAACGCAAACAGGAATGACAGAGGGCACCACGATGTGTTCTTGCCAATGTGGCTTGACAGGGAGATCGGCGGTGGTGTGTTCCTGATCGGCAGAAACCGGTTTGAGGAGTCTGCGGGAGTGCGGATAGACAGTAACTGTGAACTCGGCGTGGTGTATTTCCTTGGAGTGGAGGAGGGCCGTGCGTTTGAGTTTTCTGCATTTCAGTCAAGCAGCTATGACAGAGATGCCTTTCCGGGTATGGAGGAGGCTGTCAGTTGGTTTCAGAATTATGATTACAGGGAGGATGCCCTTGAGGAATACAGAAACTGCAACAGTGATGCACCGGTCGGATGTCCTGATGTGTTCCTGAAATTTTTCGGACATACGGCGGCTGAAGAGATACATGAAGATTTGGTAAGTGATGAGGATATAGCTGAGACTTTGGCGGAATTCGACAGGGGGGTGCAGGAAGACAGAAAGAGAGCTGCATTTCACTCGGTTATGAAGAAAAAACATAGGAGTCTGTAAGTTAGGACGGGTGATAAGGAGGAATGATCGTGGATTGGTTTGAGAGACAAAGACTCAATGAGGTCAGCGAAAATAAGAAAAAATACCATGATCTCATGGACGAATTTGAAAAGATCATAAGCGGGAGGTCTCACTCGATCGTCCCATATGTAACAGATGAGAACGGAAAGTTCAGTGAGTCTAAAACGCAGACCTTCATAGGTGAGTTTTTAGAGCTGATGGATATATATGCCGGTAAAAACATGCTCTGGTTTGGCAGGATAGTTGATGAGAAAGCCCTGCCCGGGCAGAAGAGCTTTTGCAGATATATGAGACTGTATTTGTACCTGGCTGTCCGCATGTCTCTGCTCAAGCTTGACTGGCTGGAGAATAAGATTGAGACGCTTCCCGACGAGTCATTTAACACAATACTTGCAGGATGCAGGAATTTCAATTCTGGGCAGGACAAGGATAATCTGCTCCTGGAATATGAGTGTGATGGTTTTCTGTCGGATTCAGGAGTCATCTCGTGGGGCATTGAGGTGTATTACTGGCTAAGTGACAGCACAGAGGACACATGGATGACACCGGACATGAAAAGAAGGATGGAAGACGCATTTGAGCAGCTTGAGGCTGAGAACGGGGATGTTCGGAGTTCAAATGAATCTCCTGCTGATATTATGGACTGTGATTATGGTATAGGTGGAGATGAAGAAGAATATGAATTCTTTATGGAAGGATGCGGTACCCCATTGAAGGAGAAGCCATTTTTCCATGATCTTGAGCCGTGGAAATATCTTCACGAACATGTGGCGGATGCGGAGACATTCTGCGCACGGTTCAGGGAGTTTATGGCGCTTCTCTATTCAGATGAGGTGCCGTATAGCTATCTGTCCATCATGACAAAGGTGGTCGAAGGGGCTCTTGATATGTATCTATGTAAGCACAACATATCAATATATGGCAATGCATATGACATGGCAGATGCGGTTATCTACATCAGGAAGGCGATGGAGAAGACGGATATGTTGTACAGAATGGAGAGAACATACGGTCCCGATTCTCTGTATTAGACAGAGACAGGATTTTATTATCAGTACAGTAATGGAAGCAGCAGTAGAAAGGACATAAGATAATCATGGCAAATATAGTTAATTTGAAGGAATACCTACGAAGAGTGTTCAAGGATTTAAAGGAATATACTGACGGACTCAGCCCGGAGGAGCTGGAGGAATTTCATGAAAAATGCCGCAATCTGTTCAAAAACGGCGAGGGGGATTACAGTGACAGGTATCTTCTTGCCTACTACGTAATGGAATATGCCAGAGCATATGGATTTGAATTCTCCCGTGCTTATACAGATATACTTGCCAGAATCCTAAAGAGTAAAAAAGAGGTATCGTCGGTGAGCTTTGGATGTGGAACCGGTATAGATTACTGGGGAATGTCTCATGCTGCCAGAGTTATACTGCGAAATGATAAGGTATCACTCAGCTATACAGGAATCGACCCTGCGAACTGGGCATACAAGATATCCGATTCACCGGATATGCCTGCCGGGGATCAGGTAGATATAAACAGTATTCATGATCCTGCCGGCGGGGATGGGTGCAGGTGTTCGGACTTTGGTGAGTATCTAAGTCTTATGGAGAGTGACAGATCAAGGAAACTCCCGGATATATATTTCTTCCCACATTCACTGAAGGAGGTGTGTCTGCACACTGTGCCAGATGGTGGTGTAGAGCAGTACAGGTACAATGCATATCAGTCCATGGCCCGTTTTTCGGGACTGATCGGAAGCAGACTGGAAAAAGGCGAGACTTTGTATATAGCGGTTACATATAGGAGAAAGCCACAGGGACTTGAGCATTATCATGCATATGATACGAGATATGCGACATATCTTGTTGACTGCCTGACCCGCAGGGAACTCAAGGTGAGTCAGTTAAAACCTGGGCATATTACAAGGCCTGGATATCAGGATATGGAAATCATAAATGACACTGAGGAGAATAAAAAATATTACTTCAGATACGAACAGAATCATTTCTATACAGGAAAAAGGTGTGCCGACGGAGAGAAGCTTGAACTGTGGCAGATGGGAAATGATGACTTTGGTTCATTTGACAAGCTGTTTTATGGGGAAGACAATTCACCGGCTATCACGGATGTACAGACATGGATCGATGTGGTCGGACGGAATCTGCATTCCATGGACAATGTTGCAAATATGTGCTATCAGGTGTTTAAGATCAGAGCAAATGAGCACGATGATGCCGCTATACAGAACGCTTACTTATATGGAAATGAAAGTGTAGATATGGTGGAAAAAGCACTAAGGACATTTGAATTTCCTATAGAGAAGGATAGATTGTCACTCAGGGCGATGGTTTATAATCTACATAAACATCTTGAGTCACAGGATATGCATGAGCAGATAACCGATAAGGTGATCATCAACATGGAATCGATTGCAAATGGGCTTATAGATGACGGGCTGCTTCAGGCTGACATTGACGATGACTGCGTAACCTATAATGAGACAGTGCTTGGTAATCAAATGGGAGTTTATGTGTACAAGGACAGAAACGGCAGAAATGCTGTGGGGCTTGACTCATTTGCCCAGCAGTCGGTGGTTGCCAATCTGGTAAGTGGAGGGTATCTCAAGGTCAGATCAGACGGGGATGAGAGCCGTTCGTAGAATTTACGAGACAAAAAAATATCGTGTGTATACTCTAAGCATGAAAACAAGACATTTGCTGATACTTCGGAGAAAGAAAGGAGTTTACACATGGATATAACAAATATGAAAGAACTTTATGCAGAACTTATCAAGGCGGCAGGAAGAGGGTTCAGGAACAGGAGTATAACCAATCCGGCGGTCGTCTTCACCCAAAAGGCAAAGGCTGGGGTCTATGACTCTATGACAGATGAAGAGTATTATGAGGAGCTCGATAAGGTTGAAGAGCTGAACAGGGTTTGGCAGCACAAAACCAGCAAAACGGTCGGAGAATTGCTGCTCACAGCTCTGGAAAACCTGAACATCCGAGACGAGGATGTGGAGGACATTTCGGCTACGCTCATGTGTGCATACAGCAAGACTGACCAGGAGAGTATTCCGTGTGACTCAGATGCGAGTGGCCGGGTAAGTGACATAATATTTGGCGATCATCACGACAGGAGGACTGGTGGTGAGGCTGAGGAAATAGAGGAGAATATCCTTTATGAAGATGAGATTCCGTCAGAAGCATCAGGACAGGTGAGTCATATACTGAGTTCACCTGCCAGGATATACGAGTATCTGGACAGTAAGGTGTATGGGCAGAAGGATGCAAAGCGTGCCGCTGCCATGCTTCTGTGGAACCATGTGAATGGCAGGAGACAGAATGTCCTCTTTGCAGGTCCGACCGGCTGTGGTAAGACAGAGATATTCAGGCAGCTCGCAAAGCTATATCCGAACATAGTGATCCACAATGCCACCTCGCTTACAGGTACGGGCTGGAAGGGCAATACCAAGGTCAGAAACCTGTTTGACGGTGTGGATCAGAATAAGATGAGTCACCTGATCATTGTCCTTGATGAGGCTGACAAGATGTTCGAGGATGCGGACGACAGGCATTACAGTTACATAGTCCAGAATGAACTGCTGAAGGTTCTGGAGGGGGACATGGTTCATTTTGATGGCAATCCGTCGAACAGTGAACCAGCTCTTGATATAGATACATCAAATGTAAGTTTTGTGTTCCTGGGTTCCTTCGATTCCATGGTCAGAGCGAAGGATGTGGCTGTGAATAAGAGCAGGGCTATAGGTTTTGGTGCAGTATCGTCTGACGAGTCATTTGACGGATACAGGAGTACATTCACTCAGGAAGATCTGGTGCAGTACGCAAATGTCAGAAGCGAGGTCGCCGGTCGTATAGGCACTATAGTTCAGCTAAATGAGATGACAGAGGATGATTTCTACGCCATCTTAAATGCCAAAGGGATCAGTCCGGTCGATAAGATTGCGGACTATTACGGAGTGCGGCTGAAGATGTCAGCGAATGCAAAGCACAAGCTGGCGAAGCAGGCGGCCGAAAACAGAATGGGAGTGCGATTTATCCGCTCACAGCTACAGAGAAAGCTTGATGATGAGCTTTTTGAGGACTGTAACAGGACGGAGTACACCATTGCTTAGATAAATATAATCAGATATCAGCGGGAGAACTGCAATGCAAATTATGCATTGTGGTTCTTTTTTTGTCTGGACGTTTGCCTGCCGTTGAAAAAACGGAAGAAATATAACTGGTGATATGATTTGTTTACAGGTTAGGTATTTGATTGCAGGAGGTAAAAATATATGCTGTATTGTTTAGAAGCGTTTCTTTTTTGTTTTATTGTCATGTATGCATTTGGCCGAGAGAAGCTGGTAATGCTGTGGAAGATTGTGAAGATCACAGCATTGGTAATTGTAGTAATATTTTTTGTGAGAATGTATATTCAGAACCGGCGTATCCACTCTGAAGCTGTCGCAACCGTGACAGAGGTGACAAATGACGATATGATGGGTGGATACAGCCAGAAACTCACATTGGAATATACCTATGACGGCAAAAAGTATGTCATTGAAGATCTGCAGACAATAAATCTGCAGGCTGAAAAGGGAGATATGTACACGGTGCATTTCAGCTACCGCACCCCTGATAAGCTAAAATTCATACAGCCGGATGATAAAGTTAAAAATAAAAGAAAATAGCATTGCCTGGCAAAATTCTCCGTTTTTTATACGGAATATCTATGTTGAAAGATTATACTTCGTACGTGAGCTTGAGAGTTAGAGGAATATTGCGGAGGTGTAAAAGAGTATGGATGATACAGAGATTAAAATGTACGAAAAAAACTGGGTGAAAATTGCAATATGTCTTGCCAGGATGTACGGAGTAGGTGAATGTCTCAGACCATTGCCAAATATTCCGTTGGACGAGATGGCAGATATAGTGATTGAATGGACGGATGAGTATATAAAGTCCGGGTGGAATCTGAGTAATGGGGGTGATATAGTAGACTTCTTTGAAATGAAAATAAAAATCTGGACTATGGATATTTAAAATAGTTCCAAGATTAGTTATGAAAATGCATGCAATGTAAATACTCAACATATTGACTATGATGTAGCTTGTGCTGTATAATAAGAAAATAACTGTGTGTATTGCATATCCATATAGTACATCAATTATTTTAGTGTGAGGGATACCGTAAATACGGTGCAATATACGAAGGAGGGAATGTAATATGAAAAAGAGTGAGACAGGTTTTATAACCAGAATTGTAACTTTGATTATGGTATGTGTGATGGCATTATCACTGATACCTAATGTTTCGGCAAATGCAACAACAACCAGTAAGAGCACAGCGTATAAGTCGACCAAGACTATGACGTGCTATCTGGCAGGAAGAGAGAGAAAGACTATCACCATGCCGGCTGATATTGCAAAGATAAGCTTTGGAAGCCAGAGCGCGGTGAAGATGAGAAAAGCATCATCACGCAAGGTGGTTGTGTCAGGAATCCGTAACGGAAAAACAAAGTTTACGGTGATCACAAAGGACAAGAGACGTATAGTATGTAACGTAGTCAGAACTACAAAATTTACAATGGGTCCGTCTAAAAAGCGTGTAATAAACACCAACATAAAGCTCAAGTATGTGAAGAGCTCTAATAAAAAGCTTGCGACAGTAAAGCTTGCAAAGAACAAGAAATCCTTTACTGTTACCACTAAGAAGAAGGGTACAGTAAAGATCACAGTCAGATATTCAAACAATAAAGTAGAGACACTTCGTTTAGTAGTGGCTCATCAGCATACATGGAAGACAGTTGTAGATAAGGATGAGTGGGATGAGCCTATTTATGAAGAGCAAGATGTGTATGAGTGGCATTCCATGTGGCCTGATGGAAGTTACGCTGATGAACTCAGAGATTCCTGTGCAAAACAGAGATGGTGTGCAGACCATTGTGTAAGCTGCTTTCCAAATTGTCCAGACCCAGACCCAGCAGGAAGATGTGCTTTTAGCATCGCAGACGGTGAAGTGTGGGTTGGTACAAAGAAAGTACAGACTGGTACAAGACATCACGATGCCGTTACACACCAGGAATGCAGTGTCTGCGGTGCCAGAAAGTAGTAACAAAAATAAAGGCTCTGATAGCGATATCAGGGCTTTTTTCATGTTATGCTTTAACATCAGTAACAAGAAACCCAGTTTATAATTTAAGTTATGAACTGGGTTTTATTTTAATGATATGCAGATACCAAAATTAAAGAGTAAACCAACTATAGAAAGTGTACCGTCTGATATAAACAGCCCAAAGCAACTTAGTGTACCATCCAATTTAAGCAACCCATAACAACTTAGTGTATCAGTATGAAAAAATCAATCCCAAACCTCCGACAAACTCCTAATGTCGTGCCATAGAACATAGTAACACCAATAACACCTAAAAACGCTAGCATAAATATAGAGATATTTACCCTCTTTACCGGTCAACCGATAAAGAGGGTATTTTTATGTAAAAAAAACGGAAGAAAAATAAACGGCTGATATTATGATATAGAAGCTTGAGACATACCAGTATAAGAAAAGGAGGCAATGTTTATGAAGAAATTCAAGTTAATAAGAAGCAATTTATATGCGGAGAAACAGAATTATATTTCAACTCTCAAGATAGAGAATGATGATTACTATGTTGCATTTAACTATTTTTGCGACTATATGGGAGACCTGAAAAATAATGAGCTGGACATGCAGAATCTGGCGGTTGTTGTGAAAATGAAGGTGAATGGTGATGGGATGCCGATGATATATTCATCAACTGAGGATGATATTTTTATCAATCTGTGTCGATATCCAAACTATCTTCTTGATGATGAGGGGGTTGAAAAGCTGATCGGCAGGCTGCAGAAAGCCAGGGAGACAAAGAAGGAATTGCTTAGATATGTGCAAATGATTGCCAGAGGCGAGTATATAGATGTGGAAAAGGAATTTATCTAGCTGTCAGATTTGACAAATTCAATTATATCGGATACCGGACAGTCGAGAATGTTACAGAGAACATCGAGAGTCTTTGTAGTTATGGCTTCACCATGTTTCATTCTGTGAATAGTATTGGCCGGTATGCCGTGCTTAAATATGAGAGCATATTCAGTGATGTTCTTTTTGTATAGTGTTTCGTAAAAGGGTCTATAAGAAATCATGTGAAAAACCTCCATTACTGTTAAAACTATCACATTTCATACAATTAATATGCTCAATAAGTTGACTATAAAACGCAAGCAGTGATATAGGCGGGAAGAAATAATAAAGAAATATAATTGATCTGCAGACATTTGTGACATAGAGGAGGAATATGATGGGTAAAAATACAGACCAGCCTGGGCTGGAACAGTTGGAAAAGGAACGTTTTCGTATAATTACGGATATAATTTATTACGCTGCCGGGCATGTTGACAGGATGGATTTTAAGTATGGGTGCACTCTCAACAGACTTGTATTCATGGTAAGAGAGTGTATTGATATATATGACCTGGCAGAGGTGATACAGGAGGATATGTTAAATACATATTCCATTGTGATGGGGCTTGTGTCAGACAAATATCTGATGAGTAAGGAAGGTTCAAGAGGAAAGTATGACTGCGTCGTAACGAAAAAAGGTAAAAAGATAGGCATGGGAAGATATACCACGTCGGAAGGTGTTACTAAGATAACACTCAGCAGCGCTGCCGCGGACATGGTGATCAGGAACATCCGGAATGGAAGGTATTTAAATCGACATACTGAAATGGAGAATGACGATAAGGAGAATGGCGATAAGGTATGTAAGTAATTAACCAGAAAAAACAGAGAATATGTTTGACATGGACAGATGTAAGTATGAAAATGAATATAAATAATATACAAGGAGCAATATTTATGGGGTATATGGTAGATAAAATGAGAAATATGAGCTTCCGTCAGTACAGCTTTGAGAAAAAGCTGCGCGACATTGAAGCTGAGATGAGCGGCAGGAACAGATCGTTTTTGCCGGAGATTACGGATGTTAATGGTGTAGTCAGCGAGGAACGTATAGATAGCTTCATAGCGGCGAATGTAGATCGTATAGAAGAGTATGGAACAGCCAACAACATGTGGAGAGAAAACGGTTTCAGGTCGGTCACTTCTGAGCACATGCCGGATGTGCTCCGGGAGTATTTGAGCGATTTTATGTATCTTGCAATAAAGGTAATATTGACGGAGGATTATCTGGGTGATGAAGAGCTGGTTGAACTGCCGGTGGCGACATTTGAACAGATATACATGATGGCAGAGGAGCTTGGATCAGGTGAGATGAGATATGACGATGTGTTTACCGAGTTCTACTGCGGTGGTGTACAGCGTGCCAATCTTCTGGCATATTGTGATTCTTTATACGAGCTGCTTTCAGGTGAGAGGATAAAAAGCCTGATAACAGATGAGATGCTTGACAGGGCAAATAAGCTCTATGAGAAAGATGTGGAGCGTATCAACGGTTCATATCAGGAAATAGAAGATCTTCCTGAGGAGATAAGAGAGGAAATGGAAGATTGGAGCGAATCGGTAACTGGGGAAGAGATGCCAGAGCTCATTGGGATTTGTGATGTCCAGAATCCTGACGTGTTCTGCACAAAATACAGACGCTTCAGGGAAATATATTTTTCCGATGAACTTCCGCAGGATATCGATCTTGCAAATGTAGTAAAGAGGATGCTCAATATCTATCTGTGCAGCATAAATGCATCGTCATATGGATTTGAGGATACATTTTCTGACTCATACATTTACATGAAAAGGGCACAGCGCATGGTGAGCTATGCGGCAAAGAAGCACGCAGAAGGCGGGGCGGATGACTGATGAAGGATTTTAAGAGGGAATACTACAAAAATCTCAAAAAAGACTTTGATGAGAAAATAGAGAAGTCCGCAATATTCACATATATAAGGGATGAATACGAGAAAGACATCGATACCCGGGAAGCTGGGGATGATAAAAGAAATTACATAAAACTCCGGAGACTCCAGTTGAGATACGACCGCGGAGAGATCGATATTCCTGAGTTCATGGAGGGATATATCAGAATAAAGCTCAATATGCCGAAGATCAACATGGAAAAAGACAAAGCCGGTGTAGTGTATGGCAACAGGAAGACCATGGCCAGAGTGAAAAACAGACAGCTCATCAGAAGAGGTTTTGACAGGCTGGAAGATGAGCTTGCGGCTGGAAAACGTAAGACAAATGACAAATTCAAAGCTTTGCTCAAGGCTGCCGGTGAAGACAAGGAGTTATTTGACAGAACAGTAAGAGAGTGTTTTCGAGATGACGATGTGGTTCCTGTTTCTCTGGATGAGTCCGATATAGACCTTCCGTGCGAAGATTGCCAGAGCCCCGGCATTGTACAGATGATAACATACGAGATGCTGTACGCCATAATAATGTATGATATAGCCGCCAAATTCTACGACATGGGATTCAGACAGATCAGAAGCGGTGAGGATGCAGGTCGTATGGATAACGTCTCAGAGGTGGAGAACCTTATTCCAAGAAAGAAGGATAAAAGTCTTGATCTTGTTGAACATTTATTTCAGACTAAGAGGCTGAATAATCCTTTTTTAGGCAGTTCAGTTGTTGAGCCACAGAGAGATGAGAACAGGCTGGAGGAGGAGAGCACAAAGCTTCTGGACATCTTGAACGCAGAGCAGAGAACAGATATATGTATTCCGCTCAAGGTAGATCCCGCCACCGGATGTGGTGTGTATATACTGGGAAGGGATTATTATACGGACAGAAGCCTCAAGGTCATGGAGAACAGAGCCCAGTATTGTAGATTTGGAATTATAGAGATGGATCCCGGTCTGGCGCCGGACACGATATTTGATATAAGGACCATCGATGATACCGATCCGGATGAATATCAGTCAGTTGTGGACATCTGGAAGACACAGGTGGTAAGTGACGCACATGAGGAACTCAGGGAGCGGAATGGCGTTATACCTGAGGGCTGCTCGGATTACTTTGCGGGATGGTTTTCTGATGACAACGACAACTGGTTTGACAGCCGGATAACCGGTGATGAGAGGATCGCATGTGCAGAACAGTTAAGCAAAGATAAGCAGCGGTTCATGAAAAGATATAATTAAACCTAGGTAATTCATAACGTGAAAAAGGCACATCACATGCAGAAATATTCTGTATGTGATGTGCCTTTACCGTTATATAACTATCTTTTATTTATTCATATTCTTGTTCGCAGCGGCAAGCATGAGCTTGATTCTGTTTACCTGATTGACCTCAGATGCACCAGGATCATAGTCGACTGCCACGATGTTTGCCTCAGGATATGCCTCACGCAGATGCTTGATAACACCCTTGCCCACGATGTGGTTTGGAAGACATGCAAATGGCTGTGCGCACACGATGTTCGGAGCACCGCTCTTTATGAGCTCTATCATCTCACCTGTAAGGAACCATCCCTCGCCGTTCTGGTTTCCTATGGATACGATTGGTCTTGCATAGGCGGCAAGCTTTTCGATATGGGCAGGAGCCTCGAATCGCTTACTCTTTTCAAGAGCATCCCTTGCAGGTTTTCTGAAGGATTCCAGAACCTTTATAACAGTGTTGCTGACTATGGCTCCCTTCTTGGTCTTGCCAAGGAACTCATAGTTGTAATTGTTGTTGTAGAAGCAGTACATGAAGAAGTCCAGGAGATCTGGCATAACAGCCTCTGCTCCCTCTGCTTCCAGCAGGTCAACTAAGTGGTTGTTGGCTGATGGCAGGAACTTTACAAGTATCTCTCCAACAATTCCGACTCTAGGCTTCTTGATGTCAAGGAGTGGGAGAGTGTCGAAGTCGTGGACGATTCCCTGTATATTCTTCTTGAATACTGCGTTGCTTCCGGTCTTTGTAAGGCTCTCCAGACAAACCTTCTTCCATTTCTCATGGAGTGCATTTGCCGAACCCTTTTCCTTCTCGTAAGGTCTTGTCCTGTACAGACATCTCATGAATACATCACCGTATATCAGAGCCTGCATTGCACGTTTTACTACCTTGTAGTTTATCTTGAAGCCTGAGTTCTTCTCAAAGCCCTGGGCAGACAGTGCTATTACAGGTATCTGACCGTAGCCTGCCTTGGAAAGGGCTCGTCTGATAAATCCTACATAGTTTGTTGCACGGCATCCGCCTCCTGTCTGGCTCATGATGACAGCCAGCTTGTTCACATCGTACTTTCCTGAAGTGATGGCGCTCATCATCTGTCCGACAACGATCAGAGATGGATAACATGCGTCGTTGTTTACATATTTCAGACCAACATCTATCGTCTCCTTGGTTGCATCCGGCAGGATCTCAATGTTGATTCCCATGCACTTGAATGCAGGTGCAAGAAGATCGAAATGGATAGGAGACATCTGAGGTGCAAGAACTGTATAGTCCTTCTTCATCTCCTTGGTAAATTCTATTCTGTTGATGGCACTGCTTGACGGACATGTCTTGTAGTGCTGTTCATGTCTTGAGTTGACCGCGCTTATGAGGGATCTGATTCTGATCCTTGCTGCACCTAAGTTGCTGACCTCATCGATCTTGAGGACAGTGTATATCTTGCCTGACTTGGTAAGTATATCGTTGACACAGTCAGTTGTTACAGCGTCCAGACCACAGCCGAATGAGTTGAGCTGTATGAGCTCTAAGTTGTCACAGGTCTTGACGTAGTTGGCTGCCTTGTACAGTCTTGAGTGGTACATCCACTGGTCGGAGACAATAAGAGGTCTCTCGACCTTGCCAAGGTGTGCGACTGAATCCTCGGTAAATACAGCAATCTTGTATGAGTTGATGAGCTCTGGGAGACCATGGTTGATCTCAGGGTCCAGATGATATGGACGACCAGCCAGAACTATGCCGAGCATATCGTGTTCATCAATGTATCTGAGAGTTTCTTCGCCCTTAGCACGCACATCCTCCTTGACCTTCTCTGCCTCTGCGTACGCCGCATGTATGGCGCTTCCAATCTCGTCCATTGTCACATCATAGTACTTGGACATCTCACGGTACATACGTTTTACGAGAGCTTCCTCGTTGTCCAGGGCCACAAATGGTCTGATGAATGTTATGTCGTCAGCCTTGAGTTCCTCCATGTTGTTCTTGATGTTCTCTGCATAAGAAGCAACGATAGGACAGTTGTAGTGATTGTTTGCCTCAGGAGTCTCGTTCATTTCATATGGTACACATGGGTAGAAGATGGACTTGATTCCATTTTTCAGCAGCCACATAACGTGTCCGTGTGAGATCTTGGCAGGGTAACACTCTGACTCACTAGGTATGGATTCGATACCCAGGCTGTATATGTTTCTCGATGACTTTGGAGACAGTACAACTGAGAATCCAAGCTTTGTGAGGAATGTGTGCCAGAAAGGATAGTTCTCGTACATGTTGAGTACACGAGGAACACCTATCACGCCACGCTTTGCCTCCTCAGGCTTAAGTGACTCATAGCCAAATATTCTTCCAAGCTTATATTCAAAGAGGTTAGGAATGTTGTCTGCGTTCTTCTTCAGACCGACACCCTTCTCACATCTGTTTCCGGTGATGAACCTCTTGCCGTTTGAGAATTTGTTTATTGTAAGGAGACAGTTGTTTGTACATCCTTTACATCTTGTCATGGAGCTCTCATATGTGAGCTTTCTTATCTCCTCGATAGGGAGCATAGTCGTGACAAATCCCTCTTTGTATTTGTTTCTTGCTATGAGGGCAGCACCAAAAGCACCCATGATACCTGAGATGTCAGGTCTTATCGCTGTTCTTCCTGATATGACTTCAAAACTCTTTAAAACTGCATCGTTGTAGAAGGTACCACCCTGTACCACGATGTTTTTTCCGAGATCCTTTGGATCCGTGAGCTTTATAACCTTGAGCAGGGCATTTTTGATGACGGAGTAGGCAAGGCCGGCGGATATATCAGCCACGGATGCGCCTTCCTTCTGAGCCTGCTTAACCTTTGAGTTCATGAAGACTGTACATCTTGAACCGAGATCTATAGGTGTTCTTGCTGTTATGGCGATGTGCGCAAAGTCTGCGATATCGTAGTTCAGTGACTTTGCAAATGTCTCTATGAATGATCCACATCCAGATGAGCATGCCTCGTTCAGCATAACGTTATCTACTACGCCGTTCTTGATCTTGATACACTTCATATCCTGACCGCCGATATCAAGTATACAATCTACCTCAGGGTCAAAGAATGCAGCGGCTGTATAGTGGGCTATGGTCTCAACCTCACCGAAATCCAGTGAGAGAGCCTGTTTGATAAGAGCCTCACCGTAGCCTGTGGAGCATGATCCTGCGATCACTGCACCTTCAGGAAGCTTACTGTATATATCTTTTATAGCTCTGATGGTAGTGTTCAGCGGACTTCCGTTGTTGCTGCTGTAGAAGTCGTAGAGAAGTTCGCCGTCAGCTCCGACGAGGGCAACCTTGGTTGTGGTTGAACCTGCGTCGACACCGATGAAACAGTTTCCTTTATATGTAGCGAGATCACCGCGCTTTACAGCGTATTTGTTGTGATCTGCCTTGAATTTCTCGTAATCCTCATCACTTTCAAAAAGAGGTGCAAGTCTCTCCACACCAGAGGAGAGATTGAGCTCCTGGGAGAGAGCGTGGATGAGCTCTGAAAGCGTCATGGACACCTCAGGTTTGGAGTTCATGGCAGCACCTACTGCGGCGAACAGATGTGAGTGTCCTGGATCTATGATGGCGTCGCCTGTAAGATTGAGTGTTCGGATAAATGCATTCTTCAGTTCCGGAAGGAAATGAAGAGGACCACCAAGAAATGCAACATTTCCCTTGATTGGTTTACCACATGCAAGACCTGATATAGTCTGATTGACAACGGCCTGGAATATGGATGCGGCCAGGTTTGGCTTTGTAGCTCCTTCGTTGATGAGTGGCTGGATATCTGTCTTAGCGAATACACCACATCTTGCAGCGATAGGATAGATGGTATCATAGTCCTTTGCATAGTCGTTAAGACCTGATGCGTCAGTCTGAAGAAGAGTAGCCATCTGGTCGATGAAAGAACCGGTACCTCCGGCACATACGCCGTTCATACGCTGTTCGATTCCGTTTGTAAAATATATGATCTTGGCATCCTCACCGCCGAGCTCTATTGCCACGTCGGTCTGTGGTGCATAGTCCTGCAGTGCCTCTGATACACAGACTACCTCCTGGGTAAATGGCACACCGATGAGCTGGGCGAGTGCCAGTCCACCAGAACCGGTGATACATGGATTGACCTCGTTCTCGCCGAGGGCATCCTTTGCTTCCTGTACAAGATCTTTAAGTGTTTCTTTGATATTTGCAAAATGTCTTTTGTAATCGGAGAAAAGTATCTTGTTGTCCTTGTCAAGGACAGCAACCTTAACTGTTGTTGATCCAATATCAATTCCTAATGTGTACATAAAACAACCCTTCCAATTTCTTTTGTGTGTTGAATGTGTTTGATTTCGACATTTCTGCCGATAAAGCTACTTTATTATAGTGTAGGGTTTAAAAAAATACAATGACTTTATAAAAACTTAACCATTACCAGAAAATGTAAAAATAAAAGTTTTTTGCAGGTAACTATATCATCGGAGGTGAATATATTATAAAAAAGCCTTTCAGGGGTAAGCTATGAATTTTGATACCTGTAACGGAGTTATCCATGTAGTGAAGAGAGGGGACACACTGTATAAGCTGTCCAGGATATACAAGGTAAAGCTCAGCGACATCATATCAGCAAACCCGTACATCAACGTATACAATATGCAGCCGGGGGATGAAGTGTGTATTCCCGTGATCATGGAGGAAGATTTTCTTATATATACAGTGCAGGATGGAGATACATTTGAGGATGTCCTTAAGAATACCGGAGTATCTCCGGATGATCTGTTCAAATTCAATCCGGATCTCTACAAGATGGCCCTTGCCGCGGACATGGAGATAAAGTATGTGGACTTTCAGAAGTAGATGGATGCACATGGCTGTATGATATCTGTCCTGGCTGCCGGTTTATAGCTGGCAGCTATTTTGCTGTTATCCGCCAGGTTAGAAAAACTTAATTATTCTACTGTTGTAAACTCATTTTTTATATTATATAATTCAAAAGGTGTAGTTTAAAAAAGTATGACAGGAGTTTTTTTATGAATATAATAAGTAAGATCGAGAAGAAGTTTGGCAGATACTCCATTCGAAACCTCACATTATACCTCATCATAGGCTACGGTATAGGATATCTGTTGTTCATGTTCCAGCCAAAGATACTGTTCATGTTGACACTTGATCCGGCGGCGGTAATGCATGGACAGGTGTGGAGACTTTTCACATGGATAATCACACCACCGGTATTCGGTGTCGATATATTCACGATAATCATGCTGATATTTTACTACAGTCTGGGATCTCTGCTGGAACGTACTATCGGAACATTCCTTTATAATCTGTACATGTTCAGCTCCATGCTGTTTACCATGATCGGTATAATGCTTGCACACATATTCTGTACCTATATCATAAGGTATGATTACGCGAGCTCGACTGGTTATTTCGCATATGCATCGACATATTATATATTGATGTCCATATTCCTTGCCATAGCGGTATGCTATCCTGACATGAGCGTGTTATACGCCATGATCATACCGATCAAGATGAAGTATCTCTCGATACTGTATATCGTCATTATAGCGTATTACTTCATCAATGAGACATTTATGGGAAGAGTGAACATAGCCATGTCACTTGTGAGCTTTGTGATATTCTATCTGAGCACGAAGAACTTCAGAAAGTTTTCGCCAAAGCAGATGAAGAGGCGGCGGAATTATAACAGGCAGGTGCGGACAGCAAAACAGGAGAATATCGGACACAGATGCGTTGTGTGTGGAAGAACGGACAAAGATTATCCTGATCTGCAGTTCAGGTACTGCTCAAAGTGTACAGGTAACAAGGAGTATTGTCAGGATCATCTGTTTACCCATACACACAACTAGGATATATGATCAAAGATTTATAAAGAAGATAAAAGAGGAAGTTTATTATGTATAATGAAGAGAAGAAGCTTATAACCGATATACAGAGAAAGAAGGATCTGGACAGGAATCTTGCACTGTTTGCAGGTGTGGCATCGAAAGCAAATTATGAATATGCATGCCACAAATTCACCTTGAATTACCTGACACTCAAGGACATGCATATGGATGGGGATGTCCCTGATGATCCATATATCGCTCAGTGCCAGGCTGTGATCGACAAGCTGATAGGCGACTTTGTTGTGGGAGATAAGACGGTGTGCGAGGATGCTGACATGAAGCTTATCTCGGATGTCAGGAACACCATAACAGCCAAGATGAAGGTGCTCACATCATACACGGATGCATTTGAGATGTATGAGTATATTTTAAACAGGAAAGAATACAGTTATCCGGAGAATGTTGACGAGGAGATACAGAAGGAGCTTAAGGAGCTCGATGAGGCGGGCGTCAGTGACTTTGCAGAAGAGATATACAGATTTGTGTTCGCAGATCAGGACAAGGTTGCCATCAACTCCAAACTGCAGTCCATCATAGGACAGCTCCCGATACGTATGACAAAGAACAGATTCTATGACATTCTGGGAGAAACGCTAGATATATATAATGGAGTGGAGAAGGAGTCTCTTGACCAGTTTATTGAGATGATCGAGAATACTGCTCTCATAAGACTTCCAGAGGGATTTGAGACAGAGTACCCTGAACTACATGAGGCGCTTGAGGTCTTAAAGGCTGGTGATTACACTGCTCTTGATTACGATGGTTACAGAAAGCTCACTGATGTGCTGGACAGAAGTGCAGCATTCCTGAATTCGGTTGTGACTGAATATATGCTCATCATAGAGCTTGTAAATGATCTCTATGTTATGATGCTTGCGCTGGATTCAAAGGAAGGCGTATCTGAGAGCTGTAAGAAAGCGATGACCGTCATAGAGAAGGCTGTCGCTGACGACGGAGAGCATCTTGAGGATGTATATGCACTCCTTGACGATATCGTCGGAGAACAGGAGCTGGCAGGAGAGCATAAGGTAATGCTTGAGTCCGCTGTGTACGACATCTCAACCGGTTACACCGATGATATTGCCGCAAATGAGCTTCAGGATACATACAGAGATCTGGAGATTATGGATAAGCTTCTCTCGGGAAGTATGTTTGTGGATATAGACAATATAGCTGTGATGGGCGTACTCAATGTGGATACTGATTATATAGCTGCATGTAAGGAGAAGCTGACAAATGAGTTTGCAGATTTGTTTGCTGCCAACTCAATGACAGTCAACAGAGCCATCATGGCAAAGATACTCTCCAACATACCTGTTTTCTTCAACACAACTGATGAGATCAGGGAATATGTAAACGGATCTCTTTCGAGATGCAGGGAAAAGAGTGAACTTCTTGCGGACTATATTGTTATAAAGCAGATGATGGAAGAATAAACTGTTTATTACAGGTGATTGAATATGGTCATTGATGATAAGTTTTATGTTGGTGGAGCCCGGGACCGGCAGATCATAAGGATGGTCAGAGGAATAAGGCGCTTCCATAGAGTAAAATATGTGCCTGGAGTGTTCGTTATCACACTTCCGTTGTTTGGAGATGGGATTCTGGAGATATATGAGTTGAATGAACTCAGGCAGAAGATCTACACTGACATGGGCGATGCTATACATATTGTCGGTGCAGCTCCAAGCAGATTCCAGGCTGTACTGCTTGTCAGGGATATAATAGATGATATATATAAGAAGACCGGGGATGTTGATGTGGAGAGATTTTTTGCATCGTGACCAGATAGTCTCTGGGTCTAAGGGGATGGAGCATGCATATTGTTTGGTTGATATTGAAGATACTGCTCATAGTTATCCTGTCGCTGGTGGGACTGGTAGTGCTTCTTGCACTTCTCGTATTGTTTGCGCCGGTGAGATACAGGGCGTATGTGAAGAAGGATGATGACATATTTGCGAAGTTCTCTGCCAGATGGCTTGGTTTTGTCCTGTGTTTTAAGGTTTTGTATGATTCGGACGGCCTTCGGTACAGGCTGAGGCTGTTTGGCGGAACCATCATGGGCAGCGAAAAAAGTGCCATACCGGAGCCGGAAGAAGAGGTATATTCTGAACCCGGGGAATACAGTCGGGCTGAGACAGAGGAAGAAGCTTCTGACAGTCCGGGATATGAAGACTATCCATCGGTGGAGCCGGAGGACAGGCAGTTTCTTCTTGAGGACAGCGAATTTGAGGAGCCCGTACTGGGGCCGCTCATCAGGCTGGGCAGAAGGATAGACAGTATGGCAAAGACGGTTGTATCGAAGTTCAAAGATCTGTCAGAGAAGTTTGCCAGTCTGAAAAAGAAAAAAGATGGCTATACTAAGCTTGTACACAATGTCAGAACAAAGGAAGCCATGAGAGTTTTCAAGGTTGAACTGATAAAGGTGTTAAAGCATCTTAAGCCCACAAAGCTTAAGGGGCAGATCATATATGGTGCGGATGACCCGGCAACAACAGGTGAGCGCCTGGGGTATATGAGCCTGCTTTTCCCGCTATACTATGATAATATAGATATAACACCGGATTTCTCTGAAGCCCGGCTGGAAGGAGACCTGTTCATGAAGGGCAGGATAAGACTTGGAACAATCGGCTGGAGCGTGCTGAAGGTGATCTGGAACAAGAATGTCAAGATAACTATTGCTCGATTAAAAAAGATATCAGGAGGAAATTGATATGGCAAATATGAATATTGAGGGAACACTTGGTTCTATGTTTAAGGGAATGGATGGCTTCATATCATCGAAATCGGTGGTGGGAGAGCCTGTGTATGTCGGTGACACGATCATTATTCCTCTTGTAGATGTCAATTTTGGTATGGCTGCCGGAGCGTTCAATAAGCAGGACGGCAACAAAGCTGCCGGAGGAATTGGAGCAAAGATGAGCCCGTCTGCTGTTCTTGTCGTCTCAGGAGGAAATACGAGACTTGTAAATCTCAAGAACCAGGATGCCGTAACAAAGATCATAGACATGGCCCCAGAGGTCGTAGATAAGGTCGTGGGTCTGTTCAAGAAGGACAAGACAGAGGAAGAGAAGAATGTTGACAAGGCGATAAATGATGTCGCACAGTCAGAGGAATCTGTCACAGAATAATAAATATCAGAATATATAATATAAGTAAGATTCAGTGCGTTGGGAAATGCATTATTAAAAAGTCACCACATATAATGATAATAAATCATTATGGTGGTGATTTTTTATCTGGAAAAAATTCACAGGATTTGCGTTTTTCTTCACAGCGGTGGGAGTGGTTATAGGATATTTCATAAGTGGATTTGTGGAATTTCTCATAATCGTTATATTATTGCTGTTATCTTATATATTCTCCTGCAGATAAAAAAATAAGAGTGATGATCCTTGAGGATCATCACTCTTATTTATACCAGAACTGAATCGGTGATATTATGCAAATATTATGCACGCTCGACCTTACCAGATCTTAAGCAAGATGTACAAACATAGATCTTCTTTGGTGTACCATCAACTACAGCCTTAACAGCCTTAACATTTGACTTCCACATCTTGTTTGCTCTTCTATGAGAGTGGCTCACTTTGATACCGAAATGAGCACCTTTATCACAAATTGAACATTTTGCCATAATAGCACCTCCTTCAATGAATAAACTAACTTTCTTCCTAAGTTCACAACAAGACATATAATAGCAGATTATTTTTCCATATGCAAGCAAAATATTTATTTTTTATTGGAAATGAAGAAATACTATAGAATAAAATTAGATTTATGCTATAATTGATGAGTAATTGTGTTTATAAGTCGGTAGATATGATGAACACTGGTGACTTTGTTAGAAAGGAGTCGTGTATGAAGGAATATATTAATAGCGATAACGGTAAAGTAAGTATAGATGAGAGTGTTGTTGCACAGGTTGCAGGACTTACAGCCCTTGACTGTTTTGGAATAGTAGGAATGGGAATAGTCAGTGTCAAGGACGGAATTGTAAAGCAGCTCCGCAGAGACAATGTTTCTAAGGGTGTAAATGTACGTTTTGATGAGAATGGTGATATAGTCATTGAGCTGCACATAGTTGTTGCTTATGGCGTTAGTATAAAGGCTGTCACAGACAATCTTATGCAGTCGGTAAAGTACAAGGTAGAGGATTTTACGTCGTTTAAGGTCAGCCATATCAATGTCTATGTTGAAGATGTTAAAGTACTTGATTAGTTTGGAGGATAGAGTAAAGTGAGTAATACGATTGATGCGCTTGCACTGAAGAAAGCATTTATTGCCGGTGCCAATAATCTTGATAAGAACAAGGAATATATCAATGAACTTAATGTGTTCCCTGTGCCTGACGGAGATACAGGAACTAATATGACGCTGACAATCCTGTCTGCAGTGAAGGAGGTTGAGGCGGCACCTGATGATATGAAGTCCATAGCAAAGGCCATGTCCACAGGTTCGCTCAGAGGCGCCAGAGGTAACTCAGGTGTAATTTTGTCACAGCTTTTGAGAGGCTTCAGCAAGAAAGTGCAGGACGCAAGGACCATAGATGTTCACGTTATAGCAGATGCTTTTCAAAAGGCTGTGGAGACTGCATATAAGGCTGTCATGAAGCCTAAGGAGGGAACGATTCTCACAGTTGCCAAGGGCGTGGCGTCCAAGGCAAGGGAGTGTGCTGATGCAGATATGTCCCTTGCACAGTTCTGCGACGAGGTTATTGAATATGGAGATGCCGTTCTTGATTCCACTCCTGAGATGCTTCCGGTTCTGAAGGAAGCCGGCGTGGTCGATTCAGGTGGACAGGGACTCATGGTGGTGCTCAAGGGTGCTGTCGACTGTCTCATGGGCAGAGTTACAGTTGAACTCAGCAAGAACACAGGAACAGTGAATGTGGCAAGAACATCCACAGGCGCAGGCAACGATTCCTTATCCACAGCGGATATAAAGTTTGGATATTGTACAGAGTTTATTATCAATCTTGAGAAGCCATATGGCGAGGCTGAGGAGGATGATCTGAAGAGCTTCCTCGAGTCTATAGGTGATTCGATAGTATGTGTATCTCTTGATGATATAGTTAAGATACATGTGCATACCAATCATCCTGGTCAGGCATTTGAAAAGGGTCTTACACTTGGATACCTTACTAATATGAAGATAGACAACATGAGGATAGAGCATCATGAGCGTGTTATTGGTCAGGCAGAGCGCGATGAGGCCGAGAAGCAGGAGGAAGAGAGACAGCACAGAAAGCAGGAGCATAAGGAGCCTCGTAAGAAGTATGGATTTATTACGGTATCCATGGGTGATGGTCTCAAGACTCTTTTTGAAGAGCTTGGAGCAGACCGTGTTATAGAAGGCGGACAGACCATGAATCCAAGCACTGAGGATATGCTCAATGCGATCGATGATGTGAATGCCGAGAATATATTTATACTCCCGAACAATAAGAATGTTGTTCTTGCGGCTAATCAGGCGGCAACTCTGTGTGAAGATAAGAATATAATTGTGATTCCAACCGCGAATGCTCCTCAGGGCATAAGCGCCATGATCGCATTCGACAGTACAGTCGATGTGGACGAGAACAGATCTGCCATGAAGTCGGCTGTCAAGAATGTCAAAAGCGGACAGGTAACTTATTCCGTAAGAGATACCTCGATCGATGGAAAGGCCATCAAGGAGGGCGATATCATGGGTATCGGCGATAAGGGGCTTGTCAGTGTTGGAAATGATATAGAGAATGTAACATTTGAACTGATCGCAGATGCGGTCGATGAGGATTCAGAGGTTATAAGCATATATAATGGTGCTGATGTGTCTGAGGAGGATGCGCAGAAGCTTGCTGGCAGAGTGGAGGAGGCATATCCGGACGTTGATGTGCAGTGCTACTATGGCGGACAGCCGATATACTATTATATAGTATCTGTGGAATAACTTTCTGTGTATCTGTGAGATCCGTTGTGAAGAGGTGTATGTATGGAATTGAATGACTCCATAAAGACAATAAAAGGCATAGGTGACAAGACTGCGTCGGCATTTGCTCGGCTTGGGATAGAGACGGTGAACGATCTGCTTCTCAATTACCCCAGGACATATGTCACCTATGAGGATCCAGTGGATATATCAGATCTGCAGGCGGGAAGCAGGCAGTCCGTGAGGGCTGTTGTGAACAGCCGTGCGGAGGTCAGAAAAGTACATGGACTGACCATAGTAATATTGTACGCAAAGGATTTCTCTGGGACAATTAAACTTACCTGGTTTAATTGTCCTTTTTTGCGTAATTTCTTTCATATAGGTCAGGAGTTTGTGTTTGTAGGAAATGTGGCTTATAAGGGCGGTATGATGACCATGACGCAGCCGGAATACTACACTGATGATAAATACGGCGAACTTACGCATGTTTGGCAGCCGGTGTACACGGTAACGCCCGGTATAACCTCGAAGACCATACAGAAGGCTGTGAGAGGCGCAGAGGAAGCCATAGACAGGCTTGAGGATTACCTGCATGACAATGTGCTTGATGAGTACCATATTATGGGTATACAAAAGGCTATCCACTCGATTCATTTTCCTCAGGATGAGCAGAAGCTCAAGGGGGCTGTGAAGAGGATGGCATTTGATGAATTTTACAGCTTTATATCAAACCTTCACAGGATAAAAGACGACAATGTGTATGCAGAAAATACATGTATAATAAACTGTGATGAGGAGGTCAGGACGTTTATTGAGAACTTGAGGTTCAGGCTTACCGGGGCGCAGATGAATGCGGTGCGTGATATGCTTGACGATATGCGCTCTGAACATGTCATGAACAGGCTGGTTCAGGGGGATGTCGGATCAGGAAAAACCATAGTTGCAGCAGCCGGATTATACGCAGTGGCTGCAAGTGGCTATCAGGGAGTGATCATGGCACCGACTGAGGTTCTGGCGGTTCAGCATTACAAGGAGCTCAGTTCACTGTTTGAGCCATACGGAATATCTGTGGGACTTCTGACGGGTTCCATGACAGCGAAAGAGAAAAGAGAGATGTACAGTCGCATCAAGAATATGGATGTGCAGGTTGTGGTCGGAACACATGCCCTCATACAGGACAAGGTGGAGTATGGAAGACTGGCGCTCGTTGTAACTGATGAGCAGCACAGATTTGGTGTAAAGCAGCGCGAGAGACTTGCGTCAAAGGGAGAAGCTCCGCACACGCTTGTTATGAGTGCCACACCTATTCCAAGAACCCTTGCGATCATCATGTATGGCGATCTTGACATTTCAGTTATAGATGAGCTCCCGGCAGGAAGAATCCCGATCAAGAACTGCGTTGTGGATGAGAGCTACAGGAAGACGGCTCTCGGCTTTATCATGAAGGAGGTCTCACAGGGGCATCAGATATATATAGTCTGCCCGATGGTGGAGGCCAGCGAAGTTCTGGACGATGTTGCAAATGTGGCCGAGTATACGGAGGAGCTGAAGAAGTCCATCAGGGATGGATATGGCGCTGACACTTCGGTGGTATGTTTGCATGGTAAGATGAAGGCGGAGGAAAAGAACAGGATTCTCCAGGACTTTGCGGATGGTAAGATAAGCATTCTTGTCTCAACTACGGTCATAGAGGTTGGAATAAACAATCCAAATGCCACAGTTATGATGGTGGAGAATGCAGAGCGTTTTGGCCTTGCGCAGCTCCATCAGCTCAGGGGACGTGTAGGAAGAGGAAATCTCCAGTCGTACTGCATTTTCATGAGCGGAAAAAAGGACAAGGATACTATGGAGAGACTGAATGTTCTGGAGAAGTCAAATGACGGCTTCTATATAGCCGGTGAGGATCTCAAGATGAGGGGCCCGGGCGATTTCTTTGGAATAAGACAGAGCGGGGAGTTGATGTTCAAGGTTGGGGATATATACAATCATGCTGACATGCTTAGGGCGGCGCAGGACGTATACGACCGCTATGGACAGGAGATAGATGCGAAACTGATAAATAAAGGGGATGACAGGCTGTACACTATGCCTGTATTATAAATAAAAAAAGGGGGTATACCATGAAAAACAAGAAAACGATAGTTATGGGAATAATTATTGGCATTTTGCTGATAATTATAGCGGTTATGGGATATGTGATCGCTTCGGGAAAGAAAGGTGATTCCGTTAAGAAAGAAACGCTGCAGGAGACTTCTGCAGGCACAGAAGAAGTGAAAAGTGCTGACAATACGGGCGATACAACTGAGCCGTCAGAAAAACAGGATGACCAATCCTTGGATATTGCAGGCGATTTCTATGCTGAGATAGGACATGATACAACGTGGGAGGCAGATGGCAAAAAGTGTGCTACAGAGAGCATCAACATATATAACAACACATCTGCGTCTGCAAAGGATTGGAAGCTTGAGATTACATATAAGGGAACTCCGGCTGTAGATCAGATATGGGGCGGAGAGTACAAGATATCAGGCAAAACAGTGTCAATAAAGGCCGTGGATTACACCCAGGAGATACCGGCTAAGGGCAGTATCAACCTCGGATATAATTTCTCTTCAGATGACCTCGCCGTTGAGAAATACGTGCTGTATGTAAATGACACACAGTACAGCGGAGATGGTCTTAAGATGGTAGCTTCAGCGCCTGAGAAGACCGACAGCAATGAAACAAGCGGAGGCGGGAAAAATACAGAATCCGCTGCCACTGAGAAGAAAAACAATACAAATGTTCCGGGAGAGATCCCATTTGAAACACATGGAAAACTTTCGGTAAAAGGAACGGATATAGTGGACATGAATGGAGACAAATATCAGCTTAAGGGTGTCAGCACCCATGGAATCACATGGTTCCCTGATTATGTGAATAAGGAAGCCTTTGAGACTCTGCGGGATGATTGGGGTGCAAATCTTATAAGACTTGCGATGTATACGGATACAGGAGACAGCTACGGATACTGCAGTGGCGGAGATAAGGACGAGATACTTGCTCTTGTCGACAAAGGAGTTAGTGCAGCGACTGAGCTTGGCATGTATGTCATAGTTGACTGGCACATACTAAGCGATAGTGATCCGAATAATCATATAGATGATGCAAAAGAATTCTTTGACAAGGTATCTAAGAAATATGCGGCACAGGAAAATGTCATATATGAGATCTGCAACGAGCCGAATGGTGGAACCCAGTGGAGCAGTGTCAAGTCATATGCCGAGACCATAATACCGGTCATCAGGGCAAACGACAAAGATGCTCTGATAATCGTGGGAACTCCAAACTGGAGCCAGGATGTCGATATTGCGTCACAGGATCCGATAACCGGTTATGACAACATCATGTACGCAGTGCATTTTTATGCGGCTACCCACAAGGATGACCTGAGAAATAAGGTTAAGACGGCTCTGGACAACGGACTTCCTGTATTTGTGAGTGAGTTCAGCCTGTGCGATGCATCGGGCAATGGAGGTATTGATTACGATTCATCTGACGAGTGGTTCAAGCTTATAAACGAGAATAATCTCAGCTATTCATCATGGAGTCTGTGTAACAAGAATGAGACATCGGCACTTATAAAGTCCGATTCAACAGCCACGGGCAGCTTATCCGATGGAGATCTGTCTGACACCGGAAAATACGTGAGAGACAGAATAATGGGAAAATAGTGTGAAGATTGGAAGCTTTTCTTGTAATTTGGCAAAAGGCATGGTATAAGAATGTCTGGCAGGAAAAGTTTATGATATACAGTACATATAGATAGGAGAAGAATATGAGGGTTATTGCCGGCAGTGCAAGAAGTCTGAAGCTGGTGACGATTGATTCGATGGACACCAGACCGACAACGGACAGGATAAAAGAAACCTTATTTAATATGCTCTCAAATGATATTCCGGGATGCCGGTTCCTTGATGTGTTCAGCGGAAGCGGAGCTATTGGAATAGAGGCGCTCAGCCGTGGGGCAGCCATGGCGGTATTTGTCGAGAACAGCAGAAAAGCAGTGGAGTGTATCAATAAAAACCTTGCGTTTACGAAGCTTGCCGACAGGGCACAGGTCTTGTCAGCGGATGCAGTTCAGGCAGTGGGGATGCTGGAGAGACAGGGACAAGCATTTGACGTAATATTTATGGATCCACCATATGGAAAGCTTCTGGAAAAGGCTGTGCTTGAAAGACTTGCAGGTTCACCTCTGATGGATGATGACACAATGGTCATTGTGGAGTCTGATCTTGACACGAATTTTGATTATCTTGATGATCTGGGACTGGAGCTTTATAAGACGAAGAAATATAAGACCAATAAACATACATTTATATATAGGAGACTGGAAGATGAGTAGAGCTATTTATCCGGGAAGTTTTGATCCGGTGACACTTGGCCATTTGGATATAATTAAGAGATCTGCGGAAATGTTTGATGAGCTGATAGTCGGGGTGCTCAATAATACCGCAAAATCTCCATTGTTTTCTTTGGAAGAACGTGTTAATATGTTAAAGAATGTAGTCTCAGATATCCCAAACGTGAAAGTTATGGGTTTTGGAGGACTGCTGGTGGATTTTGCAAGACAGAACGACGTGAAGGTCATAGTGAGAGGTCTTCGGGCTGTGTCGGATTTTGAGTATGAATTACAGATTGCCCAGAGCAACAGGAAGGTTGCCCCGGATATTGACACGGTTTTTCTTGCGACCAGTATTGAGTATTCGTACCTGAGCTCAAGCGTAGTCAAGGAATATGCGAGCTTTGGTGTGGATGTACATGATTTTATCCCGGAGGAGATCAGGGATACATTGAGAGATCGATATTCGATAGACAGAGATTGACAGGCGAAGGAAGAATTTTTGGATAGATTATTAGGAGGAGAAAAACATGGCAAGAAAAGGTATTGAAGAGATGATCAGTGAGATAGAGATATTTATTGACAATTGTAAGTATCAGCCATTGTCATCCAGTAAGATTATTGTGCCAAAGGAAGATCTGGAGCAGATGGTGGGCGAACTCAAGCTCAAGCTTCCTAATGAGATAGAGAGATGTAAGAAGATCATGAGAAACAAGGAGGCTATACTTGCGGATGCAAGAGCCAGAGCTGATTCTATCATCACAGAGTCTGTTGCAGAGGCAAACAGACTGGTTGATCAGAGCCAGATAGTTGAGCTTGCCAACATCAGAGCGAATGAGATAACAGACATGGCGAGAAGCCAGGCTGAGCAGATCATCGCTGAGGCGAATGCGGATGCCAAGGAAGTCAGAGCAGGTTCCATGTACTATTCAAAGGACAAGCTCACAGAGATAAGCCAGTATATAAATGCAACACTTCAGGCAGAGAGAGCGAACTATGAGAACCTCATTAAGTCTCTTGAGGACAATGCGGCAAGAGTTACAGACAATATGGCAGAGCTTGATTCAAGTATAGCTCAGATCAACGGTGTTCCTGAGCAGGTACAGCCAAGTGCTGACGATTCAGCATTTGCTGATGATGACAACACAGATTACAATGTATACGGCAAGACAGAGTATTCATCAGACGACTCTGACGATGAGGATTATGATGACGAGGATTACGATGATGAATATGACGACGAGGATGAGGATGATGAGGAGTTCCTCGACGAGTAATCACGCCAGATGATACAGGATGTATTTACAGACACATCATATAGAAAATGAAACACAGGAAGGCACATACTATTTTCCCTGTTGTGTATTTGATGAAAGACAGCCCGGATATTCTTATCATATCACGGCTTTGGAACAAGGCGGATAGCCCTCCAAAGGCAGTGAGTGAGAGAATGAGGGCTGTCTTTATTTTTGTGGAAATATCCATGCTGTATAATACTGGTACACCGCTGCCTATCTCCAGATATGTGGATATTATGGTGCATGCATCGCCTGAAAAGTAGCTGCACATAAGATTTCCTGCAATGGCAAATATGACCATGTACACACCGATCACAGTTATATTGTGTACCGAGCTGCTTATTATGTCAGAATACGTATTTTCTGGATTCCCTGAATTGAGGCTCTGGTTGTCTGATGATACCTGGACTGTTGCGGCAGTAAGCAGCTCCGTGGAAGTGCTGGAGCGGTGGGATGACATACATGACAGAGTAAGCGCTATTACAGTATAAATGATCTGTGGAAGATATACAGCCTCGATCAGCCGTGCAAACGATATATATTCCATCAAATGATCCCTGTATATGTAATTGTAAAGAAACATCGGACTTATATTGTTGCACATCGGGAGAAGGCTCTGACATACGTTTTCAGAGATGACCCTCTTTCGGTAAAAGAAAGCTATGATGATCGTGCCTGTGGGAAAACCGCATAGCAGGCCTATTATAAAGATGATCGCATATGCGCAGCATTTTGATACCTGTATCGATCTGAGAAAGCTGGTTATAACACCGGTCAGCAGCATAAAGGGGAGCAGGATAGGTACAATGGATGAGTACCATAGCTGTAACCCCTGGGTGCATCCGGATCTGATGATGTCTGAATTTAAACATGCAAATATTATAATTGAAGCTGTTAGAATTATATAACATACGTTCTTCATATGCCAATTGTATTCATTTTATAGAGCAAATATGATAAATAAGAATATGTTATATAACTATGACAGGTTGTTCAAAATCGGTCTTTATACTGATTTTGTATTTGTTGTATACCATGTTTCTGTATATGTCTGCGGCTTTTATGTCGTATGAGAACATGGACAGACCTGTGGAATCTGTACTTTTGTATATCTCGGCTGAACGGGTTATGATCGGTACCTGCGAAGCCTTTTTCATGCTTTTTATCACGGCACCTGCATCTTTTTTTAGTCCAAGAAGCTTGATGTAGGCTATCCAGCCGTTTTCTTTAAAATGGGAATAGTCATCACATCTCAGGTCTGTGATGGTGTGCAGCAGACCTCTCTGAATGTGCGTGAGAGTATAATTCCTACATTTAAGTGCTGTTGCGGTCTCAGTAAAGGATAGATTTGTGTCAAGCCTGGAGAGACGGTTGCAGAGATCTCTATCCATGTCAACGATGTCATCCGTGCACGGAGCAAGTATCCTTCGTGCTGACAGGAGATGAGACAGGTCGTCGTCGAACATCGGAAATGACTTTCTGTACGCGTTTTGCAGGATGTTGTAGCAACTGTCAGGAATGTGGCGCCTTAAGCTTTCAACATCACCTGACCGGAGCAGCTCACGTATGGCTGAGGCCGAACAGATGTCGTTGTCGGTGGCAGTGCTGTTGTATTCTGATAAGATCCTTCTGATCGGGACAGGTTTGATCCTGGAGTCTGTCTGTATAAGAGCAGCAATATACTCTATGGCCAGAATGTTGTTCGGGCTTGCCAGGATACGGTCAAGATCAGCGCTGGTATAACCGGTAAGGTTCTGGTTCTGCAGATACTCGGAGATGGCGGCTGCTCTGGCTGATCCATATGAGATGCCCGAAGATACGGATTTTTTTATGAATTCCGATACCTGTGGCGGTTCATTGACGGTGAGTTCGGCAATTTTTTGCAGAAGATCCATGTCATCACATTCTGCGCCGAATGAGATATAGTCTATGCCATCAAGAGCGTTCATCATGCAGACTGCGGCATGTGCATAGTCTCTGGCACTTGATGATGCGTATACAAATGGAATCTCGAACACAGCGTCTACACCGCATCTCAAAGCAATCTCGGTTCTTGTGTGCTTATCTGCTATGGCAGGAACGCCTCTCTGAAGAAAATTGCCGCTCATAAAGCATATGACATGTTCGGCACCAGTTAGAAGCTTCGCCTGCTGTATCTGATATTCGTGTCCCTTGTGAAATGGATTGTATTCGCAAACTATGCCTACTGTGCTCATGGCTCCTCCTTGAAATGCGTGTTTTATAACCTGTCACGATTTATAATGCCTTTGTCGGTAAAGTTTATTCTATCTTAATAATTAATGGCTGTAAAGTGTGTTATAATGACGGACATAAAGATGTTAAGTGAAAAATTCAAGATGCGGCATTGTTCTGATGCCGATGATCCCCACATACCAGACAGATATTGATTAATTAAGTGAAGGCAGCCAATTTATGGTTGACAAAGTGGCAATAATCTAATAGTATATTAAAAGATAATCGAACATATGTTTAGGAGGAAAATATAATGGCGAATAATTCCGGTAATGTAAATATTGATGATAAGAGAAAGGCATTGGATGCCGCTATAGCACAGATAGAGAAGCAGTATGGTAAGGGTTCGGTGATGAAGCTTGGCGATTCCAATGCGAATATGAATATAGATGTGATCCCTACAGGATCCCTCAGCCTTGATATAGCACTTGGACTTGGCGGTGTGCCTAGAGGAAGAATCATAGAGGTGTTCGGACCTGAGTCGAGTGGTAAGACGACGGTAGCACTTCACATTGTTGCTGAGATACAGAAGAGAGGCGGAATCGCAGGCTTTATAGATGCCGAGCATGCGCTTGATCCGACATACGCCAAGAACATAGGTGTAGATATAGACAATCTTTACATATCACAGCCTGACTGCGGAGAGCAGGCTCTTGAGATCACAGAGACCATGGTCAGATCGGGAGCGGTTGATGTCGTTATCGTGGACTCTGTTGCTGCACTTGTACCAAAGGCAGAGATAGACGGAGAGATGGGCGATTCGCATATGGGACTTCATGCCAGACTTATGTCACAGGCGCTCAGAAAGCTCACTGCTGTTGTCAGCAAGACCAACTGTGTTGTCATATTTATCAATCAGCTCAGAGAGAAGGTTGGAGTTGTGTTCGGTAACCCTGAGGTTACAACAGGTGGTCGTGCACTTAAGTTCTATGCTTCCGTAAGACTTGACGTAAGAAGAATTGATACGCTCAGACAGGGCGGTGAGATCGTAGGTAACAGAACAAGAGTTAAGATAGTTAAGAACAAGGTGGCTCCTCCATTCAAGGAGGCTGAGTTCGATATCGTGTTCGGCAAGGGTATATCTAAGGTCGGAGATATTCTTGATCTTGCTGTTGCGAACGACATAGTGGATAAGTCCGGTGCATGGTACGCATACAACGGCAATAAGATAGGTCAGGGAAGAGAGAATGCGAAGGCATATCTTGAGAACAATACAGCTATCTGTGATGAGATAGAGCAGAAGGTAAGAGAGGCGGTTGGTGTTGCCGGAGAGTCTGCCGAGAACACTGTAGATGATGGAGCAGATGAGTAGGATCGCAACTGTCACTGATATCAGGAAAATCGATGATAAAAGGTTTTGTCTGTTTGTGGACTATGAGCCTTTTTCATCGGTCTATGCATCGGATATACGAAGATTACATCTTGCCTGTGACGGTGAGATAGAATGGAGTAAACTTGAGGAATTCAGACGGGACTATCTGTTCAAACGTGCCATGAACAAGGCTGTGAACTCCATAAAGTTTTCGGACAAGTGTGAATACGATATCAGGCAGAAGCTTAAGGATCTGTATTACGACGAAGAGATCGTGGATCAGACCATCGACAAACTGAAGTCGTATGGATATATAGATGATTACAGGTATGCATGTGGATATGTACGCAGAAACTCCGCTAAAAAAGGCATTCGTGTCATACGATTTGAATTGCAGGCAAAGCATATAGGCCAGGATGTTATCGATCTGGCTGTGGAAGACTCAGACATATCAGACGAAAGCGACAGGATAACACATATTTTACAAAAAAAATACACTGTGGAAGAACTGACTGAAAAGCGTGATAAAGTCTATGCATACATGTACAGCAAGGGTTTTGACAGGCGTAAGGTTTCTGAGTGTATACGAAATATTGTCTCTGATATTACTTGACATAACATCTTAAAAATATTAAACTTAAATAGTTGTATTCTTGTACAATGAAAACTTAATAAGGAGGTGCTCCTGTGAATTCACCAATAGTATGGGGAATAATCGCTGTTGTTGTAGTTGCACTGCTTGTTGCTACATGGTTTATCGCTATTGCATATCGCAAGAACATAGTAGAGACCAAGATAGGAAGAGCAGAGTCACAGGCAAGAGAGATTATTGACGAAGCTCAGAAGACCGCCGAGGCTAAGAAGCGCGAGATACTGCTTGAGGCAAAGGAAGATTCCCTTAAGACACGTAATGACCTTGAAAAGGAAGTAAAGGACAGACGTGGAGAACTTTCACGTATGGAGAAGAGAATTCTTGCACGTGAAGAGAATCTTGATAAGAAGACTGAGGCAGTTGAGAAGAAGGAAGCTAGTTTAGCTAACAAGGAAAGCGCGCTGGACAAGCAGAAGGCTAAGGTTGAAGAGTTACAGGCGAAACGTTTACAGGAACTTGAAAGAATTTCAGGTTTGACCTCTGAACAAGCAAAAGAATACTTATTAAAGACTGTTGAAGATGAAGTAAAGCATGAAACAGCAGTTATGGTCAAGGAATTAGAAACCAGAGCTAAAGAAGAAGCGAACAAGAAGGCGAAGGAGTATGTTGTCAATGCAATACAGAGATGTGCGGTTGATCATATCTCAGAGACAACGATCTCATTAGTTCAGTTACCTAACGACGAGATGAAGGGTAGGATAATTGGTAGAGAGGGTAGAAATATTCGTACCCTTGAAACTCTCACAGGCGTAGATCTTATCATAGACGATACTCCTGAGGCAGTTATCTTATCAAGCTTTGATCCGGTAAGACGTGAGGTAGCAAGAATTGCACTTGAGAAACTCATCGTGGATGGTAGAATCCATCCAGCCAGAATCGAAGAGATGGTTGAGAAAGCGCAGAAGGAAGTTGAAAACATGATGCGCGAGGAAGGTGAAGCTGCTACTCTTGAGGTAGGAATTCACGGAATCCATCCAGAGCTGGTAAGACTTCTTGGAAAGTTGAAATTTAGAACAAGCTACGGACAGAACGCATTGAAGCACTCTGTTGAGGTAGCTCAGTTGTGTGGTTTGTTGGCCGGAGAGATAGGTGTCGATATCAAGGTTGCAAAGCGTGCTGGATTACTCCATGATATAGGTAAATCACTTGATCATGAGATGGAGGGTTCACATGTTCAGATCGGTGCAGATCTTTGTAGAAAGTACAAAGAGTCAGCGCTTGTTGTCAATGCGGTAGAATCACATCACGGTGATGTTGAGCCTGAGTCATTGATAGCACTTCTGGTACAGGCTGCAGATACAATTTCTGCTGCAAGACCGGGAGCAAGAAGAGAGACCTTGGAGACTTATACTACAAGACTTAAGAAGTTAGAGGATATTGCTAATTCTCATAAGGGTGTAGATAAGACATTTGCTATTCAGGCAGGTAGAGAAATTCGTGTAATGGTAGTTCCTGAGCATGTAAGCGATTCTGATATGGTATTGCTGGCTAGAGATATTGCAAAGCAGATCGAAGACGAGCTTGAGTATCCTGGACAGATTAAGGTAAATATTATAAGAGAGTCACGCGTGACAGATTACGCAAAATAAAAATTAGGGTTTGTAGAGATGATCTACAAACCCTTTTTATGATTTGTCATATACAGTTTACCATTCTTATGCATGACAAACTATAAAACGGGAGGTGAGATTAAAAGATGGAAAAATTCAAGAGGATAAAGACGGAAGTGGCATACAGAGCGCATGTGTTTGATGTATATAACGACTATCTTGAACTGCCTGATGGCAGAGATGTTGTATATGATCTGATAAAGCATCACCCGGGAGCATGCATTCTTCCAGTGAAAGACGATGGATCGCTCATACTGATAAAGCAATACAGGAATTCTATTGATGATATAACCTACGAGGTTCCGGCTGGTTTTATCGATGAGGGAGAGTCTCCTGAAGATGTAGCCAGAAGAGAACTCAGGGAAGAGACAGGGTTTACCGCGAAGGTTGTGGAGTATGTGACTAGAGCAGTTCTGGCTATCGGTACAAGTGATGAACAGACTTACGTGTATATAGGCAGGGAACTTACCAGAGGAATATGTGCATTGGACGAGAATGAATTTATAGAGACCGAGGAGATAGGTCTTGATGATGCACTCAATATGATAAGAGATGGCAGGATAGTGGATTCCAAAACAATAATTGCAATCTACGCATATTGGGGTAAGAAATGCTCCCAAACAAGCAATCACATAATTTGAAACATAGAAAATTCAACTGAAACATTGTCGGAATTAAAAAATGTGAAATATTTTTGAAAAGAATTATGTCAATATCTAGTATACATAATTTGATCGCGCACCGCATTTTGTACTTTTATTAAAAATGCCGTGAAGCCTTGATTTTACTTGTTAAAATAGTGTTTGATTTTATTTACATTTGTATTTATAATATAATTCAGTCTACATAACTAAGGGGATAAATTAGTGGAACAATACATAGACAGATATGTTGATTATTTAAGAAATGTAAAAAAATCCAGTGAGAATACTGTTGCATCATATCGGAGAGATCTGATAAAATTCTACAGGTATTTTGACGAGAAGGGCATAACGAGGATTGATGATATTAATGAAACTTATATCACTTCGTATGTGTTGGAAATGGAGAAACAGGGGATGTCCATGGCTACGGTGTCACGTAACATTGCATCCATAAAGTCATTCTATGCCTATCTCATGAGGGAGAGGATAGTGAATGATGATCCAACGGAGAATATCAAGCCTCCGAAGATCGTGAAGAAGGTTCCTGAGACGCTTACCATAAGTGAGGTGAACAAGCTTCTCGACCAGCCTACCAACAAGACTCCAAAGGAGATCAGGGATAAGGCGATGCTGGAGCTGTTGTATGCTACAGGAATACGTGTTACAGAGCTTGTGACATTGAAACTCACGGATGTCAACATAAAGCTTGGGTTCATTGAGTGCCACGACGGCGACAGGGTGAGGACTGTTCCGGTTGCGGAGGTTGCTCAGAGAGCCCTCAGCAGATATATTACTGAGGTGCGCGATGATATGAGTGGAGGCAGTGATTATCTGTTCTTCAACTGCAAGGGTGCACCTATGACGAGACAGGGATTCTGGAAGATAATAAAGTATTATGCGGCTAAGGCCGGCATAGATAAGGATATAACACCTCATATGATAAGGCATTCATTTGCCTCACATATGTTGGGGAATGGAGCGGATATAAAGTCTGTTCAAGAGATGCTTGGACATGTGGATATTGCGACAACCCAGATATATCTTACAAATAAGCAGAGTAAGCTCAAGGAAGAATATGCAAAGGCATATCCGAGGGCCTAACAAATAACTTATAAACTAAGGAGACAATTAAATCATGGAAAACAATTACTACGTTCCGGCACAGATCATTGAGAATAATCTCAAGGGTGCTGTTGGAAAGGCAAATCTCAAGCTGTACAAGATGATCATGATGGGATTCTTTGCAGGAATGTTCATTGCGATAGGAGCTGAGGGATCAAACCTTGCGGTGCATACGGTGGACAATTTCGGACTTGCGAAGACTCTTGCAGGATGCATATTCCCTGTAGGACTCATGATGTTATCGATTATCGGTGCAGAGCTGTTTACCGGAAACTGTATGATGATAACAGCGGTTATTGATGGTAGGATAAAGCTTGTGCAGATGCTCAAGAATTGGGTTATTGTATATCTCAGCAATATGCTTGGATCAGTTGTGACTGCAGCTCTTATATATGGAAGCGGTCAGTTTGATAATTCAGCAGGCGGCCTTGGCGCTTATACCATCAAGGTGGCTATGGGTAAGACAGGCCTTGATTTTTGCAATGCGTTCATGTCGGGAATAATGTGTAATGTTCTCGTGTGTATCGCGGTTCTCATGTCATCTTCGGCTAAGGATATAATTGGAAAGCTGTTTGCATGCTTCTTCCCGATAATGGTATTCGTCGTGTCAGGTTTTGAGCACTGCGTTGCAAATATGTACTATATACCTGCAGGTCTGATGGCTGCATCAAACAGCAAGTACGTGGACAAGGCATGCGAGCTCTATGGATATACCGCACAGCAGATAAGTGACCAGCTCACAGTGGGACATTTTTTCAGTAAAAATCTCCTCCCTGTAACGCTTGGTAATATCATCGGCGGTGGTCTGATAGTGGGAATTGGACTTTACATCATCAACAAGCCTAAAAAGGTGGAAGAGTAGAATCTGGCGCCAGACTTATAGGCAACAAGGTCAGAATGATGGACTGAATAAATGATGGATTGAAAAATAAGATAGATAAATAAAAAACAGATGTGGCATGATTTGAGGAATCACCCTGGATCATATCACATCTGTTTTTTATTACTTACATTTTATCGCATTATTGTTTGTCGCAATTTTCAGTTTGTTTGACAATTACTTATAAAAGTCAATTATCTTGTCCATTCTGGATGACATATTCTCAAATATAAGATCAAGGATCGTCAGGGCGGTCATGGCCTCGACGACCACAACAGCTCTCGGCCCAATGATAGGATCGTGGCGGCCTCTGATCGAGACCTCTATGTTATCCCTGGACTTGTTAACGGTTTTCTGTGTGGATGCGATGGATGGGGTCGGCTTGAAATGCGCCTTGATGATTATGTCTGAACCATCGCTCATTCCGCCGAGAATACCTCCGGCGTGATTGGTCTTCTTGTCTACGTTATAACCGTTCATGACAAATGCATCATTGTTATATGAACCTCTTGCAGTGGATACCTCGGTGCCGTCGCCAATCTCGACAGCTTTCACAGCTCCGATGGACATAACTGCCTTTGCGAGGCATGCATCCAGTTTGTCAAATACCGGTTCACCGATACCTGCCGGCATTCCATGCACGATACATTCAACACCAGAGCCTATGGAATCGTTCTCTGCCATGCAGTCTTGAAGAAGGATTGATGCCTTCTCGTAGGCATCCGGGTCCGGCATATTGAGGTCGTTCTTAAGTATATAGTCAGCGTCAAAATTGTTCCTGTCTATATGTACATCACCGATGGAAGATACGTAGGTAGTTATGGTGATACCGAGTTCCTTCAGTATCTTTGAGGCGATCGCACCGGCTGCAACTCTGCCGATGGTCTCTCGTCCTGATGAACGGCCGCCGCCTCTGTAATCCCTGAAGCCATATTTTTCATCAAATGTATAATCTGCGTGGCCTGGTCTGTAATATGTGGCGATATCTCCGTAATCCCCGGAGCGCTGGGATGTATTTCTCACCATCATGGATATAGGAGTTCCGGTTGTCTTTCCCTCGAAAATTCCTGACAGTATCTCTATGGTATCGGATTCCTTTCTAGGCGTTGAGAACTGTGAAAATCCGGGTTTTCTGCGATCCAGAAATACCTGTATATCTTCCTCACACAGTGGAAGACCGGCAGGGCAGCCGTCAACGACAACTCCCAGAGCCTTTCCGTGGGATTCTCCCCATGTGGTGATGGTAAATTTATTTCCTATGGTGGAACCTGCCATAATATATCTCCTTTCAAATGCGGTGAAACCTGCCGCTCTCTATTCGGCAAATGAACTGCAGAATCCTGCAGCGCAAATGTCCACGCGCACTATTATAGCATAGATAAGTTTGTGATAACAAGAAATAAGTTGGGATGCTGTAAAGTGTGAAAGCGTATAAGGCGAATGTCAAACCGCGAATATTACCGGCCGGGGTTGTAATGAAATATGTTATATATTAAAATATCTATGAAATAAATGAAAGAACGAAAGGACACGGCTGAAAGCACAGCCGGACATAAGGTGGTCAAGAAAATGGAGAAATATTATATAGTAAAATCGATAGACGGAGATTACGCAAATCTTGTTGATGAGAATGATCTTGGCGGTGAGACAAAGCTCGTTGCAAGGGCGCTGCTTCCGGAAAGTATAGCGGAAGGAACAAGGCTGCACTATGCATTTTTGCAGTATGAAATTGCGGATTAATTTCCTCTTTACAAAACCAGACACATATGTTATCCTACACAAGGTCAACTGACACTTAGTTTGAGGACACCTCTAGGCCTTTTGCCCGGTGTCAGTCATGTATATTATTTTATAGGAGGATTGTTATTATGATAACAAAAGAGCAGAAGCAGGAAATCGTAGCTAAGTACGGCAAGGATGCAAACGACACAGGTTCAACAGAAGTTCAGATCGCACTTCTTACAGCAAGAATCAACGATCTCAACGGACATTTCAAGGCTAATCCAAAGGATCATCACTCAAACCGTGGTCTTCTTAAGATGGTTGGTCAGAGAAGAAACCTTCTTGCATACCTCAAGAGCAAGGATATCGAGGCATACAGAAAGCTCATCGAGAGCCTTGGACTTAGAAAGTAATTTCTATTCGAGCCTTAATACAATAACAATTATGGGAATCATGTGTACACGCATGATTCCTTTTTATTTGCCCGGACACATTTTTATGGTATCAAATAGTGTAAACAGAGGTGTTTGGATATTGTATTTTTTATATTCGTATGATAAAATTTAAAAGATTGTGGAATGACATATCGAGACTTCTATAAAGAATATCATGGATCATCGCTGAAAGATGGCAAAAAGGTTATAAGACATGGTGTTTTTTATAGTTGTTTCGACGTCTTCCACAATACAAATAAATATTAAATCAAGGAGATTTTGAGATGAGTAAGGAATTCAAGAGATACCAGAAAGAGATCGCTGGCAGAATGCTCACTGTTGATATCAACAGAGTAGCTGCACAGGCAAATGGTGCTGCATTTATCAAGTACGGTGACACAACAGTGCTTTCAACATGTACAGCTTCAGAGAAGCCAAGAGACGGAATTGATTTCTTCCCACTTTCAGTAGAGTATGAGGAGAAGTTATATTCAGTAGGAAAGATACCTGGAGGATTCAATAAGAGAGAGGGTAAGGCATCAGAGAACGCTGTCCTCACATCACGAGTAATCGACAGACCTATGAGACCTCTTTTCCCTAAGGATTATAGAAATGACGTAACACTTAACAACCTTGTTATGTCAGTAGATCCAGAGTGCAGACCGGAGCTGGTTGCAATGCTCGGATCATCTATCGCAACATGTATATCAGACGTTCCATTTGACGGACCATGTGCCATGACACAGGTAGGTCTCATCGACGGAGAGTTCATCATCAACCCAACACAGAAGCAGTGGGATGAGGGTGATCTGAAACTCACAGTTGCATCTACATCACAGAAGGTTATCATGATCGAGGCCGGTGCAAATATTGTACCTGAGGCTAAGATGATCGAAGCTATCTACATGGCTCATGATATCAACCAGGACATCATCGCATTTATCAATGAGATAGTAGCTGAGGTTGGAAAGCCAAAGCATTCATATGTAAGCTGTGCAGTTCCAGAGGAGCTCTTTGCAGCGATTAAGGAGATCGTTCCTCCAGAGGCTATGGAGGAGGCTGTATTCTCAGACGAGAAGCAGGTTCGTGAGGAGAACATCAGACAGATCACAGAGAAGCTTGAGGAGGCATTTGCAGACAACGAAGAGTGGCTTGCAGTCCTTCCAGACGCTATATACCAGTATCAGAAGAAGACAGTAAGAAAGATGATCCTCAAGGATCACAAGAGACCTGATGGACGAGCTATCAACCAGATCAGACCACTTGCTGCTGAGGTTGACATCATTCCTAGAGTCCACGGCTCAGCTATGTTTACAAGAGGACAGACACAGATCTGTAACGTATGTACACTTGCTCCACTTTCTGAGATCCAGAGAGTTGACGGACTTGACGAGAACGTTACATCCAAGAGATATATGCACCACTACAACTTCCCTTCATACTCAGTAGGAGAGACAAAGGTTTCAAGAGGACCTGGACGTAGAGAGATTGGACACGGTGCACTTGCTGAGAGAGCACTTCTTCCTGTACTTCCAAGTGAGGAAGAGTTCCCATATGCGATCAGAACCGTATCAGAGACATTTGAGTCAAATGGTTCAACATCAATGGCATCAACATGTTCATCGTGTATGTCACTCATGGCTGCCGGTGTTCCTATCAAGGCTATGGTTGCCGGAATCTCATGCGGACTTGTAACAGGTGATACAGACGACGATTACATCGTACTCACAGATATCCAGGGACTTGAGGACTTCTTCGGAGATATGGACTTCAAGGTAACAGGTACAACAGAGGGTATCACAGCTATCCAGATGGATATCAAGATTCACGGACTTACAAGACCTATCGTTGAGGAGGCTATCGCAAGAACACGTGAGGCAAGACTCTTCATCATGGAGACATGTATGAAGCCGGCCATCGCTGCTCCAAGACCAACGGTCAATGAGTTCGCGCCAAAGATCAAGCAGATCAAGATAGATCCAGAGAAGATCGGTGAGGTTATCGGACAGAGAGGTAAGACTATCAACACTATCATAGAGGAGACAGGTGTTAAGATCGATATCGATGATGAGGGAAGAATCTCTATCTGTGGCGTAGAGCAGGCAGGTATGGACAAGGCTATCGAGATGATCAACATGATCGTAGAGCCTCTTGAGGTTGGCAAGAACTACCATGGTAAGGTTGTAAAAGTTATCGACTGTGGAGCTATCGTATCGCTTGCACCTAACAAGGATGGACTCATCCACATCTCAAAGCTTTCAGACAAGAGAGTTGCAAAGGTTGAGGATGTTGTAAATGTAGGTGATGAGGTTGACGTTAAGGTCATCAAGATCGACGAGAGAGCAGGAAGAATAAGCCTGAGTCTCAAGGATGTACAGTAAATAACAGTTCTGAGCTAAACTATAATAAGGATATTTTTTATAAGGGTAAATTTGATGTCTCGAAGCCGGTCTGTCATATGGCCGGTTCCGGGGCATTGTAGTAAATAAAGGCATACATAAACAAACTAAAAAATAAATGTAGATTTAAGGGGGAACATATGAGATACGGTTATTTTGACGAACAGAACAAAGAGTATGTAATTGACAGACCAGACACCCCGGCACCTTGGGCAAACTACCTTGGTTCACCGGAATACGGAGCTATAATCTCCAACAACGCAGGAGGCTACAGCTTTGAGAAGTCAGGAGCAAACGGAAGAATACTGAGATACATATTTAACAGCTTTGATCAGCCTGGAAGATATGTATATCTTCGCGATGATGACACAAAGGATTACTGGTCAGCATCATGGCAGCCGGTAGGCAAGAGTCTTGATGTGTATAAGAGTGAATGTCACCATGGAACGGCATATACAAAGATGTATGCAGAGTATTCTGATATCAAGTCAGAGGTGATGTATTATGTTCCACTTAACAAGACACATGAAGTGTGGAAGGTGAGAGTTACCAACAACTCTGATAAGCCTCGTAACCTTTCAGCTATCGGATACTGTGAGTTTACAAATGACTGCAATTATGAGCAGGATCAGGTAAATCTCCAGTATACACTGTTCATAACCAGAACATATTTCATGGACAACAACAAGATCCTTCAGGTCATCAATGAGAATGTTGAGAAGGCTGAGATCAATGGAAGTAAGGCAAACAAAAGATTCTTTGCACTTGCCGGAAGTGATGTTGCATCATACTGTGGTGACAAGGAGGAGTTCCTTGGAAGATATCACGGCTACGGCAATCCGATCGGAGTTATAAATGGAGATCTTGGCAACAAGCTCAACTACAACAACAATGCCTGCGGTGGACTCCAGACAAAGTTCACACTTGCTCCGGGCGAGTCAAAGGATTTTGCATTCATAGTCGGAATGAAGGACAATGACGCTGCAAATGCTGTCATAGCCGGATACGCAGATCCTGCCGCAGCATGTCAGAAGGAGCTTGACGAGCTGATCGAGTATTGGCATTCAAAGCTCAACAACTTCCAGGTGCACACACCTAGTGATTCATTCAACAACATGGTAAATACATGGAATGCATACCAGTGTTTCATGACATTCATATGGTCAAGAGCTGCATCGTTCTCATACTGTGGTCTGAGAAACGGATATGGATACAGAGATACAGTTCAGGATATCCAAGGCGTTATCCACCTTGCACCTGAGATGGCTCTTGAGAAGATCAGATTCATGCTGTCAGCACAGGTTGACAACGGCGGTGGACTTCCACTTGTAAAGTTCACACATAACGCAGGTCATGAGGATACACCGGATGATCCATCATATGTACAGGAGACAGGACATCCTGCATACCGTGCAGACGACGCACTTTGGCTGTTCCCAACTGTATATAAGTATATTGCTGAGTCAGGCAACCTTGACTTCATAGACGAGGTTATTCCATTTGCCAACAAGGATGAGGGTACAGTTTATGAGCATCTTAAGAGAGCGATAGATTTCTCCATGAACAGACTTGGAGATAATGGTATGCCGGCAGGACTCTGGGCAGACTGGAATGACTGTCTGAGACTTGGAAAGAGAGGCGAGTCAACATTTGTTGCAATGCAGCTCTACTATGCGATGACAGTTATCAAGTATTTTGCTGAGATGAAGGATGATGCAGAGTACATAGATTACATCAACAGCATTCAGTACAAGATGGGTGAGACCATTCAGGAGAAGTGCTGGGAGGATGACAGATTCATCCGTGGATACAAGGAAGGCGGACAGGTCATCGGTTCAAAGAATGATCCTGAGGCAAGCATGTGGCTGAATCCTCAGTCATGGGCAGTTATAAGCGGACTTGCCACAAGAAAGCAGTCTGAGATCGCCCTTGAGTCTGTTCACAGGGAGCTTAACACAGAGTACGGTGTGAGACTTATGTTCCCACCATACAGAGAGCATGCATTTGACGGAGCACTCATGCTTCTGTTCAATGCAGGAACAAAGGAGAATGCGGGTATATTCTCACAGCCACAGGGCTGGATAATACTTGCCGAGGCGCTCATGGGACATGGGAACAGAGCGTTTGAGTATTTCAACGAGAGCTCTCCTGCATCCATGAATGATAAGGCAGAGATCAGAAAGCTTGAGCCATACTGCCATGGACAGTTCACAGAGTCTGTTGGAAGTCCATTTGAGGGTCGCGCTCATGTACACTGGCTTACAGGTACAGCATCCACATGTATGGTTGGTTGCGTTGAGGGTATCATGGGTATGAGACCAGACTTTGGCGGAATCAAGATCGCGCCTTCAGTCCCATCAGACTGGAAGGAGTTTGAGATCGAGAAGATGTTCAGGGGTAAGAAGCTCTCAATCAAGGTTCAGAATCCTGATGGACATGAGAGCGGTTTCCAGAGCCTCACATTAAATGGTGAGAAACTTGAGGCAAATTATATCCCTGCTGACAAGCTTGCTGATACAAACGATATCGTGCTTGTAATGTAATGAATATAAATACATTATTTATACCATATTAAGTTAAGAAGGGCTCAGCCCTTCTTAATTTTTGCCCTGATGCGGAATGAGTGGATTGGGGTTGGAAGGTGGTGCAGGCGAAGTGGAATCGGTATCGATCGCTGAGAGGTTAAAACTCACTGACAACATACATGTTATGGATGTTCCAGGTGGAGGTTATATCCTGTTATGTGGAATATATGGAGAGATTGAGGGGCATGACAAGCTTCCTGCCGGTATGAAGAGTACAAGCTACGAGAAGCTGCTTCCGGTGATAGCCCAGGCAGAAAATTGCGGAGATGTAAAGGGAGTCTTGACTCTGATAAATACGGTCGGAGGCGATGTTGAGTCCGGACTTGCCATATCTGAGATGTTGTCCAGCTTGTCAAAGCCGGTCGTCAATATCGTGCTTGGCGGCGGACATTCCATAGGAGTTCCTCTGGCGGTGTCGGGAAATGTGTCTTTTATAGTGCCGACCGCAACGATGATAGTTCATCCAATAAGGACAAATACGGCGGTGCTTGGAGTTAAGCAGAACTTTGAATATATAGAGAAGATGCAGGAGAGGATCATACAGTTCACAGTGGATCACTCATCTATAGACAGGAAAGAACTGGAGAAACTTATGTTTAACACGACAGAGCTGACCAAGGATGTGGGCTCGGTCCTGATAGGAAAACAGGCTGTCGAAAAAAGGGTTATAGACAGGATCGGTGGTATGTCGGCGGCTTTAAAAACGCTGTATGACTTGATTAATTAAGAAAATGATAGTAAAATTCCATAGGATATTGTATAAACATCGATCAAGGGAGGTTGGTCATGAGCTTATTACAGGCAATTTTGATGGGAATAATACAGGGAGCTACAGAATTCCTTCCAGTCAGCAGTTCGGGACATCTGGCTATTTTCAAGAATATTTTTGGAGTGAAGACCGATACGGGTATATTATTTGACATACTGCTCCATTTTGGCACGCTGGTTGCCATATTTATAGTCTACTGGGCAGATATAAAGAAGCTTGTTATAGAGGGACTCAAGATAGTTGGAGACTGCTGTGTCAATCTGGTAAATTTCATAAAGAACAAGACCTCGAAGGAGGGACAGATATATCCGTATAGGAAGATTGTGTGTACGGCATACAGAAAGTTTGTTATGCTCATACTCGTGTCAACTCTTACGACGACGGTGATCGCAGTCCCATTTGACAAAGCTATAGGACATGCGGGAGATACACTTTTGATACCGGGTATCTGTCTGTGTATAACATCTGTTATCCTGTATTTTGCGGACAGACTGCCGGCTGGTAAGAAAAGTGCGGCAAAGGCTACATACAGAAACGCCATATTTGTAGGTCTGGCACAGGCTGTTGCTACGCTTCCGGGAATATCAAGATCCGGAAGTACGATAACTGCAGGCCTGGCATGCGGCTACACAAGAAAATTCACGGTAAAGTATTCATTTATAATGTCGATACCGGCTGTTCTGGGAGCAGTCATACTGGAGATACCTGATCTGTTTAAGTCATCTATTTCAGGAACTGATGTTGTAAATTACATAGTTGGAATGGTAGTTGCAGGTGTTGTTGGATATTTATGTATAAAATTTATGCTTTATACGGTCAAGAAAAAGAATTTTAAGGGCTTTTCCATATATTGTATGATCGCGGGAATCGTGTCTGTAATATGGTATTTTGTTGCTTAAGATTTAGAATAGAGGTAGAAAATGGCTGCTGGTAATAAAAAGTCATACAAGAACAATACATCAAAGAATGGCACGTCCAAAAACGCTGCGTCTAAAAAGACTGTGGCAAAGAACTCTTCAAAAGGTGGATCAAATAACAGGACATCTGCGAAGAAGAATACTGCATCGAAAAAAACATCTGCCAGATCAAAGGCTGCCATAGAACGCAAAGCCCGGGAAGAGGAACTGGCAAGGCAGAAGCAGATGAGAAGTGAGATCATACTCATAGTTCTCTTTGCATTTTCGGTATTTCTGCTACTTGCAAACTTCAGGATCTGCGGAATAGTGGGAGATACAGTATCGGGATTTTTCTTTGGAATAATCGGTTTCAGCGAGTACATATTCCCGGTATATCTGTTTGTGTCGGCTGCCTATCTTATATCAAATGATTTCAGGGGGAAGATCGTCAAAAAGGTTGTATATTTTGGCGTTGTGCTCATCCTGTTGTCCATGGTATTTCAGGCTATATATTCATCGACCTTTGAGTCGGTCAAGGTTCTGTACATGGATGGGTATAAGGACAGATCGGGCGGAGGAGTTATATGCGGAGGAATATTCTTTGCGATAAGGACACTGCTTGGAGTTCCGGGTGCGTGCATAGTAATATTTATAGCTGCGGTTATCATGTTCATTCTCATAACGGAGATATCAGTTATAGACGAGATCAAACTTTTCATAGCATCTATCCGTGAGCGCAGAGAAAGCGATGATGACGAACAGTATGAAGATGAGGAGTATCAAAGTGACAGATATGACGATGGTTATTACTCACATGATGTAAATGATACTCCGGTTCGCAGAGTGAGACCATCGATGGCAAATCTCAATGTGTACAGCAGCGATAAGTCCAAGGATGACAGAGCTTCCGACAGGACTGCTGCAACGCAGGTCAAGCCAAGGAAGACTAAGCCACAGAAGAATGTAGAGAGGGAGCCTGCCAGGGATTTCTTTGCCATGGAGGATGTCCACGAGCTCACTCCAGGAGATGGCGCTGTGGATATGTCCTATGATGAATTTAACAATGATATAGAGAAAATCGTCATGACCGACAGAGAGGAGATCGTCAATCCAGTTCAGATAGACAGAGAGGATCCTGTGCATAAACCGGTGCGGAAGCCTGCACCTGTGAAGAGAAGAAAGCCGATGGTCGTAACTCCTGAAGAACCAAAGCTGGCTGCTGTGGACACTGATATGGAGGATGCAGAGATACTTTCATTTACTGATGATGCGGAGGATGTCCTTGCGGGAGCGGTAAATGGCAATATGCATCCAGAGAGTGTGTCAGATTACAATCCGCTCTACGACTCTGCATTTGCGGAGGAGGAGAAGACGGATACCGCGGCTCAAAGCAAAAAGAAGCCGGCGGTACAGACTGAGAGCTCAAAGCAGTATCAGGAGGGAAGAAAATATAAATTCCCAACGGCAGATCTGCTGTCCCAGCCTAAAAAGACGAACAATTCCAACAGGGATGCCCATGTCAGGGAGACAGCCATCAAGCTTAAGAATACCCTCGAGACATTTGGCGTCAATGTAACCATAACAAACTATAGCTGCGGTCCTGCTGTAACGAGATTTGAGATGCAGCCGGAGCAGGGTGTCAAGGTCAGCAAGATACTGAACCTTGCGGACGACATAAAGCTCAACCTTGCGGCTGCGGATATACGTATAGAGGCACCGATACCTGGCAAGGCAGCCATAGGAATAGAGGTTCCTAACAAGGAGAACTCAATTGTGGCGTTCCGGGAGCTTATAGAATCAGATAATTTCAAGAACCTCAAGTCCAAAGTGGCATTTGCGGTTGGTAAGGATATAAGTGGACAGGTCATCGCAACGGATATTGCCAAGATGCCGCATCTTCTGATCGCCGGAGCCACAGGTTCGGGTAAATCAGTGTGTATCAATACACTTATAATGAGTATACTGTACAAAGCCACACCGGAGGAGGTAAAACTCATAATGATAGATCCTAAGATGGTTGAGCTTGCATGCTACAATGGCATACCACACCTTCTGATACCGGTCGTAACAGATCCAAAGAAGGCGGCAGGGGCACTCAACTGGGCTGTCATGGAGATGACAAGAAGATACCAGCTTTTTGCTGAGCACAGTGTACGTAATATACAGGGATATAATGACAAGGTTGAAAATGCCGTTATAGCGGGAGCTGATGGAGAAAAGCTGACCAAGATGCCACAGATAGTGGTCATAGTGGATGAGCTTGCAGATCTTATGATGGTTGCCCACGGCGAAGTCGAGGATGCTATAGTGAGACTTTCACAGCTTGCCAGAGCAGCGGGTATACATCTTGTCATAGCAACACAGAGACCGTCGGTTGATGTCATAACAGGTCTCATAAAAGCAAATGTTCCATCGAGAATAGCATTTGCAGTTTCGTCGGGAGTTGATTCCAGAACCATACTTGATATGGTAGGAGCAGAGAAACTTCTTGGAAAGGGAGATATGCTGTTCTATCCGACAGGCTATCCTAAGCCGGTCAGAGTACAGGGCGCATTTGTGTCGGATGATGAGGTTACAGCGGTTGTTGATTTCCTCAAGAAGAACAATGGCGTGGGAACATATGATGAGGAGATATCCAAATCAATATCCGGAAATGGTGGATCAGGCGCCACAGCGATAGGTGGGGCTTCAGCCAGTGATAAGGATGAATATTTCGTGGAAGCGGGAAGATTCATTATAGAGAAAGAAAAAGCTTCTATAGGTATGCTTCAGAGAACGTTCAAGATAGGCTTTAACAGAGCCGCAAGGATCATGGATCAGTTGATGGCCGCGGGAGTAGTTGGCCCGGAGGAGGGCACAAAGGCTAGAAAGATCCTGATGACTCAGGAACAGTTTGATGAATATATAGACACTAATTTATAAAAAGCGGAGGATAAGAGCTATGATGACAGACATTGAAATTGCACAGAAGGCTGAGATGAAGCACATAAGGGAGGTTGCTGCAAAGCTCGGAATATCAGAGGATGACCTCGATCTCTATGGAAAGTATAAGGCAAAGCTCTCAGATGAGCTTATAAAGAAGGTTGAGGGCAACGAGAACGGAAAGCTTATCCTCGTTACAGCCATCAATCCAACACCTGCAGGAGAGGGAAAGACGACAATCACTGTAGGACTTGGTGAGGCTATGGGACAGCTTGGAAAGAAGGCGGTTATCGCACTTCGTGAGCCATCACTTGGACCATGTTTTGGAATCAAGGGTGGTGCAGCCGGCGGCGGATATGCACAGGTAGTACCTATGGAGGATCTCAACCTCCACTTTACAGGAGATTTTCATGCTATAACATCTGCAAACAATCTCCTTGCAGCCATGATGGATAACCATATCCAGCAGGGAAATGCACTGAGAATAGATGTGAACAGAATAGTGTTCAAGAGATGTATGGATATGAACGACAGAGTTCTCAGACACACAGTTGTCGGACTTGGAAAGCGTGTCGACGGAGTGCCTAGAGAGGACGGATTTGTCATCACAGTTGCATCGGAGATCATGGCTATTCTCTGTCTTGCAAGTGACATGAAGGATCTTCAGGAGAGACTTGGCAGAATAATCGTTGCATACAACATGGACAATGAGCCTGTGACAGCGGCTGATCTCAAGGCTGTAGGAGCTATGGCAGCGCTCTTAAAGGATGCCATCAAGCCAAACCTTATCCAGACACTTGAGCATACACCGGCAATCGTACACGGCGGACCATTTGCAAATATAGCACATGGATGTAACAGTGTAATGGCTACAAAGACAGCATTAAAGCTTGCAGATTATGTAATAACAGAGGCAGGATTTGGCGCAGATCTCGGAGCTGAGAAGTTCTTCGATATCAAGTGCCGTATGAACAACCTTAAGCCGGATGCGGTGGTTCTGGTTGCTACAGTAAGAGCCCTCAAGTACAATGGCGGAGTTGCAAAGGCAGATCTCGGAGAGGAGAATCTTGACGCGCTTAAGGCTGGTATAGTAAACCTTGAGAAGCATATTGAGAATCTTCAGAAGTATGGTGTTCCTGTTGTTGTAACTCTGAATAGATTTGTCACAGACAGTCAGGCAGAGCTTGACTTTGTCAAGAAGTTCTGCGAGGACAGAGATTGCGATTTTGCTCTTGCAAATGTATGGGAGCAGGGAGGCAAGGGTGGTATAGACCTTGCAAATGCAGTGCTCAACACGCTGGAGAACAAGAAGAGCAACTTCAAGGTGCTCTACGATGACAGCCTTTCAATAAAGGATAAGATAAATTGTATTGCTACAGAGATATATGGCGCGGATGGTGTTACATACAGCGCAGAGGCCAGCAAGGCCATCGCCAAGATCGAGGAGATGGGATTTGGTAACTTCCCTGTATGTATGGCAAAGAACCAGTATTCTCTGTCAGATGATCCAAAGAAGCTTGGAAGACCTACAGGATTCGATATAAATATCCGTGAGGTTTATGTCAGTGCAGGAGCAGGATTTGTGGTAGCGATTACCGGAACGATCATGACCATGCCTGGACTTCCAAAATCCCCTGCGGCAGAAAGGATTTATGTTGATGATGACGGCAAGATCGTCGGATTATTCTAGGAGGACAAATAAATGTATAAGCTTATAGATGGTAAGGTTATATCAAAACAGATAAAGGATGAGCTCAAGGAGAAGGTTGCGGGACTCAAGGCAGAGGGCGTAGAGATATGCCTTGCTGTCATTCAGGTCGGAAATGATCCTGCATCGTCAGTATATGTTGGAAATAAGAAGAAGGCATGTGAGTATATAGGAATAGGTTCACTGTCATATGAGCTCCCAGAGGAGACAACTGAGGAGGAGCTTCTTGCACTTATAGAGAAGCTCAACTCTGACGACAAGGTGAACGGAATACTTGTACAGCTCCCGCTTCCAAAGCATATAGATGAGGATAAGGTCATAAAGACCATATCTCCAAAGAAGGATGTGGACGGCTTCCATCCGATGAGTGTTGGTGCACTCAGCATAGGACAGCCGGGCTTTGTGTCGTGTACACCAGCCGGAGTTATCCAGCTCATCAAGAGATCAGGAATAGAGATAGAGGGTAAGGAGTGCGTGGTACTCGGCAGAAGCAATATAGTAGGCAAGCCTATGAGCATGCTGCTGCTCCGTGAGAACGGAACCGTAACCGTGTGCCATTCCAGAACAAAGAATCTCAAGGAAGTGTGCAGACGTGCTGATATACTCGTGGTGGCAATAGGAAAGCCAGAAATGATCGATGCATCTTACATCAAGGAAGGCGCAACAGTTATAGATGTGGGAATCCACAGGGATGAGAATAATAAGCTCTGCGGTGATGTGGATTTTGAATCAGCCAAGGAGGTTGCCGGAGCGATAACTCCTGTACCTGGCGGAGTCGGCCCTATGACCATAGCCATGCTCATGTCAAACTGTGTAGAATCAATAAATATAAACTAAGAACAAGTGCAAAATTATTGGAGAACAGATGAAAGTATTACTCATATCACTAGGTTGTGATAAAAATCTGGTGGACAGCGAGGTCATGCTCGGTTTGCTGAACAAAGCCGGCCACCAGCTTACAAATGATGAGACAGAGGCAGATGTAGTAGTTGTAAATACCTGTGCGTTCATCAGCGATGCGAAAGAGGAAAGCATCAACACCATCATCGAGATGGGAGAACTGAAGAAAACCGGAAAACTAAAAAAACTTATCGTTGCGGGATGTCTGTCCCAGAGATACAAGGACGAGATAATGAAGGAGCTTCCGGAGATCGATGTCATTATTGGTGCGACCAATTACGATAAGATAGTTGAGGCAATAGGAACCGACGAGGAGTCGATCGTAGATGATATAAATTATACTCCAAGGCCGATTGCCGAGAGAATAGTAACGACAAATGCGTCGATGGCGTATTTTAAGATCGCAGAAGGTTGTAATAAACTGTGCACTTATTGTATAATACCTCACATACGAGGCAGATACAGAAGCATGCCGATGGACAACCTGATCGCATCCGCTGAAAAGCTTGCGTCTGATGGTATAAAGGAGCTTGTCCTTGTGGCACAGGAGACTACGCTGTACGGAGTTGATCTGTATGGTGAGAAGAAGCTTCCAGAGCTTCTCACAAAACTCAGTGAGTTAGAAGGCATAGAGTGGATAAGACTTCTGTACTGTTATCCGGAGGAGATAACAGATGAACTAATAGAGGTTATGGCCACGAATCCGAAGATCTGCCATTATGTCGATATACCTATCCAGCATTCTGAGAATGCGATACTTAAGAGAATGGGCAGACGGACCAGCAGAGAGGACATTGTGGAGCTTGTCGGCAGACTTAGGACAGCCATGCCGGATATAGCCATCAGAACCACGCTCATATCTGGTTTCCCAGGTGAGACACAGGAACTGCACGATGGTCTGGTCGACTTTGTTGACGAGTGCGAGTTTGACAGGCTTGGAGTATTCACTTATTCGCCTGAGGAGGGCACTCCGGCTGCGGAGTACGAGGATCAGGTGGATGGAGAGCTGGCTGCAAAGTGGCGCGATGAGATCATGGAGCTTCAGCAGGAGATTTCCTATGAGAAGAACCAGCAGATGATCGGAAGCACCCAGAAGGTTCTCATTGAGGGATATCTGGTCGACGATGATGTATATGTGGGAAGAACCTACAGAGATGCTCCGGGGGTTGACGGAATAGTGTTCGTCAGCGCACCATATGAATTGATATCCGGTTCATTTGTGGATGTGAAGATAACCGAGGCAAATGAATATGACTTGACAGGAGTGATAGTAGAATGAATTTACCAAACAAATTGACAATACTAAGAGCTATAATGATTCCATTCTTTCTCGTGTTTTTATATATGTCACCGGGATGGTCGAAGTGGGTGGCACTTGGAATATTCATAGCCGCATCACTTACAGATATGCTTGACGGAAAGATTGCAAGAAAATACAATCTGGTCACCAATTTTGGAAAATTCATGGATCCTCTGGCAGATAAGCTGCTGGTATGTTCGGCACTCATAGCACTGTCGGATCTGAACAGGATCCCGGCATGGATCGTTATAGTGATCATAGCGCGTGATTTCATAATAAGCGGATTCAGACTTATTGCGGCAGAAAAGGGAATTGTTATTGCTGCCGGATGGTGGGGAAAGATCAAGACAACGGTTCAGATGATCATGGTAGGATTTCTGATAGCTGATCTCAAGGTGTTCTACATCTTTGATCAGGTGCTCATCTACCTTGCACTTGCACTGACACTTATATCTCTTGGAGATTATCTGTATCACAACAGAGAAGTTCTCAAGGACTAAAACAGTAAAAAATAAAACAGATTTTATAATTCAACGGGGAATTTGGGGTATACTTTTGTTTGGGGGTATATTTTACACAGATTCCCTGTTTTATTTTGAAAAATAATTGCTTACAACGCCGATAAACCTTTGGTGGTTTTTTCGATTTTACTTGAAATATGACGACAAAGGCTTTACAATTATACTCGGCGAAAATTGGACTATATATAGTCCTAAAATAAATTAAACGGAGGGCTAAAAATGAGCAACACACCAAGCTTGTCAGCAAGTGACAGAATTTCAATGTTACTTGATGACTCAAGTTTTGTTGAAATCGGCGCATATGTAACTGCTAGAAATACAGATTTCAACATTCAGGACAAGGATACTCCAAAAGACGGCGTAATAACCGGTTATGGAGTGATCGATGGCAATTTAGTTTATGTTTACAGCCAGGATGCAAAGGTGCTCGGCGGTTCTATAGGCGAGATGCATGCCAAGAAGATCGCAAACCTTTACGACATGGCAATGAAGATGGGTGCACCTGTTATCGGGCTGATCGATTGTGCCGGACTCAGACTTCAGGAGGCTACAGATGCTCTTAATGCATTTGGAGAGGTATTCATGAAGCAGACTCTTGCATCAGGTGTAATACCACAGATCACAGCTATATTTGGTACATGCGGTGGTGGTGCAGCACTTATACCTAATCTCACAGACGTAACATTCATGACTAAGGAAGGAGCTAAGCTCTTTGTTAACAGTCCAAATGCTCTGGATGAGAACCGTGCAGAGAAGCTTGACACTGCAGCAGCAGATTATGTTGCAGAGAACACAGCAAATGTTGACGCAGTATACGACACAGAGGCAGAGCTTCTCGGTGCAGTGAGAACTATGGTAGGTCTTCTTCCATCAAACAATGAGGATGATGGCGACTGCGCAGTATGTGAGGATGATGTGAACAGAATCATTCCAGATCTTGCTACAAAGGCAGGGGATGTGAAGGCTGTTATAGCAGATATCACTGATGATGAGTTTGTATTCGAGCTCAAGAAGGATTTTGCAGATGACGTTGTTACTGCATTTATCAGACTTAACGGTGAGACAGTCGGTGTTGTTGGAAACCAGAAGGATGTCATGACAACAGCCGGTGCATATAAGGCAGAGGATTTCGTAAAGCTTTGTGATTCATTCAACATCCCAGTTGTCACACTTGTAAACATCAAGGGATTTGCAGCAACTGTAAAGGAAGAGAAGACTATCTCAAAGGCTGTTGCAAAGCTTACTTACGCTTATGCCAATGCAACAGTGCCAAAGGTAACAGTTATGCTTGACAAGGCATATGGTACAGCTTACACAGTTATGTGTTCAAAGGCTATCGGAGCTGACGTTGTATTTGCTTGGCCTAAGTCAGTTATCGGAACAATGGATCCAGAGATGGCTGTAAAGATCATGTATGAGGATGAGATAGCAGCAGCAGGTGACAAGCTTGCTTATATCAATGATAAGAAGGCAGAGTACACAGAGGCGCTTTCAGGAGCTCTCTCAGCAGCAAGAAGAGGATATGTGGATGACATTATCGAGCCTGATGCAACAAGAAAGAGAGTTATAGCAGCACTCGATATGCTTTTTTCAAAGAGTGAGGACAGACCATTCAAGAAGCATGGAACAATATAAAGGAGTGACAACTTAATGGAAAAGATAATAAAGAAAAAGTTATTATTGATAGTTTCTATGTTAGCTGTTACATTTGCACTTGCCGGATGTTCGTCTTCAGACAAGAAAGTAGAATTTGACTATGACGGAAACACATTGGTTCAGATAGCAGAAACACAGGCTACGAATTACATGCAGATTGCGCAGGTTGAAGATGTATATAATTTCTATGTGGATGAAGAGGCAAATGGCGGTCAGGTAGATGAAACGACTGCTGATGCATTAAAGGTTTTTTCAACGATTGAGTCTGACTATGGTAAATTCCAGCAGTTTAAGCCGGTCAATCTCGAAGATGAAGATGATAAAACAATACAAGAAGTTGATGACAAGGTTGTTGTTACATTATATGCAGAATGTGCAGAAAAAGAAGCTATAGTAAAGGCAACATTTGTAGACAATTCGGTAACTTACAATTTCCAGAAGTATTCAGTGATGGCTCAGAATCAGTATTCAGAAGAAGAGGCTGATCAGATGCTTGCATCAAATGGTGTTTATCCATACAAGATTTCCGAATTTGAAGTTGCTGCTAATCAGACACTTAAGGACAAGATGAAGGATGCGGGAGCAAATACCCTCATAGGTATGGGTATCGTGTTTATAGCACTTATCTTCATATCATTCATAATTTCACTTCTCAAGTATGTTCCGGCTCTTTTGGACAAGGAGACAAGAGAGAAGAGAAAGGCTGAGAAGGCAAAGAAGGCTCTTGGAAGCGTTGCAACATTAAATGTTGACAAGGAGGATGAGACTCCTGCAGGAAGCGCACCTGCTCCAGCTGGAATAGTAGACATTGTCAACACAGCGACCGGTGAGAGCGTTATGAACGACTCAGAGCTTGTTGCGGTTATATCAGCAGCGGTTATGGCGGCACAGGGCGGAAAGACAAGAGTTCGTGTAAACTATCCAAGTAACGATAAGTTGGTTGTAAGACCAAGAAAAAAGAATAAGAGATAATTATAGGAGGATAATTGTTATGAAGAATTATAGAATCACAGTTAATGGCACATCATACGATGTATCAGTTGAAGAATTATCAGGTGGCGCAGCTCCAGTAGCAGCACCTGTAGCAGCAGCTCCTGCAGCTCCAGCACCAGCAGCAGGCGGCGCAGGAAGCATCAAAGTTTCATCACCTATGCCAGGAAAGATCCTTGCAGTCAAGGCAAATGTTGGCGATTCAGTAAAGAAGGGTCAGGTTATCCTTATCCTTGAGGCTATGAAGATGGAAAACGAAGTTGTTGCTCCAGAAGATGGTACAATCGCAAGCATAGACGTTACAGTAGGCGCTAGTGTTGAGTCAGGCGATACACTTGCAACACTCAACTAATTGCTTGAATTAGAATAAATCTTATAGGAGGAAACAACTAAATGGGCAGCACAATAGTTGACGTTTTGACAAATTTAGCTAATCAGACCGGTTTTGCAAGTCTTGACTGGAAGAACTACGTTATGATCCTTATAGCGTTTGTATTCATGTACCTTGCAATCGGAAAGGGCTTTGAGCCACTTCTTCTTGTCCCTATCTCATTTGGTATGTTTCTTGTAAACATGTTCCCAGATATTATGGCAGAGGGCGGCTTGTTACATTATTTTTACCTGCTTGATGAGTGGAGTATCTTACCTTCGCTTATATTCATGGGTGTAGGTGCCATGACAGACTTTGGTCCGCTTATTGCAAATCCAAAGAGCTTCCTGCTTGGCGCTGCAGCTCAGTTCGGTATTTATGCAGCTTACTTCCTTGCATTCCTTATGGGATTCAATGGTAAAGAGGCTGCAGCTATATCAATCATCGGTGGTGCTGATGGTCCTACATCTATCTACCTTGCCGGTAAGCTCGGTATGGGTGGAACACTTCTCGGACCTATAGCAGTTGCGGCATATTCATATATGTCACTGGTTCCAGTTATCCAGCCACCTATCATGAAGGCTCTCACAACAAAGAAGGAGAGACTTGTTAGAATGCCACAGCTCAGACCTGTAACCAAGATCGAGAAGATTCTCTTCCCTATCATTGTTACACTTGTGGTAGTTCTTATACTTCCAACAACAGCTCCACTTGTAGGTATGCTGATGCTTGGTAACCTCTTCAGGGAGTGCGGCGTTGTAAAGCAGCTCACAGAGACAGCTTCAAACGCTCTTATGTATATCGTTGTTATCTTACTTGGTACTTCAGTAGGTGCATCTACAAGTGCAGAGGCATTCCTTAAGATGAGTACACTTAAGATAGTATTCCTTGGTCTTGTCGCATTCGCATTTGGTACAGCAGCCGGAGTTCTCTTCGGTAAGCTCATGTGTTGGGCGACAAAGGGTAAGGTTAATCCGCTTATCGGTTCAGCTGGTGTATCAGCCGTTCCAATGGCAGCCAGAGTTTCACAGAAGGTTGGATCACAGTATGATCCTACAAACTTCCTTCTGATGAACGCTATGGGACCAAACGTTGCAGGTGTTATCGGTACAGCCGTAGCTGCAGGTACATTCCTTGCAATATTTGGAATTTAATCAGAATTTATATAATTATAGGAGGACGATAAAATGGCAGATAAGAAACCGATAAAGATTACGGAAACTGTACTGCGTGATGCGCATCAGTCACTTATAGCTACTCGTATGACAACCGAGCAGATGCTTCCTATCATCGACAAGATGGATAAGGTTGGTTATCATTCAGTAGAGTGCTGGGGCGGTGCAACATTTGATGCATCACTCAGATTCCTTAAGGAGGATCCATGGGAGAGACTCAGAAAGCTCAGAGATGGATTCAAGAATACAAAGCTGCAGATGCTCTTCAGAGGACAGAATATCCTCGGATACCGTCATTATGCAGATGATGTTGTAGAGTATTTCGTACAGAAGTCAATCGCAAATGGTATTGATATCATCAGAATATTTGACTGTCTGAACGATCTTAGAAACCTTCAGACATCAGTTAAGGCTTGTAACAAAGAGGGTGGACATGCCCAGGTAGCTCTTTCATATACACTCGGTGATGCATATACTCTGGATTACTGGAAGGATATGGCAAAGAGAATCGAGGATATGGGAGCAGATTCAATCTGTATCAAGGATATGGCTGGACTTCTTGTTCCAAATAAGGCTACAGAGCTTGTACAGGCACTCAAGGATGGTTCAAGCCTTCCAATTCAGCTTCATACACATTACACATCAGGTGTAGCTTCAATGACATATCTCAAGGCTGTAGAGGCTGGATGTGATGTCATCGATACAGCAATCTCACCTCTTGCGCTTGGTACATCACAGCCTGCAACAGAGGTTATGGCCAAGACATTTGAGGGAACAGAGTTTGATCCAGGTCTGGATCAGAAGCTTCTGGCTGAGATAGCAGACTACTTCAGACCACTCAGAGAAGAGTGGATCGCAAGTGGTCTCTTAAATCCAAAGGTTCTTGGCGTTAACGTTAAGACACTTCTCTACCAGGTACCTGGTGGAATGCTTTCAAACCTCGTATCACAGCTCAAGGAGATGGGTGCTGAGGATAAGTTCGAGGCAGTTCTTGAGGAGGTTCCAAGAGTTCGTAAGGACTATGGTGAGCCACCACTTGTTACTCCTTCAAGCCAGATCGTTGGCACGCAGGCAGTTCTCAACGTCGTAACAGGCGAGAGATACAAGATGTGTACAAAGGAGTCAAAGGCACTTGTACGTGGCGAGTATGGTCAGTCAGTAAAGCCTGTTGATCCAGAGGTTAAGAAGAAGGTTATCGGCGATGAGAAGCAGATCACATGCCGTCCAGCAGATCTTCTTGAGAACGAGCTCGACAAGATCGAGAAGGAGATGATTCAGTACAAGAAGCAGGATGAGGATGTACTCACATATGCACTGTTCCCACAGGTTGCAACTGACTTCTTCAAGTACAGAGAGGCTCAGGATAAGAAGGTCGATGTCACACTTGCTGACAAGGACAGCACAGCTTATCCAGTTTAATAACTGAATTCATAAGGTCAGATATATAAATGATCATAAAAAGGGACGGAGCTCCGCGAGCGGAGTCTCTGTCCTTTTGTTTAATATATGGAGATAATATGACAGGAAAAATAGTGGTTATAGGAGCAGGAGCTGCAGGGGTAATGGCTGCACTGACAGCGGCACAGAAGAATAAGGTCATTCTCATTGAAAAGAATGACAGGATCGGAAAAAAGTTATTTATAACAGGTAAGGGACGTTGTAATGTGACAAATGCATGTGACGCTGACGGATTTTTTAATTCAGTGGTCACAAACAGCAAGTTTATGTACAGCTCCTTTTATACATTTGACAACAATATGATAATGGACTATCTGGAGAAGGCCGGATGTCCGCTCAAGATAGAACGCGGAGGAAGAGTGTTCCCGACAAGCGATCATTCTTCAGACGTTATAGGAGCATTCAAAACTCTTATAAACAGAAATAAAAATATAAGTCTGTATTTGAATACGAAGGTTACAGGAATCAATATAGAGGATGGCAGGATAAAGAGTGTTGACGTATCAGGAGATAACGGCGGGACAGGCAATGACAGGATATACTGTGATGCTGTTATAATTTGTACCGGCGGAAGATCGTATCCACTCACGGGATCTACCGGAGACGGATACAGACTGGCAGAACATATGGGTCATACGATAAAGCCGTTAAGTCCATCACTGGTTCCGTTTGAGATAGAAGAGAAATGCTGCTCCATGATGATGGGACTGTCGCTTAAAAACGTGGCACTTCACATAAGCAGTGGAAAGAAGAAAATATTTGACGAACAGGGGGAGATGCTGTTTACCCACTTTGGCATAAGTGGGCCGCTGGTGATCAAGGCCTCCGCATATATACACAGGTATATTGGAAAAGATATAGACATGTACATAGATCTGAAGCCGGCTATGGACAGAGATATGCTTGATGCCAGACTCCTCAAGGATTTCAAGAAATATGCAAACAAAGACTTCAAGAATTCTCTTGGAGATCTGCTTCCGATCAAGATGATAGATGTGGTTGTGGAGAGATCCGGTATCGATCCGTATAAGAAGGTCAACTCAGTGACCAGGGAAGAAAGACAGAGACTTATAGATGTGCTGAAGGAATTCAGACTTACATTTGTGGGGCTTCGGGGATATGATGAGGCTATAATCACAAGAGGCGGAGTGAGCGTAAAAGAGGTAAATCCTTCCACCATGGAGTCTAAGCTTGTGGGGGGCGTGTATTTTGCCGGAGAACTGCTGGATATCGATGCGCTGACAGGTGGATTTAACCTGCAGGTGGCGTGGTCGACTGGATATCTGGCTGGACTTTCTGCTTCCGAGAGTTTACAATAGGCGTGGACGACAGTCAATTTAATTACAGGGAGACGAAGATATGAATATAGCAATAGATGGACCTGCAGGTGCAGGCAAAAGCACGATAGCAAAAAAGGCGGCAGGCGAGCTTGGTTTTATATATGTGGATACAGGTGCCATGTACAGGGCGGTGGCTGTATATCTCACAGAAAGCGATATATCTGCCAGCGATGAAGACCTGGTGGAGAAAAGCATAGCGGACATTTCCGTGGAGATAAAATATGAGGATGGAGCACAGCAGGTCTACCTTAACGGCGAGAATGTAACAGGAAAGCTGAGAACTGAGGCTGCCGGTAATATGGCTTCAAAGGCATCTGCACTTCCATGCGTCAGGGAAAAGCTTTTGTCACTCCAGCGGGATCTCGCTGCTTCAAATGATGTTGTCATGGATGGAAGGGATATAGGAACAAATATACTTCCTTCAGCAGAGCTCAAGGTATACCTTACCGCCTCTTCGGCAGTGAGGGCCAAAAGAAGATATGACGAGCTTGTCGCAAAGGGCGCTGAGAATATTGATATAGAGAAGATAGAGCAGGATATAATCCAGAGGGATAAGCAGGATATGGAGAGAAAAACAGCTCCTTTAAAGAGGGCTGATGACGCGGTTCTTATCGACAGCTCAGATATGACGATAGAGCAGGTTACAGACACTATAGTCGGACTTGCAAGAGAGAGAATGTAATACAGGTGGTTTAGATATGGAGATATTACTTGCAAAGAGTGCCGGATTCTGCTTTGGCGTTCAGCGTGCGGTGGATACAGCATACGAACATGCTGACGAGGAAAATGTGTATACTTATGGTCAGATAATACACAATGAAGAGGTGGTTGGTGACCTTACAAAGCACGGAGTGCAGGTGATCGACAGTGATGACGAATTGCTTGAGATAAAAGACAGCAAGGTCATAATCAGATCCCATGGCGCTGAGAAAAGGATATATGACATTCTGGAGGCTGGTGGGAATACGGTGATAGATGCGACCTGTCCATTTGTCAAGAAGATACACAACATAGTGCGCGAGGAAGGACAGAAAGGAAATACAGTCGTCATCATAGGCGACTCAAGCCATCCCGAGGTGAAAGGAATCGTGGGCTGGTGTGTAGAGCCTCCGGTAGTCATAGGTTCCGAGGAGGAGGCTGAGGCTTTTGTAAGAAAATGTATTGACGGAGAGGTCAAAACAGCGGATAATATATCGATAGTTAGTCAGACAACTTTTAATTACAGAAAATTTAATTATATTGTTGATATTATTCGAAATAAATTGTATAATGTTACTGCTTATAAGACTATCTGTAATGCTACGTCTGTGCGTCAAAGGGAGGCGCAGGAGATTGCATCAAAGGTAGATGCCATGATTGTTATAGGTGGTCGGAACAGCTCTAATACTCAGAAGTTATATGAGATTAGTAAAAAAGAATGTGAGAATACTTACTATATACAGACACTCGTTGATTTGGATTTGACTACTTTTGAATCCGTTAGTAGGGTAGGTATTACAGCTGGGGCATCTACCCCAAACAAAATTATTAAGGAGGTTCATGGTAGGATGGACGAGATGAATTTTGAAGAATTATTAAAGAATGATGAGAGCAGAGTCTCAATCAAGACAGGAGAGATAGTAGAAGGTAGAGTTATCGATGTTAAGCCTGATGAGATTCTGGTAGACATCAGCTACAAGTCAGATGGTATTATTCCTAGAAGCGAGTATACCAACACACCTAATGCAGATCTGACAGAGCTTGTACATGTTGATGATCCGATAACAGCCAAGGTTGTTAAGACAAACGATGGCGAGGGATCAGTTCTTCTCTCATACAAGAGAGTTGCTGCAGAGAAGGCTAATGAGAAGCTTGAGGCTGCTCTTGAGTCAGGAGAGATCCTTACAGGTAAGGTTGTTCAGGTTGTAAGCGGTGGACTTAACGTTATGTACGATGAGACAAGAGTATTTATCCCTGCTAGTCTTGTTTCAGATACATACGAGAAGAATCTTGACAAGTACCTTGATCAGGATATCGAGTTTGTACTCACAGAGTACCAGCCAAAGAAGAGAAGAATAATTGGTAACAGAAAGCAGATCGTTGCAGCAAGAAAGGCAGAGGCTGCAAAGGCTCTGTTTGATAGAATAGAAGTTGGAATGATAGTTGAGGGTGTTGTAAAGAACGTTACAAGCTTCGGTGCATTCATAGATCTCGGTGGAGCAGACGGACTTCTTCACATCTCAGAGATGTCATGGGGAAGAGTTGACGATCCTAAGTCAGTTCTCAAGGTTGGTGATACTGTTAAGGCATTCATCAAGAACATTGACGGCGAGAAGATCGCTCTCAGCCTTAAGTTTGATGATACAAACCCATGGCTTAACGCAGCAGAGAAGTATGCTCCTGGAACAGTAGTTACAGGTAAGGTAGCAAGAATGGCTGATTTCGGTGCATTTATCGAGCTTGAGCCAGGTGTTGACGCACTTCTCCATGTATCACAGATCTCATATGAGCATGTTAACAAGCCAGAGGATGTATACAAGGTAGGCGATGAGGTTGAGGCAGTTGTTGTTGAGTGCAATGCAGAAGACAAGAAGATCAGTCTCAGCGTAAAGGAATTACTTCCAGCTCCAGAGTATACAGATGATGTAGCAGAGGACACAGAGGAGTAATCTGATATATAGACAGTTAAGAAAACCGTAGTCGATAATGACTACGGTTTTTTTATGCCAGAATATTTATATCAGAATAGTTTGTTCAGGAATGCAAGGATATAGGCGTGGGATTGCTCACATTTTTCGTGTAATTCGGTGCTGTCCGAAAGAAAACGGTTTCCTTTAAGATCTGTATCATAGAATATCTCTCCGTGAAATCCTGGTGGACAGGGTATGAAGCTGCCGGTCTTGGTGGTGAAAGCATTGTCCTTTGTCGCTTTTTCCTTGTGGGCATCGTCCACATAAGCCGCCATTGATTTGTGTATGGCCATGTGCTCCATAGGTAGATAGTAATAATTTTTGTAGTCCTTGAAGAAGTATTTCATTTCGGTGTCCCGGGTCTTTGGAACGACCACATGCATATGTGTGTTACATGCATTTACAAGAATTCCATTCAGGGATTCCGTTATGCGGCATGGAAGCTTTGGAATGGAACAGTTGTATGTTATTGAATCGATGGTATCGGATATATCATCTATCTGAAAGTCATCAGGAATATGAGGGATATTCACAAATTCAGATATAGATATAAGCCCTCTTATATCGTCATGGTTATGGGTGAGCATATCGTCAAGCAGAGATTCGTCGTGAGAATTCAGATAATGCTTGTAGGCGGATATAAGATCGCCTCCTGATATAAAAGTATTTCTCTGGAAGTCAATCAGATGCTCTATGTCAAACTGTTTAGCCGAGTCCAGACGCAGAAGCTTTTTGTATTTTCTGGTTGTTCTATATATATCCACGCTCTGTATATTGTCAAGCGTAGAGTCCACGTCGAATTGCTTCATCTTTTTCAGCAAGTAGGGGATGTCAAAGGTATCGCCGTTGTATGACACCAGTATTTTGTGATTCTTTAGGATCTGTTCAAAATGGGACAGCATTTCAGGCTCTGAAGTTCCGTTGTCATTGAATATCAACTGGGTGCGAAATGCACTGTCTGAGAAATATGAACATCCGATCAGATAGAGATCCGAACGTTTGGCGCTGAGGCCGGTTGTTTCTATATCAAAATAGAGTATATCCGACAGCTCGTCCGATATGTGAGCTGTATCTACATTTATGTCTTCAGTATATTCAAAAATTTTCATAATGGCTCCTTTTGGTTCCTTGCGTAAGGTACATTATAGAACATGCATTGTTCTGCAATATATATAGTAGCTGTCGTTTTTCAAAAAAGCAAACATATATTCACAATTGATAAATAATATGATATAATTACGAAGATTTAGTGTCGGTTTCTATGCGATTTTGAGATACCGTCATATATTACAGGACAGGAAGAGTTAACGGATGATTTCATATATTCGAGGAGCACTTGAAATAAAGGGTGACAATTATATAGTGATCGAGTGTGGTGGAATAGGGTATCAGCTCATGGTATCCGGAAAGTTTATGGAGAAGCTTCCACCGGTACATTCAGAGATAAAAGTAAGCACATACATGTATATACGCGAGGATGAGATATGTCTGTTTGGCTTTGAGAACGCAGATGAACTCAATGTGTTCAAGATACTGCTGGGAGTGAGCGGTGTGGGGCCAAAGGTTGCCATGTCTCTTCTGTCAACACTCACCGTGAACGAGCTCAGGCTTGCGGTCATATCTGAGGATGTAGAGGCCATATCAAAGGCTAATGGAATCGGGGCAAAGGGCGCTTCGAGGATCATTCTGGAGCTCAAGGATAAGCTGAGCATGGAGGATATGATAGATGCAGCATACAATGATTCGGTTGCTGTGCAGAACGCTGCAGGCGATGTGAGAACAAATGTCATATCGGCTCTCACAGCACTTGGATATTCAGGTGTTGAGGCGGGACGTGCTGTTTCGCGCGTAGATGGTTCAGCGGATATGGATGAGGAGCAGCTCCTTAAGGCGGCACTCAGATTTATGATATAGATTATTGATCAGATAGGTAGAAAAAAATGGGCAGAATTATTTCAACAGAAAGCTTGGACATAGAAGAACAGAAAAGTGAATATAATCTCAGACCTCAGTATCTGTCGGAGTATATTGGACAGAAAAAGGTCAAGGATAATCTGCACATATTCATAGAGGCGGCGAAGAAGAGAAATGAGCCACTGGATCATCTGCTTCTGTATGGACCGCCGGGACTTGGTAAGACGACGCTGTCGACCATTGTGGCAAATGAGATGGGGGTAAATATCAAGATTACCTCGGGACCTGCCATAGAAAAGCCCGGTGAGCTTGCCGCGATACTCAACAATCTGTCGGACAACGACATTTTGTTTATCGATGAGATACACAGACTCAGCACACAGGTTGAGGAGGTGCTCTATCCGGCTATGGAGGATTACGCAATAGATGTTGTGATAGGCAAGGGCGCAGGTGCAAGGTCGATCAGACTTGATCTGCCAAGATTTACACTGATAGGTGCAACGACGAGGGTCGGAATGTTGTCGGCTCCCCTAAGGGACAGATTTGGAATGGTGGACAAGCTGGAATTTTATACCCATGACGATCTGAGAGAGATAGTGATGAGGTCAGCGGAGGTTCTTGGAGTTGACATAGACGAGGAGGGTGCACTTGAGATCGCAAGAAGATCAAGAGGTACACCGAGACTTGCGAACAGACTTCTCAAGCGCTGCAGGGATTATGCTGAGGTGTGTCATGACGGCCAAATAGATCACGATGTTGCTAAGGCCGCTCTGGACAAGCTTCAGGTCGATTCCATGGGACTGGACGTGAACGATAGAAATATATTAATGACAATGATAGAGAAATTTGCAGGAGGGCCTGTCGGTCTGGATACACTGGCGGCTGCCGTCGGTGAGGATCCGGGCACGATAGAGGATGTGTATGAGCCGTATTTCATAATGAATGGATTCATAAACAGAACTCCCCGGGGAAGAGTTGTCACTGATCTATGTTACAGACATTTTGGACTGGATGCATTTATAAAGGATAAGTAAAGGAGAATGGGATATGGCACAGAAGAATGATATCAAGGTGGTAATCAACAATAAAGTATATACATTGAGCGGCCAGGAGAGCGAGGACTATCTCCAGAATGTGGCGACATATATCAATGGCAAGATAGCAGAATGTCAGTCATCTGAGGCGTACAGGAGATTTAACGCAGAGTATCAGAATGTTCTGCTTGCACTGAATATAGCCGATGACTACTTTAAGGCAAAGGATCAGGTCAATCAGATGCTCACCGAGGATGACGACAAGGATAAGCAGATATATGATCTGAGACATGAGGTTATCGAGGTGCAGATAAAGTATGAGTCTGCACAGAAGATGATAGAGGAATACAAAGAGAAGATAAGTGAACTTCAGAGACAGATCATAAAACTTGAAGCGGAGAAAAATGTTAAATAAGACTGAAATTTTGGCACCGGCGGGCAACACGGAGGCGGTGAAAGCTGCAGTCAATGCATATGCAGACGCGGTATATCTTGGAGGCAGTATGTTCAGTGCCCGGGCATTTGCCGGTAATTTTGATGAAAAAGAATTGCTTGATACCATAGACTATTGTCACAGATTCGGAGTGAAGGTCTATATGGCGATCAACACACTGCTTAAGAATGAAGAGATACAAAGGCTCCCATCATATGTGGAGCCTTATTACAGGCAGGGCGTGGATGGGATAATTGTACAGGATATGGGAGTTGTCTCCGTTCTGGGCAAGTCGTTTCCAGACCTTCCACTGCACGGAAGTACACAGCTCAGCGTGTCCAGTTCACAGGGCGCTGCGTTTCTGAAAAGCATAGGCATGACCAGATTTGTGCCATCGAGAGAATTGTCATTGTCAGAAATCACAGAGATCAAGAAAAATGTTGATATAGAGGTGGAGACATTTGTCCACGGAGCGATGTGTTACAGCTATTCCGGAAGGTGCCTGATGAGCAGCTTTGCCGGAGGAAGAAGCGGTAACAGGGGAAGGTGTGCCCAGCCGTGCAGAAAGCAGTATGCCTCAAATGATGTAAATGAGTATATGCTAAGCCTGAAGGATATGTGCATGTTGAAGAGTCTGAGCAGGCTCATAGATGCGGGAATTGATTCTTTCAAGATAGAGGGAAGAATGAAAAAGCCAGAGTATGTTGCTGCAACCGTGACTGCGTACCGTGAGGTCAGAGATGCTTATCTGGCGGGCGAATCAGTGGAGAAACTGGCAGAGGAGCAGGAGAAGAAGCTTCTCGACATATATAACAGGGGCGGATTCTACTCAGGTTATTATTACACATCCAATGGCAAAAAGATGCTTGCGAACAGCAGACCGAACCACACAGGAATTAAGGTTGGGCGTGTGAATGCAGTAGAAAAGCCATATGTGGATATAAAACTTGACGAGAATGTATCCGCAGGCGATGTCCTTGAGATAAGAGGCAGAAATGGTGATGTGGAGCTCACATGCAATGTGGCGGCAAAAGCGGGAAAGAATGTCAGACTTAAGGCGAAGTCATTCAGGAGCATTGCAAAGTTCAATGATGTATACCGTACAAGAAACGGTAAGCTTCTGGAGGATATACAGAATAATATAATAAATGCCGACAGGAAGATAGAGCTCGCTGCCCATGTCAGTGCGTATGCGGATCAGCCATTAGAGCTTAAGCTTTCAACTGTAGAAGGAAAGTGTTCTGTCTCAGTCGAGGGGCCTGTGTGTACACAGGCACTTAACAAGCCTGTCACAGAGTCACAGATAGTTGACAAGATCAAAAAGACAGGCGGTACAGATTATGTGCTCGGGGATATAACTGCTGATGTATCTGACAACCTGTTTGTACAGATAAGCGCAGTGAACAACCTGAGGCGGGAGGCGCTTGAACAGCTTGGACTGCAGATCTCACAGAGTTACAGGCGGGATGGCGGTGCAGTAAGAACTGGCCTGCCTGGCGCTGAAAGACCTCTTGAAAATGTGAAAAACAACACTGTTCACGGTGTTACAGTTGGAGTGTCGGACGCTGACCATGTAAATATTGTTAAGAATTATAAATGGGTCAGCAATGTGATAGTAGATTATAATGTCAGAAAATATGCAGATGAGTTGAAGCAGGCCGGATTCAGAGTGATCCTTGCTCTGCCTGAGATATTGCGGCAGAGGGAGCTTGACAGATATTCAGGCCTTTCCGGTGAACTTGGTTCATTTGACGGTGTGATGATCAGAAATTATGACGAGCTGGGAATTCTAAAGAAGTTGGACTATAAGGGACTCGTGATCGCAGATGCCAGTCTCTATGCGTATAATGACAATGCGTTTGATTTCTATAGAGAGAATATGGGTGATGTGTGCTTTATGTGCTCAAACGAGCTCACACTTGATGAGATACATGGTCTTTCATATGATACACTCATAAAGCTCTATGGTCATCAGAAGGTTATGATCACTGCAAACTGTATAGCAGGCAATTACATGAACGGCTGTGCCTCAAGGAAGATGTCCCGGAATGTCCTGACGGATGACAGGGGAAACAGATTCTATGTCAGAAATTACTGTGCGCACTGCTATAACATTATATATAATGGTGTTCCTACAAATATGATAGACAGACTGGCTGAAACCGGTATTTCAGATAAAGACTGTTATATTGAATTTACAATTGAGGATACTAATAAAGTAAAGGATATAATGGACAGTCTGGAGCTTGCCATGTCAGGGGAAAAAGCAGTATCCATGTCTGTAGATCAGTATACCAGAGGACATTATTACAAAGGAATCGATTAAGACTTTTTGATAAAGGTGGAAACATGATAACAATAGTAACGGAGATAGCGAAGTATTTGATCATATTTTTTATGGTTTTGTACACCGTAAAATGCTTTACGGTTTTAAAGCCTGTGCCTGCCGATAAGAAACGGCGGGCGCTTAATGTGCAGATATTTTATGTGTTCATGATACATTTTCTTTGCTATCTGACATTATATCTGCATTATGAGAAGAAGAGCATACTTATATTTTATCTGCTACAGATGATAGTATCCATAACATATATGGTTTCATATCATGCCATTTATAAGGGCTCATCGAGACTTATAACGAACAATATGTCATTCCTTCTTCTCATAGGTTATGTCATGCTGACAAGACTTGATTTTGACCTGGCGAAGAAGCAGTTTATATTTGCCACGATCATGTTGGTAGTGACGGCATTTGTACCGTTGTTCGTGGTAAAGTTCCCGCAGATAAAGAAATGGAATATATTCTATGCGGTGTTTGGTATAGGCTTCCTGTGCACGGTGTTCATCCCGCATGTGGGAGTTGATAAATATGGTTCAAACAACTGGATAAGCATAGGCGGAATATCGATGCAGCCTATGGAGATCGTCAAGATCATATTCGTATTCTTCCTTGCCAGCTCATTTGAAAAGGCAAAGAACTTTAAGGATACGATGAAAACGATCTGTGTAGCAGGACTTTTCATGCTGGTTCTGGTGGCTGAGACGGATCTCGGTGGTGCGGTGATCTTCTTCATGGTATTTGTCATGATGTTGTACCTTGCCACTGGTAAGCACAGCATACTTATAGGCGGAGGCCTCGGAGGTTCGGTTCTTGCTGTGGTTGGATATATGCTTTTGAAGAATCATTTCAGCCATGTCACCATGAGAATCGATGCATGGCTTAACCCGATCGAATATATAGATGGAAGTGGATATCAGGTTGCACAGAGTCTGTTTGCGATAGGCTCGGGCGGATTCGAGGGAACGGGTCTGTGCCAGGGACTTCCGACATCGATACCGGTCGTGTCCAGTGATTTTATATTTGCTGCGATATGTGAGGAGCTTGGAGTTATATTTGGACTCTGCCTGCTTCTTATGTATCTGAGCTGCTTCATATATTTCATCAATATATCGATGAAGATAAGAGATGCTTTTTATAAGAATGTAGCCTTTGGTTTTACAATATGCTTCATATTCCAGATATTCCTGAACGTTGGCGGTGTTGTGAAGTTCATACCATCTACGGGTGTGACGCTGCCGCTTGTGAGCTATGGAGTGAGTTCGGTTGTCAGCACACTCATTATATTTGGAATAATTCAGGGTATATGTGTATTAGAGAACAGTGGAGTTGATAAAAATGTCAGACAGGAAAGTATCAGCAGGAAAGAGTGGCCAGAGACCCCAGTCGCGGTCAGGGGTCAGTCAAACAGCGGTGAAAAACAACGCAAACAGAAAAAGCCAGTCCAGCGCAAAGCAAAGACAGGATACGACAGGAAAGAGACGAACTCAGATGAATTCTGGGGAGAATAGTGACATTCTGGACAAGAAGACAAATGACAAAAAGAATGTGCCTGTTCTGGTTATAACATATTTTGTTGTCATAATCTTTATCTGTATGTTTGCATATATTATCGTGTTTATGGTGAGGGATTCAAGAACATTCATCGCCAATTCATACAATGGGAGACAGTCTCTCTATGCGGAGAAGATAAAGAAGGGAAGCATCATATCCAGCGATGGAAATGTCCTTGCGGAGACATTGACGGATGATGATGGAAATGAGTACAGAAATTATCCATATTCCAATGTGTTCGCACATGTTGTCGGATATGACAGCAACGGACAGGCGGGACTTGAGATGAGCTCCGCGTACTATCTCCTGACATCAAACCAGAACATAATCACGCAGACATACAACAAGCTCAGGAATGAGAAGAGTCTGGGAAACAATGTCATAAGTACACTGAATACCACGCTGCAGAGCACGGCTTACGATGCACTGGGATATAATGACGGCGCTGTTGTGGTCATGGAACCGGATACTGGAAAGATCCTTGCCATGGTCTCAAAGCCTGATTTTGATCCGAACTATATAGACAGTGTGATAGAGGATTCACAGGATTCTGACAGCTCTTATCTGTTGAATCGTGCAACACAGGGGCTGTATCCACCTGGTTCAACCTTCAAGGTACTCACGGCTCTGGAGTATATTCATGAGAACAGCAATTATCAGAAATATTCGTATGAGTGCGAGGGCGAGGATATATTTGACGGAGTACAGATACACTGCTCAGATTATGCGGTTCATGGAACTGTGGATCTGGCGGACTCACTGGCGAAATCTTGTAACACTTCATTTGCCAATATAGGAATGAAGCTCAACAAGCAGTCGTACAAGGATCTGTGTGAGAAGTTCCTGTTTAACAAGGATCTTCCTTATGACGGATATTACAGAAAATCAGTATTCGAGTTAAATGCAACCTCAGATGATTCGGAGATACCGCAGACAGCCATAGGACAGGGCGACACACTTATAACACCTCTGCACAGTGCCATGATCATGAGCACCATAGCAAACGGAGGAGTCATGATGTCCCCATATCTCATCGACAGGATAGAGACATGCGATGGCAATCTTGTAAAGACATTCAAGCCGAACACCTACGGTAAGATCATATCTGCATCTGACGCAAGACTTCTGAAGGATCTGATGCTTGGCGTAACATCATATGGTACGGCATCGGATGCATTTGCAGATTGCTCATATACCATAGCCGGAAAGACAGGTACTGCGGAGTTCAACGACAACATGGATTCACATTCGTGGTTTGTTGGATTCTCAAATGTTGATGATCCGGATATAGTCGTATGTGTCATAGTTGAGAATGCAAGCTCAACTGGAGCTTCAGCAAAGTATATTGCCAGACAGCTCTTTGACGCATACTATAATTATGTGAAATAATTGCACAAAATGATGCGTATGCCATTAATACGTGATCATATTTACTTTAAAAATAATTTGACATATGATATACTGACTTCAAGTTTTAATTACACACCCGGAAGAAACAGGAGGAATTGCAGTGATAGAAGCAACAAGCTGTGGAGGGGTGGTAATCTTCAGAGGAAAAGTATTGTTGTTGTATAAGAACTACAAGAACAAATACGAAGGATGGGTTCTCCCCAAGGGAACTGTTGAAAAGGGCGAGGAGCACGATGAGACCGCCTTGCGAGAAGTGAAAGAGGAGACAGGTGTAAGCGCATCTATAATCAAATACGTGGGAAAGAGCAATTACACTTTTAACACGGCATTTGATGTGGTAAATAAGGATGTTCATTGGTATCTCATGATGTCTGACAGCTATTACAGCAAGCCACAGAGAGAAGAGTATTTCGTGGATTCCGGTTACTACAAATACCATGAAGCCTACCACCTTCTGAAATTTCCTAACGAGAAGCAGATACTTGAACAGGCATATTCAGAGTATGTTGATCTTAAGAAAAAGAATCTGTGGGGAAACAAGAAGTATTATTAATCAACAAAAGGACTTCTGTATGCAGGTACAGAAGCCTTTTTAGTTTTCTTTTGAGGGTAAGACATGAACAGAAAGAATGCAGACAGATCAAAACAAAAGAAAAAGAGAACAGCAAAGGATATAGTTCTGGACATACTGTTGGTCATTTTTTTACTTATAGCAGTTGGGAGCGGTGCGTATCTTGGAAGGTATTATTATATTGCGAAGAATGCGCAGAATAACTTCAATGATCTTAAAGGAATGCTCGATACCGATGGGGATGATACCGAAAAGGTTACGGTGGAGGTCTCGGATAAAAGTAAGGACAATGGCGAGAAGAAGATACTCAAGAAGTTCGAGAAGTTATACGAGAAGAACAGTGATATTGCAGGATGGCTCACGATCGATGGCACGACCATAGATTATCCGGTCATGTACACTCCCGATGACAACGATTATTATCTGCATCTGGACTTCGATAAGAACTGGAGTGATCCGGGTACACCGTTCATAGATATGAACTGCAGACCGTTTGATGACAGAACGGACAATGTTCTCATATACGGACATAACATGAAGTCGGGAATAATGTTCAGAGAGCTGCTTCAGTATGAGGACGAGAGCTTTTATAAGAAGCATAAGAATATCAAGTTTGACACGTTGTATGAGACCGGAACATACGAGGTCATCGGTGCATTCCGATCGGAGATATATCCTGACGATGACACGGAGCACTATCATTATTATGAGTTCTTTAACGCTGCGGATAAGGCGGAATTTGATGAATATATTGATTTTGTCAAGTCAAACACAGCATATGACAGCGGTGTTACGGCTGAGTACGGTGATGAACTCATCACACTTTCAACATGCGCTTCACACACTGAGGATGGCAGATTTGTCGTGGTTGCGCGAAGGATAACAGGGGATGATAAGTAGTTGACACTAAATGGGGCATGTGTTAATATAACAAATGTCGCAAGCGCCGGCTTGTCGGAATTGGCAGACGAGGCAGACTCAAAATCTGTTGGTGGCAACATCGTGCGGGTTCAAGTCCCGCAGCCGGCATTATATTGAGCCTGAAACCTGAGTAGAATCAAGGGTTTCAGGCTCTTTTGGTATACGTGGGAATAAGATCTTGAAATGAATGGGTGGTGATATATTATGATGAGTAGAAAGGTAAAACAGCAGGTGAATTCGGCTGTGAATGAGTTGGATATGAATCTGGCGAACAACTACAAGGATCTGGCGCATAAAGCCTTGAAGGAACTTGATGAGCTGGTTACGAAGCTTAATGAGGAGGGGCAGCTCAAGGAAAAGGACTACACCAAATTGAGGGATAAAGTGGATGATTACAAGAGACGTATGGCGGGATATCATCACTGACAGTATGTCATAATGACATAATATCGTCACTGAAAGATTATGACCGGGAGACTGCAGAACAACGGATGTATGTAGCTTCCCGGTTATATTTGTCTGTGTGTATCAGTATTGCTTCATTATCTCTCTGCGAAGCTTCTTGATTATTCTTTTTTCCAGCCTGGATATGTAGGACTGGGATATTCCCAGGAGATCAGCCACCTCCTTCTGAGTCTTTTCTACCCCACCTATGGTGTTTATTCCATACCGCAGTTCTATGATGGTGCGTTCCTTTTCACAGAGCTTTGATATGGCATTGTCGAGGAGATTGTAGTCTACCTCTGTCTCCAGATCACGGTAGACTACGTCCTCGTCCGTTCCCAGAATGTCGGACAGAAGCAGTTCGTTGCCGTCCCAGTCAACATTCAGCGGTTCATCGATGGACACCTCTGTTCTGAGCTTGCTGTTGCGACGGAGAAACATGAGTATCTCATTTTCAATACATCTTGATGCGTAGGTAGCAAGCTTTATGTTTTTGTCATTTTTGAAGGTGTTTATGGCCTTGATGAGACCGATCGTGCCTATGGATATCAGATCCTCAATTCCGACACCCGTGTTGTCAAATTTTTTAGCAATGTATACGACAAGTCGCAGATTTCGCTCTATCAGCATTTTCTTTGCGGAATCCGACTGGTTGTTTGTGAGTTCGTTTATGACCACGGCCTCCTCGTGGGGTTCCAGCGGGGCGGGAAGTACCTCGGTTCCTCCAATATAATATATATCTTTGCCGCTTTTCAGGGAGCGCAGTGAAATATTGCTGGCAACAGTAAATTTGAAGTCGTTACCCCTTATTGTGTTTAACATGTCTTTTGCCTCTTTTCATATAATATTTGCTTAAAAGAATACATTTGTCTGTGTGAAGTATATTAAATGTATTTGGGCTGATACCGATCAGTGGTCTGTGTTCCATGTATGAGCTGTCGATGAACATGTAGTCAATGTCCATGGCGAGCATAAGCTGATTTCCGGAGCATATCGTATTGTAGGGAATTATGTGTATTCCAGCCGGAATGTCATCACGGTAATCATATTCATATATGGAAGACGGTTTTTTGATGTAGTCATCGAGCAGTGGAGTCAGTTCCGGTGGAGCCAGTTCGATGGCTACGGCGTATGTAGTCACGGCGACGTTGCGTCCTGTGAGATTGCATCTTAGCGTGTTACCTGTGTCCAGGTAACCGATAGCATTGGTGATCCTTGAATGTCTGCCTAGTAATACATTTGTCAGAAAGTTCAAATAATTCACTTCTTTTCATGTAGTGCAATTGGAATTATATATGTGGGCCGGTAAGAAAATGGTCGTATTACAATAAATGAAGCATCGATATTTCGATTGAATTTTTAATATGTTGATGGAAATGTGGTTAAGTTTTTCAATATACGACTATATATTTGAAAAATGTGTATAAATCTGTGGATAATGTGGAAAAGTGCTAAAACATCCTAAAAAGTGTGAAATAAGCAAACAATTTGCGACATAGAACGATATTTTGTGCAATATAATGATAAAAAATGAGAAATGTATATGTATGGATGACAAAATAAGTCCTGAACTTAAACTTGCCATGGATGCGGATGGTTACATGCCGTACAGCAGTCTTTATCTTGGATATAACGCATCCGATGATTCGTGGATGCTGATAATCAGACATTCCGGTGACATAGATGATCTTGAGGGAGATATTCTGAATAGCTGCGTTTATCTGCTCGGGGGATATGCCATAGTGAACGTGTATTCCTACAATATAAAAAGGCTTCAGGAGGAGCCGAGGGTACTTTATATCGATAAAGCTCAATATTACAGTTATGGTGCGGGTGTCGCCTATGACAGATACATATCCTGCATAACGGAAAATTTCATGTCGAAGTATGGGCTCACAGGCGAAGGCGTATGTATCGGAATTATAGATAGCGGCGTGAATATCCTCAACCGGGAATTTGCAGATGACGCCGGCTCCAGGATAGTCATGTATTGGAACCAGAATACAGATTATGAAAGGACTTACCCAAACCGCTATGGCCTTGGACGGATATATGATCAAAGTGAGATCGGGCAAATGTATGAGGACAGGCGGCTGCCCGGTGTCATGGGAGAGCAGCACGGCACGGAGGTTGCATCTGTGGCCGCCGGGAGCAATATAGGAGTGGCGGGAAAAGCCCGGATCATTGTCGTTGAACAGTCGCTTGAACGCGCGCTGCCGGACACGATAGGTATAATGATGGGGATAGATCTACTTGTGAGATACAGCATGGAGACTGGAACTCCGGTAGTGATAAATCTTTCATATGGAAATAACTTTGGAGCCCATGATGGTACGTCGACACTTGAGCTGTTTGTTAATTCTGTGGCCCAGATGGCTAAGGTGTGTGTTGTCACGGGTTCAGGAAATGACGGTGGAAGACAACTGCATACCAGCGGTATGCTTGGAAATGTAAGCTATGCGAGTATTGACATTGCGGTGGCGGCCGGTGTGAAAAACTTTGGCCTGCAGATATGGAAAAACTATATCGACAGCTTCGATGTGCTCGTCTATTCGCCGTCCTACGACCTTGTGGCGTATCTCACGGAGGGACAGATAGTATCCGGGGCGTATTATGGGAGCACGGAGTTGCTTGGGATATTCCAGGGACCTTCACCTTACAATGTCAAGCAGCTCATATATGTATTTTTCCAGTCTGAGACCGGGGATATAGAGCAGGGGATATGGCATGTGAGGATTGCACCGAAGAGCATTGCAAATGGGATATTCAATGCGTATCTACCCGGTGACAGTTATGTGACGGGGCAGGTTGCATTTGAGAATCCTTCGGTGTATGGAACCCTCACGATCCCGGGTACGGCATCAAATATAATAACGGTGGCTGCCTATGATCAGGTAAATGCATCCATAACGGGATTTTCAGGCAGGGGTTTTACGTCGGATAATGCCATAAAACCGGATATTGCAGCTCCGGGTGTCGGAGTGACTGTCAGCTATGGTGAGTATGGATACGGAAATGCCGATGGCACATCGCTGGCGGCGGCATTTGTGTCTGGCTGTGCGGCACTTATCATGGAATGGGGGATAGTACTGGGGAACGATCCATATATGTACGGAGAGAGGGTTAAGGCTCAGCTTATAAGGGGAGCAAAGCCTCTCGGTTCACTGGGCAGTTACCCGAACAGATATACAGGCTGGGGGACCGTGTGTATGGAAAACAGCTTCAAAGGATTAATTGTATGAAAGATTTGCAAAAAGATGTGGTTTTATGTCAAGTAATTGTGTATAATTTGATTCATACGTGCTTTTTGCAAGTATAAAAGAAAAAAACGGGGTATTTCACACATGGTAGGATTTTATAATTATACAGTTATTTTGACATATATGAGCCTGGTGTCATCTATCACAGGCATGTTCTTTACATTTACCGGACACCTTAGCATAGGAATATTGTGTCTTGCACTTTCCGGTCTGTTTGATGCATTTGACGGAAAAGTCGCAAGGAGCAAGAAGGATAGGACTATGGATGAGAAGAGATTTGGTATCCAGATAGATTCTCTCTGTGACCTGGTGAGTTTTGGAGTTTTTCCTGTTGTATTGTGCTGGTATTCAGGAATGAACACGCCGTTTGGAATGGTTATTCTTGCACTGTACTGTCTGGCTGGAATGATAAGACTTGCATACTATAACGTGCTCGAGGAGAAGAAGAACAATGACGATGATGATGCAGAGGTCATAGAGCAGCCAGATGGAAGAAAGTATTTCCATGGAATGCCGATCACCGCAATATCGGTGGGGCTTCCTATAATATACGTTACGTCACCTTTGCTTGGGTCCTCTTTCCCAATTCTGCTTCATGGAATCATGATACTTGCAATGATACTTTTCATAACAGATTTCAGATTCCCTAAGCCAACCACAAAGGAACTTATGGTGATAATTGTCATTGTGGCAGTTGCCGTAGTTTGGCTTATGATAAGATACATGGTCAGACGTCATATCATAACTATTCCTTATTTTATATCCCTTCTATTATAAGTTATAAGTGTATAGGAGCTATGAAAAATAAAAGATATAGAAGTAATTTGGCTATACCGGATATACAGAAGCGATGAAGGATGATGTATAAGATATGATAAAGAACAAATATGCAATATACAAAAGATCAAAACATAATGAGTGTGTATCGACACAGGACAGAGTCCTGCGCCTGTTATATGGCAACAGAGCGGGACGTATGGTGCTGGGATGGCTGATCAGACCAGAGGTGTCAAAGCTTGTGGGAAGATTCATGGACACTGGATTATCCAGAATCATGATCAATCCATTCATTAAGAAAAATGATATTGATATATCTGTGTGTCAGAAGAATGAGTTTGACTCATATAACGATTTCTTCAAGAGAAAACTGGTGCCGGGAGCAAGGGCCATAGATATGACCGATGAAGGTTTTGTGAGTCCATGTGACAGCAGGCTTACGGTATATGATATAGAAGACACAGAACGACAGACTTTCAATATAAAGGATTCAGAGTACACGGTGGCATCCCTCCTCAGGGACAAAAAGCTTGCGAGACACTACAGAGGTGGAAAATTGTGGCTGTTCAGACTGTGTGTCGATGATTATCACAGATACATATATAACGTGTCTGGAAAGCAGTCTGATGTCAGACGTATAGAAGGCTTATATCACACAGTTAACCCTATAGCCAGTGAATATTACGACATTTACAAAGAAAATACCAGAGAGTATTGTCTTATAAGGACGCAGGATGCGGGAACCATCATTGATATGGAGGTTGGAGCACTTCTGGTTGGTCGTATAGTTAACAGGTATGTGGATTCCACGGATGTCAGAAGAGGAGAGGAAAAGGGCTATTTTGAGTTTGGTGGCTCAACAATCATTCTTCTCATCCAGAAGGACAAAGTCGCTCCTTTAGACAGAATAGTTGAGAATTCTAGAAAAGATATTGAGACCAGAGTCAGACAGGGCGAGCTGGTTGGATATGTACGTTAAGAGCAATATTATATATTCCATATAAAACAGGAACAGCGTATAGCTTGCTATGGAGCTATACGCTGTTCCTGTTTTTGTCTGTGTCAGAACTTATATTCTATATTATTCATTTGTAGAATTCACATGCCTCTTGATGGCCTCAAAAGTCTCCTGGCTTATAACGTGTTCGATCTTGCAGGCATCCTCGGCTGCGGTCTCTTTTGCAACGCCGAGACTTGTGAACCATGAAGACAGAAGCTGGTGCCTCTCATATATCATCTCTGCAATTTTTTTACCGGCTGTTGTGAGAGTTATGTATCCTGAATCGCTTACTTCTATATAACACATCTCCCTGAGATTCTTCATAGCAACGCTTACACTTGATTTCTTATAGCCAGTCTCGTTGGCAACATCAACGCTTCGGACGACCGGAAGCTTCTGGCTGAGAACGAGAATGGTTTCAAGATAATTCTCTACTGATTCATTCGTGGTCAACATTATTATATATCCCCCTTATATTTAACATTATAAATGTATCTGTATCAATGTAGCAATTATAAATAATATATCATAAATGAATTTTTTATTCAATTTGATAATTGAAATACGAATTTCGACAAATAGGAACTTTTTATCAATAAAAGAGCCGTGTTTTGTTCAATTAGTCCAAAATGATTAATATTATTGACATCTAATTAATGTTAGTATATACTAACCACGATATGAAAATCAGTGGTTTAAGTTGCTAGTTAAGGAGGTGCAATTATGCCATTAACATTTGCAAAACCGGGAGAAGCCAATGTGATCAAAAAGGTTGGCGGGAGAGAGAAAACACGATTGTTTCTTGAAAAGCTGGGCTTTGTTGAAGGTAGTGTTGTAACTGTCGTGGCAGAGAATGCAGGAAATCTTATAGTTAATATCAAAGATTCCCGTGTTGCCATTGATAAAGATATGGCCAGCAAGATACTTGTATAGGTACGATTACATGTATCTGACTGACGACAAAAGTATGTAAAAGGAGTAAGATCATGAGCACATTAAAAGATGTCAAGGTTGGCAGTACTGTCACTGTCAAGAAGATTGCAGGCGAGGGTCCTGTAAAGAGACGTATCATGGACATGGGCATCACAAAGGGTGTACAGGTTTATGTTCGTAAGGTTGCCCCTCTCGGTGATCCTGTAGAGGTTACTGTAAGAGGCTATGAGTTATCAATACGTAAAGCTGATGCTGAGATCATAGAGGTAGAGTAACAGCTTATTTTTTTGTTCATACGTTAGTATATGCTAACATATGATAGAAAAGGCTAATATGAAGTACGCAGACGCCGTGCGTAAGCCCCTTTAAATGCGTCTGCACAATACAATAGGAAAGAGGGTAAACAATGTCAGTAAAGATTGCACTTGCAGGAAATCCTAACTGCGGTAAAACAACATTATTCAATGCTTTAACTGGCGCTAACCAGTACGTAGGTAACTGGCCAGGTGTTACAGTTGAGAAGAAAGAGGGTAAGCTTAAGGGTAACAAGGATGTTATCATAACTGACCTTCCTGGTATCTATTCACTTTCTCCATACACTCTTGAGGAAGTTGTTGCCAGAAATTATCTTATTCAAGAATATCCTGATGCCATCATCAACATTATTGATGGTACTAACATAGAGAGAAACCTTTATCTCTCAACACAGCTTATTGAGCTCGGAATCCCTGTTGTCATGGCTGTTAACATGATGGATCTTGTAAAGAAGAACGGCGACTCCATCAACATCAAGAACCTGAAGGAAGCTCTTGGATGTGAGGTCGTTGAGATCTCAGCTCTTAAGGGTACCGGTATTGACGAGGTTAAAGAGAAGGCTATCGCAGCAGCAAAGTCCAAGACAGCAAATGCAAGAGTTCACAACTTTGATGAGGCTGTTGAGGCTGCAATCGAGAGCGTAAGCACTAAGCTTGACATGGAGGAGAACAGAAAGAGATTCTTCGCGATCAAGCTCATCGAGAAGGATAGCAAGATCATAGAGCAGATGAAGAATGCTCCAGATTGCTCAGCAGAGATCAAGAAGCTTGAGGATGACTTCAATGATGACACAGAGAGTATTATCACAAGTGAGAGATATTCATACATTTCATCAATCATTGACAAGTGTGTAAAGAAGGCTGCAAATGGACAGAAGCTTACAATATCAGATAAGATAGACCGTGTTGTAACAAACCGTATCCTTGCACTTCCTATATTCGTTCTCATCATGTGGCTCGTATATTATATAGCAATGTCAACAGTAGGTGCATGGTGCACAGACTGGACAAATGATAACCTGTTCGGTGATGGTTTCCATCTCTTCGGCATCGGAAGCTCAGCTTATGAAGATGCATCAGGTGACTATGATGCAGCAACAACAGCACTCGATGCATACGGCGTACTCGTAACAGATGACGAGGATGCTGTTGATGTAGATGCCACAAAGGCAGCTATCGAGGCAAACACAAACACAGAGGCAAGCGTTAAGTATGAGATGGAAGATGAGGAGACACTCGATACATACGATATCGATGTATACTACTCAGAGGTTCCAGCAAATGCTGACGAAGAGACAACAAACGCAATGTCATATCTTGATGCAGTTGATTACTTCAACGAGACACAGATGGCAGAGATTGATCCTGCTGATTATGGCGTATTTGTTCCTTCAATCCCAGATCTCATCTCTGCAGGACTTGACAAGATTGGATGTGCAGACTGGTTACATGGACTTATCATCGATGGTATTGTAGCCGGTGTTGGTGCTGTACTTGGTTTCGTACCTCAGATGCTCGTACTGTTCATCTTACTTGCAATCCTTGAGTACTGTGGATATATGGCACGTATCGCCTTCATCATGGACCGTATCTTCAGAAAGTTCGGTCTCTCAGGAAAGTCATTCATACCTATCCTTGTAGGTACAGGTTGTGGTGTGCCAGGTATCATGGCTTCACGTACAATTGAGAATGAGAAAGACCGTCGTATGACAGTCATGACAACAACATTTATACCATGTGGTGCTAAGGTTCCATTTATCGCCATGATCGCCGGTGCTATATTCGGTGGTTCATCAATAGTTGCAACAAGTGCTTACTTTATTGGTATTGCAGCAATTATATGTTCTGGTATAATACTTAAAAAGACAAAGATGTTCGCCGGAGATCCATCACCATTCGTTATGGAGCTTCCACCTTATCATATCCCAACAGTAGGTTCTGTACTCAGAAGCATGTGGGAGCGTGGCTGGTCATTCATCAAGAAGGCTGGTACGATAATCACACTTTCAACAATCGCTGTATGGTTCACAACATACTTCGGATTTGTTGATGGTTCATTCCAGATGCTTGATGAGAGCCAGATCGATTACAGTATTCTTGCAAAGATCGGTAATGCGATAGCATGGATCTTCGTTCCACAGGGCTGGGGCAACTGGCAGGCAACTGTAGCATCTATCACAGGTCTTGTTGCCAAGGAGAACATCGTTGGTACAATGGGTATCCTCTACGGTGGTGGAGACGGTACAGTTTACCAGGCACTTGCAGGTGCATTCACAACAGCAAGCGGATTCTCATTCCTTGTATTCAACCTTCTCTGCGCACCATGTTTCGCAGCTATGGGTGCTATCAAGAGAGAGATGAATAGTGCTAAGTGGTTCTGGTTTGCAATCGGATATCAGTGTGGATTTGCTTACCTTGTAGCACTTGTTGTATACAGAATCGCAGGTCTCTTCACAGGAGCTTGTACATTCGGTGTATGGTCAGTAGTAGCAATTGCACTTGTTGTTCTGTTCTTCTTCATGCTGTTCCGTCCGGATCCAAACAAGAAGGTAAAGACAAGCAAGGAGTTCCTCAACGCTTAACTTTTCATAAGGAGGGACCCACGTAAGTGGGAGGAATCCTTATGAAGCACGCAGACGCCGCGCGTAAGCGCATTTAAATGCGTCTGCTCCATATAATATAAAAGGAGTGGTGACTTATGTCAGAGTATCTTGGTACAATCATTGTGGCGGCCATAATCGTTCTGATGGTGTTCTTCATTGTCAGAGGTATGGTAAAGGATAGAAAAAAGGGCAAACACATATGTGGTGGCGACTGTTCGAACTGTCATGGCGGATGTAGTCACAAGCTCTAATTAAATAACAGTTGTAGTAATATATATGGGGTGCGTTGTAAGTTATGACAACGCACCTTTTTATGTAAGATAACACTTGAAATAACAAAAGATTTACTATATTATAAAAATATGTTGGTACACGACTGGCGGAGACAGCCGATGGCTGGTAGGAATTACCTACAGGGAGTGTACTGTTAAGACAAGCCGACCGCCTGGGCAAGCAAATATATCAAGACATGTATTTGTGTGCGCAGGTGGTTGGCTTTCTTTTTTAGGATGCTTTGCAGCATAACATCAGCTCACAGGTACGAGAAAACACATGGAGGTACAACAGAAAATGGAAATGTTATCACTTGAGAAGGAACTTAGCGAAAATGCATATCCAGGACGCGGAATCGTTATCGGTGTGTCCGAGGATGGTAAGAAGGCAGTGACAGCTTATTTCATCATGGGAAGAAGCTCAAACAGCCGTAACAGAGTATTTGTGACAGAGGGCGAAGGAATCAGAACAGAGGCGTTTGATCCATCAAAGCTTGAGGATCCAAGCCTTATCATCTATGCACCTGTAAGAGTTCTTGGCAACAAGACTATAGTTACAAATGGCGATCAGACAGACACTATATATGACGGACTTGACGATGAGCTCACATTTGAGCAGTCACTCAGAAGCAGACAGTTTGAGCCTGACGGCCCTAACTACACACCTAGAATCTCAGGTGTCATGCACATAAAGAATGGTGTGTTCGACTATTCAATGTCCATACTTAAGAGCAACAACGGCAACCCTGCTGCAAATAACAGATACACATTCTCATACGAGAACCCTGTAGCCGGTGAGGGACATTTCATTCACACATATATGCATGATGGCAATCCGCTCCCAAGCTTCGAGGGTGAGCCAAAGTGGGTTAAGATATCCGGTGATATCGATGAGTTCACAGACAAGGTATGGAACAGCCTCAATGAGGACAACAAGGTGTCACTGTTCGTCAGATATATTGACATCGCAACAGGTGAGTATGAGACAAAGATCGTGAACAAGAATAAGTAATTAAAGAATAAAGGAGATATTTGATCATGAACGAGATTCAGTTAAAGTACGGTTGTAATCCAAATCAGAAGCCATCAAGAATATATATGGAGGATGGCAGTGATCTTCCTGTTAAGGTTTTAAACGGCAAGCCTGGATACATCAACTTCCTTGATGCATTTAACGGATGGCAGCTCGTAAAGGAACTCAAGGCGGCAACAGGACTTCCAGCAGCAACATCATTCAAGCATGTTTCACCAGCAGGCGCTGCAGTTGGACTTCCACTTACAGATACACTTGCAAAGATCTACTGGGTAGATGATCTCGGAGAGCTCTCACCACTTGCATGCGCATATGCAAGAGCAAGAGGTGCTGACAGAATGTCATCATTCGGCGATTTCATCGCACTTTCAGATGTATGTGACGCAGACACAGCACGCCTTATCAAGAGAGAGGTATCAGATGGTGTTATCGCTCCTGGATACACAGATGAGGCTATGGAACTTCTTCTTGCAAAGAAGAAGGGAAATTACAACATCATCCAGATAGATGAGAACTATGTTCCTGCTGAGATCGAGAGAAAGCAGGTGTACGGTGTTACATTTGAGCAGGGAAGAAATGAGCTCAAGATCGACAAGGATCTTCTGTCAAACTTTGTTACAAAGAACAAGGATCTTCCAGAGCAGGCTGAGATCGATATGAAGATCGCGCTCATCACACTCAAGTATACACAGTCCAACTCAGTATGCTATGTAAAGGGCGGACAGGCTATAGGTATCGGAGCCGGACAGCAGTCAAGAATCCACTGTACAAGACTTGCAGGACAGAAGGCAGACAACTGGTTCCTTCGTCAGTCACCACAGGTTATGGGACTTCAGTTTGTTGACGGACTTGGAAGAGCCGACAGAGACAATGCCATCGACGTATACATGGGTGATGAGTATGAGGACGTTCTTAAGGAAGGCGAGTGGCAGAAGAGATTCAAGGTTAAGCCTGAGGTGTTCACAGCAGAGCAGAAGAAGGCATGGCTTGCGCAGAACACAGATGTTGTCCTTGGATCAGATGCATTCTTCCCATTCTCAGACAATATAGAGAGAGCTCACAAGAGCGGTGTCAAGTATATTGCACAGCCTGGCGGATCAGTTCGTGACGATCTTGTTATCGAGTGTGCTGACAAGTACGATATGGTCATGGTATTTACAGGAATCAGATTATTCCATCACTAATCTGCCAGACCTGTCGGCGTCAGATATTGTATTTATAGAAGAATTGAGAGCGGTTTTGCTGATGAAAATCAGCAAAGCCGCTTTTTTACTTTATATATTTGTTGGATTGTGCTAATATAAAATGATGTATAAACTGCGGTAGCTATGCCGTGTAATAAAAATACTGTGATTCAAAGGAGATAACATATGTCTAGACGTAAACGCAGCATATTTAAAGAGAGAAGAAAGATCAACTATAAACTAATTTTTGCATTGGTGATACTTGCGTGTGTGGCTGTATTGCTGATCTCATACGCTATATCGGCAATAGTGTCACAGAAGGATGAACTTTACGATCAGGGCGTAAAATATTACAAGTCAGGTTCGTATCAGGAGGCAATAGATTCATTTGACAATGCCTTGGCAGAGAATCAGTTGTTCTCAAAGAAAAAGGATCAGAATATAAAGCTGTATCTGGCTGATGCGTATCTCAAGAGCGCGCAGTACACAGAGGCCGCAAATACATACAACGAATTGATACAGGATTCATTTACCGGATCAAATGTAAAAGATCTGAAGGAACTGGCAACTGCACTCAGTGATTTCTCACAGGGAAATTATGGCGGTGCTCTCGATGTGCTTCTGAAGCAGGCGGAGACATATCCGGAGCTTTATATGTACATAGGAACATGCTACGCAGTTACTGATGAGTCCGATAAGATGTTTGAGAGCTATGAAAAATATGTCCAGACATTTGGATTCAACTCGTATGTATATGCCATGTACGGTTCATATTATCTGAATAACGGTGATATGGAGTCTGCGATCGCATATATTACAAATGGACTTGACAGTGGAGACAAGATATATAGAAAAGAGCTCCTGATGCTTGAGATAACATATTATGAGAAGAACGAGGATTACGATAAGGCTTATGAGATAGCGGGACAGCTTGTGTCTGAGTATCCGGATTATGAGAAAGGACAGAAGGAGTATACATTCCTGAGCACAAGAGTGTCACAGTAGTATTTGTATTGGGAGGAGTTATTTTATATGGAGATTCAGCTTTGGAAGGAGATACTGTCTCCTTACGAGCAGGCGGTTGATGAGCTTCTCGTGAAGTTCAACCACATAATAATGCAGTACAAGAGTATGGGAAAGTACTCACCTATAGAGAGTGTGACCGGAAGGGTGAAAACGGTCTCCAGTATTATCGATAAGCTTCAGAAGAAGAATATTCCTATGGACCGGATCGTTGAGGAGATGGATGACATAGCCGGAATCAGGATCATGTGCCAGTTCACCGAGGATATCAGCAAGGTGGTTGAGATTATACGTGGCAGACAGGACATGAGGATACGTGAGGAGAAGGATTATATAGCAAATGCCAAGGCCAGCGGCTATCAGAGCTATCACATCATACTTGATTACGATGTATATACGGTAAATGGATGCACCACCATACAGGCGGAGATCCAGATAAGGACAATGGCGATGAACTTCTGGGCAACCATAGAACATTCATTGCAGTACAAGTACAGGAAGGGAATTCCAGAGGACATAAGGGCGAAGCTCAAGAACGCTGCGGATGCCACCGTTGCACTTGACAGGGAGATGTCATATGTCCGCGGAGAGATCATGGATGCACAGAATTCGTTCAATATCAAGGCGAATATAGTTTCGGAGATCATTGTTAATATCCAGAATCTGTACAAGGTGGGAAATCCAAGAGAGATCCAGAAGATTCAGGATGAGTTTTATTCTATATATAAGAAGGATGATATGGAGCTGCTTGAGAATTTTGCAAAGCAGCTTGACATAATAGCTGAGGGTTACAAGGCCCAGAGCGTAAGATAAAGGAGTTTGTTATGGCTTTACCAAAGGCGTTTGACGAGAGGATCAGAATACAGCTTGGCGATGAATACGAGGATTATATAAAGTGTTTTGACAGTGATATGTATCATGGAATCAGGGTGAATACATCCAAGATATCCGTGGAGGACTTTCTGAAGATAAGTCCTTTCGAGCTGGAGCCTGTGCCGTGGACTAAGAATGGTTTTTACTATGATCACAGGAAGTATACGCCGTCCAAGCATCCATACTATTATGCGGGGCTCTATTATATACAGGAGCCAAGTGCGATGACACCTGCCAGCGTTCTGGATATAGAGGATGGAGATGTGGTACTAGATATATGCGCGGCACCGGGAGGCAAATCCACCGAGCTTGCGGCGAAGCTTAATGGCACGGGAATACTTATATCCAATGATATAAGCAACTCGAGAGCCAAGGCGCTTCTGAAGAACCTGGAACTTTTCGGAATAGGAAACATGTGTGTGGTAAGTGAACCTCCAAATAATCTGTCAAAGGCATTTGAGGGTACATTCGATAAGATACTTATAGATGCACCGTGTTCCGGAGAGGGCATGTTCAGAAAATCCTCATCGATGATGACTGCATGGGAGAACAACGGAACTGAACTTTTTGCCGGACTGCAGAGAGGAATATTAAATGAAGCGTGCAAGATGCTGAAACCGGGCGGAAAGCTGCTTTATTCCACATGTACATTTTCCCCCGAGGAGGATGAGAGGTCGGTGGAGTATCTGCTGTCGATAGATGACAGTATGCATCTTGTGGATTTTCCTAAATATGAGAAATTTGATGACGGCAATCCGGCCTGGGGAGAGACCGGCAATCCTGAGCTTGTGAAATGTTCAAGACTGTGGCCTCATCACCTGAAGGGCGAAGGTCATTTCATAGCTCTGTTTGAAAAGGATCAGGATGACTCATATAGAGGAAACTCAACATACTCGTTCAAGTCGTACAGGCCGGATGAGGATTTCATCGCATTTATAAAGCATGTATCTGAGTCTGCGGGTATAAAGACAGACAGGATAGAGGAAAATAAGGGAAGACTTTATTATATATCAGAGGGAATGCCTGATGTTAAGGGACTCAGGCTTTTGAGGCATGGACTGTTCCTCGGTGAGGTCAAGAAGAACAGATTTGAACCGAGTCAGTCACTTGCGATGTATCTCAAGTCAGATCAGTTTGACAATGTTGTGAGTTTTTCGGCGGATGACATAAGGGTCATAAAGTATTTAAAGGGAGAGACCGTCGAGCTGGAAGATGATCAGGATATAGAGAATGGGTATGTGCTTGTCTGCGTGGATGGATATCCGCTCGGGTGGGCCAAGAACAACAGAGGAGTATTAAAAAACAAATATTTATCGGGATGGAGGATGATGTCATGAGAAAGGTAGCTATAATCACAGGAGCATCTTCAGGGATTGGAAGAGAATTTGCAATTCAGATAGCACAGAAATACAGAACTGTCGACGAGATATGGCTTATCGCCAGAAGAAAGGACAGGCTTGCAGAGGTAAAGGCTGAGATAAATGCGGTCAGCGGAAAGCTTGTCAGGATACTTGCGCTTGACCTAACCGATGAGACTGATATCAAGTTCTACAGAAATCTTCTTGAGAGACAGGCTCCATCAATAAGAGTACTTGTAAATGCAGCTGGATACGGAATAGCAGGCCATTTTGAGAATATGACAGTGGACGACGTGACTGGAATGTTGAATCTCAACTGCAGGGCGCTGGCTGCCATAACACATATATCTCTGCCATATATGTCAGGCCCTTCAAATATAATCAATCTTGCTTCATCTGCAGCTTTTCTGCCTCAGCCATCATTTGCTATATATGCGGCATCCAAATCAATGGTGCTGAGCTTTTCAAGAGCACTTAACAGAGAGCTTGAGGAAAAGGGGATAACTGTTACGGCTGTCTGCCCGGGACCTGTCAAGACAGAGTTCTTCGATGTTGCGCAGAAGTACACAAAGTCCAAGCCGTATAAGATGATTCTAAGAGCAGATCCTGTGAAGGTTGTAAAAAAGGCACTGTTTGACGCGTATTATATGAGCGATATATCGGTGTATTCGCCGCTTATGAAGGCGTTCAGACTTGTGAGCAAGTACCTGCCTCACAGTTTGCTGATCAGATTTATGAAGTAGATATATGGGCTGCAGGCGGACATAGCTCTACAGCCAGACCAGAGATAAATGGAGGATGATATGGAAAAAGGACAACACGGATACATGAACAGGCATAAGAGAAATGTTCTTATAAGTATCATTGTACTTGGATTGTTTGTTATAGCCGGAGTATTCTTTACTGTGGCTATGTTTGACACAAGAAAGACTGTATTTATAGTCATACCGATACTCGTCGCCCTGCCGCTTGCAAAACAGCTTGTGGCATACATAATGTGTGCAGGGTTCAAGGAACTCACGAAGGATGAGTACGCTAAACTTGAGAAGTTATCATACTTTGGAGATCTGTCACTTGTATATGATGTGTCGATAAGCAGGTACGAGGGAATAGTGTATTTCCCTGCTGCGGTCATAAGAGATGGCAGAATGCTGTTTTACTACAATGGTGGATATGGCAAAAAGATACCTGATGAGGCAGCGCTCAAGAAGATCATTACAGAGGCTCTGGCAGACCAGAAAAAATATGTTGTGATCATAGCCACAGACATTGATGGTTTTGTGGCAAAGGCCGAGAAGATCAAAGCACCTTCAGATGAATTTGTCGGTGCCGATGAGAAGATCAGAAACAGATTATATGAGCTGGGAATATAGACAAAAATGAGAGAGATAGTTATTTCAAAGAACGAAGCCGGCCAGAGGCTTAACAAGCTGGTCATGAAGTACCTTAACAAGGCTCCTTCAAGCTTCGTCTACAGGATGATAAGAAAGAAAAACATAAAACTTAATAATGGCAAGGCGGTTGGAAATGAGATCGTGTATGTTGGGGATGTGATACAGCTCTATCTGTCGGATGAGACCATAGAATCATTCAGGGATGACAGCGTGAGAGCCGGTGCTTTCACAGGTGGAAACAGGTTTAAACCGGAGATCATATATCACGACCACAACATACTTATAGTCAATAAACCGGCGGGTGTGTTGTCACAGAAGGCATCGAAGGACGATTACTCGATCAATGAGAGTGTCATCGATTATCTGCTTGACAATGAGTATATAACTGAGACTCAGCTCAGAACCTTCAAGCCTTCTGTATGCAACAGGCTGGACAGGAATACCTCCGGCCTTGTTCTGTGTGGAGTGTCACTTATGGGAAGTCAGGAGCTTTCGAGGATCATAAGGGAGAGACGCATAGACAAATATTACTACACCATAGTCAAGGGAAATATGACAGAGACGCAGGATATTACGGCATATCTCGTGAAGGATGATAAGAAGAACACTGTGACAATACGTGACAGCGTGGAGGAGATACGCAGGGCTGCCGGGGACTTGGGCTATGATAAGATCCATACCATATTCCAGCCGGTCAGAACAAATGGAAAATATACAGAGCTTAAGGTAAAGCTCATAACGGGTAAGACTCACCAGATAAGGGCACAGCTCCAGCACATGGGGTATCCGGTGATCGGTGACCAGAAGTATGGTGACAGGGAGACAAACATACATTTCAGACAGACATACAAGCTTAGAAACCAGATTCTGCACTGCGGCGAGGTGGAGTTTACCGATGTTGTCGGTGGACTGGATTATCTGACGGGCAAGAGCTTCTCAGCATTCAAGCCTGATATGTATAAAAGAATAGAAAAGGATTTGTTTGAATAGATGGCTACATGGAATTCGCGAGGGCTTCGTGGCTCCACACTGGAGGATATGATAAACAACACAAATGAATATTACAGACAGAAGAACCTCGCGCTGGTCCAGAAGATCCCGACACCTATCACGCCGATAAAGATTGACAAGGACAGCAGCCAGATCACCCTGGCGTATTTCGAGAAGGATTCAACCGTCGACTATATAGGTGTTGTCCAGGGAGTTCCGGTATGTTTCGATGCAAAGGAATGTGCCACTGATACATTTACAATGCGTAACATTCATGAGCATCAGATAAGGTTCATGGAGGATTTCGAGAGACAGAACGGTGTAAGCTTTCTTATCATAATGTTCTCCGGACGAAATGAACTGTATTATATGAGATTCGAGGAGCTTAAGGGGTATCTTGAGAGAGTCCAGAATGGGCATGCCAACAACTTCAAGTACAATGAACTTGATCCCAATTTCTTTATAAGAGCCAAGGGTGGTGCATTGGTACATTATCTTGAACCTCTAAGCAGGGATCTTGATGATAGAGGTTGACAAATACAATCCGCTTTAATATAATGTGCACGTTGACATGCTACCAAAGTAGCAAATTACCACTTTAATGCGATAAAGCAAAAAAGAACGTGAAGCATGGCAAAGTTTAATTGACAAGGAGATATGATTATGCAGGACAAACTGTTACAGACCCCGGATGGAGTGAGAGACACCTACGATGTAGAATGTAAGAAGAAGAGAAAGGTTATGCATGAACTCCATCATATTCTGGAGTTATACAGCTATCACGATATAGAGACACCTACATTTGAGTTTTTTGATATATTTAACAGGGATAAGGGTTCAGCACCTTCCAATGAGATGTACAAGTTCTTTGACAGGGACAACAATACTTTGGTGCTCAGGCCGGATATAACACCTTCAATAGCGAGATGTGTTGCAAAATATTATGCAGATGAGGAGCTTCCTGTCAGACTCTGCTATACAGGCAATACCTATACAAACACACTCAAGCTTCAGGGAAAACTCAAGGAGGTCACACAGATTGGTGCCGAGCTTGTAAATGATGATTCATCCGCTGCTGACGCTGAGATAATCGCAACTGTGATAGACTGCTTCAACGAGATCGGGATCAGTGATTTCCAGATAGAGATAGGCCAGATAGACTACTTCAAGGGTCTGGTTGCTGAATCTGGTATCAGTGAGGACGAGGAGGATCAGATAAAAGAGTACATCCATATCAAGAACTTTTTCGGACTTGAGGAGTATGTGGATGCACTTGATATAAGTGACTCTCTTAAGAAAGCATTTGTTGCATTTGATTCTCTGTTCGGCGGAATATCCATGCTTGACAAGGCTGAGGGATATGTGTCAAATGAGACATCACTTGAGGCTGTGAAGAGGCTCAGAAGAGTATATGCAGCCCTTGAGTGCTACGGATATCAGGATCACATAAGCTTTGATCTCGGTATGCTTGACGGATACAACTATTATACAGGAATCATATTCCGCGGATATACTTATGGAACCGGTGATGCTGTTGTCAAGGGCGGCCGTTACAATAATCTTCTCAAGCAGTTTGGAAAGGATGCACCGTCTATCGGTTTTGCCTTCACTGTTGAGGAGCTCATAATGGCCATGAACAGACAGAATATAGACATAGATGTGGATTATTCAAACACGATCATCCTCTATGATATAGAGAATCAGGGCAAGGCTATCAAGGCCGGTATGAAGCTCAGAAGTGAGGGACGCAAGATAGAGCTCATAAGAAAGTCACAGAAGAAATCGGTTGATGACTATATCGAGTATGCGGGTAGAGAGCATTTCTCAGGCCTTATATATTTTGAACAGTCAGGCGATGCGGTGGCATACGATCTGATAAGCCGATCACACTCCAAGTGGGATGGCAATTTATAGAAGAAACTTTTACGGCTTGATTGAGAATAGATTGAATTAGATGAAAGGTTATGGAGAGATGAGATATTTAACATTTGCCCTTGCTAAGGGGCGACTTGCAAAAAAGACACTTGCGCTGCTTGAACAGATAGGTATAACATGTGAGGAGATGAAGGATCCCGACACAAGAAAGCTTATATTTGTGAACGAGGAGCTTAAGATGAAGTTCTTCCTGTCAAAGGCCACAGATGTTCCTACTTATGTAGAATATGGTGCGGCCGATATAGGCGTTGTAGGTAAGGACACAATACTTGAGGAGGGAAGAAACCTGTATGAGGTCATGGATCTCGGTTTCGGAAAGTGCCGCATGTGTGTATGCGGACCGGCATCTGCCAGAGAGCTTCTCAAGAAGAATGAGATCATAAGAGTTGCAAGTAAGTATCCGGTGATCGCAAAGGATTACTTCAACAACCGTAAGCACCAGACAGTTGAGATAATCAAGCTCAATGGTTCAGTGGAGCTCGCTCCTATAGTTGGACTTTCAGAGGTGATCGTAGATATAGTTGAGACAGGAAGCACACTCAGGGAGAACGGACTTGAGGTGCTTGAGGAAATTTGTCCACTCTCAGCCCGCATGGTTGTGAACCAGGTAAGTCTCAAGATGGAGAATGAGAGGATACACAAGCTGTTGGAAGATCTCAACAGACTTATAAAGGAAGAGAACAAGTAGCATATATAGATGATATAATGAGCGCAAGTGAGCCAACATGCTTGCATGATTGGCGAGCGGCGAATTGGATCATGATAGTTGCGAAAGCAACGGAAAGCACCGTAGGTGCGAATCATGATATAATGAAGCACGCTGAGGCATGCGCAGGTCATCGCGCTCACGCACGACGACCTATGATATAACAAATTGATAATCACACGGAGGCATAACAGGGATGAGAATCGTAAAGCTTAACGCAGAGACAAAGAAGGATCTTCTGAAGAATCTTCTGAAGAGAAGTCCAAGTAATTTCGGTAACTATGCAGAGACTGTACAGGGAATAGTTGACGATGTGAGAGATAACGGTGATGCCGCACTCTTCTCATACACAAAGAAGTTCGACAAGGCAGATATAACAGCAGAAAATGTCAAGGTTACACAGGAAGAGATAGACTACGCATATACACAGGTCAGCCCTGAGCTCCTTGACGTTATCAGAAAAGCCAAGAAGAACATTTGGGAGTACCATGAGAAGCAGAAGCAGTATAGCTGGTTTGACTCCAAGCCAAATGGAACTCTTCTCGGACAGAAGGTTACAGCACTTGCATCTGTAGGTGTCTATGTTCCGGGTGGAAAGGCTGTTTACCCTTCATCAGTTCTGATGAATGTTATGCCGGCAAAGGTTGCAGGCGTTGAGAAGATAGTCATGACAACTCCATGTAATGCTGAGGGTGAGGTGTACGCCACAACACTCGTTGCAGCAAAGGAAGCAGGAGTGGATGAGATATACAAGGCAGGCGGTGCGCAGGCCATAGCTGCCCTTGCATACGGAACAGAGTCAGTACCTAAGGTTGACAAGATAGTTGGCCCTGGAAACATATTTGTCGCTCTTGCAAAGCGTGCCGTATACGGACATGTCAGCATAGATTCCATAGCCGGCCCATCAGAGGTAATGGTACTTGCCGATGAGACTGCCAATTCTAGATACGTGGCTGCAGATCTGCTGTCACAGGCAGAGCATGACGAGATGGCATCAGCCATACTTGTGACCACATCAGAGGAGCTTGCCGAGAAGGTATCAGTTCAGGTTGACAAGTTCATCGATGAGCTTTCAAGAAAAGAGATAATGAGAAAGTCTATAGACAATTACGGATATATTCTTCTTGCAGACAACATGAGCGATGCCATAGATGCTGTCAACGACATTGCATCAGAGCATCTCGAGATCGTCACAGCCAATCCATTTGACGTGATGACAAGAGTGAAGAATGCTGGAGCTATATTTATCGGAGAATACTCATCAGAGCCTCTTGGAGATTACTTTGCAGGCCCTAACCATGTACTTCCAACAAACGGTACAGCAAAGTTCTTCTCACCGCTTTCAGTAGACGATTTCATCAAGAAATCCAGCATAATCTACTATTCAAGAGAGGCACTTGAGGCAGTTCACACTGACATTGAAACATTTGCCAAGGCTGAGCAGCTCACAGCACATGCCAATTCAATAGCAGTAAGATTTGAAAAATAAGACATAATGATATAGAATATGGGAAGGAGACAGGGATATGGCAGAGAAAGCAGCTAGAATCGCCAAATGTACAAGAACGACAAACGAGACAGACATAACCCTCGAGTTTAATATAGATGGAAAAGGACAGTCAAAGATCGACACAGGAATCGGTTTCTTTGACCACATGCTCACAAGTTTTGCGAAGCATGGTTTCTTTGATCTCAACGTTACAGTCAAGGGAGATCTGTATGTGGATTGTCACCACACCATTGAGGATGTGGGAATTGTGCTGGGCAAGGCCATCAAGGAGGCTCTTGGAGACAAGAAGGCCATCAAGAGATTTGGCAATTTCTTCCTGCCGATGGACGAGACTCTCGTAATGTGTGCCATAGATCTGTCGGGAAGACCATATCTTGTCTATGATCTGAACCTCCGCACAGAGAGGGTTGGATACTTCGACACACAGATGGTCAAGGAATTCTTCTATGCAGTATCATACGCTGCTGAGATGAATCTCAATATTAAGCAGTTCTCAGGGGAGAACGATCACCACATCATAGAGGCCGCATTCAAGGCATTTGCGAAGGCTCTTGATGAGGCGACAACTTATGACAGAAGATTAAACGGAAAGGTGCTTTCTACCAAGGGCACACTTTAAGGAGGTGCTGGTTCACTATGGATAATGATATGATCTGCAAAAAGATAATTCCATGTCTGGATCTGAACAATGCGGTCGAGATGGCAAAATATTACAATGATGCCGGAGCTGATGAGATAGCTTATTTTGACAGCAAGGCAACAAAAGATGGCAGAGAACCTAATGTTGCCATTATAAGACAGATATGTGACAGTGTTGATATTCCACTTATTGCCTGTGGCGGTGTGAGGGAGCTTGAAGATGTCAAGAAGCTTCTGTATGCAGGTGCATCCAAGGTATGTATGAAATCTGCGGCACTGAACACGCCGGAGCTTGTCACTGAGGCTTCTGACAGATTTGGTTCAGAGCGAATAATCTGTACTATAGATCTGAGTGAGTGTGATGATCCTGTCGGATATGCCAGAAAACTGAAGGCGCTTGGAGCGGGAGAACTTCTGCTGCTTCACAACAACATGGTGCCGGAATATCTGGATATAGTAAAATCCATAAGAGAAAATGTTGCACTTCCTGTTATAGTTTCTACCTATTCCACTAACGGGGAAGCTGTGGCAGAGATGCTCAATGAGACAAATGCTGAATCAATTTCTCTGTACAATCTCCAGAAGATGGATATAATGGAGATTAAACAGCATTGCCGTGAGGCAAATATAGATGTGGATCTGTTTGAATCGTCCATGCCTTTTGAGGCGTTCAAACTCAATTCGGATGGACTTATTCCATGTGTTACACAGCACTATAAGACCGGTGAAGTGCTCATGGTCGCTTATATGAACAAGGAGTCGTATGAGAAGACCATCAGAACAGGACGCATGACATACTGGAGCCGCAGCCGCAATGAGCTGTGGACCAAGGGTGATACATCCGGTCATTATCAGTTTGTCAAGTCTCTTACGATAGACTGTGACAAGGACACCATACTTGCCAAGGTGTCACAGATAGGAGCTGCGTGTCATACAGGCAGCCGTACTTGTTTCTTTACAGATCTGGTGAGAAAGGAGTACAATGATACCAATCCTATGAAGGTATTCGAGGAGGTATACAATACCATACGCGACAGAAAGGATCAGCCAGGAGATGATTCTTATACCAATTATCTGTTCGGCAAGGGTATTGACAAGATCCTGAAGAAGGTCGGTGAGGGAGCTACGGAGATAGTCATAGCTGCCAAGAATCCTGATTCAGAGGATATAAAATATGAAATATCTGACTTCCTTTATCATCTCATGTGTCTGATGGTAGAGAGAGGAATCAGCTGGAAAGATATTACAGAAGAACTGGCTGACAGAAGATAGAGTGGAGGATATTAGACAATGCAAAATTATGGCGTGAACGAACTGAGAAAAATGTTCCTGGAATTCATGGAGAGCAAGGGTCATCTTAGAATGAAGAGCTTTTCACTTATTCCACACAATGACAACAGCTTACTGCTGATCAATTCAGGTATGGCACCACTTAAGCCTTACTTTACAGGTCAGGAGGTACCACCTAGAAGACGTGTGACAACATGTCAGAAGTGTATCAGAACAGGAGATATCGAGAATGTAGGTAAGACAGCCCGTCATGGTACATTCTTTGAGATGCTGGGTAATTTCTCATTTGGCGATTATTTCAAGCATGAGGCTATATCATGGACATGGGAGTTCCTCACAGAGGTTGTAGGACTTGACAAGAACAGACTCTATCCATCGGTTTATCAGGATGACGATGAGGCATTTGATATATGGAATAAGGAGATCGGTGTCGATGCTGACCGTATATTCAGATTCGGCAAGGAGGACAACTTCTGGGAGCACGGAGCTGGTCCTTGTGGTCCTTGTTCAGAGGTTTACTATGACAGAGGCGAGAAGTATGGCTGCGGTAAGCCTGGCTGTACTGTAGGCTGTGACTGTGACAGATACATGGAGGTTTGGAACAACGTATTTACACAGTTCAACAATGACGGACACAACAACTACACAGAGCTTGAGCAGAAGAACATAGATACAGGTATGGGTCTTGAGAGACTCGCAGTTGTTGTTCAGGATGTTGATTCTATATTTGATGTTGATACGATCAAGGCTCTCCGCGACAAGGTATGTGAGATGGCAGGCGTGGAATATGAGACAGATCATGAGAAGGATGTATCGATCAGACTTATAACTGATCATATCCGTTCAGTTACATTCATGACATCAGATGGTATCGTTCCATCGAACGAGGGCCGTGGTTATGTTCTTAGACGTCTTCTCAGACGTGCTGCAAGACACGGAAGACTTCTCGGCATCAAGGGCAAGTTCCTGTCAGAGCTTGCAAAGACAGTTATCGAGGTGTCAGAGGATGCATATCCTGAGCTCAGTGAGAAGAAGGAATATATCTTCAATAAGATAGACAAGGAAGAGGAGAGCTTCAATAAGACCATAGATACAGGTCTTGCGATCCTCAAGGATTATATAGACGAGACTAAGGCTGCAGGTGAGAAGGTTCTCTCAGGTGACAAGGCATTCAAGCTCTATGACACCTATGGATTCCCTCTTGATCTCACAAAGGAGATCCTCGAGGAGGAGGGGATCGAGGTTGATGAGGACAGATTCACCGAGTGCATGAATATCCAGAAGGAGACTGCAAGAAAGGCCAGAAAGACCACAACATACATGGGTGCAGACGCAACCGTATATGAGCAGCTTCCTGTTGACATGACATCTGAGTTTGTCGGATATGACAAGCTGACATACAAGTCAACTATATCAGCCATCACAACAGAGGTTGGTGAGGGTGATGATAAGAAGTCAGTTCTTGCAGATACTGTATCTGAGGGAGCACAGGCTTCAGTTATAGTTCCTGAGACACCTTTCTACGCTACCATGGGTGGTCAGATCGGTGATAAGGGAATCATCAAGACAGAGAACGGTACATTCGTTGTTGAGGATACTGTCAAGGTTGTAGGCGGCAAGATCGCACATATCGGTTATGTTGAGTCAGGTGAACTCAATGTTGGTGATGAGGCAGAACTCACAGTTGATGCTGAGAACAGAGCACTCATATGTAACAACCATTCCGCAACACATCTTCTTCAGAGAGCACTCAAGATGGTTCTCGGAGATCATGTAGAGCAGGCAGGTTCACTCGTTGAGCCGGGAAGACTGAGATTTGACTTCTCACATGATCAGGCGATGACTAAGGAAGAAATCAAGAAGGTTGAGGATATTGTAAATGAGCAGATCCAGCTCGATATACCTGTATGCACGGATGTAATGTCTGTAGATGAGGCTAAGGAGACCGGAGCCATGGCTCTGTTTGGTGAGAAGTATGGTGAGAAGGTCCGTGTGGTATCAATGGGAGACTTCTCAAAGGAGCTCTGCGGTGGTACACATGTTGCCAGCACAGGAGCTATAAAAACATTCAAGATCATATCAGAGGCCGGTGTGGCCGCAGGTACAAGACGTATCGAGGCACTTACATCTGTCGGAGCACTTGATTACTACAGAAATGTAGAGCAGGAGCTCATGGATGCTGCAAAGGCAGCTAAGACTGATATCTATGGTGTGGCATCAAGAATAGAACAGCTTCTTGCAGAGGTTAAGGAACTTACGAATGAGAATAAGAAGCTCAAGGATAAGATGGCAAAGGAGGCAGCTGGAGACGTTCTTTCAAGTGCTATAGACAAGGACGGAATCAAGATCCTCACAGCGGCTATCCCGGATACAGATATGAATTCACTGAGAAACCTCGGAGATGACTTCAAGAGCAAGCTTGGTGACAGCGTTGTTGTTCTTGCATCTGCAAAGGATGGCAAGGTAAATCTCATTGCCATGGCTACAGACGGCGCAGTTGCTAAGGGAGCCCATGCCGGTAATATCATCAAGGCCGTGGCTGGCCTTGTAGGTGGTGGCGGCGGTGGTCGTCCTAACATGGCTCAGGCCGGTGGAAAGAATCCTGACGGAATCGATGCAGCTCTTGCCCAGGCGGTTACAGAGGCTCAGAATCAGATAGCTTAAGGTTTCGTGACAGATATTTTATTAATTTGTCATTTTCCTGTTGACGATTAGGAATTTTATGTATATAATACATTTTGTGCTTAAAAATACCCAATCAGTTGTTATTTGGTAGCATAATTTTACAACTGGAGGGAGGTCAGGTGAGAGAATGTCAAGTGTAATAGTTAAAGAGAACGAAAACTTAGATAGCGCTCTTCGCAGATTTAAGAGAAATTGTGCGAAGGCTGGTATTCAGCAGGAGATTCGTAAGAGAGAGCATTACGAAAAGCCTAGTGTAAAGCGTAAGAAGAAGTCAGAGGCAGCTAGAAAGCGCAAGTACAAATAAATCATAGTATATATATTTGATTTTAAATTGATTTCTAAGAGTACCGAGTTTATTCGGTACTCTTTTTTTATGTGTATTCATATAATGTTCCAAAAGCGTTATGGTGGTATTCATGAAAGACAGAGCGAAAAAAGTTATAGCATTTGAACCTCCGTGCTGGTGTCCGGACTCGGCGGGAACGACCTCCAGACTCACCATGTTCAACAATGATGAGCTGGTGATAGAGAATTTCAGACATGTGATCTACTCTGACGACGAGAGAGTGTCTGTTAAGACCCGGAAAGGGATATTGAATATATATGGGGAAAGATTACAGATCGCTTACTACGCATCCTATGAAGTGAAAATATGCGGTTCGATAAACAGTGTAGATTGGCTGACAGTGTGACTGCATGAATATTAGAAGGGAAATAAGAGGTGTGTGCTATGTGAGCTGTGACAGCCGCGCAGCTCTGCGCCTGATGAATATATGCAGCCATAAAGGAATACGTACATGGTGCGAGAGGGATGTAAAGAAGAACAGAAAAAAGAATGGCAGTAAACAGAATGACAGTAAATGGAATGGCAAGGCAGAAAATTTCTGCATATACTCCGATGACAGAAAAAGACTTGAAGAGATAGCGGACAAATGTATGATAGATATCCGAATAGCTGAGAAGAAGACTTTGAGAACCGGTTTGCTGGGCAATAGGAAGAGGATCTCGATATTACTCGGAGTTTTATTATTTTTGCTGTTTGTATACTGGGAATCAGGGTATGTATGGTACATAGAAATTGACGGATGTGAGGATTATACAAGTGAGGAAATTGCAGATCTTATCGAGATGGAGTATCCGTGCTATGGACATAGAAAAAAGAGTATTGATCTGAGCGAACTGACAGACATGCTGACGGATAATCTTGGGGAGATATGCTGGGCATCCTGCAGCATCAGTGGGACAAAGCTTACAGTTGCGCTCAAGGAGTCCGTGGATGTATTTACAGTTCCGGAAGATGGCAGACCGTGTGATCTCGTGGCCACAATGGATTGTACGATCTATTCCCTTGTTGCATCGGCGGGGACGCCTGTTGCATCGGTTGGAGATGAAGTAAGAAAAGGGGATACTCTTATATCGGGAACAGTTAACATATACAATGATGACAGTGAGGTTGTGGATACGGTGTTTGTACCTGCTTCCGGAGAGATATATGGTCTTTGTGATGTAGAGTACAGAGATGTGGTTGAGAGTGAGCTCCAGGAAAAGGAGACTACAGACAGGAAGGTAAACAAAGTAGATATAAAAATTGGACGCCGGGTATTTACTCCGTATAAAACTGCTGCCTCCGACGGCTCATACGACCTTTCCGCCGAGGAAAAACGGCTGCATATCGGCGATATGTATTTTCCGTTATCCGTGAATATAGAGCGAAAAGTGTTCTATAAAGTAAATACACGTAAGCTTACGGAGAAGGAGCAGAAAGACAGACTTAACCAGCATCTGCATGTTTATATTGGCAAAATGCAAGAAAAAGGGGTGCAAATTGTCCGAAAAAATGTTATTATTACTAATGAACGCGGTGAGGCTTCGGCTGAAGGCGATATCAGTATCAGACTCCCGGTTGCTGTGCCGAGATATATTGACGTAAACAATACATCGGGGAGCGAAGAGGTGGAGCCTGACTGACAAATAATAATGACAGGGGATACAAGTATTGAGCGAATATTCAGAATCCGTAACTGTTGCATCAAACTATATACAGACTGTGTTTGGACAGTTTGATGCCAATATAAAAAAGATTGAGAAAGAATACAGTGTGTCAATGATACTTCGCGATGACAAGCTTAAGGTCAGCGGCTCCGAGGAAGGCGTGAAGAAGTCTATTCAGGTTATAGAACAGCTCTTCCAGATGGCAGACCGTGGCTCGTCCATCGATGAACAGAAGGTAGACTACACTATATCGATAGTCAATGAACACCCGCAGGAGGCTAAGGAGAGTCTTGCTGAGCTTGACAGGGACATAATCTGTCACACGATGAGCGGCAAGCCGATCAAACCGAAGACTGTCGGACAGAGAACATATGTCAATTCAATAGAAAAGTCCATGATAGTATTCGGAGTGGGCCCTGCCGGAACAGGAAAGACTTATCTTGCCATGGCAAAAGCCATAACGGCATTTAAGAATAATGAGGTTGGAAGGATCATACTTACAAGGCCGGCCATAGAGGCCGGTGAGAAACTGGGATTTCTTCCGGGTGACCTTCAGAGCAAGGTTGATCCTTATCTTAGGCCGCTCTATGATGCATTGTATGAGATAATGGGTGCTGATGCATTTATGAAGAATATGGAAAAGGGACTGATCGAGGTTGCTCCTCTTGCCTACATGAGAGGAAGAACTCTTGATAATGCGTATATTGTGCTGGATGAGGCCCAGAATACCACTCCTGCCCAGATGAAGATGTTCCTTACCAGAATAGGATTTGGCTCAAAGGCCATAATAACAGGAGACCTTTCACAGAAGGATCTTCCACACGACGCGCAGTCAGGTCTTGATGTTGCACTCAAGGTGTTAAAGGATATTGATGACATAAGCATTTGCCATCTGACGAGTCTTGATGTTGTGAGACATCCTTTGGTGCAGAAGATCGTAAATGCGTATGAGAAATATGAGGATAAGAGGAGCAGACAGGCAAAGCCTAGAAAAACCACAACTGCTCAGAAAAACAGAGGAAAATAATATGTCAGTTAATATTGAGAATGAGTATGGAGATATTGATATTAAGAATTATGAGGATGTCATAACAAGTATCGTCCAGGCTTCGCTGGAATTCGTTGGGTGTCCATATCCCTGCGAGGTGAACGTGCTGCTCACGGACAATGACTCCATACATGAAATCAATAACCAGCAGAGGAATATAGACAGGGCGACAGATGTTCTGTCATTTCCACTGATTGATTATACAATTCCTGGAAACTTTGATGGTCTCGAGGATAGCCGGTGTGACTACTTTGATCTTACTACAGATGAACTGCTATTGGGAGATATCGTTATATCTATTGATAAGGTGTATGAGCAGGCAACTGAGTACAATCACTCAAAGACGAGAGAGCTGGCTTTTCTTGTAGCCCACAGCATGCTCCATTTGTCAGGATATGACCATATGGAGGACGATGAGCGCAGGGTCATGGAAGAGATGCAGGAAAAAATACTTACAATGAAAGGATATACAAGAGACTATGAGGAGAATTAAGACGGGATTAGTTCTGGCAACCGCTCTTGTGATGGGATTATCACTTTTTGGATGCGGCTCGAAGAAAACGGAGGAGAATGTCACTACAACGGAGGCTAAGGCAGAGGTGGATGTATCACAGGCCGATATGATGAAGTCTGCCACAGCGGTTGATGAGACTTACCATGAGGGAGTATATAATGATCTTACAGGCGAGTGGAACACCGACAGAAAGGAAGAGTACGGAAGACCGATTGCTATAATGATCAACAATATTGAGAATGCGATTCCTCAGTCAGGCATAGGCCAGGCTGATGTTTTATATGAGTTTGTCGTTGAGGGCGGAATAACAAGAATGCTTGCAATATTCAACGACTATGACAATCTTGAGAAGGTCGGTTCGATCAGAAGCTGCAGACCTTACTATGTTACAACTGCCATGGAGTTTGATGCTATATACATGCATTATGGTCAGTCTCCACAGGGACAGGAGGAGCTTGACAGGACAGGAATAGATCATATAAGCGGACTTGGTGGAGAAGGATCTGTATCTTTCTACAGATCATCAGACCGCGAGGCTCCACACAATGTGTACACAAACAGCGATATGATCAAGGCTGGTCTTGATTACCTTGGATGCTCAACTACCCACAACAAGGGATACAAGAGCAAGTTTGAGTTCAATGAGGAAGATACGGTTCCTGAGGGCGAGTCTGTAAACAAGCTCACACTCAACATGTCAGTTTACACACAGCCTTGGTTTGAATATGATTCAAAGAATAAGGTATATAACAGATTCCAGTATGGTGACAAGCAGATCGATGACCTCACAGGAAAGCAGCTCACATTCAAGAATATCATCATACAGTTTGCTCACTACACCAGCATTGATGATCACGACAGACAGATGATCGATCTCGTTGGCACAGGAGACGGATACTATGTTTCAGATGGAAAGATCGTTCCTATCACATGGACAAAGTCAACCGATGACTCCGTGACAAAGTATTCAACAGCAGATGGAAAAGAACTTCAGCTCAATCCGGGCAAGACATATGTCACAGTATTTGAGAGTGACAATAAGGCCGGAGTTGTATGGGAATAATACAGACATAAACCACATATATTAACAAGGACAGAAGATGGGATGGAATATCCTGTCTTCTGTTTTTTGTTATGAAGAGAAGGTGTGGTAATGTTTAAAAGAATTATGTATTTTTTTGTTATCATTATAGCGGTATTTGTGTTATCTTTTATAACTAGAGAGATCGTGGTGAGCACGGCGTGCAGATCCGGAGACAGTAAAAGTGTGTATAGAGAATTTGACGGTATGGATAGCGGGCATATATTACCCATATCAAATGAGAGTGAACCGGAGCTTTACGGAGGGCTCGTGATTGCTGCTGAGGGTGGAACACCACATGGCAATTTCTATGTGAGCACTTATAATGGACATGTGGCGGTGTACAACAGATTTGGCAGTCTTTGCAGGGAGACGACTCGTACAGTGGATTCATTGGACAAACGTATAAGAGAACTGATCCACAAGCACGTGTATTTCAATGATATAGATGACATGAACAGGTTTATTGACAGCCTGTAAAACGTATGATAAATGATTATGGGAAAGGTGTATCGGAATGATTTATGATATTATAGTTATCGGCGGTGGCCCGGCTGGGATGACAGCCGCAATAAAAGCAAAAGAGACAGCACCATCGGCTTCGGTAAAGCTTATAGATAAAAACAAAAAACTCGGAAAGAAGCTGTATGCGACGGGAAATGGCAAATGTAACATTGCAAATACGAAGCTTGATCTGTCATGCTATTCCAGTGCAAATGAATTTTTCCCATTTCAGTTCGTAACAACGGACAGTCATAATGATGTCATGGATTTTTTTGAAAGTCTTGGTGTTTCCAGCTATGATGATAATGGATATATATATCCTGCATCGCTGCAGGCATCTACCATAGTGTGGGCACTGACGGACAGGCTCAAAATTCTTGGTATAGAAAACAGCACATCGGAAGAAGTCCTGAGTATAAAACAGGGAAAAGATGGTACATATATTGTAGACACAGACAAAGGCGGGTATAGGACGACCCAGGTGATACTTGCACCCGGAGGTGCGGCTGCGCCAAAGCTTGGCGGATCTGATAGAGTATACAGACTTCTGGATGATCTGAATGTACGGTTTGTGAAAACGCATCCGGCTCTGTGTAAATTAAAATGCCATGAATATATATCTGATATGTCAGGGGTACGTGCAAAGGCTGTTGTCCGCCTAATGTGTGATGGCGAGGAGTATGACCACGAGAGAGGCGAGGTTCAGTTTGCATCGGGATATCTTTCGGGTATAGCGGTTTTTAATATGAGTATACAGTGTATAGACCTGATGGAGACTGGCAAGAAGCCATACATAGAACTTGAACTTGTTCCGGACATCAGTGATGATATGCTGGCGGACAGGATGAGACGATTTGCCGAGGTAAATGGCAGACGGAGAGTCGAGGCGATGCTCAATGGTATTGTCAACGAGAAGATCGCTGGGTATATTATAAAAAGTCTTGGTATCAAAGCTTCTGAAGCGGCCGGACTTGACGCGGCTGATATAACATCCATATGTGATATGCTCAAACATATGAGATTCAACATAGATGGATTCGGCAGCTATGAGGACAGCCAGGCGGCAAGCGGTGGAGTTGACACATTGCAGCTCAGGGCAGATAACCTGGAACTTGCTGGACACAGAGGCTTATACGCCGCTGGAGAGTATGTCGATGTGACCGGCAAATGTGGTGGATATAATATAATGTGGGCTGTTATAAGCGGCATGAGAGCCGGGGAGTCTGCAGGAAAGAGAATAAAAGATGATCAGAATTAACAATGTAAAACTGCAGCTTGGATTTACAGAGGCAGATGTTAGAAGTGTTATTAAAAAGACGCTGAAGACAGATAAGGAGTTTGAGTATATTTTTTTCAAGCTGTCTCTTGATGACAGGCGGAGAAACCAGGTGAAATATATTGCATCCATAGATGTGGATGTTCCGAATCCGGAAAAATTATTGAAAAGACTTCACAATAATAATGTTATGTTAACAAATGCTGCCCAATATAGATTTCCGGAGCCGGGAAATGTCAAAATGACCTATAGGCCTGTGGTGATAGGAACAGGACCGGGTGGCTTATTTGCTGCACTGTATCTTGCCAGAGCCGGATACAGACCGGTTGTTTTTGAGCGCGGCATGGATGTTGACAGGAGAATGGAGCATATAGAGAGATTCTGGAAGGGTGAGGAAGGACTTGATCCAAATTGTAATGTACAGTTTGGAGAGGGCGGCGCAGGAACCTTTTCGGACGGCAAGCTGAATACGGTCATAAAGGATGGCTCGGGCAGACGCACTGAGGTCATGCGGACATTTGTGGAGTATGGTGCAGATCCGTCCATAATGTATATAAATAAGCCACATGTGGGCACTGATGTGCTGTCTGGTATTGTAAGGAATATGCGTGAGGATATAAAGAGACTTGGCGGAGAGGTACATTTTGATTCACTTTTTACCGGTTATGATCAGATCACACAGGATGAGGTGTGTGTACATATAAAGAACCTTTCAGATGGCAGTGAGAAGGAATACAGGACAAATGCCCTTGTTCTGGCACTTGGACACAGCTCAAGGGATACTGTGGAGATGCTTTACAAAAAAGGTGTTCCGATGGAGCCAAAGCCATTTGCCATGGGACTTCGTATCGAACACAAGCGAGCAGATATAGATGTCATGAAGTATGGCGATGATCCGGCGTATGCAAAGCTGCTGCCGGCGGCAGACTACAAGATGACGCATCAGGCGTCAAATGGCAGGGCTGTATATTCATTCTGTATGTGCCCTGGAGGTTACGTGGTGAATGCATCATCCGAGCACGGTGAGACGTGTGTGAATGGTATGAGCTACAGCGGCAGGGATGGTGAGAATTCCAACAGCGCCATTGTGGTAAATGTTACCCCGGAGGATTACGGGTCAGATCATCCTCTTGCGGGAATGAAGTTTCAGAGAAGATGGGAGAAGGCCGCATACGAGGCCGGACAGGGGGCTGTTCCGGTGCAGCTCTTCGGAGATTACAGAAGGGACATTCCTACGGAAAAGCTGGGCGGTGTTAAGCCTCAGATTAAGGGTAAGTACAGGCTTACAAGCCTCAAATGCTGTTTGCCAGAGTATATAAAGGATGCTATAATAGAAGGAGTTGTGTCCTTTGATAAGAGGATGCCGGGATATTCATCTGACGATGCAGTTCTCTCAGGAATCGAGGCCAGAACCTCATCACCTGTTCGTATGATACGAGGCGATGAGCTGCGCTGTGAGGGGACATGTATATACCCGTGCGGGGAAGGCGCGGGCTATGCAGGGGGAATAACCTCAGCCGCTGTCGATGGTATGAAGGTGGCCGAGGCCATAGCATCCAGATTCAGCAATGAGGCAATAACAGACGGTACACAGGAGAATATAAATGGATAGAGAGTATTTGAAAGACAAGAAAAAGATAGTAATAAAGATTGGTTCATCTTCACTTATTCACGAGGAGACGGGTGGACTTGACTATACAAAGCTTGAGAAGCTGGTGCGCATCATATGTGATCTGAGAAATCAGGACAAGGATGTGGTCCTCGTATCATCGGGAGCCATCGGAGTCGGAGTACAGGCGCTGGGACTTGCCAGAAGACCTAAGACGACCTCGCTCAGACAGGCGTGTGCTGCAGTGGGACAGGGACAGCTAATGATGATATATCAGAAGCTTTTTCAAGAGTATCACAGCACAGCAGCTCAGGTTCTGCTAACATTTGATGTTATATCGTCGGATGAGAGGAGAAAGAATGCCATCAACACATTCAACGAGCTTCTTCAGCTCGGTGTCGTACCGATCGTCAATGAGAACGATACGGTTGCCATCGATGAGCTGGATGACAGCGTGGCATTTGGCGACAATGATACACTGTCTGCCATAGTTGCATCCATGATCCATGCAGATCTCCTGATACTTCTCACGGATATAGACGGTCTGTACACTGATGATCCACACAATAACCCTGATGCAAAGCTTATACCAGAGGTGAACTGTATAGACGACCATATAATGGATATGGGTAAAGGTGCAGGCTCCAAGTACGGAACCGGCGGAATGACGACCAAGATCGCAGCCGCCAGGATAGCAACCAACTCCAACTCGGATATGGTCATAGTATCCGGAGCGGATATGGACAATATTGTTAAGGTAATGAACGGAGAAAGTATAGGAACTCTGTTCACAGAATATAAGGATCATGACTTTGACGTTGTCAGATTTATTTTGAATAAGGAGTATCTTATATAGTTATGAAAGAGACGATAATCGATGCGGCAAAGATCGCACGTATAAATGAGTTATATCACAAGTCCAAGGCTGAGGGGCTCACCGACGCTGAGAAGAAGGAACAGCAGCAGTTAAGGCAGGAATATATATTTGCTGTGAAGAATAATCTCAGGAGCACGCTCAACAATATAGATATCAAAGAGAAGGACGGCTCCATAACCAGACTTCAGGACCTTGATCCTACAAGAAAGGCGTAGGCACGACTGTATTATGAATAGCGAAGACAGTGTAAAACCCGGCAGCAAAGCCGATATAAGGAAAACAATAAAAGCGGTTAGAAATGCCATGGACAGGGGTGACTGTGCATGGAGATCTGAACTTATATGCAGACGTCTGTCTGAGCTTCCTGAATACGAGAATGCTCTCAATATATGTGCATATATTTCCAAAGGTAATGAAGTGGATACAAAGCTTATAATTGAGAAGGCGTGGTCGGACGGAAAGCATGTATATGTTCCAAAGGTTTATGGACAAAACATGGAGTTTATTGAGATAACAGACTACGGAGAACTTACATCCGGAAACTTTGGGATACTCGAACCGGTTTCTGATGATTTTGAGGAGATCGAAGATGGGCTTATGTTCATGCCTGGGATTGCATTTGATCACAGCCGCAACCGCATAGGTTTTGGCGGAGGGTATTACGACAGATATCTGGCGAGGCATGCAGGTCTTGTCACGGTGGCACTTGCGTATGAATTCCAGATAGTTGATAAGATAGACAGTGAACCTACAGATATCAGACCACATATCATAGTAACAGAATCGGAAGTTATATCATAATGGAGGGTCAATGAACAGAGACGAGATAACAGCAAAGATCGCTGAACTGGAAAAGAAGATACAGATGGATAAGCTGCAAAAAAATGGTGCATACAGCACAGGAAGTGTTGTGGGATCTGCAGAGCATGGAGTGAAGGCTGACAGCTATGCGCTGTGCCTTGGCGGTGGCGGCGGTAAAGGAGCGTACCAGCTCGGGGTGTACAGAGCACTTGCAGAGTATGGACTTATGGACAAGGTTACAGCCATATCAGGAACTTCCATAGGTGCGATAAATGCCGTGCTTTTCGCGTGCAATGATCCTGACAGAAGCGAGGAGGCATGGAAGAAGATACATTTTGAGACGGTGTTTGACGTTGATCCTGATCTGATGTTCAACGACAAATCGGGATTCATGTCGCGCAGGAAGATGATAAAGCTCATGGACAGCTATGTGGATTACGGAAAGCTGTCTGATGGGCAGGTCACCGTGTATGCAGCCATAGTTGAGTGCGCGCAGGAAGATGAAAGACAGGCTGAGTATATAAGCCTTGCAGGAATGGATGCGGAGGAGATCAGGACAGTTGTCATGGCATCATCCACCCTGCCTATGCTCTATGAGTCTGTGACTTATAACGGTAAGGAGTATTGTGATGGTGGTCTCGCCGACAATGTTCCGGTGAAACCTCTGTATGATATGGGATACAGAAATATAGTTGTGTGTGGCCTTAATCCCGACTCAAAGAAAGACATATCTGCATATACAGATGCGGATATCATAGAGATATATCCAAGTGTAAGCCTGGGAGATCTGATAGATGGAACCTTGAATTTCTCTGCAAATTCAGTAAAATTCAGAAGCCTGCTCGGTTATAAGGATGCCATGAGGGCACTTAAGGTTCATTTTGAGAATGATCCTGATTACATCGCGGCGCTGGATCATTACAGGGATATTGATCTTGCGGATATACAGACTCAGATGAGGATGGATGCCGCGGATTCCAGCGTGAAAAATACTATGGATAACATAGGCAGGATACTTGGTAAGCTAGGTATAGAGGAATAACTCCAGTCGGATTTACGCAGCTTTAAAGAAATAGATAAGGATACATAGAGATTATGAATGATTTGGAAAAAGTTATTGACGGCATAGATCTGGGGCTTCCAGCTCCGTTTGAGGAACCGGAGAGGCAGTATTATTTTATAAAAAAGGGCAGGGAGTATGTCACAGCAAGAAGCAAAGAGCTGGGACGTGACCTTACCTGTTCCATACAGACATTTGGCTGTCAGATGAACGTCCGGGATTCTGAGAAGCTTGCCGGAATACTTGAGCAGATGGGATATGTTAGGACCGAGTCCGAACATGCGGACTTTATAATATATAACACATGTACGGTCAGGGAGAATGCCAACAGAAAGGTTTATGGTCACCTTGGTCTCATGAAGCACCTCAAGGAGAAAAATCCTGAGATGAAGATAGCTCTGTGCGGATGCATGATGCAGGAGCAGCATGTGGTGACAACCATAAGCAAGAGCTATAGGTTTGTCGATATGGTATTTGGAACACACAATGTATATAAGCTTGCTGAGATATTTGTGAGCAGGATAGAATCTGGAAGCATGGTCATAGATATCTGGAAGGATGCCAAGGAGGTCGTGGAGGATCTTCCTGCGGTGAGGGAATTCCCATTCAAATCAGGTGTAAATATCATGTTTGGATGCAACAATTTCTGTACCTACTGTATAGTTCCATATGTAAGAGGAAGGGAGCGAAGCAGAAATCCGGAGGATATCATAGCTGAGTGTGAGAGGCTTGCTGACGACGGAGTGGTGGAGATCATGCTCCTCGGGCAGAATGTCAATTCATATGGCAAGAATCTTGAGCATCCGATCACATTTGCGGAACTGTTGAGGCGTGTGTGTGCCATAGAGAAGATACAGAGAGTAAGATTCATGACCTCACATCCAAAGGATCTGTCGGATGAACTGATAGATGTCATCGCGGAGAATCAAAAGATCTGCAGACATCTCCATCTGCCGGTACAGTCGGGCTCGACAAAGATACTGAATGCGATGAACAGACGGTACACAAAGGAGTCATATCTTGCACTGGTTGACCGCATAAGGGCAAAGGTTCCGGAGATATCACTCACCACTGATATAATCGTGGGATTCCCTGGTGAGACCGAGGAGGATTTCCTTGAGACCATGGACGTGGTTGAGAAAGTACAGTATGACACCGCATTTACATTTATATATTCAAAGAGAACAGGAACTCCTGCCGCCGGAATGGAGAATGGTTCCACAAAGGAAGAGATACAGGATAGATACAACAGGCTTTTAAGGCGTGTGCAGGAGATAAGTGATGTGAAGACCATTGCGATAAAGGGACAGACACAGCCGGTTCTGGTTGAGGGCTTTGACGAGAAGGGCGACGGCCTTCTGACCGGAAGACTCTCCAACAACATACTTGTCCATTTCCCTGGGTGTGCGGAGATGGTTGGAAAGATCCTGAATGTAAAGCTTGTTGAGTGTAAGGGATTTTATTACATGGGTGAATTAGCAGAATAGGAGTAGTTGAAGTGGCAGCATTAACACCAATGATGGCTCAGTATATGGAAGTTAAGAATCAGTATAAGGACTGTATTCTCTTCTACAGACTGGGAGATTTCTACGAGATGTTCTTCGACGATGCCCTGACGGCATCCAGGGAACTTGAGATAACACTGACCGGCAGGGACTGTGGTCAGGAGGAGCGTGCACCGATGTGTGGTGTTCCGTATCATGCTTGTGACATATACCTGAACAAGCTGATAGAGAAGGGCTACAAGGTAGCCATATGTGAGCAGATGGAAGATCCGAAGCTCGCAAAGGGTATAGTAAAAAGAGAAGTTATACGTATAGTTACGCCTGGTACAAATATGTCCCAGGCTATTCTTGATGAGACGAGGAATAACTATCTCATGTGTATATTTGGCTGTAATGATGAGTATGGTGTGGCCGTATGCGATATCACAACAGGGGAGTTCCGTTCCTGTCATATCTCATCTACATCCAAGCTGTACGACGAGATAAACAAATATTCCCCGACGGAGATCATAGGAAATGGCACATTCCTGTCATGCGATCTGAACTTTGATTACATGAAGGAGAAGATGAAGATAACGATATCGGAGGCTCCGTCTCATTATTTTAACGATGACACCTGTGAGGATTTCATTAAAAGACAGTTTAAGGTCGGATCAATAGATGGTCTCGGCATAGATGAGCAGGAGGATATGCTGCTGTCAGCGGGCGCACTTCTTCAGTATCTACATGAGACACAGAAGAACTCACTGGATCATATCAACAGGATAGATATATATTCCATAGAGGACTTCATGATCATAGACAGCTCATCCAGAAGAAATCTGGAGCTGACAGAGACACTCAGGGATAAGCAGAAGAGAGGCTCACTACTCTGGGTGCTTGACAAGACCAAAACGGCCATGGGAGCGAGAATGCTCAGAAATATGATAGAGCAGCCCCTTATCCACAAAGATGATATAGAAGCCAGACTTGACGCGATAACAGAGCTCAACGACTCAGTCATAACCAGAGACGAACTCCGTGAATACATGAATACCATATACGATCTCGAGAGACTTATGACGAGGATATCGTTAAGAACAGCGAATCCGAGAGATCTTCTGGCATTTAAGACGTCCATACAGCTTCTGCCATTTATAATACAGCTTCTCGGTGAATTCCATTCGGATGAGCTCACCGAGATCAGGGATGGAATAGATGATCTGCAGGATCTCTATGACCTTCTTGACCGTGCCATAGTTGATGAGCCGCCTATACTTATCAGAGAGGGCGGAATATTCAAAGATGGCTATCTTGAGGACATAGACACTCTGAAGAATGCCACAACTGATGGCAAGAACTGGATCGCAGAGCTTGAGGCCAGAGAGAAGGAAAAGACCGGAATCAAGAATCTCAAGATAAAGTTTAATAAGGTGTTCGGATATTATTTTGATGTAACCAATTCATATAAGAGTCTTGTGCCGGATTATTTCATCAGAAAGCAGACACTTGCCAATTCTGAGAGATACACAACCGAGGAGCTTGACAGACTGGCTGGAGTTATACTCGGATCATCCGACAAGCTTGTTGCGCTGGAGTACAACACATATGTTGAGCTCAGGGACACCCTTGCTGCAGAGCTCACAAGGGTACAGAGAACAGCACACAGCATAGCCATGCTCGATGCTCTGTGTTCACTCTCATATGTGGCTGTTGCAAATGGGTATGTTAGACCTGAGATCAATACAGATGGAGTCATCGACATAAAGGACGGACGTCATCCGGTCGTTGAGAAGATGCTGAACAACGATATGTTCATCACAAACGACACATATCTGAACAACCATGAGAGCAGGATATCTATCATCACCGGTCCTAACATGGCTGGTAAATCCACATACATGAGACAGACTGCGCTCATAGTTCTCATGGCTCAGGTTGGAAGCTTTGTTCCTGCGTCATCTGCCAATATAGGCATATGCGATAGGATATTTACAAGAGTAGGAGCCTCTGATGATCTTGCATCTGGACAATCCACATTCATGGTGGAGATGAGTGAGGTCGCAAATATCCTCAGAAACGCAACGAAGAACAGTCTTCTCATTCTTGATGAGATAGGACGGGGAACTAGCACCTATGATGGCCTGGCTATCGCATGGGCGGTCGTGGAGTATATAAGCAACAGTGAGCTGCTAGGTGCAAAGACGCTGTTTGCCACACACTACCATGAGCTCACGGAGCTTGAGGGTAAGCTGTCAGCGGTCAACAACTACTGTATAGCGGTTAAGGAGGATGGAGACGACATAGTGTTCCTCAGAAAGATCGTCAAGGGTGGTGCCGACAGAAGCTATGGTATACAGGTTGCAAAGCTTGCCGGTGTGCCTGATGTAGTTATAGCGAGAGCAAATGAGATATGTAATCAGCTTATAGACAAGGACATAACCACCAAGCTGAAGGAGATAAAGGTTACAAATGATTTCAAGCCGAAGAAAGAAGACACCCAGATGTCAATGTTCGGCTCACTTGCCGAATCACAGGTGATCGAGGACATAAAGTGTGTTGATCTGTCCAACATGACACCTATGAAGGCGTTGCTTTATTTAAATGAATTGCAGGAGCGACTTAAATAATAAGGAGCGATAAGTAATGATAAAAGTATTAGACCAAAATACGATTAACAAGATAGCAGCCGGTGAGGTTATAGAGAAGCCGAGCTCGGTCATCAAGGAGCTTGTGGAAAATTCCATAGACTCAGGTGCCACAGCGGTAACCGTCGAGGTAAAGGGAGGCGGACTGTCATTTCTCAGAGTCACCGACAACGGAGCAGGTATAAAGAAGGATGAGGTCAAGCTTGCATTTCTCAGACATGCCACAAGTAAGCTTGTGACAGTCGAGGATCTCCTGAGTATCTCTTCTCTTGGTTTCCGTGGTGAGGCACTTGCAAGTATAGCGGCGGTTGCCCAGGTGGAGATGATAACCAAGACCGCTGATGATGTGACCGGTCTCAGATACCAGATACATGGCGGTAAGGAGATATCCAGCGAGGAGATAGGTGCTCCGGGTGGAACAACCATAATTGTCAGAAATCTTTTCTACAATACACCGGCGAGAAAGAAGTTCATGAAGACTGATGCCACGGAGACAAGCTATATCTACGACTTGATGTGCCGTATATGCATGTCACACCCGGAGATCTCATTTAAGTTCATTGCAAATGGAACAGACAAGCTGTTCACATCAGGCAATGGCAAACTCAGAGACATAATCTACCATATCTATGGAAGAGACATCACCTCAAATCTTCTTGAGATAAATGCGGAAAATGACTATATGAAGATCTCCGGATATATAGCAAGACCTTGTATATCAAGGGGCAACAGATCATTTGAGGGCTACTATGTAAATCACAGATATATAAAGAGTGCGGTGCTCACCAAGGCGATCGAGGATGCTTTCAGGACATTTGTCATGATACACAAGTTTCCATTCACCGAGATCAATTTCCAGGTGAGACCTGATCTCCTCGATGTAAATGTACATCCGACCAAGATGGAGTTGAAATTCGCCAACAGTCAGGATATATACAGCTTCACCTACAATGCCATAAGGGAGACACTGTTATTCAAGGAGCTCATTCCTGATGTGGCGCCGGGGAAGGATCCGAAGCCGGAGACATTTAAGCAGAGGGATGTTGGAAATGCACCGGAGGCATTCGAGAATAAAAGGCGTGAGGAGATAGTCAGGGCAGAGGAGCGGACTATACCGCAGAGTCAGCCTGAGCAGCTTCGCTCGGCGGAGACACAGACATCACCACAGCAGCTTTGCCCGATCGAACCACAGACATCATCACAGCCGGTCCGCCCGGTTATAGAAATCATAGATGAGACTAGCAGCTCAAACAATAAAGAATCAGACGTCATAGATAATAACAAGACGGAGAAGTCGGCAGGAAACTATATATATGCGGATAGAAATAATGATCTTGAGAGAGATATAGTACAAAACAGAAATGTGGTAAACGAGAGTCCGGCATATACAGCTCCGGCACCAGCTAGACCTTCGGTCACAGCGGCGACACAAGACTCAACAGTATCTGCAGCTTCAGCTGCAGCTTATATTGAGGAAGCCGGGAAAAAATATGTACAGCAGGATATGTTCCAGGAGAAGTTCCTGACAAAGGAGGCACGTGCTAAGCATAGACTCATAGGACAGCTGTTCAAGACATACTGGCTCATAGAGTATGACGGCAAGTTCTTCATAATGGATCAGCATGCTGCCCATGAGAAAGTCAAGTATGAGGAACTCATGGAGAATTACAAAAATAAGAAGATATATTCACAGTATCTTATGCCTCCAGCGGTCGTTACACTCAGTGCTGCAGAGATAGAGTTTCTTCATGAAAATATGGAGATGTTCGAGGCACTTGGATATCAGATCGAGAACTTTGGAGGCAGGGAGTTCAAGCTGAACGCTGTTCCTGACAACCTGTTTGGCCTTGATGGCAGAGAGCTTTTCATAGACTTCATAGCGGATGCGAGCAGCAGTGCTAAAAAGGTGACCATAGATACATTTATACACAAGCTTTCCACCATGGCGTGCAAAGCTGCGATAAAGGGTAACACGGAGATAAGTTTTAAGGAGGCTGACGCACTTATAGATCAGCTATTAAAGCTTGAAAATCCATACACATGTCCTCATGGACGTCCGACTGTCATATCCATGACGGAGGCGGAGATTGAGAAGAAGTTTAAGCGAATAGTATAGGAGATAACAGGATGGATAAGAATATGAAACCACTGATAATCCTCACCGGCCCCACGGCTGTCGGCAAGACGGCACTGTCCATAGGACTGGCAAAGGCGGTGGACGGCGAGATCATATCCGCAGATTCCATGCAGGTATATAGAAAGATGAATATTGGAACGGCGAAGATAGAGCCGGAGGAGATGCAGGGGGTAAGGCATCATCTGATAGATATTCTGGATCCGGCAGAAGAGTTCAACGTTGTGCTTTTCAAGAAATATGCTCTTCGTGCTATGGAGGATATATATTCCCGTGGAAAAATTCCAATCATAGTAGGTGGTACTGGCTTCTATATCCAGGCGCTTTTGTATGATATAGATTTTGAGGAAAATGACAATGATATGTCATACAGGGAAAAGCTGCAGAACCTTGCAGATACCCACGGCAAGACATTTCTTCATGACATGCTAGCGGAGGTCGACCCTGAATCCGCTGAAAAGATACATGAGAACAATGTAAAAAGAGTGGTACGGGCTCTTGAATTTTATAAAAAAACAGGTATGAAGATATCTGAACACAACGAGACTGAGTCGCAGAAGAAGTCACCATATAATTTTGAATATTTTGTGTTAAATGATGACAGACAGAAATTATATGATAGAATAGACAGACGGATAGATATCATGCTTGAGGCAGGGCTTCTGGACGAGGTAAAACTGCTTGTGAGCGAGGGTTACAGCAGGGAGCTGGTGTCAATGCAGGGGCTTGGCTACAAGGAGATAATCGATTATATTCAGGGCAGATGCACTCTGGATGAGGCAGTATATACGCTAAAGAGAGATACAAGGCATTTTGCCAAGAGACAGATCACATGGTTCAAGAGGGAAAAACATGTGACCTGGGTTGATAAAAGTGAGTACGACAGCGAGTCTGAAATATTGTCATTTATGCTGGACAGGCTTCACGAAAAGGAGATTATATAGAAATGAAAGATATGTTAAAGGATTACTACAGATCACTGAATGTGGATGAAAAGGTGTTTGAATACTGCAACAGTGTGGAGGAGAAACTTAAGGATAGATTTGCAGCCATCGATGCTGTGAGTGAGCTCAACCAGCTCAAGGTCCTTAAGGCCATGCAGGACAACAGATTGTCTGAGGCACATTTTGCAGGCTCTTCGGGTTATGGTTACACGGATGACGGAAGAGATGCCCTTGAGAGGATATATGCAGACGTATTTCACACGGAGGATGCCCTTGTCAGGACACAGATAGTGTGCGGAACCCATGCACTCTGCACGGCCATGTTCGGTAATCTGCGTCCGGGAGATGAGATCCTTGCCATAGCGGGAAAGCCGTACGACACATTGGATGAGATCATTGGTATCAGGGAGTCAAGGGGCTCACTTGCAGAGTATGGTGTCACATATGCCCAGGTGGATCTGTTGCCGAACGGAGACTTTGACATTGATGGAATAAAGAATGCGATCAATAGCCGCACAAGGCTTGTGGAGATACAGAGATCCAAGGGATATGCGGTCAGAAAGACGCTGTCTGTACAGCAGATCGGTGAGGCCATAAAAGCGGTCAAGAGTGTAAATCCTGACATCATATGCATGGTAGACAACTGTTACGGAGAATTCGTACAGGATATAGAGCCGTCGGATGTGGGTGCCGATCTTGTGGTCGGTTCTCTCATTAAGAATCCGGGTGGCGGTCTTGCACCGATCGGCGGTTATATATGCGGAAAGAAGGAGTACGTGGAGAATGCTTCATATAGACTCACAACTCCGGGACTCGGCAAGGAGGTTGGAGCCTCACTTGGCAATACAAAGGCTCTCACTCAGGGACTTTTCATGGCACCTACAGTTACTGCAAGTGCGCTTAAGGGTGCGATATTTGCAGCAAATGTATACGAGGGACTGGGCTTTAAGGCTGTTCCTGACAGCACAGAGGACAGATACGATATTATTCAGGCTGTTGAGCTTCAGACTCCTGAGAGGGTCGTGGCATTCTGTGAAGGAATCCAGGCTGCAGCGCCGGTTGACAGTTATGTAAGACCTGAGCCTTGGGACATGCCAGGCTATGATTCACCGGTCATCATGGCCGCTGGAGCATTTGTGTCTGGTTCATCCATTGAGCTCTCGGCGGATGCACCTATGCGCTCACCTTACGCGGTATATTTTCAGGGGGGACTTACATATCCCCATGCCAAGTACGGCATAATAATGTCATTACAGAAAATGGTAGAAAAAAACCTTATAGTATGGTAGATTAATTAGTCGGCCATATAAAATTTTCTCTGGAGCTTGGAGAGGCGGAAGGAGGAAATATGGATAAAAATTATTGCAAAGACAATTTTGCAGGAGGACTTTCGGTCTCCATGAAAGAAATGTCGGAGACTGAGAGACCGTATGAGAAGAGCTTTAAGTATGGAGTTGAGGTTCTCACAGATGCTGAACTTCTGGCAGTCATCCTCAGAACCGGAAGCAGGAAGGCAAATGCGCTGTCCACAGCCTACAGGATACTGGATGCCCATCCGGTCCACAAGGGGATAGTGGGGCTTAATTACCTGACTGTGAGTGAACTTGAAGAGATAAGCGGAGTTGGAAAGGTAAAAGCGATACAGATGAAATGTCTGGCTGAGATATCCAGGAGGATGGCCAGGGCTTCATTTAAGCCGTTTTTGTCGTTCCAGTCCCCACAGAGCATTGCGGATTATTTCATGGAGAACACAAGATATCTCGAAAAGGAATACGTGTATCTCCTCATGTTTGATGCGAAGCATAAGCTCATAAAGGATGTCCGCATTTCAGAGGGAACAGTGAACAGTTCGATGTTATCTCCGAGAGAGGTGTTTGTGGAGGCGCTCAGATACGATGCTGTCTATATCATACTTGTGCATAACCACCCATCCGGAGATCCGACTCCGAGCGGTCAGGATATAGATATCACCAGAGATATGGACAGAGCCGGGGAACTGATAGGGATAGAGCTTTCAGATCATATTATTTTAGGAAATAACTGCTATGTCAGCTTAGCTGAGCGAGGTATTTTATAATGAAACGAAGACGAAATAGGAACAGAAAAAGAATAGAGATCACACCGAGATATTTTTTGCTTGGACTCACAGGCTTTTGCGTTGTGCTCATGCTTGTATCTCTCTTTGCGGGGGGAATATTTGCACCGGTGAGGAATTTTACCAACATATTTGTCCAGCCCATGCAGAAAGGGGTAAATACCATAGGCAGATGGGTTCAGAGCAAAACTGAGGCATTCCAGAATTACGACGCACTGTTAAAGGAGAATGAAACACTCAAGGATCAGCTTGAACAGAGTCAGAAGCAGGTGGCACAGTACCAGCAGAATTCGTATGAGCTCGAACGTCTTCAGACACTTTATGAGCTTGATCTCCAGTATTACGATTATAAGAAGACTGCTGCCAGAGTCATATCAAAGGATACCGGCGGATGGTTTCAGGTGTTCTATGTCGACAAGGGAACAGATGATGGTGTTGTCGAGGGCTGCAATGTCATGTATGGCAACGGCCTGTGTGGAATAGTCACAGAGGCCGGAAAGGATTATGCCAAGGTAAGAGCCATCATAGACGATACATCAAATGTAAACGGAATGATATTACCGTCAGAGGCTATTTGTAATGTTGAGGGAAGTGCCAGCAATTATGAGAATGGCTATCTTATCGCTGAAAACATTGACAAGGACGCAGAGGTCGAAGTCGGCGATCAGGTCGTCACATCCTATGTGTCAAGCAAATATCTGTCGGGAATTAACATAGGGTATGTAACAAAAATAGAGGAAGATTCCAACAATCTTACAAAGACTGCATATATCACTCCGGCATGTGATTTTTCAAAGATACAGGAGGTACTCATAGTCCTCCAGACCAAGAAAACTGTTTCGGAGTAGAAGTAAAGAGGTTAAACAGACATTGAGAAGAGTTATCACACTTGGATTATTAATCATAATATGTTTTGTGCTTCAGTCAGCACTTTTTCCATATATTTCAGTTGCGGGTGCGACTCCCAATCTGATGCTCATCCTCACGGTGTCCTTTGGACTTATGAGAGGTCGAAAAGAGGGAATGCTGGTGGGATTTTTCTGTGGCTTTTTATATGATCTGTACTTTGGCTTTGCCATAGGCCCTTTTATGATCATATATATGCTCATTGGATACTGTAACGGATTTTTCCACAGACTGTACCTCGTGGAGGATGTACTGCTGCCTATCATCATCATAACACTTGATGATTTCATATTTAATTTCATAACATTTATAATATTCTTTGTAATGCGTAACAGACTCAGTTTTGGGCTGTACATGAAGGATATTATTTTGCCGGATATGATATACACAGCCATACTTACGATGATAGTATTCAAGCTGTTTGTCTTTATAAACAAGCGGCTGAAGCGCGCTGAAAAAGGAAGTGAGACATAGTGATCAGAGATATATTAGAGATAATCAAAGATTTTATAGTAGAAAAGTTAAAGAGCCGTATTTTTTATGTCACTCTGTTTTTTTTGTGCCTGTCAGGCGTGCTTGTGTACAGATTGTTTAATCTTCAGATCATAAATGGAGAAAAATATCAGTCCAGCTTCCAGTACAAATCACTTAAGACGGTGTCGGTCAAGGCCACCAGAGGAAAGATTTTCGACTGCAACGGAAAACTGCTTGCATATAACGAATCTTCATACAATCTGAGTTTCACCAGCAATGCAGACCTCACTGAGGCGGCAGACAAGAAGAATATGTCGGTCAATGAGCTAAGAAATGAGATAGTTTATAAGACGATACTTATACTTGAGCAGAATGGAGACAGTCTGTCCGTGGAGCTTCCGATCAAGCTGGATGCAAATGGCAACATGAAATTCACGATAAGTGGCTCACAGCTCAATACATTTTATATGAATGTTTATGGTGCAAGCTCAGTTGATGCCCTCACCGATGCACAGAAGAATGCTACAGCAAGGGAAGTATTTGACTATATGAGAAGTGATGAACTTTTCAATATCTCGGGTGATTATTCGGATGCCTATGTGCTTAAGATCCTTGCCGTGAGATATGAGGTATGGCTCAACAGATACCAGCAGTACATGACAGTGGATATCGCCAACAATATAAGTCAGCAGAGCTATGCTGCGATAACTGAGAATATGGATACACTGCTCGGAATGGATGTGAGTATTGAATCAAACAGAGTATACAATGATGCAATATATTTTTCGCATATAATCGGATATATCGGCAACATTTCAAATGAGGAGCTCGAGGAGTACAATGCGAAGCTTGACGAGGATCAGCAGTATGATTCCAATGATATGGTTGGAAAGCTTGGTTTGGAACAGTCGTACGAGGATCAGCTTCGTGGTGTTGACGGTTCCCAGAAGATGTACGTTGACAACATGGGAAAAGTCCTTGAGATTATAGAAAAGACTGATTCTGTTGCAGGAAACGATATTTACCTCACACTTGACTCTGATCTTCAGAAATACTGCTACAACGCACTTGAAAAGGAATTGTCGTATATTCTCCTTGCAAATCTCAAGAACGTGACGACATCCAAGGAGAAAGAGGATATACCTATAACGGATGTGTACTCGGCATTCTTTGACAACAACATTATAGACATAAAGGCCCTTAATGCTGCGAATGCAACTGACAATGAAAAGAATGTGTACAACACATTTGTATCAAGCAAGCAGTACACACTCAATGAGCTTTCGGACATTCTGAAGAGCAGTCACACGGAACTGTATAATCTTTCGGATCAGTACAAGGATTATATGGAGTTTATATGCGAGACGCTGAGCTCAAACGGCATATATGACAGCAGTGCAGTTGATAAGGACAGTGACACATATAACAACTATGTAAATGACAAGATATCATTATATGAGTATCTGAAATACTGCATAAGCCAGGGAGTAATAGACATAACCGGCATTCAGACAAGCAGTGATTATTATGATACGGATGAGATATACAATGTTATTGTCGATTATGTACTCAAAGAATTTGAGGATGACTCCGATTTCGACAAACGAGTCTTCAAATATATGATATTATCAGGTGAAATAACAGGTTCCCAGGTAATATACCTGTTATACGACCAGGGAATCCTTAATAGTACAACAGACGAAGATTACGAGGAATTTACGTCAGGTGTCCTCAGCAATTTTGAATTTATTTACAGAAAGATCAAAAAGCTTGAGATAACACCTGCCATGCTTGCTCTTGACCCATGCTCGGGATCCATCGTGGTGGTCGATCCGGCGACAGGAACTGTAAGGGCTATGGTAAGCTACCCAAGCTACGACAACAACAAGCTCACAAATGTGATCGATCCTGACTATTATGCCAAGATAACAGAAGATAAGACGACCCCTATGTACAATCGTGCAACCATGCAGAGAACTGCACCGGGTTCCACATACAAGATGCTCATTGCTGCAGCTGGTCTGCAGGAGGGCGTTATAGACGTTGGATCAGTTATAACTGATTACGGTACATTCTCAAAGGTTGTTCCTTCACCGGCCTGCTGGCTCAGAAGCGGACACGGAACGCTTGGTCTCGCTGACGCCATAGAGGTATCATGTAACGGTTTCTTCTATGAGGTTGGATACCGCCTTGCCACAGACAGCAAGGGAGTATATCAGGATGCACAGGGTATAGATAAGATACAGAAGTACGCTTCGTTATTTGGACTTGACCAGAAGTCAGGTGTGGAGATAGAAGAGATGGATCCGCATGTGTCAGATACTGATGCGGTACGTTCTTCTATCGGACAGGGTACAAATAACTATGCGCCTGTCCAGCTTGCCAGATATGTGACAACCATCGCCAATGAGGGCAACTGTTATGACTTGACACTGGTGAACGAGATAAAAAATATAGATGGAAGAACAGTGTATAAGAGTGACAACGTTCCTAAGAATACAGTTGATCTGACGGACAGCCAGTGGGCGGTCATAAAACAGGGAATGCGTCAGATGGTAAGTGACCACACAAGTCCATCGGCTCTTATAAATCAGATAAATGTCAATGTTGCCGGCAAGACGGGAACAGCAGAGGAGGATACCACAAGGCCGGATCACGCATTGTTTGTGTCATTTGCGCCTTATGAGAACCCTGAGGTCAGTGTAACATGTGTTATTCCACATGGATATACATCGGGTAACGCAGAGGAGCTTGCCGGAATGGTGTACGCATATATGTATGACCCTGACAAGCTTGATACGCTTGACATAACAGGAAACAACCAGATGTCAGATTAATTGAGATACCAAAGATATATCACAGAACCTGTGTGTAGGAAATAATATGACAGGAGCAGATGATATGGATGGTATGGACAGATTATCAATCAAGGCAGACAGATCAGGCATAGTTGTCTATGTACCGGCGGCTATGTCTGTAAATGATATCTGTTGCGATCTGTATTGCAGGATCCTCGATAATATAAGTGCCTTCCAGAAAAAAGGAACTGTATGTATATCTTTCAGGGGATGTACCCTGGAGCGTGGAGACACGGAGGAGATAATCAGTTTTTTAAACAGCATTGATAAGATTCATGTCAGATTTGCAGCTAAACCTGACATAGATCAATATACAGGTTCCGGTGTCCGGGATGATGGGAATCGTGAACCACAACAGGCAAAAGTCAGTATGGCTTTGCCGGATATGACTAAAACGCACAGTGACAATGAAAGACCATATATCTTCCGCGGCGACATAGGGAGAAAGCAGACCCTTGAGATCAGGGGAAATGTCATTATCCTCGGAGATGTTGCCAGGGATGCCAGGGTTGTATCCGGTAAGAATATCGTGGTCGTTGGGGAACTGGCGGGAGCTGCCATAGCGGGTAAGCTGGCGGCTGGAAACAATTTCATAATAGCGATGAGAATGTGCCCACAGCTTTTGCAGATAGGAAAAGCGAAAAGTACAGGAATCAGACTTCCGGGTGCAAAAAGAATGCCAATGATAGCTACGAATGATGAAGGAATCATAAATATAACCTACATATGATAGTAAATTTAGGAGGATTTTTATTATGTGTGAAGTTATTGTTGTTACATCAGGAAAAGGCGGAGTTGGCAAGACGACCACATCGGCGAACATAGGAACCGGTCTTGCGTCCCTCGGGAACAGAGTGGTGATGATAGATACAGATATAGGTCTCAGAAACCTGGATGTTGTGCTTGGCCTGGAAAACCGCATAGTCTATAATCTGATAGATGTAATAGAGGGAAACTGCAGATATAAGCAGGCTCTTATAAAGGCGAGGAATTACAACAATCTGTACCTGCTGCCTTGCGCGCAGACCAGGGATAAGACAGCGGTCAGCCCGGAACAGATAATCAAGCTCATAGACGAGATAAGAGACGAGTATGACTACATAATCATTGACTGCCCGGCCGGTATAGAACAGGGCTTTAAGAACGCCATAGCTGCTGCTGACAGGGCTGTCATAGTGACAACTCCCGAGGTCTCGGCCATAAGGGATGCAGACAGGATAATCGGTCTGCTCGAGGCGTATGGAATTGAAAAACAGCACCTCATAATCAACAGGATAAGATATGATATGGTCAAAAAGGGCAATATGATGTCCGTTGATGATGTGGTTGATATACTTGCAGTGGATCTGCTTGGAGTGATCGCCGACGATGAGGACATAGTCATATCGACAAACAAAGGAGAACCGGTCGTGTGCAGCAACACGAAATCGGGACATGCATATATGAATATATGCAGAAAGATAGTGGATGATTCCCTTGAAGTTGAAGATTATTATTCAGGGAAGAACCGCTCACTGCGTTCGCTTTTCAGACGTAAAAGAGCCTGAAGGGAGGAATATGGGGATGAATAAGATATATTTATATAACACAGGAAGTTATGCCAAAGAAAGGCTTATAAGCATGCTGGCTTCAGACAGGATAGGGTGTAATCCGGATTTCCTGGACGATATGAAGCATACCATAAAGCAGGAGATAGACAGATACATCAATGTAAAGGAATCAGATATCGATATCCAGGTCAAGGAGCGTATGCTAGTGGCATATATTCCATTGTTAAGCGTGGATACAGAGAAGAAGGATAACGAATATACATACAGAACAACAGGACGAGGATCAGTGAATTATGAACTTATTCAAGAAGGATCAACTGAACTTAAAACAATTCAGTCTTGATCAGGATCAAAAAAAATACAGTATACTGGATTACAATTTCAAATTGTTTTTCCTGATAATAGCAGCCATGGCCATGGGTACTGTGATCATAGTGAGCGTAGATGAGACAAAACTCACAAAGCAGTTGATCGGTGCCGGGGTGTGTATACTGGGAATGATAATAGTATCACTCATAGACTATAATTTCATATGCAAATACTATATGGTACTATACGCTGCAAATATAGTGCTGCTGGGACTTGTACTGGTGGTAGGATCAGGTGCGGATTCCCATGGAGCCAGCAGATGGTTCCAGATATCCGATTCATTTACCATACAGCCATCGGAGTTTGCCAAGATAATACTGATAATCTGCACGGCTGTTTTTCTTGAAAAACATGCGGATGATCTGAACACGGCAAAGACGCTGCTGAAGCTTGCAGCTTTCCTTGCAATACCGATCGGACTTATATTTGCCGAGCCGGATCTTTCAACCACGATATGTATATGTGCAACATTGTTTATAGTCATATTTATAGCGGGGCTCTCACTCAAGATAATAGGTATTGCGGTACTGATACTCATACCATTCTTTGGAGGCTTCTTCTGGTATATCCAGCAGGACAACCTGCCGCAGTTTCTGAACGGATATCAGAGACAGCGTATACTTGGACATATGTATGGAGGCGGATCCACCCAGGATCAGCAGAACAACTCGATCATGGCCATAGGATCGGGACAGTTGACCGGTAAGGGGATCAACAGCTCTGATGTGGCAACCGTAAAAGATACAAATCTCATATCTGAGCAGCAGACAGACTTTATATTCTCGGCAGTGGGAGAAGAATTAGGTTTCATCGGAAGTGTTATTATTATTGCAATTTTACTGCTCATAGTGTTACAATGTATTAGGGTTGCTAGGCGTTCCGGTGATAAAAAGGGAATGTATATAGCAACAGGTATGGCAGCGCTGGTCAGCATCCAGTCATTTATCAATATTGGTGTTGCCACATCCATACTTCCGAACACGGGATTACCTTTGCCATTCATAAGTTACGGACTGAGTTCACTCGTCAGTTTGTGTGCCGGAATGGGCATGGTTCTCAATATAAATTTGCAAAAGAAAAAGTATTAGGAGGATTTTCATGAATATTGGTTTGATAGCACATGATGCTAAGAAAAAACTGATGCAGAACTTCTGTATAGCATATAGAGGAATTCTTAATAAGCATGAGCTTTACGCAACAGGAACTACCGGAAGACTTATTGAGGAGGTTACCAATCTTACAGTTCACAAATATATTGCAGGACATCTTGGCGGTGAGCAGCAGCTCGGATCACAGATAGAGAACAATGACATCGATATGGTCATCTTTCTGAGAGATCCGCTTCATCCAAAGAATCATGAACCTGATATAAACAACATATTTACATTGTGTGATACACATAATATTCCGCTTGCGACTAATCTGGCAACTGCCGAGCTTCTTATACTGGCACTTGACAGAGGAGATCTTGACTGGCGTGAATTCTACAAGTAAATATATTTCAGCACCGTTATCAGGCTGTTGAATATATTTCGGAGGTTATATTATGTTTAATCAAAGCAGAATAGGAAAATACATGCGAAGAAGTATCTCTTTGATACTTGTGTTGTCGATGGTCCTTCTGACCGGCTGCGGAAGCAAGACCTACAAAGCTGGAAAACAGCTCGACATAGGTGTGTTGCCTGATCTTCCGGTGTATGGGGAGCTCGGAATGGCATACGATAACGCTGTGATAGCACAGGGCGAGGAGATAGATGCCGCAAACTACAACGGATGTTATGCCGCTATGCTTGTCGATGAGACGACCAAGGATACCATAGTGGCCCATAATGTACATGGAAAGATATATCCGGCAAGTATGACCAAGATCATGACAGGTATACTCGTTATGGAGAGCATAGAAAAGGGAGATATATCCCTTGACGATGTGGTAACTCTCAACAGAAAGGTCACATTTGACGATTGGGATGCCATGGCCAGTGACCTGGTCGGAGGCTGCAGCCTGACGGTCAAGAACCTGCTGTACGGTCTCATGATAACATCATATAATGACTGTGGTGTTATACTTGCAGAGCTGATAGCCGGCAGCGAATCAGCATTTTGTGACATGATGAATGAAAAGGCGAAGGAGATCGGTGCGACAAATACCCACTTTGTCAACTGTCATGGACTTCACGACGATGACCATTACACTACAGCGTATGATCTGTATCTTATAATAAAGGAATTTTCAAAGCATGACCTTGCGTATGTGATAGATTCACTTGATACATATGATTTCACATACACGGATGCAGATGGCAATGAACAGGTGGTAACCATAGAGCCGACAAATGAATTCTTAACTGGTGAGGTAAATTTTCCAGATGGATACTCGATAGGTTCGTGGAAGACCGGAACCACAGAGGAGGCACTCAACTGTCTTATCATGGAGCTTAAGAACGATTCCACCGGTGAAGAGTATATTGCTCTTGTAGCCGGAGCAGATGGAAAAGAGGCACTGTACAGCGCCATGACTGAACTTATAAATAAGGCAAAGTGATGTGTGTATCTGACATATATGATACGGACATTATTTGTATAAATTTTACATCAAGATTCAGGAGGCATGAAAAATGATTCACATTATTGCAGGAGATAAGGGTAAGGGAAAGACAAAGGCACTGATAGATAAGGTCAACAATGAAGTAAAGGTTGTTTCCGGTACGGTAGTATTTCTTGATAATAACAACAAGCATCTCTATGAGCTCAGCAACAGAGTCAAGATGATCAACTGTACAAGCTATGGAATTAGCAAGCTGGATTCGTTCACCGGATTCGTGCGAGGAATAATCTCCCAGAACAGTGATATTGAGAAGATTTATATAGATAATTTTAAGACGGTTGCATACGTTGGAGAGTCACATATCGTTGAGGCATTGGACGAGATAAAGAACATATCCGATATGTTCAATGTTGATATAGTGATCTGTCTGGCAACAGATGTCAATGACGTACCAGAGGATTTCAAGGACTGCGTTATTGCGGCATTATAAGCTGGATGCCGCCTTATATTTCAGATAGAATGTGGTTGGCATATGTATGTTGCCAGCCATTTTCTGTGCCAGAGTAAATTACGGGAGACATATTATGGCGACAATAAAACGAAAAAAACAAAAGACAAAGATCGAACTTCCAAAGCTTAAAATGCCGGGCTTTGGAACATTCCTTTTTGCACTCGTATTCATATATATACTCATCAGGGTCGTTGCGTATGTTAATGATTCTGATCCGATAATATTCACGGTTGAGCAGAGTACGTACGATACTGATTTCACGGCTACAGGGCTTGCGGTAAGAAGTGAGACTGTCATAACCGCCTCGGCGACGGGAACACCATGCTACTATATAAGAGATGGCGAGAAGGTATCCAAGGGTGCAAATATATATGCCATTGACAGCTCGGGCTCCATGCAGGCAGCAATGAGCGACATGCAGGAGAATGGTTCAGCACTTCTCACGAGCGCAGATTACACAAGTCTGAACAATCAGATAAAGATGTTCAAAAATGGATTTTCGGCATCCAATTTTGGCAATGTATATAATTTCAAGACAAGCATCGACAACAAGCTTTTAGAGCTCTATGAGGAGCTTGCTCTTGAGCAGGTCAGCAATGGTTCTTCATCATTTTCACTTGATGCCCAGAAGGCGCCATTCAGCGGACTTGTCACATACTATCAGGATGGATATGAGAGCGTCGATGTGAAGAATCTGACACCTGAGCTTTTTGATAAAACTGTGTATACAAAACAGTCACTCAAGTCAGATGGCCAGGTTTCTGCGGGCAGCGCTGTATGTAAGCTTATCAACGATGAGGAATGGAATATTGCCATATCGCTCAGCAAGGATGAATTTGAGAAGGTTACACAGAATGAATACGCTTCATTTACCATCAATAATTCGAGCAGAAAGATCAGATCGACATACGATAAGATCGAAAAAGATGGTCATTATTATATAGTGGTATCATTCAACAAATATATCGCGCAGTATGTAAATGAAAGATTTCTGGACATCAACTTCATGTTCGAGGAATCCAGTGGTCTGAAGATACCGGCTTCATCCGTAATAACAAAGGATGTATATATGATACCTGTGGATTACCTGACAGGAGGCAGTGGTGATTCAGATCTGACTCATTTTAATCAGGTAACATATGGCAATTCGGGAAGCACTTCAATAAAACAGATATCACCGATAATATATTTTACCGACAAGAGATTCTGTTATGTTGATCCGTCAAGTATAGATTCCGATGCGGTACTGCAGAAGAATAATTCCAAGGAGACATTTTCCGTTGCCACAGCCGCCAAGTATACGATGGATGGTGTTCTGTGTGTATCAAGAGGAACTGCGGAATTCAGAAGAATAGAGGTTATCGTATCGGGCGATGATTACTCGATCATCAAGCCGGATCTTTCATATGGAATATCCAGATATGACAGAATATTACTGGACGGACATTCCATGAAAGAGGGAGAGCTTATATATCAATAGTACAGACACAGGAGATGATAATATGCTTAAAGAAAATTACGAAAAAGTAAAAGAGAACATAGTCAGGGCATGTGAAAAGGCCGGCAGATCACCGGAGGATGTCACTCTGATCGCCGTTAGCAAGACAAAGCCTTTGTCAGATATAGAGGAATTGCTCAGTGATACGAATGCCGTTGATTTTGGTGAGAATAAGGTTCAGGAGCTTGTGGACAAATACGAGAATGTCTCAAGACCTGTAAACTGGCATATGATAGGTCACCTGCAGACGAACAAGGTAAAATACATTGTAGATAAGGTGTGTATGATACACTCCGTTGATTCGTTAAATCTTGCCAAAACCATTGAGAAGGAGGCTGCAAAGCATGATGTCACAGTCAATATTCTCATTGAGGTAAATGTTGCACAGGAAGAAACAAAATTTGGACTGTCATGCGACGAGGTACTTCCGCTTATCCAGGAGATAAAAGATTTCCCTCATATCAGGGTTAAGGGTCTTATGACTATCGCTCCATTTGTGGATGATCCCGAGGACAACAGGGTCTATTTCCGCAAATTGAAAGATTTATCACTTGACATACAATCTAAAAGCATTGATAATATCGATATGAGCGTCTTGTCGATGGGTATGACAAACGACTATGAAGTTGCAGTTGAAGAAGGTGCAACGTTGGTTAGAGTTGGCACGGGAATATTCGGTGCCAGAAATTATAATATTTAAAGGAGAACAATCATGGCAAAGGGAAATACAAAGAAAAGTTTTCTTGATTATTTCAAATTAAGTGATTCAAGCGACGATGACTTTGATGATGATTTGTTTGATGAAGATGAAGATGACTATGAAGATGAAGACGATATGGACGATCGCTTAGACGATGAGTACGATGATGAGGATGATTACGATGCGCCTCAGACAGAGTCCAGAGTGAAGGCTTCACCGCTCAAGTCCTTTAATAAGTACAAAGGTTCTGCATCATCTGACAATGGATCGGCCAGATCAAAAGCTGCAAGATCTTCTCATGGTCAGCAGTCAGGAGCAGGTAATGGAAAGCTCGTATCGATCAACAGCAGATCCAGAGCAATGGATGACAGTGAAGTATTTGTTATCAAGCCGGACGAGTTTGACGATGCGCAGATGATAATCGATCATCTCAATCGAGGACAGATAATCGTAATAAACATGGAGGATCTTGATCTTCCAACTGCACAGAGAATAGCGGATTTCATTGGAGGAGCAAGTTATGCTGTGGATGGTCTGTTTCAGGCTATTTCGGGCAACATATTCCTTGCCACACCTAATGGAACCTACGTATCTGGTGATTTAAGAGAGGAATTGGCTGGAGGATCTCTTCAGGGGGAAACTCTTTCAAGTAAGGCAACTTATTAATATATGTTTTTACGGGGGATTACATATGCTTACACCAGTTGATTTACAACAGAAGAAGTTCACGCATGGAATGGGATATGCGCGAAAAGATGTAGATGCATTTTTTGACATAGTTGTGCTCAGCTACACAGAACTGTATAAGTCCAATGCAGATCTTACCAATCAGGTGAAAACTCTGACTGACAGTTTAGTACATTACAGAACAACCGAGTCAAAGCTCCAGAAATCTCTCATGCTAGCAGAGAAGAATGCTGAGGAGTCTACAAAGAACGCCACTGATAAGGCGAGACTGATAGAGAATGATGCCAAGATCAAGGCTAATAATATAGTGCAGGAGGCCAGGGAGGAGCTTGAGCGCATAGAGGGAAGTATTGATGGAATAAAACAGCAGTACAAGGACTATGTATGTGCATTCAAGGCTCTGATGGAAGCCCATATGAATTACCTTGCCCAAAATCCTATCAATGAGGAGATGGGACTTAATTTCGACGATGTATTAAGCGAGGGCAGTTCAAATGCTTCTTATTCACAGTCGACACAGAGCGCAGCTATGAATTCGTTTATGAACTCCTATGACGGCGATCCACAGGGCCGCGAGGAATCAACTCTCGGATCAGGAGGCGGCTCAGCCATGGGTGATTCAACACTTGGCGGTGCCGGTGGCGGAAGTGTTACAAGTGATTCGTCTGTATACACAAAGAATCTTGGCGGTAAGTCATTTGTTAATCCATTTGGAAACTAACAATATATTTTATACTAATGGAGAATGTTTATATGTGTAATGCACTCACAGTTCATCTGAATGATGAACCAATCTATGACATTTTCTTTGCAAACGATTTTAATTCCCTGCCTGAGCTTTTAGCCGGACAGGGAATTGCTGATAGAAGGGTATGTATCGTTACAGAGAGTAATGTTGCGCCTCTTTATCTCGATGAGATCAGGAATCAGCTTGATGGAAAATGCAAAGAATTGATATCTATTATATTTGAGGCCGGTGAGTCTCAGAAGAATCTTGATACAGTAAAGATGATCTACGAGAAGCTTATTCTTGCAAAGTTTGACAGAAAAGATCTTCTGGTGGCTCTTGGAGGCGGCGTGACGGGCGATATAACCGGATTTACTGCTGCAACGTATCTCAGAGGCATAGACTTTGTACAGATACCTACAAGTCTTCTGGCACAGGTGGACAGCAGTATTGGTGGAAAGACAGGCGTTGACTTTGATTCATATAAGAACATGGTCGGAGCCTTTCACATGCCAAAGCTTGTGTATATCAATGTGTCAACACTCACCACGTTATCCGATGAGCAGTTTATTTCGGGAATGGGTGAGATCATAAAACATGGACTCATAAAGGATTCTGCATATTTTGACTGGCTTATAGAAAACCACGACAGAATACTTGCAAGGGATAAGGATGTCCTGATGGAGATGATCAGGGTGAGCTGCAACATCAAGAGAGTTGTTGTGGAGAACGATCCTACGGAGAAGGGCGACAGAGCTATGCTCAATTTTGGACATACTCTTGGACATGCCATAGAGAGATACCTCGACCTTAAGCTGAGTCATGGGGCATGTGTCGGCATCGGATGCTGCCTTGCGTCTGTTATCTCATACAATAGGGGTGACATCACAGAGGACGAGCTTCATAAGATCATACATGCATTTGATATGTTTGGTTTCCCTACTCTCAAGGATTACCCTGTCGATGCAGATGCTGTCATAGAGTACACTAAGAACGATAAGAAGATGGTTGGGGACAAGATAAAATTTATCCTTCTTCACACTATTGGCGATGCATATATCAATACCAATGTCGTTCCTGATGATATGAAAAAGGCATTTGAGTGGCATTGATGTTCAAAGGAGGAACGGATATTATGAAAAAGAGAATACCGATGGCTATACTTGCCATTATTATTCTTACAGCTTTAGATCAACTGGTGAAACATCTCATATCAACCAACTTTCAGGTTGGACAGACAAGGAAAATAATCGATGGAGTTTTCCAGCTCAACTATGTTCAGAACAGAGGTGCGGCCTGGGGAAGTTTCTCAGGTAAGATCGTTTTCCTGCTTGCGATAACATTTGTGATCCTGCTTGCGGCTATATATGTATACATCAGGCTTGCAGGCAATCAGGAAAAGAAATATACACCGCTCAGGATATCACTGGTATTTCTCATATCGGGAGCTGTCGGCAATATGATCGACAGAGTTGCCCGTGGATATGTGGTTGACATGTTTGACTTCTGCCTTATTAACTTCCCGGTATTCAATGTCGCAGATATATTTGTCACATGCAGTTTTATTGTTATAGTTATTCTGGTGCTGTTCAAGTATAAGGATGATGAGCTCTCAGAGATCATACACCAAAAACAGACAGATGGACAGGAATAGTATATGGAAGAATATAACATCGAAGCCAGCGGCGACTGGGCAGGGAAAAGAATAGACAAGGTTCTCAGCGGGTATTTCAGCGATTATTCGAGATCTTTCATAAAGAAGTTATTTGATGACGGATATATTCAGGTCAACGGTAAGGCTTCAAAGCCGAGCTACAGTGTACGTACCGGAGATATTTTTGATATATCTGTGCCGGACCCGGTCAGCATTGACATTGAGCCTGAGAATATACCGCTCGACATCATATATGAGGATGATGATGTGATACTTGTGAATAAACCAAAGGGAATGGTGGTCCATCCGGCACCGGGACACTACAGTGGGACTCTGGTCAACGGACTGATGTACCATTTTAAGGATTCCCTTTCCGGTATAAATGGAGAATTCAGGCCGGGAATCGTTCACAGGATAGATATGGATACAACAGGTGTACTTGTGGTGTGTAAGAACGATAATGCCCATAGATCATTGTCTGAGCAGCTTCACGAGCATAGTATAACCAGAAAGTATTATGCCATAGTCCATGGAAATATCGCACAGGATGATGGTACTGTGGATGCGCCGATCGGAAGAAGTCCTAAGGATCGGAAGAAGATGGCGATCAATACCAGAAATGGCAGACATGCCGTCACACATTACAGAGTTCTGGAGCGTTTTGGAGGAAAGTATACCTTTATTGAGTGTCAGCTTGAGACCGGCAGGACACATCAGATCCGAGTTCATATGGCATCCATTGGACATCCCATACTTGGGGATGAAGTTTATGGACCGAAGAAATGTCCGTTTAAGCTGCAGGGACAGACGCTGCATGCTGGTATTCTCGGTTTTGAACATCCCTCAACCGGGGAATACGTTGAGTTCAAGGCTGATCTGCCGGAATATTTTGAAGATCTTATAAAGAAGCTAAAACTGTTAAATTAATATAATGTAACAAACGAGTATAGACAATTGTCACAAATTACGTGCAATTGTCTATACTTTTTTATTTACAGTTTATTGTATAAATGTTATAATAACCCATATAGGAATTTAAGTATTTTGTACATAAGTAATATATTTTGATATTTCTTACATGGAGAATACGAGAAGATGGGAGTGGTTACTATGGCAGAGAAGAAGATTATTACTATAGGTAGACAGTTCGGAAGTGGAGGCAAGCAGATCGGAGAAGCTCTTGCAGAAAAGATGAACATACCATTTTATGACAAGGAGTTACTTAAAGAGGCAGCAAAGAACAGTGGAATATGTGAAGAGATTTTTGACAGCTTTGACGAAAAGCCTACGAATAGCTTTCTTTACTCACTGGTGATGGATCCATATTCACTGGGATTTGGCAGTTCAACAGAGCTTCCTCTCAACCACAAAGTTTTCCTTGCGGCATTTGACACCATCAAGAATCTTGCAGAGAAAGATGGTTCATGTGTATTTGTCGGCAGATGTGCTGATTACGCACTCAGGGATCTGGACAACGTGGTGAATATATTCCTGTATGCAGACATGGATGACAGAACAGCCAGAATCGCCAAGAAGTACAACATAAGTGAATCGAAGGCCAAGGATATGATCAAGAAGGAAGACAAGGCAAGAGCTTCATATTACAACTATTATACATCCAAGAGATGGGGCGAGATGAAGGGATACGACATATGTATCAATACTTCGAAGTACGGCATAGATAAGACGATAGATCTGTTATATGACATTGTAAATAATTATTGATCTCAGTCATGATTATTATTGAAAATTGTAATATATCATCATAATAATGTTATTATAAAATCTTGTATATAAAAATGACAGTAGGTTATTTGTTAAACGCTTACTGTCATTTTTGTTTTGTGATTGGATTCATTTTTTATATCTATAAGCTATTAATCAGTGCCTTGACCATCCGTCTATTCCGGCACCCTCGATGGAGGAAAATATACGATCTTTTACATCAGGCACGCGTAATTTGAGTTCGTCTATAATGTCTTTGCTTTCCTGACGCTTTGTGACGCCGTCAGCGGGGCAAGGGTTCTTGCAGACTGGAATATCGTTGGCGCGTGCAAATGCTCTTATTTCGCCTTCCAGGGCGTATATAAGAGGTCTTATGAGTGTGACACCTGATTTCTCCAGATGAGTGACAGGAGAGAAGGTGTGAATGCGCCCCTCATACAGCATGGACATCAGGAAGCTGTCTATAACGTCATCCTTGTGATGGGCATATGCGATCTTGTTGCAGCCAAGTTCTGCAGCACAATCATTGAAGGCTCCTTTACGCATACGGCTGCAGAGTGAACATGGATTAGGTTCCTTCCTGTAATCGAAAACGATCTCGCCTATATGAGTTTTGCAAACCGTATAATTGACTCCAAGTGACTCGCAATATTCCTTAAGTCTGGACGTGTCAAAATCCTTAAATCCAAGATCTACGGTTATAGCTTCAATTTCAAATGGTATGGGATAAAACTTTTTCAGTTTGGACATTGCATATAAAAGTGTCAGACTGTCTTTGCCTCCGGATATTCCTATGGCTATCTTGTCACCGGGACTGATCATATCGTAATCAGTTATAGCTCGTCTTGTATATGATAAAAGCTTTTGTGATTTCATAAAAATACTCCTTAAGTTAACATAATATTATTATGGTTTAATTGTGCGTTTTTCACGAAGCTGTACTTCGTTCCTGAAACGACGTTTTCTGTCCTCATCCATATCAGCGTAGTGTTTTCTTGTTGTATTTACATCCGAGTGGCCTAATACGTCCGCCACCAGGTATATGTCGTCTGTAGCCCTATAAAGCTCAGTGCCAAACGTACTCCTGAGTTTGTGAGGTGTTATATGCTTTAAAGGAACGGAGGTAAGAGAGTATTTTTTTACAATATTCTCAACTGATCTGACAGATATTCTTTTTAATTGACCGGACAGAAATAACGCATCCTCATGGCCTTTTTCCGGTATCAGTTTTTTCCTTTCATCAAGATATTCAAGCAAAGCTTCACTTGCCTCATCACTGAAGTATACGTATGCCTCCTTGCCACCTTTTCGAACGATCTTAATCCGCATATTATCGAAATCAACGTCACGCATATCAATTCCAACGCATTCGGATACACGCATGCCGGTGCTGAGCATAAGTGATAAAAGCGCTAGGTCACGGACTTTATTTTTCTCATGATATTTTTTCTGGCGTTCAGTCAGGCCGCTGCCATACTCAACATTATCAAGAAAATCTGCAACCTCGTTTGGCTCCATTCGTATAATTTTCTTATCGTGTATCTTTGGCATGTCGACCTTTTCTGCAGCGTTTGAGCTTATACGGTCGTTTTTATACAGGTATGCAAAAAATACCCGGAGTGCAGATAATTTGCGTTTTAACGCCTGTTCACCGTTGGTGTATGTACGTCCGTTTTTAGTGTAAAGCTTCATGGCATGCAGGAACTCCTCGATGTCCTCGGCCTCAAGTCTGCTGAGATCCTCAGTAGTAATATCAAGTGGAGTTTTATCACGAAAGAATGGGTTATTTTCACATAAATACTCGTAGAATGTTTTTATATCCCTGGCGTAACCAAGGCGTGTTCTTGTGGATGTAGTATTCTCAATTCCACGAAAAGCGATCGTTGCGTATTGTGGTAACTCGGAAAGAATATCTCTGAGCAATAATATATTATTCTCATCGACCTGTTTGTTGTATGGCTTGGCTGGCATCGTTATATTTGAAACCTCCTGATATATGTTAATTTGTGGGCATATTCATGTATATGGCTAAATGGATTATAGCATAATCTAATAAAATATGCTATATTTTTTCGTAAAACCTGAGTTTAGCGAATAGAAACATATAGACTAAAATACATTCCAACTGCACTTCTTTCACTGATTCTTACGACTCTCTAAGCAAAAATCTAAACAGAAAACGCATATAGAATCTATCATTTAATAGAATCTATATGCGTTAATCAAGAACATCTAATTCCTTGTTTAATTGAGATCAGTCACTTCATAATATGGTATTACCAGGTTGGTTCCGGCTACTATCGATGAATCGTTGTTCAGATTGTTGATCGAGACAACTTCATCGATATAATCCTGGGTTGATGTATATTCATCAGTCATATACTTCTGGGCTATATCCCAAAGTGAATCGCCAGACTCAACGGATATACATGTGTAATACTTGGTGCTGGCATTGGTGGCATCAGCTTCGGATGCATCCATGTGTGTGATCGAAACATATAATACTGCTGCTATGATTATGGCTACAATTATTGTCACCTTTTTATTGCTAATGAAATTAAATAATCTATTCATCTCTATCCCTCCTGAACGTATGTTTGTTACTATGTTCGTATTATATCGAACAGATGTTTTGTTGTCAAGTGATTTTCGAACACTTGTACGACTGCAGTTCGTATTGTAACTCTGAATCCTTAATACTCCTATATTATGCACTATCAGGTGTCCATTTTTATTCCCACGAAAGAATAGATCCGGTCAAGAATATTCAAAACAAAGCAAAATTATAACAGAACATTCGTTTGCAATATCAGAACATATGTGCTATCATATTTTGTATATAACACATTATGTTAAATAGAATTTATTTGTGGAGGTTCAATATACATGGGAAAAGGAAAGATATCTGATAAACAGACAGAGATTTTGGAATATATCAAGGAAGAACAGCTTAAGAAGGGCTATCCACCTTCAGTAAGAGAGATCTGCAAGGCTGTTGGACTCAAGTCTACATCATCAGTACATGCTCATCTCGCATCTCTTGAGGAGAACGGATATATAAGGCGTGATCCAACAAAACCAAGGGCTATAGAGATAATAGATGATGATTTTGCATTGTCAAGGCGTGAGGTTATTAATATACCTGTTGTTGGACAGGTTGCAGCGGGACTTCCTATCCTTGCCACACAGAATATTATGGATTATTTTCCTATTCCACCGGAATATTTACATAACACCAATAATCAGACATTCATGCTTCGCGTTAAGGGCGAAAGTATGATCAACATCGGAATCAACGATGGTGATCTCCTTATTGTTGAACAATGCTCTTCTGCTTCCAATCGTGATATTGTGGTTGCACTTATCGATGATGGGGCTACAGTAAAGAGATATTTTAAGGAGAATGGTCATATAAGACTTCAGCCGGAGAATGATTATATGGATCCAATTATCGTAGACCACTGCGATATACTCGGAAAGGTTATCGGATTATTTAGGCAGATGTAATTACAATATAATATAATAAATCCATTAAGAAAGAGATCCCCAGGTCAACATACGTCAGCAACATTTACGTATATGACCTGGGGATCAATTTATGTCATATTTTTTAAGAGGGGGCTTATTAAAAGTAAATTAACTTCAAAATAGTTAATTTGTATCAACTTGTTAATTACATTATACCAATTAATTAGCTTATTTCAAGCCTAAATCCAACAAAAATAGGCTAAAAAACCATAAAAAACAGCTTTTTAGCCTATTAGCTTAATGTATATTTAGCCTATTTTTAAGTAATCACATTTTAGTATATGTGCTTATCCGCATTCTGTTCTGCTATCTGTTTGAATTCCTTGAAATGAGCCTGGAATAGTAATACCACCTTTGGATCAAACTGTTTACCACTCTGGCTTACTATCTCGGTATAAGCCTCCTCCATAGACCAGCCTTTCTTGTAGTATCTTGCTGATGTAAGGGCATCGAATACATCACATACAGCCATAAGCCTGCTGATATATGCGATCTCTTCTCCCTTCATATGCAGATATCCAGAGCCATCCCACTTCTCATGATGTTCCTTGGCAATCGTTCTTGCAATCTGAAGGATCTGTCCCGGACATTTTGAGAGAAGTGCGTCGCCATATAATACATGACTCTTCATAATGGCGAACTCCTCATCTGTAAGACGGGAAGGTTTGTTGAGTATTTCTTCGCTGATCATCAGTTTGCCGATATCGTGCATCATGGCTGCGGTTGAAAGCATGTCAACATAATCGTCATCAAAACCGGATGCCTTTCCAAGAACCTCCATGTATTTTGCAACTCTCTTGATGTGCTCACCTGTTGATTTTGACTTGCTCTCTGAGAGCTCGGCAAACGCATATATGAGTTCCTTCTGATTAGTTTTGACCTCTTCAGCATGGTCTATAACATTATTGAGCATTGTTGAGTTTCTTGATACTATGAAATATGATACAAATGACATGATAAAAATGGCTATAACACATGGCGCTATGACCAGTATCATATTGTCAGCAAAATCATCATGTGCGGGTGGAATAACAAGATCACATAATCTGTAATTGACTATATCTGCAGCGAATACACCGACTGTAGATAAAAGCGCAGTATAGAGAACCATTGTCTTGTTATAATAAAGGGAAGCTACAAGCATAGGAAATATCCAGACGATCATAGCTGTGTACGATAAAGTTGTATTGAGTATGGAGCATATGAGTACAGCCAATGCAATTACCACATATTTTATACATTTGCCCTCATTGTTCTTAAGTAGATCAATAAAAATCGTAGGTATAAGGGTCAGAATACAGCATACTCCCATGCAGGAACACAGGAGCACTATATTGCACTGCCCTCCAATATATGTAAATACCCAGTATAAAAGTATCAATATAGCAAAAAGCCTCATACATTTGGAGGCAATATGATTGATCTTGATATAATTGTCGCTTAATAGCCTGTTACTCTCCATGTTTTAATCCCCAAATTCTTACTTGCAACCCAATCTTATTTTAAACTGAATATCTTATATGCTGTCCAGAGATACAATATCTCCGTCACTCCATATCTTCTCTATGTTGTAGAATCTTCTTGATTCTTCAGAAAATATATGGATTATTATATCATAATAATCCAGCAAAATCCATCCACCTTCAGAATATCCCTCCACTCCCTTGTGGGAATATCCAGCTTCGTGCATATTGTCCTCAACATTATCGCTGAGTGCCTGAACCTGTTTTTTATTTGTTCCGTCAGCTATCACTATATAATCACATAAGGTTGAAATTCTGCTTATGTCTATGATCTTAATGTCAAATGCTTTTTTATCCTCAAGAGCAGCACATGCTATCTTGAGCATCTCTCTGGAATCTGCCATATTAGTCCTCACTGTTCAATGATGTATAATATTTATATGTCCGGACAGACATTTCGTCCGTGTCTCCACAGCTGCCACTGTCCAGATAAGTTAAAGTATTCTTTAATATGTGGGCCACCGAAGCGTCAATATCGGAGAATGCCTCATTTCTTATTTCATCTATCTCCGGCAAAGGCTTACGGTTCGGCTCTATATAGTCAGCCACAAAAACAATCTTTTCCAGAAGCGACATAGCCGGTCTTCCAGTTGTATGGAATTCTATAGCCGATCGGATGTCCTCATCGTCAACTCCGTATTTTTCTCTTGCGTAATATGCTCCCAGCTTTGCGTGTAAAAGCTCAGGGTTAGCAAATTCGACCTGGCTTATTGGAAGTCCGTGTTTTTTGCATCTTGCTATCTTCTCGTCTGCAGGCAGACATTTGGCGCAGTCATGTAGAAGTCCGGCAGTCAAAGCTTTGTTCACATCTGCTCCGTGAACCATGGCCAGGCAGCCTGATACATATTCCACACCAAGTGAATGTTCAAATCTTTTCTTTGTGAGCTTGTTTTCAAGGCGCTCACGCATCTCAAATCTGTTCATCTTATCTCCTATCTGTTGCAAATGTTCAAGTATAAGTAATATTCAATATATGTTGTTATACCTGCCAGATCAAACGTGATATAGACCATTGTCCCTGATATATGTTATCACGCTGTCGGGAACCATATCCCTGATATCTTCTCCTGACCGCACAGCAGCTCTTATATCACTTGAGGATATATCGTGCTGGTGGATGTACTCCCGGCGGATATCAGAAGCCGGAAACAGGCTTTGCAGGCTTGCTATCTTGTCGTTGATCATATCCTCAGGAGCTCCACTTCTTGTTGTGACAAGCAGCGTTGCATGCCTTGATATGATGTCAGGTCTGTGCCAGTGGTCAAAATACATAATGGAATCCCCGCCCATGATAAAATACCAGTGAACGTCAGGATATAACTCATGAAGGGCCTCAAGCGTATCTGAGGTGTATGTGATCCCGGGACGTCTGAGCTCAAAATCAGAATACTCCAACCCTTTTATGCCATCTATGGCAAGTTTTATCATGTTGACCCGGTGATCTGTTGTAACTTCGTTGGAAATATCTTTATAACCAGGCTTATTGTTGGGCATCACAAGCACTTTATCCAGTCTAAACTGTTCCAGTGCCTGTATGCCAAGCTCTATATGTCCATAGTGTATAGGATTGAATGTTCCGCCGAGTATACCTACATGTCCTGCTTTTTGTGCCAGCATGGCTTATTCCCCCCTATGGAAGTTCGATTTTCTTATGTTCCTTTGACTCCTTGTACAGAACGATCTTTCTGCCGATCACCTGAACTACCTGTGAGTGGGTTCTCTCACCGAGCATAGCTGCTATCTCACGAGGATCGTCAAGACAGTTCTTGAGAACAGAGATCTTGATTAGTTCTCTCGCCTCAAGAGCCTCTGCAACAGATTCTGTGAACTCAGGTGTGAGTGATGATTTGCCTATGTTGAGTATAGGCTGGATGGTCTGTGCCAGCCCCTTTAAATATGCTCTCTGTTTGCTATTCATACGTGTTTATTCCTTTACTTATAATAATCAAATTCAAGGAAATACATTCTTACAGTATCTCCGTCTACACAGCCAAGCTCCTCAAGCTGTGCAAGTATTCCATTGTCTCTGAGGAACTTCTGGAAGAAATCAAAGCCCTTCTCAGATTCAAGGTTCGTATATCCGAGCATCTTCTCGATTCGTGGACCCTCGACGATATATACACCCTCCTCCTCGTCTGACTTTCTGACTTCAAATGGAAGCTCAGGATCATCCTGCATGGACAGATCTATCTCAGGTTCAAATTCGATGATCTCCCTTGGAGACTGCTTTACAAGGTCATTGACATACCAGAGAAGTTCATTGATACCCTTTCCTGATACTGCAGATATAGGGAATATCTTATACCCTTCATCCTCCGGGAATTCCTCCTTAAGCATCTCTATGACAGTCTCATAGCCCATATCATCCAGAAGATCGACCTTGTTGGCTGCTATAACCTGTGGACGGTTCTCGATGTCTTTATTGTACTTCTTGAGCTCTTCATTGATTACGTGGATATCATTGATCGGATCTCTTCCATCCACCGAGGCTGCATCCACGATGTGGATTATAACCTTTGTACGCTCTATATGTCTTAAGAACTGAAGTCCAAGACCTGTTCCTTCTGACGCACCTTCAATTATGCCTGGAATGTCTGCGATCACGAAGCCGTTCTTATCCCCGAGATCCACCACACCCAGGTTCGGAACTAAAGTGGTAAAATGATATGCCGCGATCTTAGGACGGGCATTCGTAACTCTTGCAAGGAAGGTTGATTTACCTACACTTGGGTATCCGACAAGTCCTACGTCAGCTATACACTTGAGTTCAAGATCTACTGTAAGCTCCTTGGCTGGCTGACCAGGCTGTGCATACTTTGGCGCCTGCATGGTCGAAGTTACATATGTTCTGTTGCCACGGCCACCACGGCCTCCTTTAAGGAAAACAACAGGTTCCTTCTTGTAGGCCATATCGAGAATAACCTTACCTGTCTCTGAATCTTTGACAACAGTTCCAGGTGGAACCTTGAGCACGATATCGGCACCATTGCTGCCATGGCAGTTCTTCTTGCCGCCCTCTTCACCGTCTCCGGCTTTGTATTTTGTCACATGTCTATAGTTAGTGAGCGTGTTCATTCCCTCGTCGACAACAAAGATAACGTCACCGCCATTACCTCCGTCACCGCCGTCAGGACCGCCGTTTGGAACATATTTCTCTCTTCTGAAGGATACATGTCCGTCACCGCCCTTGCCTGATCTCACATATATTCTGGCTCTATCGGCAAACATAATATACCGCCTTTCTATGTCAGATATTCTATACCGAATATTCAATGTCTAAACTACCTGTGTCAAGTTCTGCAGATACATCTGCACACTATTTCATAGTATACCCCATATCTGCACTTTTGTCTGTAAAAAAAGACTGGAATAATAATAATTACTCCAGTCTCTTGATAGTATTACTTATATATATCCAATATTACTCGTTAACTACTGGATAGATAGAAACCTGCTTCTTGTCTCTACCCTTTCTCTCAAATCTAACGATACCATCAGCTGTAGCGAACAGTGTGTCATCTCCGCCGATACCAACGTTAAGACCTGGATGAATCTTTGTTCCACGCTGTCTGTAAAGGATGTTACCAGCCTTTACGAACTGACCGTCAGCTCTCTTAGCGCCAAGTCTCTTGGACTCTGAGTCTCTGCCGTTCTTTGTAGAACCTACACCTTTCTTATGAGCGAAAAACTGAAGTTCCATCTTCATCATGTCAATTACACCTCCTTAAAGGTCATACAAATATAATCGCCATAGGATTCTTCGATTCCAGATATACCGATCACAAGCGCCTGCATCAAAGTCTGTGCCTTGATATCCGGCTCCTCTGTGAATATGAAATCCATATGTCCGCTCTCCTGATCGCAGTCAAGTGTGAAATTCACATCTGAAAGCTTCTCAACAGAGTTCAGGATAGTTATCGTGATCGCTGAAACTGCGCTACAGACGATATCTTGTCCAGGATCATCATATTCCGCATGTCCATCTGTCTTAAATCCTATATATTCCGAATTGCTGTTCTGATAAATAACTACATCAATCATGTCTTATAATCGATACAATCAATACCAATTAAGCGTTGATCTTCTTGATCTCAACCTTAGTATATGACTGTCTGTGACCATTCTTCTTGTGATAGCCAGTCTTTCTCTTGTACTTGTAAACAATAACTTTCTTAGACTTGCCTTCACCAACTACTGATGCTGTTACAGATGCATTAGCAACTGCATCTCCACACTTAACGTCTGAATCAGTGCTTACTAAGATAACATCATCAAATGTTACTTCGCTTCCAGCCTCTGCTGCGAGCTTCTCAACCTTGATCACGTCTCCTTCAGCTACCTTGTACTGCTTACCGCCTGTTGCTATAATTGCGTACATGGTTAATACCTCCTTAATCAAACTCGCCAGTTTTGGTGGTGTCTGTTGACACACTTATACCTAACTGTGCGGCATACTCATATAATCTACCATTGAGATGATTATTTGTCAATAATTTTCTGATATATTTTTACAATATTTTTTGATTTATATTCATCAAAGCTTAACCATTTCGTGAAGCGGTCTCTTTAACTTCTTTCTGGTCAGCTCTATAAGTCCAAGCTTGGTGATATCTACGAATTTGGCTGGTACAGGATCGTCTGCCAGCTCTCTTATCAGAGTATCACGTATCCTGAGGATATCATCGGGATTCTTCATGTTTATAAAGTCTATAACTACTATCCCTGACAGATTGCGGAGTCTTAACTGACGACAGGTTTCGATGGCAGCCTCGGTGTTGACCTTCAGCATGTGCTGTTCCATATCTCTGCCTGATATAGCCTTGCCTGTATTCACATCCACAACTACCATGGCCTCAGTCTGCTGGATTATAAGGTAGGCACCTGACTTAAGCCATACTCTCTCCTTTAGAGCTCCCTCCACTTCTTTATTGAGATTGTAGATTGCCGTAAGCGGACATTCCGTATCGGTATGAAGCGTTAAGTCTATTGTTCCAGGCTGTTTTTTCTCTATGTAATCCTCAAATACGTGGAATATTTCTTCATCATCGGTTACCAGTGAATCTAGCTTATTACTTCCCATGAAAGTTATGTTTTCTATATATTCCGGTGGATTCCGGTACAGACATGAAAAGCATTTTCTGGTTGCTGCGGCCTTCAGAATCTGCGTGAGACGACCGCCCAGCTCATTCAGTTCACGTTTTATGAGTTCAGGGTCCGCATCCACAGCATTTGTCCTAATGATACAACCTATACCCGCCGGGAGGGTATTTCGCGCGATGTCCTTAAGCTCGTCCCGGAGCTTTCTGCTGCTTATCTTGTTCGATACACCGATCTGTTCCCCGGTGTGGACCACACAGTAATCCCCGCGGAGGGTGAGCTCCGATGAACCAACAGGGTTCTTGGTCTTGACTGCGTCACGGCTGATCTGAACGACTATCTCATCGCCGATCCTGAGCTTTGTGTGCTCCCTGCCATCGGCGTATATAATATCATTGTCATCCAGACTGTAGTAGCAGGGAAGTCTGTCACCGTAATCCACGAAGCAGGCATTTATATTGTTTACGATGTTGGCCACCTTGCCCACATAGATATTGCCGAGGACTGTACTGCCCTCTGACAGGTTAAGATCTGTGACTTTGCCATCCTGTATAACAGCCTGTAATATTTTGTTGTCGTAGTGTGTAACTACCAGCTTTCTCATGTGATATTCCCCTTATAATCTTTCAAATATACGGTCAGGCAGACTCTTAGAATGGTGAACCGGCCTTGTATAGAGGTATTATATTGCCATCAGGGCCATCCATGTACGTCTCCAGTCTGTGAATATGATAATGGAACTGGTTGTGACTGACACCCGCATACGCGCAGAGAGCCTGCATGACGAGCTCCGGCTTGAGGTTGTATTCACTTCCGGTTGACAGCAGCATATATATCTGATCGTCCCTCAGCTCGCAGGTCATGATACCAGGTTTTATATTCTCCTCGCGTTCGCTCTTCTTTGTTTTTTTCAGAATGACGATCTGATCCTGCGACATGAAGGATTCCACACTGTCCAGTATATTATGCCGTTCTTCAGTTCCTGCTTTGTCAAGGAATGAGATGACATAGTCCGATGCTGACACAACTGACATGGAGTTCTTTGCATCATCGGGAAGAAGTACACACTCAGTGACCTTCATCTCATCAACCGATACGGCATTCAATGCGTCGATCATCTCTCTGGATGTTGTAACGGATTCAAATTCTCCGTCAAAGTATTCGCCATCAGAAGTGATTCCCATGGCCAGCGGAGCGGCAAACGAGATGATCTGGTGAGGCGAATATCCCTTGGAATAGCTCACATCCAGACCGGCACGTCTTATCTCCTTCTGGAAATATCTCATAACGTCAAGGTGTCCTATAAATCTGAGGTTACCGAGCTTGGAGTATTTAATTCTTATTTTCAAAACATACACCTCCTCCAAATCTTGCGGCACCACAGCCGGAGCACTGCTGTCTGCAGTTAGGGGTTACCTTTTCGTTCTGGGCGTTCTCCCACTCTCTCTCAAGGAACTTTCTTGTGACTCCTATATCAATGAAATCCCATGGAAGTATCTCATCAACACTTCTGTCCCTGTATGTGTAGAAATCTATATCCAGACCGTACTTTGCCATGGCGTTGTCCCAGTTTTCTTTTTTGAAGAACTCTGTCCATGCGTCAAATATCTGACCGGCCTTATAGACATCATATATTACATCGCAGAGCTTCCTGTCGCCTCGAGCAAGCAGTCCCTCAAGTATGGTGATATCTGCTTCGTGGTACTGGAACTTAAGACTCTTATGGTTCTTCTCTGCGCGGAATCTGTCCTTCACAAAGTATGCACGCTTGACAAATTCCTCAGGCCTTATCATCGGAGCCCACTGGAACGGAGTAAATGGCTTTGGCACAAAATATGATGCCGATGCGGTGACCATGACACGTCCATTTCGTTCTTCTCTTGGGATATTTGCAAAGAAAAGCTCAGTGATCTCCTCCGACAGGTCTGCAATCCCGGCAATATCGTCATATGTCTCAGTAGGAAGGCCCATCATGAAGTACAGCTTCACCTTATCCCAGCCGCCTTTGAAGGCCTTCAGGGCACCATCCATTATGTTCTCCTTTGTGAGACCCTTGTTTATGACATTTCTGAGTCTCTGCGTTCCTGCCTCAGGGGCAAATGTAAGTGAACTCTTCTTCACATCCTGGATCTTGCTCATGACATCCAGAGAAAAGGCGTCTATACGGAGCGATGGCAGAGAGATATTTACATGCTCATTGTCCATCTTCTCGATCAGGCAGTCTGTGAGCTCCGGAAGCTCCTCGTAATCACTCGACGACAGACTGCTGAAGGTTATCTCCTCGTGTCCTGTACTTGCCAGCATTTTCTCAGCATAGCCCTTTAACAGATTGACATCCTTAGGTCTGGTTGGTCTGTAAATCATTCCAGCCTGGCAGAATCTGCAGCCTCTTATACATCCGCGCATGATCTCAAGAACAACTCTGTCCTGAGTGAGCTTCATGAATGACACAACAGGCTTCTCTGGGTATGTGACTTTGCTGTGATCCATGACGACCGTCTTGGTTATCGTGGCAGGCACATCTTCAAATCTAGGAGCAAATGAAGCTATCGTGCCATCTTCCTTGTATGTGACTTCATAGAGCTCAGGAACGTATAATCCCGGAATGTTGGACACCTTTATGAGAAATTCTTCCCTGGTCATATCAGAGTGCTTATACACCTTGTAAAGCTCCAGAAGTGCATCATATGATACTTCGCCCTCACCCATATAGAATATGTCAAAGAAGTCTGCTATAGGCTCAGGATTGTATGAGCATGGGCCTCCGCCTATAACAAGTGTGTCTCCCTTTTTTCTGTCTCTTGTACGGAGTGGGATCCCAGCCAGATCAAGCACCTGAAGAATATTGGTGTAACACATCTCGTACTGGAGTGTTATTCCAAGGAAATCAAAATCCTTTATAGGATCCTGGGATTCCAGCGCGAACAGAGGGATGTCATGTTCTCTCATCTCCGCGTCCAGATCAGGCCATGGCGAATAAACTCTTTCACACCATGTGTCCTCTCTCCTGTTGAACATATCGTACAGTATCTGAATTCCGAGATGGGACATACCTATCTCGTATACATCAGGAAAACACATGCAGAAACGCACATCAACCTTGTCCTTGTCCTTCATAACACTGTTGTATTCTCCACCTATATATCTGGCGGGCTTTTCAACCTTCATCAGTATTTCATCCGGTAAAGCTAATCTTCTCATAAAATAATATCCTTAAATAATTTTCTTGTGATCATATTATCTGATTATCTCCAAATGGAAATATTCAATTACAGCAAAAGAGATGCGCACGGAATTTCCGTATTCAGTGCGCATCCTCTATATCTATATCGTATCAGGAACTGTAATCCTATACCGCATTATCCAATATTAGTTTTTGAAACTATGGATAGGGGCTGGAATACGTCCACCTCTGTTGACAAACTTATCACATGCAAATCTGTTGACAGGCATGATAGGTGCGTATCCGAGAAGTCCGCCAAATTCAGCCTGATCTCCAACTGTCTTACCGATAACAGGGATAAGTCTTACAGCGGTTGTCTTCTGGTTGATCATACCAAGAGCCATCTCATCAGCGATAATTCCTGATATGGTTGCAGGTGATGTATCACCAGGAATTGCTATCATATCAAGACCTACTGAACATACACATGTCATGGCCTCAAGTTTCTCAAGAGTTAATGCTCCTGCGGAAACTGCATCGATCATTCTCTGGTCCTCAGATACAGGGATGAATGCACCGGAGAGTCCTCCGACGTATGATGAAGCCATAACTCCACCCTTCTTAACCTGATCGTTGAGGAGCGCAAGTGCTGCTGTTGTACCAGGAGCTCCGGCGTATTCAAGACCGATCTCCTCGAGAATCTCACCTACACTGTCTCCGACTGCAGGAGTAGGGGCAAGTGACAGGTCAACTATACCAAATGGTACGCCGAGCATCTTGGATGCCTCTTTTGCAACGAGCTGTCCAACTCTGGTTACCTTGAAAGCTGTCTTCTTGATGGTCTCGCAGAGTTCCTCAAAGTTTTCTCCTCTTACCTTCTCAAGGGCTTTCTTTACAACACCAGGGCCGCTGACTCCAACATTGATGACACAGTCTCCCTCGGTAACACCGTGGAATGCACCGGCCATAAATGGGTTGTCATCAGGTGCGTTACAGAATACTACAAGCTTTGCACAACCGATGGAATCTGCTTCTTTGGTGAGCTCGGCAGTGTCTCTGATCATCTCTCCTAGAATCTTGACTGCATCCATATCTATACCGGTTTTGGTTGAACCTACATTTATGGAGCTGCACACCTTTCCTGTGCTTGAGAGTGCTTCAGGAATTGAACGGATAAGAAGCTCATCAGCAGGAGTCATGCCCTTATTTACAAGCGCTGAATATCCTCCGATGAAGTTGACTCCTATGGTGTCTGCAGCCTTGTCAAGAGCCTTTGCTATCTTTACAAAATCTCCGGTGGTCTTACATACGGAACCACCAACCAGTGCTATAGGTGTTACAGAAACTCTCTTGTTGACGATTGGTATACCATATCTTCTTGATATCTCCTGACCTGTTGATACAAGATCCTTGGCATATGTTGTTATTTTGTTATATATCTTTGTACATGTATCATCCACATCTGTGCCTACACAATCCAAAAGACTGATTCCCATTGTGATGGTACGAACATCCAGATTCATGTCTGAGATCATCTTATTGGTCTCGATTACTTCATTTATGCTAATCATGTATATCCTCTTTTCTGTCTGTCAGACTGTATATTATTAGATTCTGTGCATTGTCTCAAAGATCTTCTCGTGCTGTACCTTTATCTGTACTCCAATCTCTTCTCCGATCTGTCCGAGTTCTGATGCGATGAGCTCTGTTGATTTGGATGACTCCTGTGTATCAACCACCATCATCATGTTGAAGTACCCTGCAACTATAGTCTGTGATATGTCAAGTATATTGATCTGGTTGTTTGCCAGATATACACATACCTTAGCTGTGATTCCCACGCTGTCCTTACCTACTACAGTTATGATTCTCTTTTTCATTTCATTTATCCTCCTTGTTGATGATGGAGCCTGTACATACAGAACCCATCTTTATTCACTCCTAAAAATCAGCCTACGCCTCTATGGCAGCCATAGGCATGTCTCTTCTGGCTACTGCCAGCCCAAATTCCCTTACATCGTTGGCGTATGAATTGTTTTCAAGCTCCAGCTTGACTGTCTCGTATGCCAGCTCTTCAAAATTGTTCTCCTTGCTCAGATGTCCCAGAAGGATACCCTTCACATGGTCATTCAGAAGTCTGTATATGAGCTGCCCTGACAATTCGTTGGACAGATGACCATAGTTGCCAAGGATTCGTCTCTTGAGATAATAAGGATATGGTCCCGCCTCAAGCATTCTGACATCATGATTGGCCTCAACTACCATTATATCTGAGTTGTCAAGCTTATCTACAATATAATCATTATAATTGCCCATATCAGTCGCTATGGACACTTTTTTGCCATCTCCATACAGGCTGTAGCATACCGGATCCGCTGCGTCATGCCAGATGGATGACGGATCAACGGTTATATCCTTTATCAGTATCTTTTCATCAGGACGAATCTCATGAAACAGTCCCTCATCGATACTGCCAAGGGAGGTCATCTTCTTCATCTCAGCTATGGTTCCTGCAGTGGCATATATAGGAACACCGTGCTTTCTTGCCAGAACACCTATGCCCTTCACATGATCTATATGCTCATGCGTTACAAGAACACCATCGAGTTCAGACGGCTTTATTCCCTCATCCTTAAGGGCGTTTTCAACCCTCTTGCAGCTTATGCCTACATCCACAAGAAGATGGGTAGCGCTATTGCCGACGTAATAGCAGTTACCGCTGCTACCGCTTGCTATACTTAGTAATTTCATAATCTACTCTTCTGTTGTAATTTATTTGTACCATGTGACTGTGCGGTCCATGGTCTGAGATCCATATGACTGTAATATCTTCTGTCAAAGCCCTCAAGCTCACCGAGATTCACAGCAGTCAGGGTCTCTTTAAACGCATATATTCTATCAATAAAACTCTTATCAATCAAGCACTTATGTGCTCCGTGCAGGGATGTATTTCCTGCAAATTCTGATTTTCCCTGAAAACTGTCCGGAAAAAGTCCAAGGCTTACCGCACTTGATATATTAAGACTGCACCCGAAGCCTCCTGCCAGATATACACGTGATACGTCCTCTGCCGTTATCCCCGCCATATCCATGAGGGATTCTATCCCTGCACATATGGCTGCCTTTGCAAGGAGAAAGCTTCTGATCATATCCATGTCAATTGTCACTCCACCCGCAAGTCTGTAGCCTCCGTCTATATACTGATCAACCAGGACTCCATCGTCATTCACTATGTGTAGCAAATTAAGTCTGTTCAGCAGATCAAAGGCTGTGGTTGGAGCTGCAACACCTCTCCTCAGCATTCCCTCAAATGCCGGACCACATGCACATGAGGTGGCATAACCGATACCCTGCTTTGCAAGTATGAGTTCTCCGTTTGTTCCGAGATCTGCAAACAACTGATATTTGTCAGACCTGTCAATGTTACAGACGACTGCACCGCACAATGCGTCAGCTCCAACAAATGCACTGAGGTTAGGAAGACATGTGACTTCAGCACTGCAAAATCTTTCATCATCAAAGAAATCCTTCCCTGATACTGTTATACTGTCAGGATTCCTGATCTCAAATGGTGCATGCCCGAGATTGTCCAGAAGCAGCCGCTCCAGTATTGCATTCATGGTGGTGTTTCCGGAAATAATTATCCTTGATATATCTGCAGGGGCATACCCCATTCCGGCTAACTCTGAGGAAATCCTTGTGACTACTGAGCTTCTGAGTTTTGTCAGTCCATCTTCTGTGGAGCCTGTTCGGATCCTTGATATGACATCGCTGCCATATTCAATTTGCGGATTCATAAATCCACATCTGTCCGTGACACTTCCATCAGACATATCTATCTGTTCTATGGCGATGGTGGTGGTGCCTAAATCTATAGCTATGCCTATACCACGACCATCGCCATTATATACGTTGTTGGATTCATCAGCACCCTTGTACGAAGCAAGGACTGACATGTTATCCTCACCTATGGTTATCTGTATGTTATCAGTGATAGTGTAGGTACAGCTTTTTACCGTGCCCGCACCTTTTACATCCACCAGACATCTCTGACACTTTCCAAGACCTCCGCAGTTTCCACTGAACACATATCCGGCGCTGCACAGCACCTTGAACAGATTGTCACCGCGTCTGCAGGCGATTATTTTGTTGTCATTTACGGTTAAAGTGAGTTCATTGTTAATCATCGATATCAACTACAATTAATTGTATATTCCCTTTGTCATGACTTCCTTTGGCTTGTAGCCCTTATCAGCAAGTGTGTTGATGATGAGCTGCTTGTGCTCAGGGCCAAATGCCTCCATAGTGATAACAAGCTCAACTGCTGAATTCCTGTTGATGGATACGAACTGGTTGTGCTCAAGCTTGATAACATTTCCCTGGAGATCAGCGATAACCTTTGAAATGTTCATGAGTGCACCCGGCTTGTCAGGAAGAAGTGTTGAAACTGTGAAGATCCTGCTTCTTGCGATAAGTCCGTGCTGTACAAGTGAGGCAAATGTTATCATATCCATATTGCCGCCCGACAGTATGCTTACGACCTTGGCACCCTTTACATCGAGATGCTTAAGTGCTGCCACTGTGAGAAGGCCTGAATTCTCAACAAGAAGCTTGTGATTCTCAAGCATATCGAGGAATGAAACGATGAGTTCGTTATCCTCTACAGTTATAATATCATCTATGTTCTTCTGTATATATGGGAAAATCTTGCTTCCCGGTGTCTTTACTGCAGTTCCATCTGCAATGGTGTCTACATATGGAAGTGTTGTAACCTTCTTGTTCTTCAGTGAGACCTGCATACAGTTTGCTCCGGCAGGCTCAACACCTATGACCTTGATGTTCGGATTCATCATCTTGGCAAGTGTGGACACACCTGTTGCCAGACCGCCACCTCCGATAGGAACAAGGATATAGTCAACGAAAGGAAGCTCCTTTATGATCTCCATCGCAACCGAGCCCTGTCCTGTGGCAACATCGAGATCATCGAACGGATGAATGAATGTATAACCCTTGTCCTCTGCAAGCTCAAGAGCGTATGCACATGATTCATCATATACGTCTCCATACAGTATAACCTCTGCGCCGTATGCCTTAGTTCTGTTAACCTTGATGAGAGGTGTAGATGAAGGCATAACGATGGTCGCCTTTACTCCATATGCTTTTGCAGCATATGCCACACCCTGGGCATGATTTCCAGCCGAAGCTGTTATCAGTCCCTTCTGTCTCTCTTCATCTGAAAGAGTGCTTATCTTGTAATATGCACCCCTGATCTTGTATGCACCGGTCTTCTGAAGGTTCTCAGGTTTGAAGTATACCTTGTTGCCTGTTATCCCACTGAAATAGTCACTGTATATGAGCTTTGTAGGGAGAACCACCTTATGTACAATGTCGTAGGCCTCCTCAAATTTCGCAAGTGTCAGTTTGTCTGTTGTGTTCTGTTCTGCCATTTGTTAATGTCTCCTTATGTAAAAATCCTTTTGAAAATCATATATGGTTGTGCACAGATATAAGTACATTGACATACATACATATGATCATTATATATGCCGTAGTATTACATGTCATCGCCGATGAGCATATCGATCTCGGATCTGTCCTCGTCAAAATCTGCGAACAATGCGTTGACATATTCCTGAGGGTCAAATCTCTGGAGATCACCGATCTTCTCACCAACTCCGATAAACTTGACCGGTACGTCAAGCTCTGCCTGGATCGCTATCGCAATACCACCCTTGGCAGTTCCGTCAAGCTTGGTGATAACTATACCGTCAAGCTCAGTTACATTGCTGAACTGTCTTGCCTGTTCAAGGGCATTCTGACCTGTTGTTCCGTCCAGAACTATGAGCGCCTCAACATTTGCCTCCGGATAATCCCTTGTGATGATCCTTCTCATCTTTGCAAGCTCGTCCATGAGATTCTTCTTGTTGTGAAGTCTTCCCGCTGTATCAACGAGAAGGATATCCGTATCTCTTGCCTTGGCGGCAGCCACTGCGTCGTATACAACTGCAGCGGGATCAGCGCCCTCATTGTGTGAAATTATATCAACCTGTGCCCTGTCAGCCCAGGTCTTTAACTGATCTATGGCGGCAGCTCTGAATGTATCGGCAGCAGCCATGAGAACCTTCTTGCCTCTCTGGCGGTACTGGGCAGCAAGCTTTCCGATGGTCGTTGTCTTGCCGACACCATTTACCCCGATGACCAGCACAACGGACTTCTTATTCTCGAAGTCGTACGCTGAATCGTCCACAGACATCTGGTTCTTGATTATATTGATCACAAGTTCCTTGCAGGCAGCAGGTTCTTTGATGTGTGAATCCTCAACCTTCTGCTTAAGTCCCTCTATAACCTTCTCAGTCGTCTCATATCCCATATCAGCCATGATAAATGTCTCTTCAAGATTCTCATAGAAATCATCATTTATATGGGATGCACCGAATACATCTGTAAAGCTTTCTACTATATTATCTCTTGTCTTTGCAAGACCTGCCTTAAGTCTCGCAAAAAATCCTTTTTTCTCTTTTTCCTCTGCCATGACATACCTCCTGTTTAATATCTTCTATTGTTATTTATCCAGATCGTTCTCAATAAGGTTGACTGATACGAGGGTAGATACACCCTTCTCCTGCATGGTTATACCGTACAGGATATCAGCAGCCTCCATGGTTCCCTTTCTGTGTGATATAACTATGAACTGCGTATCCTTTGTAAGCCTGTTGAGATACTGTGCAAATCTTCTTACGTTTGAGTCGTCAAGAGCCGCCTCTATCTCGTCCAGCAGACAGAAAGGTGATGGCTTCAGACTCTGAATTGCAAATAACAGTGCTATGGCGGTGAGGGACTTCTCTCCACCTGACAACTGCATCATATTCTGGAGCTTCTTTCCAGGTGGCTGTGCTATGATCCTGATACCTGTTTCAAGAAGATCCTCGGTATCAACCAGCTCAAGTGCACCACGTCCACCACCGAACAGCTCCTTGAATACCTTGTCGAACATGACCTGTATCTCCTTGAACTTCTCGGCAAACTGCTCCTGCATTGATTTTTCAAGCTCCGCAATGATATTTACGAGGTTGGTCTCCGCACTGACTATATCGTCATGCTGTCCCTTGAGAAATTCGTATCTCTCAGAGACTTCCTTGTAGTCATCTATGGCATTGACGTTGACATCTCCAAGGGATTTGATCTTGGCCTTTACTGCAACGATCTCCTTCTTTAGTGCCGGCAGTTCAGGAAGATTATCGTCCTTGAGTTCCTGGGCACTGCTGTATGTAAGCTCATACTCCTCCCACATATAGTTGCTGAGTTCGTCTGCTTTCTCAGTGTTCTTCTCGATTATCGATGTGAGCTTGTATGAGTCCTTCTCGAGTCCTGCAATCTTTTCGGAAAGTTCTTCTCGTCTGGCAAAGAATTCCTTGTGGCTCTGCTGTAATTCCTCTCTCTTGACTGAGAATTCGTTTACCTTGTCCTCGTTGTCAGCGATACTTCCGGTTCTGCTTGCGATATCTGTCTTTATAGCAGCTATCCTGTCTTCCAGCTCTGTGATCTCACTGAATGATGACTCCACGCGGCTTGTAAAGCCCTCAAGTTCTTCCTTGTATTTTTCGATATCCATATTTATTCTTCGGATATTTTCTACAATGAAGTCCTCTTTCTGCTTGACGGAATTAAACTTAATCATAAGCTCAGATACCCTTGCGTTTGCAGCGGTGAGCTTATCCTTGTTCTCCTGTCCCTGTCCCTCAAGTTCTTCCACTCTTGCCTCAGCTTCAAGCCTCATGGCTTCATGCTTTTTGTTGTTGTCGGCAAGAGAATTCTTATTGTTGTTTATCTCCGTTATCTGATTATTGAGCTCTGCTACCTCTTTCTCGATCGAGACAAATACTCTTTCAGATTCGGCAAGTTTTTCTTTGACCTGGTCAATACTCATGGTCAGAGTATTCTTTTTCAGATATGCCTGCTGCAGTTCGGAGTTGTATTTGTCTATATCCTGTCTGAGCTGATCTCTTGAAGTCTTAAGTTGTGCGTCGAGAGCCGCAGCCTTTGACGCTGTTGATTTCAGGTTATCGATTTGCTCCTTGAGTTCATCCAGCTCTCTCTTTCTTCCGAGAAGGTTACTGGAATTCCTGAATGCACCTCCGGTCATTGATCCGCCCGGATTTATCAGTTCTCCCTCTATGGTGACAAGTCTGAGCGACTGATTGTTCTTACGCGCTACCGCCAGGGCATTATCGATATTGTCGACAACTATGATCCTGCCTAAAAGGTTCTTTACCAGCGTGTTGAATTTGGAATCGACCTCAACAAGATCTGATGCAACTCCTATGACTCCTTTTTCCCTGAGCACATCATTTCTGACGGAACCGCGGTCTGTTATGGTGTTAAGCGGAAGAAATGTTGCACGTCCGAGTCTGTTGGTCTTCAGATATGAGATCATTCTCTTGGCAGTGGCATCGTCCTCAGTGACAATGTTCTGTATACTTCCGCCAAGGGCAGTCTCCACAGCGACCTCGTACTTCTGATTTACCGTGATTATGTCCGCAACAACGCCTATTATGCCCGGATTCCACTGCTTCTGTTCCATGACTCGTCTGATACTGTTGCCGTATCCGTCGTATCTCTCAGTTATATTTCTGAGAGCCTCCATCTTGGACTCTGTTGCCGAAAGCTTCTCGTTGGTGTTGTGGATCAGCTCACGGTTAGTTTTGTTTCTATTCTGATTCTGGGCAAGCTGATCGGTTGCACTGTCCAATCCCGCGAGAATGACCTTTACTCCCGCCTCAAGTTCGGCAAGCTGTGATGACAGTGACTCATATTCCTTCTTGTCCCCGGCATCGTCGCTCTTAAACTGCAGAAGTCTCTGGTTGAGCTGTGTCTTTCTAAAGTTGATATTCTCCAGCATGGCGTCATATCTTCCGACCTTTGCCTGGAGATTACCGCTCTCATGCATATATTCTATGATGTCAGCCTTGCAGATCTCAATCTCCTGCTGGCAGGCCTCTATGTAGGAGGTCATGTCGGAGCTTTCCTTCTGGGCTGTTTTAAGTGCCTGTTCAACTTCTGAGATAGAGTCATCCAGTTCATCTTTCTGGGATGTGTAATCTGTGAGTTCTTTCTCGCCGGACTCGATCTGGCTGTTGATTCGGTCTATCTGATCATGTATGTTCTGATCGTTCATTTTGAGTGTGATTATCTGCTGGTTGATAACATTTATCTCACCTTCAGCACGCTCTTTTGCAAGCCTGTTCTCATGAATCTCGTTTTTAGATGACTCAATTATGGAATTGAGCTGCTCTATAGCAGTCTCTATCTGGTCGTATTCTTCCTTTGTCTGTTCATACGCCTGCTTGCTCTCATCTATATCATCGTTTACGATAGTGAGCCTGTTCTGATCTTCCTCGAGAGCTGTTTTAAGTTTCTCTGTCTCGAGAAGGAATGCATTCACATCGAGTTTTTTTAATTCATTTTTAAATGCCAGGTATTTCCTTGCGGTCTCAGACTGCTCCTTGAGTGGTCCGACCTGTTTTTCAAGCTCCTTGAGAATGTCGTTGACACGGCTGAGATTGTCCCTCTCTGCTTCAAGTGATTTCTCCGCAGCAGCCTTGTTCTTCTTGAACTTTACGATTCCGGCAGCCTCGTCAAAAAGCTCTCGTCTCTCCTCAGGTTTACCATTGAGGATCTTCTCGATCTGGCCCTGTCCGATGATTGAATAACCCTCCTTACCGATACCGGTGTCAAAGAAGAGAGAATATACATCCTTCAGTCTGCTGACAGTACCGTTAATCAGATATTCAGACTCTCCTGATCTGTATACTCGTCTTGCAACTGTGACTTCATTATAATCTATAGGAAGGCTGTGATCGCTGTTGTCAAGAGTTATGGCAACATATGCGGAGCCCTGCGGCTTTCTGAGCTGTGTTCCCGAGAAAATGACATCCTCCATCTTGGAACCACGGAGACTCTTGGCACTCTGTTCACCCAGAACCCATCTCACTGCATCCGCTACATTGCTCTTACCCGAACCATTAGGTCCAACGATACAGGTTATTCCGTGATTGAATTTGAATACTATCTTGTTTGCAAATGACTTGAAGCCATTTACCTCTATACTCTTTAAATACATAAATTAATCCTGCTTTTTTCTTAATTGTAACAATGTTTTGTATGCAGCCATCTGTTCGGAGTTCTTTCTGTTTGAACCCTCACCTCTGGCTGTAGCCTGGCCATCTATCATGGCATCCGATACAAATATCTTGTTATGTTCAGGCCCCTTCTCCTCTATGAGCTCATACTTTAATTCTTTTCCATTTTTCTGGCAGAATTCCTGAAGGGTTGACTTTGCATCGTAGAACAATGATTTTGTCTCAACGTCATCCAGCAGGAACTGATGGACAAACTTCTTGGCGACATCCATTCCGCCATCAAGATACATCGCACCGAGAACGGATTCAAAGAGATCACACAGAATGGATTTCCTTGTCCTTCCACCTGTCTGGGCTTCACCCTTGCTAAGAAGGACAAATTTGCCATATCCAAGACTCTCGGATATCTGTGAAAGAGTAAATTCGCATACGAGACTTGCCCTCAGCTTTGTGAGTTTTCCCTCCTCATATTCTCTCTTCTTGCGGAAGAGATAGTCACTCACAATATACTCAAGGATGGCATCCCCGAGAAACTCAAGTCTCTCATATGACTCAGTTTTATTAACCTTAAGCTCATTTGCAAATGACGTGTGTGTCAGAGCCGTTATCAGAAGTCTTATATCCTTGAATTCGTATCCTATTCTTTTTTCAAGCTCACCATAATCCTTCTTCATTATGCCTGCTCCTCACTCAGCTTTTCAGCAATCTTGGCGTTTACTCCGGTCTCACTGAAGTTGATGCACTGGAATATTGCACTCTTAACTTCTTCGTTGTGTGAGTTGCCGTGGATCTTTACCACGAGTCCCTTAAGTCCAAGAAGAGGTGCTCCACCCTTTGTCTTGGCGTTGAATCTCTCCTTGAGCTCTCCGAGGGAATCCTTTATAAGTGCACCGCCGATCTTTGACTTGAATGAAGACATGACCGCTTTCTTGATCTCTCCAAGCAGCATTTTTGCAAGTCCCTCGTACAGCTTGAGGATAACATTTCCCACAAATGCTTCACATACGATGACATCTGCAGCACCATTTGGAATCTCACGAGCTTCTATACTTCCAACAAAATTGATGTCCTTACATTCCTTGAGCAGTGGGTATGTCTCTTTTACGAGGGCGTTACCCTTCTCCTCCTCGTCACCAATATTGACGATGGCTACTCTTGGCTTCTCGATCTTCTCGATGTTCTCCATATATATGGAACCCATCTTTGCAAACTGAAGCAGATGCTCAGGTCTCGCATCGACATTAGCACCGCAGTCAATAAGAAGCGAATATCCCTTGGTCGTAGGGATGAGTGGTGCCAGAGGCGATCTCTTCACACCTTTGGATCTTCCGACGATAAGCTGTCCTCCTGCAAGAATGGCTCCTGAGCTTCCGGCTGAGATTATTGCGTCAGCCTCTCCACTTTTTACCATATTCATTCCAACTGTAAGTGATGAGTCTTTCTTGCTTCTGATTGCCTGAACAGGTGCATCGTGACATGTGATCTCCTCAGTACAGTTCTTTATCTCTATCTTGGAGGTGTCATATGTGTATTTTGCAAGCTCACCCTTTATGACAGCCTCTTTTCCAGTGAGAATTATATGAGCCTTTGCCCCTTCGTTCACAGCTTCTACAGCACCTCTTATGATCCACTCCGGTGCATAATCTCCGCCCATAGCATCTACTACAATTCTTGTATCGCCCATATCAAAACTCTCCTATCTTACGTGTATTATGGGATATCCCACCATATAATTATTTTTAGGTGCAAACGCACAAGGTCATTATATATTTCTGAATTGTCAAAGTCAAATATTTCAGTACAAATATACAAACCACCATGTATATATGTGCACGAAAAAAGACCTTCCTTATTATAAAAATAAGAAAGGTCTTGTTTATTCTACTACTCAAATACCGAGTGAGAACTGGAAATTACTCAGCAACTGAGATAATCTCTTTCTTGTTGTATGAACCGCAGTTCTTACAAACTCTGTGTGGAACCATTAACTCGCCACACTTGCTGCACTTAACTAATGCTGGTGCAGACATCTTCCAGTTAGCTCTTCTCTTATCTCTTCTAGCCTTTGAGCTCTTATTCTTTGGACAAATTGACATTATTCACACCTCCTCAATTCTTTAAGATGTCATTAAAAACTGATAATCTCGGATCAGGAACAAAATCATCACAGTTACATGTACCATGATTCAGATTCGTTCCACACACCTTACAGAGTCCCTTGCAGTCATCCCTGCACAGAATCTGTATTGGAACTAAACCCATCAGTTCCTTTTTCAACAGTGCGTCCATATCGATATTACAGTCTTCAAAATAGCTTAACTCATCTATCTCATCTACCTTATCAGAATCCAAAACGGAAGTATCAATAACTGTGTCGATATCTATATGGAAAGTTCTCTCAAACTCCTCCAGACATCTGTCACACACAAGCTCCATGACAACATCAGTGCTTCCGGTAACCTTGACTCTGTTCTTGCCGTCATTCGACAGATTCAGTTGAAAATCATCTGCCTGTCCAATCCGGTAGTCCATTCCCTTAAACTGGAAACTATCAAAGTCTACATGTACTTCAACGCTTTTAGTCAATCCCTCAGTGGATAAAATCTCAGATAAATCAATTAACATAATATCTCCTAAAAATCGCACATCTGCTATTATACATATACAGATATTTATTGTCAACAAAATATTGCAAAATTTTTATACAATTCCGTCAACTGAATCCTGTCGTTATACAGAAGACTTATTTTGTAACAAGCTCTACAGTCTCTCTTGCAATGGCAAGCTCTTCGTTTGTAGGAACTACCCATACCTGAACCTTTGAAGCGTCAGTGGATATCTTCTGCTCTTCGCCGCGGATCTCGTTCTTAGTCTCATCTATATCGATACCCATGAATGAAAGATCCATTGTTGATACTCTTCTTACATATGGATTGTTCTCTCCGATTCCTGCCGTAAACGCTATCGCATCAAGGCCTCCCATTGCGGCTGCATATGCTCCAATATATTTCTTGACACTGTAGCAGAATACATCGAGAGCAAGACGGCATCTGTCATTGCCATCCTTCATGCCGGCGTCAAGATCTCTGAAATCACTTGATACGCCTGAAAGTCCTGATACACCTGACTTCTTATTAAGAATAGTTGTTATCTCCTCAACGCTCTTGCCCTCTTTGCCGGCAATGAACTCAAGAATCGCAGGATCTATATCACCGCTTCTTGTGCCCATAGGAAGACCTGCAAGAGGTGTGAGTCCCATGGAAGTGTCCACTGACTTACCGCCGTCAACTGCTGTGATACTTGATCCGTTTCCAAGGTGGCATACGATAAGCTTGGTATCTTTGATATCCCTGCCTATAAGCTCTGCCAGTCTCTTGGATACAAAGCTGTGGCTTGTTCCGTGGAAACCGTATCTTCTTATCTTATAATTCTCGTAATATTCGTAAGGTATTGCATATGTATATGCTTTATCAGGCATGGTCTGGTGGAATGCTGTATCAAATACCGCAACCATAGGAACACCCGGCATATGTGCCTGACATGCTCTGATTCCAATGAGGTTGGCAGGGTTGTGAAGTGGTGCAAGATCATTACACTCTTCTATGGCCGCCATTACTTCGTCTGTTATAACTACTGAATTCGCAAACTTCTCACCGCCGTGAACTATTCTGTGTCCAACAGCGTCGATCTCTGACAGTGAAGCGATAGCTCCCTTATCTGTATCAAGAAGAGCGTCAAGAACAAATTTTACAGCAGCATTGTGATCCGGCATAGCGGCATCCACTGTATACTTATCCTTACCCATGGTCTGATGTGTGAGCTTTCCGTCGATACCGATCCTCTCACACAGTCCTTTTGCTATAACAGCCTCTGTATCAGAATCAATAAGCTGATACTTCAGTGATGAACTACCACAATTAATTACAAGAACCTTCATTTCAATCCTCCTGCACAACTTATGTGTAAATAAATCATCTTTAAAAATTATCTTTTACTATCTCTCTTTTGGAGTTACCTTCATTCTGCCGTCCTCCTGAGCCTGAGCCTGGATAGCTGTTATGGCAACAACTCCAACTATATCGTCTGCAACACAGCCTCTTGACAGGTCGTTTACAGGCTTTGCAATACCCTGTGTAACAGGACCATATGCATCAGCTTTTGCGAGTCTCTGTACAAGCTTGTATCCGATGTTCGCTGCATCAAGATCAGGGAACACAAGAACATTCGCTTGTCCTGCAACCTTGCTTCCAGGTGCCTTTGATGCTGCAACCTCAGGAACGAGTGCTGCATCTGACTGAAGCTCACCATCACACAGAAGGTCAGGGAACTCAGCGTTAACGATCTCTGTAGCTTCAATAACCTTGTCAACGTCAGGATGCTTTGCGCTTCCCTTTGTTGAATGTGACAGCATAGCCACAACAGGTGTCTCATCAACCAGAAGTTCAAATGACTTCGCTGACTGCTCTGCGATATCTGCAAGCTCTGACGCTGACGGGCTCTGATTGAGTCCTGCATCTGCAAATACAAATGTTCCATTGGCACCATACTGACAATCTGGAACTACAACCAGGAAGAATGCTGATACGATTCTTGTTCCCGGAGCAGTCTTCAGTGTCTGAAGTGCTGCACGGAGCACATCTGCTGATGCGTTGATCGCACCAGCAACCATTCCGTCTGCATCATCCTGCTTAACCATCATACATCCAAAATATAATGGGTTTGTTAAAAGCAGTTCCTTGGCTCTTGCCTCGGTCATGCCCTTCTTTCTTCTCATCTCTACAAAAGCATCCACGTATTCATCAAATTTCTCATAATTCTTAGGGTCAACAAATGATGCTCCGCTGAGATCGATATCACCAGCTCTGCTCATGATATCTTCCTTGTCTCCAACCAGGATAATGTTCGCAATGCCCTCTGCCAATACCTTGCCGGCTGCCTCGATTGTTCTCATGTCTGATGTCTCAGGCAGTACGATCGTTTTCTTATTCTGTTTGGCTTTTTCTTTTAACTGATCAATAAACTTCATGTTTATTTCCCCCTTTGAAATAATGAAAACACACATAGTTAAAGTTTAACTCATTGCCCCATTATTCTCAATAGAAATAGCCAAAAAAATTGTCTTTTTATCCGTACAATCCGTGATAATAACTAAAAAAATCTAACACTCAATTCCCATCGCCAGCTTAAGCTGGTTTCTCAATTTTTCTAAATTACCTGAATTGTCTATCTTTTTTGAACAATTTTTCTCGTAATAGCTATCAGGCTCCTGCGAAGCGATGACTTTTCTTGCTTTTTCATCGGTAAATCCGCGATAAGCACACAAACGTTCAATTCGTTTTGAAACGTCTGCATAGACATACCACATCTCATCGCAGATGTCCAAATACCCATCCTGGATAAGCAGTGCAGCTTCAAGAACGTATAGTCTGCATCCTGACTTTTTCTGCTCCTCCATGGATTCAAGAATGGCCTTTTTTACATTTGGGTGGGTTATGGAATTGAGGATATCGAGCTGCTTCTGATCGCTGAAAACGACCGCTGAAAGCTTTGCTCTGTCGATCCTGCTGTCTTCATCAAGAATATCTCTTCCAAAGTGTTCCACTATGTCATTGTATGATATCTGTCCCGGTTCCATGAGTCTGTGAGCCAGGGCGTCGGCCTCCATAATGAATGCTCCGTAGTCTCGCTGCATTATATCAAGCACAGCAGTTTTTCCAGAACCGATACCACCAGTTATTCCTATGATCTTCATATTATTTTGCCTCATACCAGTTATTTCCTGATGCAACGCCCACCTCAAGAGGTACGGTCATATCTGCGGCATGCATCATCTCATCAACGAGAAGCTTCTTCACTATGTCCACTTCATCCTCGGCAGCCTCTATAAGAAGCTCATCGTGTATCTGCAGGATAAGCTGTGACTTCAGTCCGAGCTCCTTGAGCTTCATGTTAACTCTCACCATGGCGATCTTGATTATGTCCGCAGCGGTTCCCTGTATAGGCGAATTCATGGCAACCCTCTCGCCAAAACTCCTCTGCATAAAGTTGGATGACTTCAGCTCAGGGATAGGCCTGATTCTTCCGAACATGGTCGTCACATAGCCTTTTTCCTTTGCGTGGGCTACCTGTTCATCCAAATACGCTTTTATACTCTTATAGGTGTCGTAATACTTTGCAATGAAATCTGAAGCCTCTTTTCTGGATATACCCAGATCCTCACTCAGACCAAATGCGCTGATTCCGTACACGATTCCGAAGTTGACTGCCTTGGCATGCCGTCTCTGGAGAGGTGTCACTTCACCAATCGGAACCTCAAACACCTCAGATGCCGTAGTGGCATGAATATCCACGTTATTCAGAAAGGCATTCTTCATAACCTCATCTCCCGACAGATGGGCAAGTACACGAAGCTCTACCTGTGAGTAATCGGCATCTACAAATATATATCCCTCCTTAGGGATAAATGCCTTTCTGATAAGTCTTCCGAGTTCCAGCTTCATAGGTATATTCTGAAGGTTAGGCTCTGTTGAGCTTATTCTTCCGGTTGCCGTGATAGTCTGGTTAAAGGTTCCGTGAATACGTCCGTCATCCGATATATAGTTCACAAGTCCCACTGCGTATGTGGAATTGAGTTTTGTGAGCTGTCTGTATTCCAGAATATCTCCGATGATAGGATGTTCGTTTTTGACCTTTTCAAGTACATCCACACTTGTTGAGTAGCCCGTCTTGGTCTTTTTGCCGCCCGGTATGCCCATATCTTCAAAAAGGATAGGTCCAAGCTGCTTCGGAGAATTGATATTGAACTCTTTTCCTGCGTAACCGATTATCGAATCGTGAAGCTCCTGAATCCTCTTCTCAAGCTTTTTGCTGTATTCCTCAAGCTCTGCCTTATCGACTCTTATTCCGCGTTTTTCCATGTCGTATAAGGTGTAAACGGTAGGGAGCTCAACCTTATTGTACAATTCAAGCATGCCTTCTTTGGCAAGCTTATCCATGACGATATCCTTTGCAAGGAGCGGAACGACCGCCTTGTACGAAAATACTTCAAGAAAATTATCACTTATAAATGTAAATATATTCAATTCATCTTTGCCGATGAGTTCCTTCTCAGAAGGAAGTATGTTGCCAAGATATTCCTTTGCGACATCATCGTAATCGTATGAATCCTCCATCGGATTGAGGAGATATGCTGCCACTCCTATATCAAGTACATTTGTGTCACATTCATGAAAATCTACATATTTCAGCGCGCTCTTAAGATCCTCCATGCATATGATGATTCCGGCATTCTTCAGATCGTATATGAATTTGACTGCCTCATCAGGATCTATACCCGATGAACAGTTTATCACGTACACATCCTTTGAATCACAGGCAACGGCTATGCCGAGCATCATGTCATCACTGTGGGCAACGTATACACCGACAGCTCCTGATTTCTTTGCAGCATCCTCGATATGAGCAAAGTCGGCTGTAGAATTTACCACTGTTATATCCGGTTTCAGTTCACTTACAGTCTGCTGGTTGTCAAACTTCTTTAAGAGACTCTTGAATTCCAGTCTTTTGAAAATGTTGTATGAATTGTCATTAAACGCATTCTCATATGTGGTATCCTCAAGCTTGAAATCCAGTTCACAGTCAAGCTTGATCGCTGCAAGCTCTCTGGACATTATTGCCTGTTCTGAGAACTCCGCAAGATTTTTCTGGGCTTTAGGAGGCTTGATCTCGTCTATATGTTCAAGAGCTCCTGCCACAGATCCCCACTGCTGAATGATCTTTGAGGCGGTCTTTTCACCTATTCCAGGAACCCCCGGGATGTTATCTGACGTATCACCCATAAGTCCCTTCATATCTATAAACTGGACTGGGGTAACTCCATAGAGATCCTTCACATCGTCTGCGTAATAGTTCTCTATCGTGGTTCCGCCTGCTTTTGTCTTCGGAATACGGACAAGGATATTGTCTGTTGCAAGCTGCAGAAGATCCCTGTCACCCGATACTATCACAACCTTGTATCCGGCAGAATCTGCAACTCTTGACAATGTGCCTATGATGTCATCAGCCTCATAACCACCTTTCTCAACTATGGTGACGTTCATCGCTGTCAAGACTTCTTTTATGAGTGGTACCTGCTCCCGCAGTTCATCCGGCATAGGCTTTCTTGTGCCCTTATACTCTTTGTACATAAGATGTCTGAATGTAGGCTGTTTAACGTCAAATGCCACACATACATTTGTCGGATTCTCTTCGTCGATTATCTTGAATATAATATTAAGAAAACCGAGGACAGCATTCGTGTGAAGTCCCTCATAGTTGGTAAGATCCGGAAGCCCGTAAAAAGCTCTGTTAAGTATGCTGTGTCCATCTATTATCAATATCTTTTTACCTGTATCTGGCATGAAAACCTCCTCTTATTTACCGCTCGCCATAGAGTATTCTGACTATTCGATACCCTTATGATTCGCATTATATTTTTTGATATTCTGCATAAATTCCGTACTTTCATCCCTGACTTTGTTTTGTTCTTCGTAATATCTGTCGATATCACTGAGATCATAGCGGGAATCGTCCAAAAGTCTTGAGCCAAAGAATTCAGCATAATAGTATTCAGGTTGCTCACTGAGTTTGGAATTCTGTTCATAGTTGTAGACCTTGTCAAGAGCACCGCTGTACAGCCATATAAGTCCGGCAACAACGGCTGCAATTCCGACCAGTATCGTGGAATTTGCTATTCTCTTTACCGTGGTAAGTCTGTTCATCTCTTCCTCAAGATGCTTATCCAGGGCATTCTTAAAATCTGTAGATATATTATCAGACTCGTCCAGTTGTTTCATACCAACTATAAGCGTGTAATAGATATCCAGCTCTTCATAGCAGTTTTTGCATGATCTGACATGCTTAATAAACTCTCTGAGTTCATCGTCAGGGAGTTTATTCTCAATAAACGCCATTATCTTTGACTGTGCTTCCAAACAATTCATATGATCCACCTAGTTAATCTCAAATGATCCATCATCCTGTGTGTTTTCAATCTTTCTTATGACCAGATAATACGGCTCACCCTTCTCTGGAACGACCTGGACTCTGTCGCCAACCTTGTGTCCCATGATCGCCCTGCCTATAGGTGATACGTTGCTCACCCTTCCGTCAAGCACATCAGCACGAACGCTTGTGACAACTCTGTATGTTTCCTCCTCGTCGTCATCCTCAAAATAAACGGTTACCGTGTTATCAATTCCAACCTCATCGTCTGCTGAGGTATCATCTATTATATCTGCAGTCCTGACAAGCCTGTCCAGATATCTGATTCTTCGCTCATTGGCATTCTTGTCTTTCTTTGCTGCATAATATTCAAAATTCTCACTGAGATCCCCCTGAGCTCTTGCCTCCTTTACGGCTTCAAGCTTCTCCTTCCTGACTACACATTTTCTATATTCGATCTCCTGTTCCATCTTTTCGATGTCTTTTTTTGTAAGCTGCTTACCCATATCGATACGCCTCCAAATCTAACGCAATACTTTATATATACTATCACAAAATCCATTCAAAGTAAAATGAGGTGTTGCTGCACTAGTTATCATGGCGGCTGCCTGTATCCAGTGCGGATACAGCCCTCATAAAAAATACCCGGCAACCACTGCATGCAGTAATTACCGGGTAAAGTGTATACGTTTAAATATATAACCAGAAATTAGTTGTTGATAAGCTTGTCTGACTCGTTGTTCCAGCTATAAAGTGCTCTGATCTGCTCTCCAACCTTCTCTGATGGATGCTCTGAAGCAAGCTTTCTCATAGCCTTGAAGTGAACCTGACGTCCTGCTGGTGACATGTCAAGGAGGAACTCCTTAGCAAATGAACCATCCTGGATGTCCTTAAGGATCTGCTTCATAGCCTTCTTTGTCTCTGCTGTAACGATCTTAGGACCTGTTATATAGTCACCGTACTCTGCTGTGTTAGAGATTGAATATCTCATTCCAGCGAATCCTGACTGGTAGATAAGGTCTACGATAAGCTTCATCTCATGGATACACTCGAAGTATGCGTTTCTTGGATCATAACCAGCCTCGCAAAGTGTCTCGAAACCAGCCTGCATAAGTGCACAAACACCACCACAAAGGACTGCCTGCTCACCGAAGAGGTCTGTCTCTGTCTCTGTTCTGAATGTTGTCTCAAGAACGCCGGCTCTTGCTCCACCGATTGCAAGTGCATATGCAAGTGCAAGGTCAAGTGCCTTACCTGTAGCATCCTGCTCTACAGCAACAAGACAAGGTGTACCCTTTCCTGCCTGGTACTCTGAACGTACTGTGTGTCCAGGTGCCTTTGGAGCGATCATTGTTACGTCAACATCCTTTGGTGGCTTGATACAACCGAAGTGAATGTTGAAACCATGAGCGAACATAAGCATGTTACCTGGCTCAAGGTTTGGCTCGATATCCTTCTTGTACATATCTGCCTGTAACTCATCGTTGATAAGAATCATAATTATATCAGCCTGCTTTGCAGCCTCAGCGGCTGTGTATACCTTAAATCCCTGTGCCTCAGCCTTAGCCCATGACTTGCTTCCCTCGTAAAGACCGATGATGACATTGCATCCTGACTCCTTAGCGTTGAGGGCATGTGCATGACCCTGACTACCATATCCTATGATTGCGATTGTCTTTCCATCAAGTAATGAAAGATTGCAATCCTGCTGATAATAAATCTTTGCTTCTGCCATTTCTTTAATCCTCCTAAATATGTATAAAATGACTTATATATTAACTACCACTTGGATAATTAAAAACGTGTTAACCTCTGATGAGACCTGTGAGACCTGTGCGTACAAGCTCAACTATCTCATGTCCATCGAGCAGTCTGAGGAACGCCTCACACTTGGTTGTTGTTCCCGTAAGTTCTATAATAACCGAATCTTTGGAAACGTCAACTATATTCGCTCTGAAAATATCTGCAACTGAGATAATATCCTTTCTCTCGGACGGATTCGCTTTAACCTTGACAAGAACGAGCTCTCTGCATACAGACTTGCCAGGCTCAAGCTCCACTATATCCACTACATCCTCAAGCTTGTTGAGCTGTTTCTTGATCTGGATAAGGCTGGCTTCATCGCCGCTAACTGCAACAGTCATTCTGGAATAAGCGGGATTCTCAGTCTCTCCTACTGTCACACTGTCAATATTATAACCTCTTCTACTGAACAGTCCTGACACTCTGCTCAAAACTCCCGATGTGTTGTCAACAAGCAGTGACAAAACAATATTACCCATCTATATGTACCACCTTTCAACTCGTCTCTTTAAAATGTACTAAATTATTATAGTTATAAACCACTTTAATGTCAATTTATAACGTGAATTTTGTAATTATTTTTATCTGTTATTTCTGATAATTTTTGTTGTGTATTTACAAATACCCCAAAACTTATAGTGAGATATCCGGATTTTTCCAAATATTTACTCTATGCCCAGAAGATTCTTGACTACAACCACGCAGTTTGCCGCATCCTCGGAATATCCATCCGCACCGATCTCCTCGGCGTAGCTCTCGGTTATAACTGCACCGCCTATAACAACTTTACTGTCCAGGCCATTCTCCTTCACAGCTTCAACAACATCCTTCATCTTGACCATGGTGGTTGTCATGAGGGCTGACAGTCCGATTATGCTGGCGTTATTATCCTTTGCCGCTTGTATTATCACATCACAAGGAACATCCTTGCCGAGATCTATAACATTAAATCCATAGTTTCTGAGCATAAGAACCACGAGGTTCTTACCTATATCATGTATATCGCCCTCAACTGTCGCCACGACTATGGTAGGCATATCAGAGCTGTCCTTGTCCTTCAGAACAAGTGGACTTATAACACCTATCGCCATCTCCATGGTCTCAGCACTTGATATGAGCTGTGGCAGGAAATATTTTTTCTTCTCGAAGAGTCGTCCAACCTCATTTATCGCACCTATCAGATCGTTATCTATGATGGACTGGGGATCAGCTCCGCTGTCAAGCACAGCATGTACATCGTCAAGTATTGATCTCTTATTTCCCTTGAGAACATCTATGTATATCTGGCTTTTTCCCTCCAGATCAGATCCTGCTTTGCCGCCGGATGCACCCGCTCCCGGTGAGGCAAGCTCAAGAGGTTTGACATTCTCAATATAACGGACATCGCTCTCCTCCTTGAAAAGCAGCATATCAGAAGCAAATGCAGCATTCATGAGCATGGTCTGGGAAGGATTTGCTATAGCCATCGTAAGTCCACGAGAGATAGCCATGGTGAGGAATGCTGTATTTACAAACATTCTCTCAGGAAGTCCAAATGAAATGTTGGACAGACCACAGATGGTTGCAAGTCCGTTGTTATAACAGTAGTTTATGGTTTTCAGGCAGTTGATGGCAGCGTCCTTCTGGGCACCGACCGTTGCAACAAGTCCGTCCACAACCACATCATTCTTCGTAAATCCCATCTCATACGCAGTGCCAAGCACCGTGTTGATTATGTCCTCCTTCTCCTGTGGACTCTCCGGAAGCCCCTTATCCGACAGAGGAAGAAGAATAAACATAGCTCCGTACTTCTTTACAAGAGGCAGTATCTCTTCCATCTTCACCTTCTCAAGGGATACTGAATTGACAAGCGCACGTCCCGGATAGATACGAAGTGCCGCCTCAAGTACCTCTGGTGAGCTGGAATCAAGGCATAACGGAAGGTTTACAGCCTGCGATACCTGATATACTACCTTAAGCATCATATCTCTCTCATCGATACCATTCATACCGACATTGATATCAAGTATTGAAGCGCCTTTATCTACCTGCTCTTCGGCCATATTCATGACAAGCTCAAGAGATCCCTCCCTGAGCTCAGCCTGAAGCTTCTTCTTTCCAGTCGGGTTGATTCTCTCTCCAACAACCTTAAACGGAGAATCCAGATCTATTATGAGAGATGAACGCTCAGATGATATACATCTGACATGCTCTGAACTTATCTCAGGAACAGGCATCTTGGAAGCCATATCAGCAAGAGCCTTTATGTGTTCAGGTCTCGTACCGCAACAGCCACCAACCATTCCGGCCCCGGCCTCGATTATCATCTTCATATCTTCAGCAAATTCCTCAGGGGTCATCCGATATACGCTTTTATCATTTACAAGCTCCGGCATTCCGGCGTTCGGCTTTGCAAATACAGGGATAAATGCGATGCTCTTCATCTGTCTAACAAGCTCGACCATCTTATCAGGGCCTGTGGAACAGTTTACACCTATAGCTGCCACTCCAAGATTCTGAAGAACATTTACTGCTGTCACAGGATCGGTTCCATACAGGGTACGTCCATCCTCGTTGAATGTAAGGCTGGCGATTATAGGGAGATCTGACACTTCATTTGCCGCAATAACCGCAGCTCTGGTCTCAGCGAGGCTCATCATGGTCTCGACCACAAGCAGGTCACAACCACTCTCGTCTATGACCTTTATCTGTTCCTTATACACGTCGACCAGCTCTTCAAACTTCAGTTTTCCCATAGGATAGAGCATCTCGCCGGTCATGGTGATATCGCCCGCCACGAGGCCATGGCCTGCAGCCTTGACCGCTTCCTTAGACAATTCTACAAGTCTTCTGTTCATGTCCTCAAGGTCATCGGCAAGCCCATACTCGTTGAGTTTTATCCTGTTACATGTAAAGGTTGGAGCATACAGAATATCTGTGCCGGCGTTCAGATATGCAACCTGGAGGTCAAACATTATCTGTGGATGTTCAAGTATCCATTTCTCGGGGCACACGCCAAGAGGCATGCCTGCATTCATAAGATTTGTTCCTGTGGCTCCATCAAGTATAAGTATCTTATCATCAAACAGTTTTCTGAAATCTGCCTTTTTCATGTCTTATCTCCTCGTACTCAGGCCTGATCCAGACCTTCATCAGTTATTTTTCCATCGCCGTCTGCGGCTGCTGTTGCCAGCATGTCACATCTCTCATTTCCAGGGTTGCCGGCATGACCTTTGACCCACAGGAATTCCACGTTGTGTGGTGCTTTTGCTGCAAGCAGACGTTCCCACAGATCCCGGTTTTTGACCGGTTCATTCTTGCCGCGCTTCCAGCCTTTTTTGATCCAGCCCTCTATCCAGTGCTGGTTAAATGCGTTGCACAGATACTGTGAATCTGAATACAATTTCACATTACATGGCTTTATAAGAGCCTCAAGCCCGACTATCGCCGCCATAAGCTCCATTCTATTGTTTGTTGTCTTTATATATCCCTGGCTGTATTCTCTCTCATGAAGCTGTCCCTTTGCATCGATAAACTGAAGAACAGCACCATATCCACCAGGTCCATTTGGATTGCCTCTGGCAGATCCATCAGTGTACAATATTACATCCATATATGATCTCCATAATTATATTTTCTGTATAAATGAGTCTATGATACGAACAAATCTTCCTGACGCTTCATCGCCCGCCGCAATGATCTCCTCGTGCGAAAGCTCTCCGCCGAGGCCTGCAGCTTTGTTGCATATTGAGGAAAGACCTGCGACACGCATTCCCATATGTCTTGCAGTTATGGCTTCACATACAGTGCTCATTCCAACTGCATCTGCCCCCATTCCCGCAAACATTCTTATCTCTGCAGGAGTCTCATATTGAGGACCGGTGACCTGAATATATACACCCGACCTGAAATCAATATCATTTTCAGCAAATGCTTCTCTGATATAGCTATTCAGCTCCACATCGTAGACATGTGTCATATCGGGAAATCTCACACCCAATTTATTATAGTAACTGCAAATGAGTGGCGATGGTACAAATGTTGAAATGTGATCACTTATCATCATGATATCGCCCGGCTCAAGCTTCTCAGATATTCCGCCTGCAGCATTTGTGAGCAGAAGCTTATCTACACCAAGCAGCCCTATTACACGGACAGGCATGACAACCTGGCTCATATCGTATCCTTCATAATAATGGACCCGTCCCTGCATGATAAGGACCTTTTTCCCGTGGATACATCCGTATACGAAGCGGCCTCTGTGTCCTGCTACTGTAGATACAGGAAAATGTGGAATATCTCCGTAATCCACATACACAGGGTTCTCAATAACGTCCGCCATATGTCCCAGACCACTGCCCAGGATAAAGGCTATATCAGGAACATCTCCTATCGCATGTCTCAAATACGAGGCAGCCTCCGTCAACTGATCGTATGTTACCAAATCATCACCCCCATAATACAAAACAAGGTCAGGATATTATTCCTGACCAGGATCTATATAAGTTATAACGGAGACGGAGGGATTTGAACCCTCGCGCCGGTTGCCCGACCTACCGCATTTCGAGTGCGGACCCTTCAACCTCTTGGGTACGTCTCCAATTACACTTTAATAATAGCAGATGACAGGCATTCCGTCATATACTATATTAAACAACTGTTCTGCCGCGGATACAGGAAGATTTACACATCCATGGGATCCGCTGTTCTTGTATATATCACCGCCAAATGAACTTCTCCACGATGCATCATGGAATCCGATTCCCAGCTCGCCTATGAATGGCATCCAGTATGTTACAGGAGTCTCATAGTCATCGCCGATAAGCACAGCAGGTGTCTTCTTATACAGGATCGTATATACACCTTCAGGTGTTCTGTATTTGCCATTGTTTGCAAGGCTTCCGGTTACGCAGTCGGAATCCCACACAAGATTGCCGTCTACATATGCATATACATGCTGCTGGCCAAAATCACATTCGATATATGAATCACCGATATCATCGCCGCCATCGTGATAAACTGCAGCGTAGCAGTCAAACGGCGGTGTATGTGTTGTGGACTCTCCGGCTTCAAGAAGCTTCATGAGCTCTTCTGTCTCACCGTCCACATCGATCATCCAGCCATACCAAGTATTCGCCAGAGTGATGACATCACCATTATGAGTTCTGAAATTCCTCGGCACACCGTATGTATCGTATCTGCTTGCGATATTCTCGACATACTCACGCACCTTGTCTTCTGAGAATTTCCATTTTCCTTTTACGTTGCTGATCCAGTCGCCATATTCCTTGCTGGTAAGCTTCCATGACACCTGATCTATCTCATATGTAATGGTCATCTCAAGGATCTTTGCAAGTTCCTTCTGCTCATTTACTATCTCTTCACTGTCGGCTGTGAGCTCAGGACTCTCGTACGCGTCACTTTCCGATACATCAAGCACGGATTCACCTTTAACAATCGCCTCATCTATTATACAGCATAATCTGTCAAAATCAAGATAATTTCCTTCAGAATCAGGAATAATTGTTGATTCTCCATCCTTGATCGTAACATAGGCATCTTCCGGTTTCTCCATCTTGGACTCGTCAAGACTGTCATAGCTCTTCAAAAGCTTCTCGAGAGCATCCTTGTCATACGACGCTGAATAGTAAAGGTCATAATCTTTTCTCTTTAGCATGTAATAAGGCCAGAGGAAACCATTTTGTTCGCTTATGATCTTCTTGGCTGTTATATTCGGCTTTATATCAAGCGATATATCTTCTGGTTTTATGACATGTTCCTCACCGCCCCTGAGCTTGAGTGTGAGGGAATAATCCTGTATGTAACTCTCTATGTATGCATCGACATCATCAAGTGAGTAAAACGAATAGTCTATATCATTGATGTATGTCTTGTAGTTGTAATGGAACATGAACCATATCGATATAACTATATATGTACATACGACCACCGCTCCAAATATAGCCGCTGTGATCTTCAAAGCCCTGTGAGTCTTTTTTGCAGGCTTGTCATCCGGTTCGTCCGCTTCATCAGAAGCTTCATTATCTGGGAATATCGGTATTCCTGCTCCATCGGGAATGGCTGCATCCGATGCCGCAGTCTCCGGTTCGGTCTCTGTCCCCCCGAATATTGTCTCTTCAGCAACTATCTCTTCAGCGGCATCAGTGTTCACATTATCTTTATCTATATTGTTATCATCTGTGTTATTGTTCATAAAATCACGCTCTTCCCCTTCGCACATAATTCCATGCGAACTTACATCCAACATACATAATATTATATGCTATATTACTATAATTCAACTCTTAATTATGTTTAAATATAAGAGGCTAACGCACTGTTATCTGGATAAATTGATGGTCACCAGATCCGGTTCGTTATTAACTCTGATTCGGATAGTGTGAAGTCCGAGTCCTGCACAGACTATCATATTATGTCCATCGCAGGAATATAACCCCTTATAGTACTTTGGAAACAGTCTGATCATAGGCGATATCACGCCCCCGAGAAATGGCAGGATCACAAGTCCACCATGTACATGGCCGGATACAGTAAGATCAGCGCCCCATCGGGAATATTCTTCAAAATAATCAGGATCATGTCCTATAAGTATATTGTAATCGGATCTGCTTATCGGTGGAAGTTCATTCAGCAAATACTCTTCATCCATATCGAGCTTTTTGAATCTTCTGTAATATTCCGTCTTCATGTCAAGTCCGTATATCGTGACATTGTATTCATCAAGATGAACACTTTCATTTATAAGCCAGGTGATGTTATCTTTTGTTCCTTCATATAACCTGTTCCACATATCACCATATTTTTCATATATGGATACGCGCATCTCATGATTTCCTTTTCCCATATACACAGGAAAACGCTTGCCAAGTTCATTCAGAAAATGTATACCTATATCTACTGTAAGTCCCGGCTTTCCGACTATTATATCCCCCGCCACCAGTATGAAATCCGGATTAATCTTTTCTATACAGCTTATAAGCTTCTCGTTGTCCTTTCCAAATTCCGCATTGTGGAGATCTGATATCATGACTATCCGGGCTTTTTTTCTTATTCTCCTGTCATGCAGTTGATAATTTGAAAACGAGATTCTTCTGTTTTCGCGGTAACTCTCTATCAAAACATTAACAAGCGTTATAATGCATAGTACGATAACTACAACTAAAAAAATCTTCATGTATTTAACCTCAATATGTAAATTGTAACTTGAGCACTTTAACGAAAGCGTACTTCATACTCATGGAATCAACCTTCTCCGCCGCATATATCGGCACTGAACCGATGCACCTCTCGCCAATATAATAGCTCATCTTTCCAAGCTCTTCACCACTGTCAACCGGGGCAGTCAGTGGATCTCTCATCTCCAGTTTCTTCTTCACATCCTCCGCGTGTTCTCCCGCAAGCAAGATCCCGGTGAATTGTGAGTCGGTCTTAATTGTAACACAACTTTCGGTGCCATTGTCTATGGAAATCTCTTTTTCCTGAAGAATATTCAGATCTGTATATTTCTGGCACATCGAATATCCATAATCAAGCAGCCTGCAGGCGTCTTTGTTTCTGATATCCTTTGTATCAGCTCCCATGATGACAGCAATAAGCTGTATGCCGTCCCTCTCAGCAGTCGCCGACATGCAATATTTTGCGGTATTTGTGAAACCTGTCTTAAGGCCGGTTGCTCCTGTATACATATTCAAAAATTTATTTGTGTTGACGAGATCAAACTGACTCTCGCCCCTTCGTGTTTTATGTATGATCGAATCCATCCATATGCCTGAATAATCAAATATGGCAGGATATTTTGTTATGAGTTCTCTGGACATTATGGAGATATCCCGTGCTGACATTTTATGTCCATCCGCATCCAAGCCACACGCATTTTTGAAACTTGCATTTGTCATCCCCAGCTCAGCAGCCCTCTCATTCATCTTTTTCACAAACGCTTCTTCGCTTCCGGCAACCTTTTCCGCCATGGCAACAGCCGCATCGTTTCCGGATGCAATTATAATACACTTTATCATATCTTCAACAGTCTGTTCTTCTCCTGCCTCAAAGAAGCATTGCGATCCGCCCATGGACGCAGCATGTTCACTCACAGTTACAATATCATCAAGAGTCATTTGTCCGGCCCCTATCGCCTCAAAAGCCAGAAGAAGCGTCATAACCTTTGTAACCGAAGCCGGAGCCATGGCTTCATCACAGTTTTTTTCAAATAACACCTGACCTGTGGATGCCTCAACGAGTATACAGCTTGGAGATTCCACCTCCAGAACTTCTGTCTGGTCTGCCGCCTGAGTCTCTGTCTGTTCCTCTGCATATACCATAAGATTCGTACCATTTGTGTTTGCAAATATGATAAAGATGAGTACCGTTATAACAGATAATCTTCTGATATTTTTCTTCCTGCCCATCTTTTTTCTATCCGGAAAATGCAGCATACAACTCCTCTTTCAGTTTCTGTTTATATATTATATTATGCATTTATCCGGCAATATGACTTTTTATCCCACCAATATAGTATTATTTTCTTTATTTTGTAAAGTTTTTCTGATATAATCAATGGCTAGAAAAAAGGAGGACATGTTTCATGAGTATGAAATTAGTTAAACGAGTACCAACTGGCGATGAGATCAAGGAACTATACCCTCTTTCAAGCGAGTTGAAAGCCATCAAAGCCAGAAGAGATGAAGAGATCAGAAAAATTTTCGTAGGCGATGATGACCGATTTATATTTATCATCGGACCTTGTTCAGCAGATAATGAGGATGCTGTTTGCGATTATCAGAATCGTCTTGCAAAGGTTGCAGATGAAGTTAAGGATAAGATACTGGTCATTCCACGTATATATACTAACAAGCCAAGAACTACTGGTGATGGTTACAAAGGAATGCTCCATCAGCCTGATCCTACAAAGGCATCAGACATGCTCGAGGGCCTTTACGCCATCAGAAAAATGCATATAAGAGCTATCAGGGAGACAGGACTCACCGCTGCTGATGAGATGCTTTATTCAGAAAACTGGCAGTATGTAGATGATATCCTCTCTTACGTTGCCATAGGCGCACGTTCTGTTGAGGATCAGCAGCACAGACTTACCGCAAGTGGAATGGATGTTCCTGTAGGTATGAAGAATCCTACAAGTGGTGACTACAACGTTATGATGAATTCCTGTATAGCAGGACAGCATCACCACACATTCCTCTATTCTGGATGGGAGGCACATACAGACGGAAATCCTTTGACACATTGTATATTGAGAGGTGCACTGAATAAGCATGGACAGTCTATATCCAATTATCACTATGAGGATCTCAGGCTCCTTGCTGACACATACAAGAAGTTCAACCTCGTAAATCATGCATGTATAGTTGATGCCAACCACAATAATTCTGGCAAGAAATTTATTGAACAGCCAAGAATTGTCAAAGAGATAATCCACAGCAGGAATTACGATTCTGAGATCAAGAATCTTGTAAAGGGTGTTATGGTTGAGAGTTATATTGAGGATGGCAACCAGCCAGTAGATGGTGGATGCTATGGTAAGTCTATCACAGATCCTTGTCTTGGATGGGATAAGACAGAGAGACTTCTCAAAGAAGTTGCTGATCTTCTGTAAAAAATACATTTTAAGCCTGCGCGCTTATACAATTACACGTGCTGTGCTTATACAACAAAAGAAAACCGGCGGATCTATCATGATACCACCGGTTTTCTTTATTTATCTGTCAGGCCGAAGCCTCGCAGAGTTTGACGAGTATGCATCTTCCCAAAGACACATCTCCCATCATCTTATATTTACTTGTAGTATACGCATACATCGGATCGACAACTCTTCTCAAAAGTCTCGAAAGAACTGGAACTGTAAATACATATTTAACCTTATACTCCCTGTCCGAATCCTCTGTTAATCTGGCAACATGATCCCTTATATCTATGTAGAACACCCCACTATCATTGCCGATAACATTGAACTGAAGACAACAATCATCAATATCCGCCAATTCCAAAGAACTGAGAACGCCGTCGATACACTCCACGCATTCTTTATACGTCATATAAACACCCAATCTTATAAGAACTCGAAATCTGCATCCTCATCGCCATCGCCGATAAGTGCCTGATTACGCTTAACACCCTCTTCAACTTCTCCGACGATAAGCTCTTCTTCCTCTTCCTCCTGAGCAACCTGAGCACTCTTACCTGTGAATGCTGCCGGCTTTGGCTCTGCCTCTGGAGCAGCCTTTGGTGTCATCTTGAGCTTCTGAGGTGCATCTCCGCCCTGCGACTTCATCTTAAGCTTTGTTATAGGATCCGCCTCAACTGCAGCTTCAACCTTATCTGCAGCCTCAGCAACCTTTGCACTTGATCCGCTCTTGAGTGTCTCCATCTCTTCCTTGAGCTTGGCAAGCTCAGCCTTTGCATTTGCGATAACCTCGTTAGCCTTCTTCTTAGCATCGTTTATTATCTTGTTAGCCTCAGCATTTGCTGCGTTGGCTTCCTTCTTGGAACCAGGAGCAGCCTGCTCGAGCTGCTTCTCAAGCTCATAAATCTTTACGCTGTTCTCCATAAGGTTCTTCTTTGACACTTCGTTCTCTGACTCAAGAGCTGCATACTTTGTCTCAAGTTCTGCATAATCTTCTGCAACTGAGCGCAGGAAGCTGTTAACCTCATCCTTATTATATCCAAAAAGTCCTTTTTTAAAGGTTTTAGATTCAATCTGATCCTTTGTCATTGTATAGTTCTCCTTTTCAGTATTAGTTCTCTCTATAATATTATCCTTTGCATATAGAAACTCCATTTGTAATTATATTAACAAATAGTAATTTTTTCAACATTATTGTTGGATTTTATAAAAATTTCCCAATATATTACAGTTTTTCCATCAATTCGCATATAAATCAGAGTTCATTACTGTCAAGCAGTATGGTAAATGGTCCGTCATTAGACAAATCCACTTTCATGTCTTCACCAAATTTGCCATGTTCAACCACAGGCACAAACTCACGGCATCTTTCAATTATATACTCATACATCTCATTGGCCATATCGGGCGCTCCTGCACCAGTAAATGATGGTCTGTTGCCCTTCCGGCAATCTGCGCACAAGGTAAACTGTGAAACGATCAGGAGTTGGCCGTTTACACTGTTTATGTCAAGATTTGTCTTGCCATTTTCGTCGGCAAATATCCTCATCTTCACAAGCTTGTTTATCATCTTGTCAGCAATCTCTTTGGTATCCGAATCGTATACTCCGACAAAAACCAGAAAACCTTTCTGTATGCTGCCGATCACTTTGCCATCCACCTCTACTGATGCGTGATTTACACGCTGTATTACAAATTTCATTTTATTTTACGGATCCTTTCATAATCTTTTTACAGACTATTTTACCAGCAATATCATTTTGACAGCTATTTGCCGGTTGTACTATCTGTCCGACATGCTTATCGCTTCAACTGCAACACTGCCGCCTCTTACAACTTCTATCCTGTTAGGGAAACTCTCCTTGAACAGTTTTATGGCATTGTCATTCTTTGCATCAGTCTGAACGCACTCTACAAGCACAGATTTCTTATTGTAGTCAGTTATCTTGTATCCAAATGCATTCGCAATTCTGAATACTTCATCTTTATCCTCATTTGAACAGCTGTTGACCTTGATAAATAAAATCTCGTTGTTGTGAATGGCTATATCAGTGTAGTCAACTACCTTGATAACCTCCACACTTCTATTGAGCTGTTTTTTCACCTGCTCAAATGTCCTGTCATCACTGGTGAAACCGATGGTCATTCTGGATATTGTCTCATCCTCGGTTACTCCAACGGTTATAGTATCTATATTGTATGATTTGCTTGAAAACAAACCTGAAATTCTTGCAAGTACACCTACCTCATTCTCTACGAACAGGCATATCCATCTCTTCTTTACGCTCATTCTATATACCCCTTTCATCTGGATAATATACAAATCTATATATGTACATTCTATTACCAATATAAAATCAATTTATCAATATCAGCAGTCAAGTATCATGTCATTCAGTGACTTTCCACCCGGAACCATAGGAAATACGTTGGCCGTAGGATCGATGAAGAATTCTATAACTGTAGGTCCGTTTGTATTTGCCCTGGCAGCCTCAAATGCCGGCCTGATTTCCTCAGGCTTTGTAACTCTGATGCCCTTTGCATCATAGCTCTCTGCCAGTTTTACAAAGTCAGGAGAATACTTTGGACAGCATTTATCCGGATTCTGACAGTCTCTGTTGCATCTTCTTCTGTATCTGAGACATGTACTGCTGTATCTCTTATTGAAGAACAGCTCCTGCCACTGGCGCACATTGCCGAGATAGCCGTTGTTCAGTATACAGAGGGTAACAGGAAGCTCAAGCGCAACAGCTGTAGCCATCTCCTGAATGTTCATCTGGACTCCGCCGTCTCCGGATATACAGATAACATCTTTATCCATGTTGCCAAGCTTTGCGCCTATGGCAGCAGGAAATCCATAACCCATGGTTCCAAGACCTCCAGAAGTTAAGAGCTGTTTGTTCTCGTCTATATCAATGTACTGCGTTGTCCAGAGCTGATTCTGCCCAACATCAGTTGTAACGATGAGATTGCTGTACATATCGTTTATGGTTCTGATGATAGCCTCAGGGGTCACACCATCATATCTGTTCATGTTGATAGGATACTCAGCCTTGACATTCATAATGTCATCCACCCAGCCTTTGATATCAAGAGGTTCTGCATATTCAAGCATCTTGGATATGGCAACCTTGGCATCAGCAACGATAGGTATATCTACCTTTATATTTCTTGATATGGACGCTGCATCTATATCAACATGTATGATCTTGGCATTCTTGGCAAATGTATCTATAGTACCTGTTATTCGGTCGTTAAATCTACATCCGATGGAGAAAAGTACATCGCTCTCCATGATAGCCTTGTTGGATGCCATGTTACCATGCATACCGATGTTACCGACATAGAGTGGATGGTCAGTAGGAATAGCACCCTTACCCATAATTGTAGTAACTACAGGTATACCGGTCTTCTCTGCAAGCTCCTGCATTTCTTTTCTCGCATGTGCGATATTGACTCCGCCGCCGCAGAGGAACACAGGCTTCTTTGCATTCTTAAGCTCCGCAAGGGCTCGCTTGATCTGTCCAACATGTACACCCTCTGAAGGCTTGTAACCTCTGATATTTACTTCTGTAGGATACTCGTCACTTCCCATGGCAAGCTGTATATCCTTAGGAATATCAACAACTACAGGACCTGGCTTTCCGGTTCTTGCTATGTAAAAAGCATTTTTAATGATCCTTGCAAGATCTTCTCTCTTTCTTACTGTGACTGCATACTTACATATGCTTCTTGTGATTCCAACTATATCAACCTCCTGAAAAGCATCATTTCCAATAAGATTCATTGGAACCTGTCCTGTAAAACATACCAGTGGCACGCTGTCGTAGTTGGCTGTGGCAATTCCCGTTACAAGGTTTGTCGCACCCGGACCACTTGTTACCAGACACACTCCAACTCTTCCTGTTGAACGTGCATATCCATCTGCTGCGTGGACAAGCGCCTGCTCGTGTCTTGGAAGTATCATATCGATACCTTCTGCATCATACAACGCATCAAACAGGTCTATCGCCGTTCCACCAGGGTATGCGAACAGAGTGTCTACTCCCTCTTCCTGCAACGCTTTTACAAACATCTTTGCTCCATTGATCTCCATATCTTATACCTCCTGTAAAGTTCATGATAATCTAAACTTACGCCTCGGGATGTATATATGCACCCCTTGCATAGAAAAAGCCCTAAGCGCAACTGTTTTACGCTTAGGGCGAATATGTTCATATCCGTGGTACCACCTAAATTCAGACAAATGTCTGCACTCATCAGATACTATAATAAATTATCACTGTAATCATTATTAATATCTTATTCCTGTAACGGGGAAAACCGTTGAAACCTACTCGACAACAGCCGACAAATATGTATGCTGCAATCTTTCAATCCACTGCTCGAAGGCTACCTTCCACACATTCCTGATGAAGACTCTCACCACCGTCTTCTCTCTGTTGATCGGGGGGATGCATGTACTCCTCCTCGTCATAGCATTTGACTATTTCCCGGTCGTTTTACGACCCTTAGATGTGATTATTTTATCATTAACATGAAGATGTGTCAACGATTCTTTTACTTGCCCGCCAGCAGTTCAAACCAGAACACATCATAACCTGCCGCAGCGGCAACTCTCTGGGAGGCTATATGGGACATGCCAGTTCCATAATATGGTATCCTGCCACTTCTGAGTATATCCATAGTGAGTTCAGATACCAGCGATGTACCCACATGCCTTCCCTCAGCATCTTGAACAACATTTATACCAATCTGCCAGAAGTCGTCACTGTCAGCGCTTGCGCCAGCCATACCAATAATCTCACCATCTGATACAGCAGCCACAGCCAGCACATCAGGAGTGTTATCATCAAAGCAAAATGCTTCATTCCACCTGTCATCTCCTTTGAATTGCAGGATCTCATCCCCCGTATACCTGACAAGGTTAAAATCTTCTTTTATCATCGAATCAACAGTTTTATCTGTAGTATCTTTTCTCACTGCCTGTTCGCTCAGTTCCGTCGGAAGGTAAAATGGGTGAGCAGATTTCAATTTACATCCGTATCTGGAAAAAATACTGTCAAGCTCACGAAATTTCTCTATATCCATGAACCATTTGCCAGATGCATTCTCATAGCGTTTTCTGCATTCTTCTACAATCTCTCTCCTACCGGTAAATAGCAGCTTGCCATTTACCACAGCTATTTTGAGTGGGCACTTTTCCTGTCCTTTGAACCGTCTTTGTCCTTCTATCTGTCTGTATTCAGAAAATATATTGTCACTGGAATATATATCGGCCGCATCACAGCAATAATCCCTGGCCAGCTGATCATACAGTGAATTATTCATCTTTTCAGACAGCCAATGTTTTCTCGTCATAATATTTGTATGTCCTATCCGGACTTCATTCAAAAGAGGCACATCCACTTCATCACAGGTATGATGAAACACAAATCCGAGCTTTTCCTGTACTATGCGGGACTTGGAATTGCCATCGTAGTAACCGCACCATATCGTTCTCATGCCCAGATCAAGGAATCCATGTTCTATAAGCCTCCCAGCCGCCTCCGGTGCGTATTCGTTGCCCCAGTGAGGCTTTCCTATCCAGTATCCAAGCTCACATTCGTCATCGCGGTCTGTCATATCTGTCCTTCCGTTTAACAGTAATTCAATGGCTCCGACAACCAGACCGCAGTCCTTCAGACACACTGCGTAACACTCCGGTCCATTAAATACATTCCGTATCACATCAAGGCTATATTCCCTGCTCTCATGCACAGGCCAGCCAGCTATAGGTCCCACATCAGGGTCACTTGCATATTCAAATAATATATCTACGTCACTCTCCTGCCAGTGACGTAATATTAATCTATTAGTTTCTAAAATCAAATCATATTCCCCTTTCATATAAGACTTTATTTTCTGATACACCTATTCTAAATTATATATGCCACTGAATGTCGCACCCACTGTTTAGCTAATTCAGCCTTTTTACCTCAGTCTGTGCTTTCCCAGTTTTTCACTATCCTCAGATATTTGCCGAGATTGATAAAAGATCTAACGATCTCGTCCACTATGACTGCAAGAAAGACACCTGCTATTCCAAGCTTAAGGACAAACACGAACAAAAGTGCCACAGAAACCACCCACAACGTGCCAAACAACTGTGTTATGAGCATCCATATCGTGTTGCCACTGCCCCTGATCGCATTGCCAACAACTATGTTTGCTGATTTTGCGAAAAGATTGATGCTGATAAAGATCAGATATATCCCACACGATGCAATTATACTCTTGTCGTTGGTGAAAAGTGATATGATCTGCTGTGGAAACGCAAGACAGACACCGAGTGTGATGATTCCAACTACTATACACAAGCCATACGCACAGACACATACACCCTTGTATTTACCCAGATCATTGTTTCCTTTTGCCTCACCGGTTAGTGTCATTGTACCGTTTCCTATCGCTCCAATGATGACAACCGCCAGAACTTCAACACTGAATATGATGGAATAAATTCCGGCAGCCATCTCATTTATGGCGTTGAGAATCCTTATAAGCAGCAGATTGCCAAGATTCCATGCAAAATCCTCAAGAGCTGTGTTCACTCCCAGCTTTGCCGACAAAAGATACGGCTTTATATGTGCCTTTACTACCCATTTCATAGATGGTTTAGTGTTAAGTTTCTTGCTTGATACCACGAATATCACTGCAAATATAAGTCCAGAGTACTCCGCTATTGTCGTCGCTATGGCTGCACCCTTTATCCCCATGGCTGGAAACCCAAATCTTCCAAATATCATAACCCAGTCAAGGAGTATATTTACACCAGATCTTAATATTCCATATACAACAAGTGGTTTGGTATAGTTTGATGTCTGGAGTATGACGCTGAATGCACCGCCCAGTCCTGTTATCAAAAATACGGGCGCATAATACCTGGAATAATCAAGACACATCGGCATCAGGCCATCTGACACACCCATGAGTCTGAATACAAATTCAGCGCAGAATGTCCAGAAGAAAAATAACAGTATCGGTATGATATTATTGTATTTCACCATGGCACCGGAGTATTCCTCTATGTGTTCGGTATCTCCTGCACCAACGCTCTGACTTATCAGTATAGACGCTCCTGTCACGATGGAGAAACAGAACGACATGGTGGTCCACATCGGTGAAGTCACATTGCCAAGTGCGCTCATGTACATGCTGTTTACGTGTCCTAAAAATATTCTATCTATAAGCATCTGAAGCTGTGATATCAGATTGCTCAGCATGATTGGAACCGCGATGTTTAAAAGTCCCGGAAGGTATTTTTTGTTAGTCTTTATTAAAGTGTTTTTCATTGCAGTATTTCTCTTTCTATTATCAATATTTTGTAGGTTCAAATGTCATGATGCTTATTGCCGATTTTGTGTTCATACTCACCGAAAACAAATATGATACATTATATCAATACTTAACATATCTTGCATCAAACTTATAGTATTATATAAAAGTTCTATAAAATCAACTCCCCAATATAATATATAGATACCACAAAAAGAGGTAAATATATGTGTTCCATCGCAGGATTCTATAACTCCAACAGGATTTTCAATACCGAACATGAACGATACTCATACATATTGAACGACATGAATAAGGCACTTGCTCACAGAGGTCCGGATGCACAAAATACAGTGCTGTCATCGCACTGTGGAATGGCACACACAAGACTTTCCATACGTGACGTAGCAAGAGGCGAACAGCCTATGAAAAAGGTCATCGGTGAAAATACTATATACATAGTGTACAACGGCGAGATCTACAACACAAAGGAACTGAAATCGGAGCTGCTCGCCCTTGGATATACATTTGATACAACTTCGGACACAGAGGTTATTCTCAACTGTTTTCTTCACTTCGGTCCCGATTTTGTTCACAGGCTGAACGGAATATTTGCATTTGCGATATATGACGAACATATCCAGACCATATATCTGTACAGGGATCACTTCGGTGTGAAGCCGCTGTACTACTCAGTAACTAATGACGGAACACTTGTCTTCGCCTCAGAGATCAAAGGCCTGCTCTACTATCCAGGTATAAGGCCTGTCATTGATGCACGGGGACTATGTGAGGTGTTCGGAATCGGGCCGTCCAAGACTCCAGGCTGTGGAGTATTTCAGAATATAGACGAAGTAAAGCCGGGACATTTCATGAAATTCTCACCCTACGGAATGACAGACTTCACATATTACCGCATAACCAGCAATCCTCACACTGACAGCTATGAAGACACTGTGGAAAAAGTCCGTTATCTTGTCAAGGACAGTATAGAGAGACAGATCGTATCGGATGTGCCTGTATGTACATTTCTCTCGGGGGGCATCGACTCATCAATCGTCAGCAGCGTATGCGCCGCAAAACTCAGGGAGCAAGGGAAAAAGCTGCACACTTTCTCATTTGATTTCAAAGATAATTCCAAATATTTCAAGTCAAATGCATTCCAGCCGGAGCAGGATCGGCCATATGTAGATATGATGGTAGCCCACATAGGTTCAGACCACACATATCTCACCTGCAATTACAGTGATCTTGCAGACTATCTGTATACTTCCGTGGAATCAAGGGATATGCCGACCATGGCGGATGTGGATTCATCACTTCTGTACTTCTGTTCATTGGTGGCAAAGGAATACAAAGTTGTACTAACAGGGGAATGCGCGGATGAGATATTTGGAGGATACCCATGGTTCTACAGAGAAGAACTGCTTTCATCTGATACATTCCCATGGATGAAGGATCTGTCGCCAAGACTCTCCGTACTGTCGCCGGATCTGAGAGATAGTCTTGATATACCGGGATATGTGTCATCACTGTACAATTCTCTCCTGTCCGAGATCAATCTTCTCCCAGGGGAATCCGACACGGAAAAGCGGCGCAGGCAGATATCTTATCTGAATATCAGGATGTTCATGCAGACATTGCTTGACAGAATGGACAGAACCAGCATGGCGAGCGGTCTGGAAGCCAGAGTTCCATTTGCCGATCCACGAATACTTGATTATGTGTTTAACATTCCATGGGAGTACAAATATTCCGAAGGCTGTGAGAAAAAGCTTCTGAGAGAATCCATGAAGGATTACGTACCGCACGAGATCATGTACAGAAAGAAAAGCCCATATCCAAAGTCATATGACCCTCATTATGAACAGGAGCTTGCAAAGAGGCTTCTCTGCGTGTTAAATGATCCGGAAAGTCCTCTTCTGCCTCTCATCGACAGAGAATATGTGAAAAACTTCATAAACGCGCCAAAGGATTACGGCAGGCCGTGGTTCGGTCAGCTCATGGCAGGACCTCAGATGATGGCATATCTTCTTCAGATTGATCACTGGCTGAGAAAATATGCTATTGTCCTTGACATATAAAAAGACTTCCAGACTTCTGTATACATGCGGCGTATCGAAAATAGCGAATACGCTGCATGTACAAGAGGTCTGAAAGTCTTTTTTTGAAGGCAATTTATATATTTGTTATTTATAGATTGCTTTCGCAGAAGGACTGCCCTTCTTTATCAGTTTCTTGTATGCTGTGGCCTTATTCCTAGGTACTGCAAATGTAATTTTGCTGTATGTTCCACTGAAGGCTTTTGCGCCAACGCTCTTGAGCTTAGCTGACTTTATCGTCATCTTCTTAAGGTTTTTGCATGATAAAAATGCGTTTGACCCTATGCTTGTCACATTGTTACCTATAGTGGCATTCTTTAGAGCCGTATACCTGCTGAATGCATTTGCGCTTACAGATGTTATCTTAAACCTTACATCTCCTATAATGACAGTATCTGCGATGGTCAGTGATGCAAATTTCTTATCTGACCTTGAGTACGTTGTTCCGGCAATTGCAACTGTTCCGGTGCCGTCTGCCTTTGCTCCGGTTATTGTGTACCTGAACTTTCCAACTGTATATGTCTTTCCCTTGGCAGCCTTTACTATGGTAAATGTCTTTGTTATCTTTCCTGAATATGCATTTTTACCACGTATTATCACACTCGCCTTGCCCACCGCTTTGTTCTTGCTGTAGGTTACAGTGTAATCCTTGTTCAGTCTAAGTGTCTTTGCACCAGCCTTTACAACAAGAGACTTCTGGGTATGTACCTTTCCGTTGTAGATCTTGTTCTCTATTCCAGAAACAGTGATCTTGCTTGTCTTCTTGCTTATATCTGTTGTTGCAAGTTTGGCAATACTTGCTGTTTTCGCAGTCTTGCACACGGTACATGTGAATGTCTTCACACCTGTCGCCGTGTATGTAGGTTTCCTTGTCACCCTGCCAGAATTCCACTTATGTCCAAGTTCCTTTACATATACACCTGTGCTCATGACATCACCGCAGATTGAACACTCTGTATGTCCAGTTCCTGCCCTTGTGCAGGTCGGAGCCTTCTCTCCTTTTAGTGTATACTTTACAGTCTCACCTTCTGAACATGCCGCTCTGTAGATTGTTATCTTCAGCTCTGTGCTGTCGTAATTTTCCTTGTCATCACCAACGTATACAGCGGTTGCCTCCACTGATCCGCCTGCCTTTATCGCAGTCGATGTATCAGCATCAAGCCATGTCCAGTCTCCCGGAAGTGCAATACTTCCAACGGTCTTATGTGTATTATCTACACTTAACAGCAGATTCGGCATTGCAGCCTTGCTCACATTTACCGTGATCTCAATTTCTGCTGTGTTGTAATTCACACTGTCAGCCGGCGTAAACACAACGGTGTATAGTGTCTTATCGCTGTCAGATACAAATGGCTTTATGGATTCATCTTTCCATGCAAATGTTCCCGGTATCTCAACCTGATCAATACCATCAAAGGACACTCTTCCTCCAGATATAACAGCTTTTGCAAGATCGTCGCCATATGTTATTGCGCTTGCCACTGGCAAATCAACTACGTTTACATCAGCCTTTGAGACATTTACCTGAACAGTTCCGCTGACCGGATTGTAATGTTCCTGTTCATCAGGGGTAAATACAACATCATAACCTGAATTGTCCACTGTCGGTACTACTGAGGTATCTGCCCAGCTCCAGCTTCCTGGTACGTTTTTCCCTGAAGGGTCAAGTACATTTCCACCAGAAAGGTTTATAGCTCCTAAAGTTTTATTTGGATCATAGCTTACAGCATCTGCCACTGGAAGTTCATTTATAATAACTGTATCAATTTTAACTATATTGAATTCAGCCTTACAATTCACCTCGTAATTTCCGCCGGAGGCATCTTTGATGGTTACTGTAGCTGTTCCAACTTCTGTGTTGTCACTGTAAGATACTTCATATTCGCTTGAAGGAATGACTGTATCACCGTCCATGAGAGCAAACTCAGGCTCTACCTTCTGTCCTGTGTATGTGTACTCAGACTTAAGTCCGTCAAATATTGGACTGTCAATCTTCTTTGGCTCGATGGTAAATGTGACATTCTTTGATCCTGAGTAAGCGCCGATTCCTGTTATGGTTACAGTTGCTGTGCCGGCATTGATGTTGTCAGAATATGATACGATGTAATCCGTGTTTTCTATTAACTGTTCATCATCCTGTAAAACTTTATTAATATATACTTTAACAGTTGGTTTTAATTCAGCGCCAGAATAAGTAAACGTTGCGCCTTCCTCAAATTCGGTCTTCACTTTTTCATTGATCAATGCTCCAATTATAAGTTTATTATCCTTTATGCTGGATGTCATATCACGTTCCGTAACCCCTGACAATATATTGAACCAATTTACATCCAATGTAATATTATTTCCTGCCCCGACAAGTGGAGTATTTGCTTCAAGTCTAGACCAATTTGGAATAATAGGAATAATATTGTGAAGTTCGGCATTTATAATCAGTCCTTCAAAATATTCATCCCACCAATATATACAATTGTTGATTTTTATATCACTGTTGTTAAAGAATACTTTCGCACTGTTTTCATATAAATTTATTCTTTCTAAATCTCCGCCATTTAATACCAGTTGTCCATGGACTTTTATTAACTCTGATATCTTCACATCGCCAAGCGTTACTATTGAATCACTACTTACTACTAAGCTGCCCTGCATTTCACCGTTCGCTTTGGAATCAATTATTGTTATTTTCCCATTGTTTACTGTAACCCCATTTACATTATTTCCGTTTATATCAATGGTAAAATCGGAATCAGGATTATTTACATAGCAAGTTTTATATCCCGTATATGACATCACAGCGACAACACTGCCAGGTATATTTTCGGCATAATCTATCGCATCCTGAAATGATGAATAGTATGTGATAATCTCACCACTTGTAACAGATGCCAAGGCTTCTTCGTCACAGTATCTGCACACCCCGTCAACATAGTCATGGTCTCCATAAGTTGTCTTATCTTCATTGCTATACGCAACCGAGACAACGTCAGACGAATCGTTACAGCCAAAATAAGTTATGTTCTTATATACCTTTGCACCGCGTAATACAGGATATGTGTCTGTTCCGATGGTCTGTCCCCAGATGAAGCCATCGTAAGTCACAGTGTTATCACCTTCTCCGGTTGAGCAGCCCTGTGACAGGAGATACGCAATTTCACCGCTGGCGAATTGTGCGGCGGTTTTGCCGCCATTTTCATCTTCTGTGTCTGCGAGGTAATAGCAATTTTTGATT